>MHCFR05601__coassemble_594_pt1 | contig 199594 bp, 182 predicted proteins | sample MHCFR05601__metabat2_low_PE_030 | metagenome-assembled genome bin MHCFR05601
CGCTTTCAGCGTTGACTTAATAGGATGCGTCTTTGTAACTGCCATATCTGCTCCAATCTCTCCAGGATCTCCTCCATATCGGCTTGATAGGTTGGGCCGCCGGCGTTCACCCTCTTGGCGATTTGATTGATGTTCCGGCCGATGGAGCCCAGGGCCTTTGTCATCTCCTTGATGTCGGTGGTGTCCACCTGAATGATGTATCCGTCAATCGCCATCTTCCGCAGATATGCCCCATACCGCTTTGTGGGGAGCTGCGCCATCTTCTCGTCGATGAGCCGCTTCTCCTCCTCCGTCACCCAGAACTTCATCTGGATGTTCCGCTTTCTGTTTACCATTCCGCTTCGCCTCCGTTTCTTATAAGGGTCTGGGACTATCCCAGCAAGCAATTTTCGTGTTTAGGGGCAGGGGTCCCCCTAAACCGAAAATCCGCCAGTGGGTACTCGCTGGCTGTGCTTGCTACCGAAACCCTAAACTGATTTTCCAGCCCCTCAGTCACAAAAACCTGACGGTCTTGCGTGATCAGGATCATCTCAAAACCGGGATGTTCCCGCCAGTATTCGATTGCGCTGTCTGCGCCCATCACAAATAAGGATGTAGAAAGAGTATCGCATAGCTTTCCGTCCTTGGCTATAATGGTTACAGAAGTAAGGTCATTGTGCACAGGGTAGCCGGTGGCAGGGTCTATGATATGGCCATAGATCGTGCCGTCATCCGCTATAAAAAAGTTCTCATAATTGCCGGAGGTCACCACCGCACAGTCGGAAGCGGTCAACACCCCTACGGTGTCGTTCTCAAATGGGTTTTGCAGTCCCAGCCGCCAGTCGCTGCCATCGGGCCGGGAGCCGATCATCACGATATTGCCGCCAAGATCGAGCAAGGCAGAAGTAACCCCTTCTGCTCGGAGAAGTTCTTCAACCTCATCACTGGCGTACCCTTTGCCGACTGCGCCCAGATCCAACATCATGTCTGGCTCCAGCTGAATCGTATTCCCATCCACAGAAACTCTGCGGTAATCCACCGATGCAATCAGCCCGTCGATTTCTTCTTGGCTTGGCACACGGTGTTCATCGGTGGTAAAGCCCCAGGCAGTCAGCACCGGGTAAATGGTTGGTTCCAATGCGCCGCCTGTTTCTTCAGCCATTTCCAGCGCAAAGGAAACCACCGCTGCGGTGTCGTCGCTGACGGAAACAGGCTGTCCGCCACTGTGGTTGACCGCATAAATTTCACTGGTTTCGTTTGTGACGGACCAAAGCCCTTCCAGTTCCTCGACCCGTGTCTGCGCCAGAGCAAGCGCATCTTCGGCCCCGTCCCCATACGCCTCCAGACGGATATAGGTGTTCATAGCAAAGAAATCACGGGAGGATGCAGACAGGCCGCTTTCATTGCCTTGCGGGCTTTCCATAGCACAGCCGTCCAGCCTGGCAAGCAGGCATATCGCCAGAAGGCTGGATAGAAGCCGCTTCATAGCATCCTCCTTTCCTGACTTTTCGGTAGAAATCGAACTGCTTTTCCCGCATAGTGCCCTGCGAACACAAACAAGCCCATGACAGCCAGATAATCCAGAAAGAAAAAGGCGAGCGGTTCTTCAAAGTCGAAAAATACAAATTGAGTCCGTAGAAACAGGTAGGCCGGGATATTCCGGCGAATCAGAGCATATATGCCATAAGCTGCGAGCAGAACCCCTGCCGTGCGGATCAGTCCCGCCCTCATTTTAGACGGTTTCCCGCACAGCTTTCCAGCCATGCCTAGGATCATATTCCAGTGAATCCCCAGGTGAAAGGATAAAAGGACAAAGCCCCAATAGGCACAGAGCATGTGCAGAGTCCGCCCAAAACTGCGTCCGCCACTGATGGGAAGAAACGCAAACACCTCACGGGAAATCAGTACGGCGCTGACCATGGACCCCAGCATCGCCAGGAAAACCAGCACGGCGCTCACCGTCTGTAAGACGCGATAGGGAGTATACCGTCCATGGAGCAGATTACCCGTCCATTTTCTATTTAGGATGTGGTGAAGGATAAACAGCACGAACATCCCGGCCCCGATCCACTCATGGGCCGTTCTGCCGATCAGTTCAAAGGCCATAAGCAGCATCAGAAGGATGGCCATGCCAAGATCCACTGTGATTTTTCCAATCATTTTGGGCTTCATTGGTGTGGCCTCCTGTTCTCCAATTTTGTTCTATCGGATGAAATTGGTTCGTTCCGGCGTTTCCAGCGGGGGCAGCGGCACCAGCTTGCTGCCGACCTCCTTACATTTCAGAAAATAAGCCATATTGTGTCCAAGGGTCCGCAGGGTGTAAATCCCTTCCCGATCCTGCAGCACCTCCTCCGGGGTGGTTCCGTGCACCATATTCCAATAGCAGGAGGTGATAATGGGCATCTGCATCAGGCCAAAATATTTGTTGACCTGATCCCAGGTGGCTGTCGTTCCAGCTCGCCGGGCTGACAGGACTGCTGCCGCAGGCTTCAAATAGAAGCGTCCGACGCCTCCGTTCAAGTCTGCATAAAAAGCACGGTCCAAAAAGGAAGTGATTGCGCCGGTGGCTCCGGCCCAATGGACTGGCGTGCCAAACGCAAAGCCATCGTAGTCCTCCGCCAGTGATAAAAATTCGTTTACCGTGTCCTGGAATACACAGCGGTTGAGATCCTTGCACTTGTGGCAGGCGATGCATCCGGAGAGGGGTTTATTCCCAATCCAGAAAATATCCGTGTCAATTCCATTCTGATTCAGCGCCTCCGACACCGTGCACAGCGCCGTATACGTGCAGCCTTCCCTGTGCGGGCTGCCGTTTACCAACAATACCTTCAAGAAATATCACTCTCCTTAGAATGAGACAAGACCCAGTTCAGAACATCTTCTTCTCCAAACACCGCGTTGCCGCCTCCATGGTAGTTTCCGGTAATGCCGCGCTGGGCAAACCATTCGTCATCCGGCGTCTGAATTTGTAAAACTTCGCTGATCTGTTCTTCGCTCCATCCGGCCTCGATATAGGCATCACGGAGGCTGTTGTATGCGTCCCATGCCCGTTCGGAACCGTAATACTCATCGTGCTCCGCCATAAAGATATACACGGCCACGCCGTTTTCCGCGATGGGCGCATAGTCCCCATCCCACTGGGATGCCCCGTGCAGATAGGCTGCATAAAGATCCGGGCGCATGGACACTGCCTGGGACATGGTCTCCCCGCCGGCGGAGTAACCTGCCGCATATACCCGGTTTTGGTCCACAGAAAATTGGCCGATAAAATATTCCGTCAGCTCTATGGCCTGCCGGGCCGATGTTTCATGCCAGTCGGTGAGCTGGGCAGAGACAACAATCATCTCCTCCGGGAGCTCTGTCCAACATAAAAAGCCGTCCCAGCTTAGATTGGAACCGGAGGAATCCTCCCCAAACCACATCCTGTCATAGCCGGGCATTGCCATCATCAGTGGATATTCCTTTTGTGGATCGTAGTTTTCTGGTAGATAATAGCTGTAATGAATCGTCCCTGTTTCTCCCTCTAAAATCTGCTCCGAAATGATTCCTGTCTCCAAGGGTTGTTCCTCCTCTGTGGAAGGCATTGCGCTTCCCGTATCAGGCTCCGTTTCCATCTCTCCAGAAGAGACAGATGATGCAGGCTCTTCCGGCTCTGTTTCCACATCGGAAGAAGCGGTACAGCCAGAAAAGAAGGACAGAATCAGAGTGCAGCATAATAAAAGGATACCAAAGGCGTATTTTTTTCTCCTTTGCATGGATTCACACCCCTTACACAATCCTGGCCTTGCCCATATTGGTCAGCATCTCCACCGTGGCAGGGTCGTAATGGTCGAAGAACAGGCTCTTGCCCTCATCCAATGCGCGGATCGCATCCATTTCAGCATCGCTCAGGGCAAAGTCGAACACATCCAGGTTCTGCTCCATCCTCTCCTTGTGGGTGGATTTGGGGATCACCACCACATCGGACTGGATGAGGAACCGCAGGGCAGTTTGGGCGGCTGTTTTGCCGTAATTCTGGCCGATCTCCACCAGCACGGGGTTGGTAAAGCAGCTCTTTTTGCCCTCTGCAAAGGGCCCCCATGCTTCATGCTGTACGCCATATTTTTTCATATATTCATGAGCAGTTTTCTGCTGCTGGAATACATGGGTCTCCACCTGGTTGACCATGGGGGCAACCTCCGCAAACTGGCACAGGTCAATGAGCCGGTCCGGGTAGAAGTTGGACACCCCGATGGCCCGGAGCTTCCCGGCCTTGTAGGCTTCCTCCATCGCCCGGTAAGCGCCGTAGTAGTCCCCAAAGGGCTGATGGACCAGCATCAGGTCCAGATAATCCGTTTTCATCCTTTGCAGGGACTTGTTGATAGAGGATTTCGCTTTTTCATAACTGGCGTTGGACATCCAGATTTTACTGGTGAGGAATAGTTCCCCGCGGGGCACGCCGGATTTCTGAACGGCACTGCCCACTGCCTCCTCATTTCCATAGGACTGTGCCGTATCGATGGAGCGGTACCCCACCGAAAGGGCATCCAATACACAGCGCTCGCACTCTTCATTTGAAACCTGGAAAACACCATATCCCAGCTTCGGCATCTTGACTCCGTTATGCAGTGTTACATATTCCATCATTCATGACTTCCTTTCGATTTGTTTTGCAGCGCCTGGCCGGGCGCTGCGTAAGAAACCTTTTTTGTTCTGATTCTATTGTAAAGGTTCCGGCGAGGTTACAGAAGTCTCGATTCGTCATGGAGTTTTAACCTTTGGCTTGCTACTAAAAGCGCAAAACAAGGCACCTGCACAGCAGATGCCTTTGTTTGAGTAAAGTATATCCTAAAATATAAAATCCACCAGCAACCCTGTTATGAGTGAAAAACCCATCACAAAAAGCAGGTAAAGTAAAAACCGCCGGACCCCTAAAACTGTCTTTAAGGCCCCTAGATTGGTAATTTTGGTAGACGGCCCTGTCAGCATAAAGGCGGCGACGCTGCCTGAACTCATCCCGTCTAATAGCCATGCCTGTAAGAGAGGGATCGTCCCCCCGCCGCAGGCGTAGAGCGGTACACCAATGGTGGCTGCTAAAAGCACACCGAATCCTTCATTTTCCCCGAACAGCTCCGCCACCCATTCTGAGGGAACATAGCGCTGGAACAGCGCTGAAAGGATCACACCCAACAAAAACATCGGCCCGGTAGCTTTGATGTTCCTGCCCAGGTTTTTGAGAAAGCGAAGTACAATGTTAGGGTCGGTATCATGGTTCTTTGGACCGTCGAATCCCGTGAAGTCAAAGAATGGGCGGTCCTTATAAAAAATACCAACCAGCCACCCTGCGGCCATTCCGCACAGACAGCACGAAATAATCCGAATAGCGAGCATCTGGCCGCCCAGTGCGCCGCTGTATAGGATCAGCTGCGGATTGAGCAGGATAGAGGACATCATAAACGCCGCCAGCCAGTCATGGCGCATCCCGCCGCGGGAAAACGAAGCCGCAATGGGAATCGTGCCGTACATACAAAGGGGCGAAGCAATACCCAGAAGGCTTGCCGGGATTACTCCCAATGCCCCTAAACGCATCCCGGAAAGAGATCCAAACAGCCGGTGAAGTTTATCTTTGGCAAAAACGGATATGGCGGAACCGATGACCATACCCAGCACCCAATAGCCGAATATCTGTCTCAACTGGATGTCAAAGTAATACCAAAGGTACACAAATTCCCGGTGCAGAACCTCCCACACCTCACGCATCGATACTCACCAGGCGGTATGTACGGCTGCCCAGGCCGATGTCTTCTCCATGCTCCAGGACATGGTAGGCATTGCGGGATTCCATCCGCTCGATCAGGGAAGCGGTGTCGTCCTGAGAAGCGTAAACCAGATCCACGCATGCCTGATCCAGCGCTACAGGGTCGGCGGACGCCAGAATCCCAATGTCGTGCATATCCGGCTCGGCAGGGTTCCCATCGCAGTCACAATCTACCGAAAGATGGTTCATGACGCTGACAAACAGCATATTCCCATCCAGAGCGTCCACGACCGATTTTCCAGCTTCTGCCATAGATTCAAGGAACGGGTCCTGCTCGCCGCCCCAGGGACTGGTATGGCTTTCCCCTGCGGTATGGATCAGGCACTTTCCTTCCTGCGATGCCATCCCGATAGAGATATTTTTGATGGCTCCGCCCATTCCCGCCATCGCATGGCCTTTGAAATGAGAGAGGACCAAATATCCATCATATTCTGGGAAATGAGCTCCTACCAGGTTTTCGGTCAGCTGCGTCCCGCCTTCCACCGGAAGGGTCACAGAGCCATCCTCGTCCAGCACAACAAAATCCGCAATCTCTGTAAAACCATGGTCTTCTGCCACCTGATAGTGCATAGCGGTGGACGATCTCTGGCCTCCGTAAGCAGTATTGTTCTCCACAATCGTTCCGTCCACCAGACTGACCAGGTCGGCGATGAGAGCCGGGTCCAGATAATTGCTGGCCGGCGGTTCGCCCGTAGACAGTTTCACGGCTATGTTTTCGCCGGAGAGGCCGTCCCCCAATGCCTGATAAATCGCGACCATCGCATCCGGTGTAATTTGAGATGTATAGTAAACGACGGATTCTGCCGTTTCATCCTGATGCTCCAGAGCGGAAATGGCAATCATCTCCCCGCCATTTGTGGCGATTTCCACGCCTTCCTCCGGGGATGCCGCGACCTGATTTTCCTCTGCCGCTGAAGAGTCCGCGCTGGAAGATGGGGGCGTGCTGTCAGATTCCGCAGGGGGCTGTGTACTGCAGCCGCTTAAGGTTAGAGCCAGGCATAAAAGGAATGCCGAAATCATGCGAGTGCCTTTTTGAAGCATATTTTTACCTCCTTTTTTGGGTGATGAAATAGATATGGGAAAGCAGTTATCCTCATGGGCGGGTATAGCGCAGCCACAGCACATCCGGCTGTGGAGTTTGCGCGCTTTTCAGATGAAAGGCCGCCGGGGGCCAGTGGGGCAGGAAGTCCGCCTGGGCAAAGGAGGCCACGCCGCTGCCGCCGTCGGCCACCGGCGCGACCACCAGGCTGAACTCGTCCACCAGGCCCGCAGCCAGAAACGACCCGTTGACGATCCCACCGCCCGCCAGCATCAGCTTGTCGATGCCAAACAGCCGGTACAGCTTTTGGAGGAGCAGCGCGCAGTCCAGCCGTTCTTCGCCGGCGAATAGATAGGACACGCCCTTCTCCTGTAAATAGGCAAGGTAGGCCGGGGACGCCTGCTGCGTCAGCGCCTCGATCACATGGGCGGCGGGGCGGCCTTTCTTTTCGAGGGTGGGGCCGGAATAGGCCAGTTCCCCCGCAGGGTCCACCGCGACGATGAAACGGCCCATCTCCTTGCCCGCCGGGTTCACCCAGTCCTCTTTGGGCAGCCCTTTTCCGTTTGCGGAAAGCGGCGATACCTTCCCGTCGGCATAGCCGCCCAGCATGGTGGTGGTGCCGTACAGGGTGGCCTGGCAGCTGTAAAACCCGCGCAGTTCACCGTATACCTGGAGGGCGGGGGCCGTCTGCGGCGCGCCAAAAAATGCCCCGTCGATTTTGCCGTCCAGGGAAGCCAGCATGTGGCACACCACAAAAGGCCGCTCCATCTTACGCTTCCCCATAGACATCTTTCGCCATCCGCAGGGCGGCCCACGCCTTGGGCCACCCTGCATAGAATGCCAGCTGCGTCAGCGCCTCGCTCATCTCGGTGGCGGTGACGCCGTTTGCCTTCGCCCGCTGGATGTGGTGGAGCAGGGAGGTATCCAAAATCCCGCTGGCCATCAGGGCGGATACCGTGATCAGGCTGCGGTCACGGGGGGATAGCTGGTCTTCCCGCGACCAGACTTCTCCAAAGAGAACGTCATCGTTTAACTCTGCAAATTTCGGGGCAAATTGGCTCATGGCGTCTCTGCCTGCCGTTACTTTATCCATATTGATCCATTCCTTTCGCACAAACTTATTTCAGTTTCGTATATTCTGCTTCATCCACAGGTTCCAGCCACTCCGCTTTAGACCCTGGAACGGAAATCGCCACATGGGCGAACCAGCTGTCCGGTGCCGCACCATGCCAGTGCTTGACCTCCGGCGGGATGTTGACGACATCACCGGGGTGCAGTTCCTGGGCGGGCTTGCCCCACTCCTGGTAGTAGCCGCGCCCTGCCGTACACAGGAGAATCTGGCCGCCGTCATGGTGGATATGCCAATTGTTCCGGCATCCGGGCTCAAAAGTCACGTTGGAAACGGACACGCCCATGTTACTCAGAGGGCACAGGTAACTGGCCCCGCTGAAATATTGCCCGGCCACTGTGTTAGGGCCACCCTGTGGAAACAGATTGTGAAATTCTTCATTCATACCAGCTGCCCCCTTATTTCAATTTGCCGCCATCACGGAACGCGTTGCCCATGCGTTCGCCCAGCACATGATACCCGTTGTTGGCGGGTTCAAAAGAAATCGGCTGAAATTTGCTCATATCCAGCTTCCCCTCGCTGTCCAGTACGCTTTCGTCAATGCTCACATTCACGATCTGGCCGATGATATTGCCGTCCTCATTGACCTTCCAAAACTTACACTCCAGCGCCACCGGCAGTTCATCGATCAAAGGGGCATCCACAACTGCGCTCCTGGTAGTATGAAAGCCGGATTTCTCCATCTTTTTCGGCTCGTTATTGGCGGATGCCATTCCCACATAATCTGCGGGGATGATATGGGCAGCGTCAGCAAAACTGACCGTAAAAGCGCCTTTTGTCTGGATGTTCTTTGTGGTCTTGTGGCCGGCGCTCAGGCACAGCACCACCTTATCGGCATCATAGAGGCCGCCCCAGGCGGCGTTCATAGCGTTTGGCGCACCGTTTTCATCGTAGGTGCCGATAATAAGCACCGGGAGTGGATAAAACCATGATTTTGTTCCAAAATTCTTACGCATTGCAAATCCCTCCTTATTTCTGCTCGTCTACAGGCGGCACCATTTCCGCGTACCTTTTCAGCATCTCCGGGGTGCTGGTGTAGTAACGGGTGTTTTTGTCCAGCGCAGCGATCCGGGCCATTTCTTCATCGGTGAGGGCAAAGTCAAACAGGTCGAAATTGTCCTTGATATGATCCGGATTTTTAGAGCCGGGGATCACGATATTGCCGTCCTGGATGTGCCAGCGCAGGATAACCTGGGCATTGCTCTTGCCATACTTTTTGCCCAGTTCCGTGAACAACGGCTCCTGCTGCAATGCTTTGTCCCCATGGCCCAGAGGATACCATGCCTGGATAACGATGCCTTCTTTATCCAGGAACTCCTTCAGCTTCTTCTCCTGGGAGTAGGGATGCACCTCGGTTTGCAGCACTGCGGGTTTCACTTCGCAAATGTCCAAAATCTCCTGAATCTGCTTTTCGTTGAAGTTGGAAAGTCCGATGGCCTTCACCTTGCCCTCCTTGTAGGCTTTCTCCATCTGCCGGTAGCCGGCCACATAATTGCCCGCGGGCTGGTGGATCAGCAAGAGGTCAATATAGTCGGTGTCCAGGCGTTTCAGCGTCTTTTCCACCGCGTCCGGCTGCTCATAGAAGGCCGGCCACAGCTTCGTCTCCAGGAAGATTTCCTCCTGCGGCAGGCCGGATTTCTTCATAGCCCTTCCCACGGCTTTTTCATTCACATAGGCGTTGGCGGTGTCGATCAGCCGGTAGCCGCACTGGAGGGCAGAGAGCACAGATGCCTCCGCCTCATCCGGGCTGAGCATAAAGGTGCCGATACCGGCCATGGGCATTTTTACTCCGTTGTTCAAAGTTGCGTATTCCATATAGAAAGCCTCCTTAAAATAGATTTCTGACAATTCAATATACCAGCGCCGTAAAGGAGAAGGTAACCAGTTTCCAGCCTGTCTCTTCCTGAGCATAGACTTCTGTCACCATAAAGTGGTGGGTGGTTTCCTTCCCGTCCAGCAGTAAGCTGTAATCACAGTCGGTAAGCACCACGCCGGTGCTGCCAAATACTTCTGCCGTCTTGCTATGGGTAATGATAGCAGTGGGTTGGAAAGCCCCGCTGGTATAAAACTCGATTTCCTTGTCCAGCTTGCAAGTAATGCCGATGTGGACAAAGCTGCATTCCGGATCCGCGCAGGCACGCATCCCGGACTCGTCGGCGTGCTCCATTGCATCCCAGAATTTCTGAGATAATGCGAGAAGGTCATTTTTCATGTTGTTCATTTTGCTTATCTCCTTTACTTATCTGAATCTTTTTCTGCCTCATGGAGAGAAACAGTAGTTCCCCCAAACACGGCGGACATTTCCATAGAATCCAAAGCCCTGTCCAGCGCATCGACCTCATCGGACGATAACTTGATCCTGTCAGCTCCGGCGTTTTCCGCCATCCGATCTTCTTTCCGTGTGCCGGGGATAGGTACGATCCAGGGTTTCTTGCAGAGCATCCAAGCCATGGAGATCTGCGCAGGCGTTGCGTTTTTCTCCGCTGCCATATCATGAAGCAGCTTCAAAAGGGCTGCGTTCTGATCCACCGCTTCATCGGTAAACTGCGGCATGGCGGCACGGTAGTCGGTGGCGGGGTCAAAGTGCTGACCTTTGCCGTACCGCCCGGTGAGGAAACCGTTGGCCATGGGGGAAAAGGCCACCAGCCCCACGCCCAGTTCCTCCAAAACCGGGAACAGGCCCTCATAGTGCCGGGCCATCATGGAGTAGCGGTTTTCCACCGCCGTCACCGGGCAAACCGCGTGGGCACGGCGCAGGTATTCTTCATTTGCCTCCGAGATGCCCCAGTGGGTGATCTTGCCCTCTTTGATTAAATCCGCCATCACCCCGGCCACTTCCTCCGGCTCTACCGCCGGGTCGATGCGATGCTGGAAATAGAGGTCGATATGGTCCATTCCCAGCCGCCGGAGGGACCCTTCCACCGACCGGCGGATCGTCTCCGGCCTGGAATCGGGAACGAGGGGGATCGGCACCTTGCCGCTGTCAAAGTCAAACCGCAGGCCAAACTTCGTCGTGATCACCGCCCGGCCTTTCACATCGGCCAGGGCTTTCCCCACCAATTCCTCGTTCCCATGGGGATTCTCCGCCGTCCCGTAGACTTCGGCGGTGTCAAAAAAGGTGTAGCCCAAATCAAATGCCCGGCGGATCAGCCGGACGGCTTCCCGTTCCTCTGTGGGCGCGCCGTAGGCGTGGGAGAATCCCATGCACCCAAGGCCCACCGCGGAAACGGTCAAATCTTTTCCTAAAACGCGTGATTGCATTTAAATCCCTTCTTTCCTTTATCTTTATTGTAATCCTGCCCATAGAAAAGCAGAAGTCTCCGTTTGTTATGCAGCAGAAACCCAAAGGTTTTAACCCGCGTCCGGTTTCAACCCCCGGAAGGTGTGGAAATACATCCCCAGTGATACCGGCAGCATGATAATCTCCACCACCAGCTGGGTCCAGATCATCCCATACAATCCAAAGAGCAGGTTCATCACAATCAGCAAGGGAATGTTCAGCAATCCCTGGCGGCATGAGGTAAGGATGGCGGACTGTGCCCCTTTCCCCATGGCCTGCAGGGTGTAGCTGATCAGGAAGTTTACGCTGGTCAGGGGCACGGCAAGGCAGGCAATGCGTAGAAAAGACGCCCCCAGGGTGCTGGTCTGTGTTTCCGGGATAAACAGGTGCAGGATCTGCGGCGCAAAGGCGGCAAAGCAGGCAATAACGCAGGCAGACATCACCAGCGCCACTTTCCATGAAAAGGTGGAAACCTTGCGCATCCGACTATAATTTTTCGCGGCGAAGTTATAGCCTACCAGCGGCATAAACCCCTGGCACAGCCCCATAGAGACATTCAGCGGGAACTGGTCGATGCGTTTCACCACGCCGTAGGCCGCCACGGGGATGTCGCCGTAGCCGGAGGCCAGATGGACCATTACCATATTGGAGGCGTTTCCCAATGCGGTAGCCAAAGCAGATGCCAGGCCAACCGAGAAGATGGGACGCACAAAGCGGAAGGTAAAATACCAGGGATTCAGGGAAACCGCCGTTTTGTCCTTCAGCCGTATGTACTGGATAGCAAAGAACACCACCGAGGCGCTATTGGACAGCGCTGTTGCGATAGCGGCTCCCGCCACATTCAAATGAAATATAAAGATGAAAACAGGGTCCAGCACCACATTGAGGATACCGCCGAACATCATGCCGGCGCTGGCCTGTTTCGCATGGCCCTCACTCCGAAGCAGATGGCCCAGTGCCAGGCTCACCATGGTTGGCACGCCGCCCAATACCACCACCCAGAAAAGATAATATTCTGCATAGCCATAGGTATCCGGGCTGGCTCCCAGAAAATTAAGCAGAGGGACGCGTGCAACCCAGGTACCCAGGGAAAAGAGAAGCGTCACCGCCGCTCCTCCCCAAATGCTGAATACGGACACATATTTGATGTCCTTGTGGTTTTGCGCCCCCATCATCCGGGAAATCAGGCTGCTGCCGCCCAGGCCGAACAGGTTCCCCAGCGCCGTGAGCAGATTGAACCAGGGGGATACCAGGGAAACGGCGGCCACCATCAGCGGGTCGCCCAGCTGTCCCACAAAAAAGGTATCCGCCAGGTTGTAAATCATGGTCACCACCTGGCTGATGATGGTGGGGATTGCCAGCGTCGCCACCGCCTTTGGTACCGGCATTTTTTCGAACAAATATTTTTCCGCATCTTCTTCCATTGCGTCCATCGCTTCCTTTCCTCTGTTTGCCGAGTCCTTTACGGTATAAAGGTATACCCGAAGGGTGTTTCAAAAGAAATAGGCAGACCCCGCCCAAAAGGGTCGGAGCCTGCCGGTATGACCACAGGCGGGATAAGCCGCTCTGGTTGGTCAGTTTTTTGCGAACACGGCGCTAAGCCACTGGTCATAGGCGGGAATCCAGTCCCCACTGGCTCCAAAGCCATGGGGAAATCCATCCAGTTGCAGCCGCTCAACTTCTACACCTGCCTGCTCGGCTGCATCGGCATTGGCCAAAAACTGGTTGTAGAAGGGGTCACGGGTGCCATAGCAGTAGAAGGTGGGCGGCAGGTTGCCGGAACGCAGCAGTTCCACATCGGTGGTGCCACACTGAGGCGACCATAGAAGGAGTAGATCATGCCGCAGGCCGCCGCGTCAGCAGAAGCCTGGTCCAGTTCATCCGGCTGATAGTCTGGATCAAGAACCGTGGGCAACGTGTTTCCGTCAAAGTTTAGGAGCATTTCACCGCTTAGAATGCCGCCCGCCGAAAAGCCCATGACGGCGATGTCCTGGGGATCGATGCCGTATTCCTCCGCATGGGCACGGACGAACCGCACGGCCCTTGCCAGATCCAGCGCGCCCTCCTGCTGGGTGTAGGGGCGCAGGCGGTAGTCCACCACAAAGCTCTGGTAGCCCAGGGCGCTGAGGGCCTCGGCCACATCCACGCCCTCCGGCTGGTCGCTGCGGAACTGGAACGCCCCGCCGGGACAGATGAGCACGGCTCCCCTGATTTCCGTTCCTTCCGGCACTGGATAGCTGGTGAGATAAGGGCGAAAGTCCGGGTCATCGGAATAGCCGCCGTTGTTGACGGTGTATTCTGTTTGTGCCGGAGCGTTGCCCTCTTCCCAAAGATAGAGCACCTGCTGCCGATTCGGCGTGACAGCAGCAGTAGCCACAGTATTTCCATCACCGGCCTGTGGGACAGGTTCTCCGCTGGTCAGGGACAACCCTCCTGCCCAGTCGGTGATGTCCTCCTGTGATGTATCCGCTGTGAAAATCAAGGCGTCGTCCCCCATCAGTGCGCCAGGCTCCAATTGGGAGATAGCAGAGTAGAGGGAAGCAGCGCTGGTAACAGAGGCGGAATCCGCTGATTCATCCAGAACAAAGGGATAAATGGTACGGGCTCCAAAATCAAACCGCTTCAGAAAATCCTCGACCGCAGCGGATACACGATCATCCTGAGAGGAAAAACCCAATAAGACAAATTCGTACTGGTCCGCTTGCAGATCGTTGTCATTTCCTATTTCTATAAGGTCAGCGGAAAGTTCCTGGGCGATCCACCCGGCGGCCTCTTTAACCGGCTGCTGCGCCGGGTCATAGGCAACCAAAATATTCGGATTCTCCACGATTTCATCCTGCTCCTTTGCGCTGCCGTTTTGTTCTTCTTGGGATGTATGATCCGCCACAGTTAAGGAAAAATGCCCGCTATCTTCCTGCTGGCAGGCGGCCAGACAGAGATTCAGCATGACCGCCAACATCAAAGTTAAAACTCTTCTCATCCAGCGCACCTCCCTTCTCTGATACGCGGCTTACGATGTTAAAGTCCAAGTCCCGCCGCCCACTGTGCAATCTGGTCGTGACTGTCCGCCACATCATTGCGGGAAATGGTCAGGCCGTCTTCGCTGACAGTGGCTTCCGGCTGCAGATCTGCAATCGTGCTTTCCGTCCGTGAAAAGCCGCTGCCTCCGTGGGGGCAGAATGGAATAATGGTTTTTCCGGAAAAGTCATATTCCTCCAGAAAGGTATACAGCGCCTGGGGCATATCACCCCACCAGTTAGGGTAGCCCAGAAAAATTGTGTCATATGAATCAAGGTTTTCGATATGGGTCGCCAATTCCGGACGTGCGTCTGCGTCCTGTTCCTCTGCAGCCTGATCTACCAGTGGATCGTGATCCAATGGATACTGCTGTACGGTTTCGATTTGGAATAAATCGCCGCCTACCGTTTCCTGAATGACGCTGGCCATATATTCCACATTGCCCATGACTTCACCATCGCTGACCACAATGCTGGCCCCGGCAATGGCGTCTACACCTTCCGTATCCACGTCCTCCGGCATGGTGAAATAGGCAATCAGAATATTGCTTCCGGAAGCCGCGTTTGCGGTTTCATCCCCTGAAATATCAGCAGAGGGCGCAGTTTCCGAAGAATCAATTCCCGATTCTTCCTGTGATGTGGAAGCTGTGCTGGAAGGCGGATCGGATTCCGCAGGCGCACTGCCACAGGCTGCAAGGCTGAGCAGCAAGGTTCCCGCAAGAAGCAGTAGAAAAATACGTTTCATGTGGGGCTTCCTCTCTGGTTATTCGGTCAGATTCAAACCATCAATCCACTCCTGTACATCCGCTTCGCTGGCACTGGAACGGAAACGCATCCCTTCCTGCCAGTCACCGGTGCCTGCCAGTTCTGCCAGCAGTTCACCACTTTCACCCAGGCCTGAACTGGAGGAGGTGCAGAAGGGGATCACAGTCTTTCCGGTAAAGTCATTGGCCTCCACAAAGCCGTCCGTCGGCCATGCCGCAATGCCCCACCAGATCGGATAACCAATGAATACCGTGTCGTAGCTGTCCCAATTTTCCACGGTATCCGCCACCAGCTCTACATCCCGCAGGCTTTCATCGTAGTATTCCTGGGAAACGCGGCTGTTGTCATCCGTCCAATCCAGATCATCGCTGGTGTAAGGCTCTACCGGCTCCAGTTCAAACAAATCGCCGCCGGTGATGTCGGCAATATAGTTTGCCACCTGCTCGGTGTTTCCGGTAGCCGAATAATAGACCACCAGGGTCCCGCCTGCCTCGCCCTCCGTTTCCGGCTGGGAAGAAGGTTCTTCTGTGGACTCTGCGGGTTCTGCGGATTCCGGCGCTGCGCTGGGTTCCTGCGTTTCGCTGGAAGCGGCGGAGTCGGATGTTTCCGAGGCGCTGGTTTCATTGGATGAACTGTTGCCACAGGCGGCCAGACTCAAAACCATCGCCAGGCTCAAAAAAATGGCTGCTAATTTTTTCATGTCGATCGTTCCTTTCTTAGTTCTAAATATTTTATTCATAGCATTCCTGGAAGATTGCCAGAATTTCCTCATGGGTCATGGGTTTATAACTGCCTTGGGAGCTCCCGCAGGAGTCGGCGATTTCTTTCAGCTGCGCCTTGTCCGCGCCCAGCTCTTTCAGCGTAGTAGGCAGGTCGAGCTCTTTGATAAAGGAGGCCAGGGCGTCGATGCCCTCCAGGGCCAGTTCCTCGTCCGTTTTCCCGTTACGGGCGATGCCCCACACATTCTCAGCAAAGCGAACGAACTTGGGCAGCCCTTCCTTGTAAATATGGCGGTAGTAAACCGGGTGGAGCACCGCCAGTCCGCAGCCGTGGTTGCAGTTGGTGTAAGCGCCCAGCTGGTGCTCCATGTTGTGGCACTCAAAGTCGCAGCGCTTGCCCATCTTGATGAGCCGGTTTTCCGCCATGGTGGCGTCCCACATCAGGTTGGAGCGGGCCGTGTAATCCTCCGGGTCTTTCATGGCGGCGCGCAGGTTGCGGATGACGCTTCTCATCAGCGCCTCCATGATGTCGTCGGAGACGTTGTCCTCATTGGGCGCGCTGAAATAGGTTTCCATGATGTGGCTCAAGATGTCGAAGCTGCCGGAAGCCATCTGCCGCAGCGGCACGGAAAAGGTGTAGGTGGGGTCCATCAGGGCAAAGCGGGGGTTGAGGGCCGGATAGTCCCGTCCGGTCTTCACCTTCTTTTCCTCGTTGGTGATCACCGCGCCGCCGTTGCACTCGCTGCCGGTGCCGGCCACCGTAACCACCACGCCCAGGGGCAGAGGTTCAAAGTCGATGACGCCGGGGCGCGCCCAGAAATCCTCCCAAATGTCCCCGTCATACCGGGCTGCCAAAGATACGGCCTTGCAGCAGTCCATGACGCTGCCGCCGCCTACGGCCAGAATCATATCGGCCCCACTTTCCCGCGCCAGTTTCGCGCCCTCCTGTACCTTGGCATAGGTGGGGTTGGACATGATGCCGGAAAACTCTACCATGGTTTTTCCGGCTTCCTTTAGGATACCGGTGATCTCATCATAGACGCCGGTTTTCTTGATACTGCCGCCGCCATAGGCCAGCAAAATGGTATTGGCATTTTTCGTCAGGCAGGCCAGATATTCTTTCACGCAGCCCTTGCCAAAGTAAACCTTTGTAGCGTTTTGAAAAATAAAGTTGTTCATCATGATGCTTCCTTTCTGTATGATGTTTTATGTTCTGTCAACGGGATGCTCACATTTGCGCTTCCCAAAATTGGGCCGCTTCATCCAGCCATCCCTCCGCCACCGTACCGGTTCCCAGCCCAAACCCGTGGGGCAGGTCAAGATAGTGGTGAAATTCGGTTGGAATCCCCAAGGCATCCAGCGCTTCTATACGCCGCTGCATGGTACGCCAGTTTGCAATGCCATCCCTTTCCCCTACACAGGCAAAGGTGGGCGGATCGTTTTCCGTATAATCGCTGTGGCCGGTGTACTGCATGAGAACGGCCCCGGGCCGCGGCAGGTCATCCCCGCCAAAGGCCGCCGGACCGTAGGAACCAAGCCAGGCCGCCATACGGCCTCCGGCCGAACCGCCCCAGAGAGAGTAACAGTCGGTGTTTACCTCCAATTCTTCCGCGTGTTCAAAAATAAAGCTGATGGCCCGTGCCAGATCCTCACAGGCTGTTTGGGCACCAGGGCGGTAAATCAGGGCGAAGGCGTTGTACCCCCGCTTGGATAATTCCAACGCATGGGGAAAGCTGTCCTGCATGGCCCCCACATAGGCAAAGCCTCCGCCGGCATTGCATACGGCAAATCTTGCCCCCGGCTTGCCTTTGAAGAAGAACAGCCCTGTGTCCTCCTTTTCCGGGTCGGCGGCTTTTTCTTCATCGGTGTAAATGTCGTAAAACACCGTTCCCCCGGCATTGGCCCTCTGCCACAGGGTATTGACGATTTCCACGGTTTCCTCCGGGTCGATGTTGTTGTACCAGGTCAGCTGCAAATCTCCAAGGGTGCTGCCGCTCATATACCAGTCATCCACCGGAAAGAGCAGCCGCCCATATCCTGCGAAAACCGGATCATCCATTACATCCTGAATGGGCGCAGATGTTGTAAATGGCTCTGCCATTTGATCCGCAGGCGCAAAGCTGTCCGGTTTCTGCTGGGAATCCGATTGCTCCAAATGGCCGGCATTCCCTGCAGGCGGCGGTTCCCCGGAAGAAGTTGTCTCTATCGGTTCACGGCCTGTACATCCCGTCAGACAAAGCAGTAGGCAAACCGCAATAGCCAGAACTCCCTGCGCCTTCATCGTGTCACCTTCCTCTCTTTCTTTTCTGATTTCATTATAAAAAAAACGAGACCTCAACAGAAGTCTCGATTCGTTATGTACTATTTACCTTTGGGTTATTACTTTCCTTGTTCTGTCGCCTTCTGCACCGCCCGCAGGAACTGTTTGACCGCAGGGGGCGGAGAGGGAGAGTGAAGCAGGCCGTAGGGAATGGTGTAGTTCCATTCCACCGGTAAAATCTTCAAAAGCGGATGGACGTACTGCCACTTCGGCACAGCCATCAGCACACAGTTGTTGTTTTCGCACTGGTTAAATGCGTTTACATCGTAGAAATCAAAGTCCACAATTTGGATTTGCGGGTGGTTTTTCCACAGATCGTCCCGCAGCAGGTCCACATAGTGGCTCCACTCCCGACGCATCAACATGAATTTCTCTCCGTAGAGATCCTGCACTGTCAGCCGGTCTTTGGCCGCCAGGCGGTGATGGATGGACACCGCCGCACAGATGGGTTCGCGGGAAATTTCCAGCCCGGCGCATCGGCGCAGGTTCAGCATGGTTTCATCGAAAATGCCCGCCACCACATCAATGTTCTGCCCCAGGTTGGCCAGGATCTCCCTGGCGTTTTCAGGCGTGTTGTCAAAAGGCACCAGCTGGAACTTGATACCGGGGCAGTCCTCCTGGAGTTTTGGCCACAGATCCACCAGCACCTGGGCCGGCGTCATGGGGGAGGTGCCGATGCGGATGATGTCCTCGCTCTGTTTCATGGCGTTTTTGGCCCTTGTGACGGAATCCTTGCAATATTGGATGATATATTTGGCGTCCTGCGCCAGGGATTTTCCGGCTTCGGTCAGCTGCAGGCCCCGATGGGTGCGCACAAAAAGCTGCAAATCCAGGTTTTCTTCCAGCAAATTGATCTGTTTGATCACCGCCGGCGGGGAAATATACAGTTTCTCTGCGGCTTTGTTAAAGCTGCCGCATTCTACCACACACAGAAAAGTTTCTAATTGTGGGTTATACATGGGAGGCATCTCTCCTTTCTTTTCTTTTTTTCCTTAAATCGGCAGGCTTCTGTGCCTCCCTGGGGATCATCCAGGACCGGCCAAAGCGCTGCACGCCCTCGATTCGTCCCTCTTCGCAGAGCTTCTGAATCCATCGTTCTGAAAGATTCCAACGCTTAGACGCTTCTTTTACTGACATAATATCCATGGGTTTCCTCCAGTTCACTCTTTTCATGAACCACTTGTACTATTATTATATTCGGATAAGCGAAGTCTATCAAGCTGTTTTTTGTAAATCTTTTATGTACCCAGCCACATTTCGCGGATGGGCTTTTCTTTTTTTTGAGGAAGTTAATATGCCGGGGTGCCATACCCGTAAATCTCATAGTAGCCAATGGGGTAGCTGCTCTGTCGCACGGAATCGCCGGAGTTGCCCTCTACGGTGTAGACACGGCCATTCTCAACCTTCTCCACAATACCCACATGGTCAGATTGTCCGTCTTGGCCCCCGTCGTTCCAGTCAAAAAAGATGATGTCGCCGGGGCGCGGCTCATAGCTGCCCGACTGCCACAGCCCGCGTTCCTGGAACCAGGGGACGCCCTGGGACGCGCAGGCCGCAAATTTCGGGATCACGCCGGCTTCGATATAGCCGCACTCGTTGGCGCACCAGCTCACAAAGCAGGCGCACCATTCCACACGGCTGCCAAAGCCGTACCAGCTCCAGTACGGTTCGCCGCCGATGTTGCCCACCTGGGAGAGCGCCACCGTGACGATTTCGCCATCCCCTCCGGTAATGCCGTAAAGCACCTGGGACCAAAGGGAATTGTTCTCATCGGCCAAAAGCTCCGCCATCTGTTCCCGCTGATCCTCGTTAAAGCCGAACTGGTCGGCCATTTCCTCGGCGGTCTTATGGCTGACCGTGATATACAGATAGGTTTGCGTAACCGTAGTTTCCGTTTCCACAATATTGCCGTTACCATCATCGGATGTTTCAATCACCGTTTCCGTCTGGGTGGACGTGCTGGACGAGATCTCATTCATCTGCCAGAAGATGTCCTTCAAAAGCTCCAGCTTCTCATCGTCCATGGTGGCCACTTCCTGGGCGTTGTCCGGGTCGGTGGTGGTTTTGACGGCGTAAACCGCCAATACCTCTTTCCACACAGCGCGGGAACCGGACATCTCCAACACATCATAGCTGTGGGACGCTTTGATTTCGTCCAGGTTCTCCTGGTAATCCGTATTGATCTCCTGTACGGCAGTCTGCATGGTCTGCCCGGTGCCGGAATCCTCGCCGGAAAAGAAAATCCCAAAACAGGAGCCAATAAGCATACCGATGAGGCAGATCACAATAATCACCAGCACGGCAATCCAACCGCCAGCGGCAATGGCCGCAATCAGCGCCTTAGTCGCCGCAATGATGGCCTTCACCGCCGCGGCGGTGGCTTTGGCGGCTACCTTAATGGCGTGGGCGGTGGCAATGGCCGCTGCACGGGCAGCATGGACCGCAGCCCTGGCGGCCCGCGCCGTGGCCTGGGCAGTGCGCTGGGCGGCTTTGGCCGCCTGCTGGCTGGTCTTGATACTGGCCTTGGCAGTCTTTTCCGCCGTTTTAATGGATTTGCTGGTGGTTTTTATGGTCCCCTTAGCCGTGGAAGAAGCCTGCTTGATGGTCTTGCGGCCCCTGTCCACTGTCTTAATGCCTTTCTTGCCGCGGTCCAGGGTCTTGATGGTCCTGCGCTCCTGACGGACCGCCTTGGCCGGCTCGGAAACCGTATCGACTGCCTGACGGCCACTCCAGCGTGTGGTGGACTGCCCAGCCTGCCGAGCCGCTTGTTTTTTCGGCTGTTCGGCTGCGGCTTTCCGCTTTTGGATTTTCTCCTTGACCTTGGAGATGTTCTCCTTAGTCGTCTGAACCCCTTTGCGGCCCTGTTTATCAAACTGGTGGACCGCTTCATGGGTGACGTTATCCACCCCAGCGGAAAAGCGGTCGGACGCATACTCACCGGGGGAGCCTTCCTCGGCATACATCCCATGCTCAGCTTTATCCTTGGTGCGGATATATGCCTCCTTCATCCGTTCCGAGGCAACTGCCGCTTTATCAATCGCTTTAATGCCTTTTTTCTCAGAAAGTCTTGTTTTAATGCCCTTACCCATGGGCTTCACCTCCTTCCCAGGGCGGGGCCGTCCTTATTCCTCCAGCAGCTTGGCCACAACCACCATCCGTCCGTTGGTCCGGGAATAACCTTTTGTTTCAGGGATGGAACGGAGATTACCGTATAAGAAATATACCCCGCAAACAGAGCCGATGGCTGAATTGTAGCTGAAGGCTGGATTCGTGGAGGATTGCTTCTTCGACACACTGCAATACTATGAAAACTACTGACGGCAGTGTGCTTTAGAAGAACTCGTTATTTGCAGACTTTTGGGTTCGCCTTCGACTTGCAAATTGATGGTTTTAAACAGGAAAATGAGTTTCATTATTTTATATCCGCAGATGTACCATTTTGACCATGCGAAGCCGGTCAGAGACTGCCATGCAGACCCTTGTAGCAAACAAAAGGCCTTGCTGGGGGATAGCGCTGTAGTAGGATTCATCCGCTAAAACCTTTGTGTTTGCGTTAACCTTTTGAGCCAGTTCCTCCGTAGAATCTACATGGAAAAACATCTGCGCATCCGCATGGCCCACCTGTCTCATGTACTTCCTGCGCATCATGGCCATACCGCTTTTGCTCACGGCGTCAAAGACAACTTCTACCTCGCCAAATTGACGGAGCATTTGGAACAGCCCCAGGACTTTGGACTCCTCAAAATAGTGGAACAGTCCGCCGGCGGTCACCAGAATGGGAGCATTAGGCACATACGTGCGGATTTGCCTGATCCAGTCCTCAGCAAAGGCATCCCTGGCAAGATAGGTTTCCCGCTCCGGTTCTGGCAGCAGTTCTTGCCGGTATTTGATGACATGGGGCAGATCCACGGCATACCAGCATGTCCCCCCATTATCACTTCGGTAATAGGCCGTTTCAAGCCCGCAGCCAAGCTGAGCAATCACACCATTTGGTCTGCGCTGTAGAAACGAGCGGATATAGCGATCCATATTGGCTGATCGGGTTGCGGAGGCAAGCAAGGTGTATTGGTTCTGACTACCATACTCCAGCAGATCGGATGGCAGTTTTTTCTTTAGCTCTAGGGCTTTTTGATCGTATAAGACCTGCGGATAACGTTCACTGGCATAGATCCTACCCAGCATGGGGACAAACAGTGTGTCCTCCACTACACCCAACTTGGACATGGTCATCCTCCTGTTCGAGTCTTGATGAATTCTGCCACTAGTTTTGCATAGTCTTCCAGTTGCACCATGAGCGCCAGGTATCAGTCGGTCAAGTCGGGGACCACCGTAGGTTTGGGTATCAGGTCGATCAAGTCCTGCTTATAGACGGGTGAAGGTGGTATCACCTTGGACAAGATCAACAGCACCCGCCCAGTGGGCAAAGCTCTCCCGAAGCATGCCGCAATAATGTTCCGCATCGCAGAGAAAATCAAGCATGTGCGCCTGGTAGGGGTGGTGAGCAGCTCCATCATGGTGTCGCACAAGTTCCTTCAGAGCGGCCTTTTCCTACGAGGTAAGCTATCGTTTTCCTTACTTAAGCGCTACCCACTTCATCATTCGCTCGATAAGGAAAAAGAATAGAATGCCCTGGGAAACCATACCGCTCAAGGACTGTCCCACCAGCCAAACTTTCTCCTTCAGATGGCGGAGTATATGATAAAATAGGGGATTTAAAGTGACGTCACTTTAAATCCCCCGGTCGCTACTTGTAGCGGCGTGCCTTTACTGCAGCAGCTCCGACTCCAGATCCTGCAGCATGATATCCAGCGCCGTGATGCCGCCCTCGGCAGTGTACCACACGGCAGGATGGGCCAGATAGACGATGTTGCCGTTTTTGTAGGCATCCGTGGTCATAACCAGCTCGTTTTCCATGATTTCCTGCGCGAGCTTCGCGCCTTCGGTTTGAATCGCCGCGTCGCGATCCATCACAAAGATGTATTCCGGCGCTTTTTCCACGATGAATTCAAACGAAGCCTCATTGCCATGCGTCGCCGTATCAATTTCGGCGTCCACACCCACGTTGGTGAATCCAACTTCTCGGCCGATCATCGAGCAACGGCCGTCGTTGCCCAGCACGTTGAATCCGCCGCTGGTCACCAGACCGACGATGGCGGTCTTTCCATCAGCAAAGCTCTTGAGCGCTTCAACGCGCGCATCAAATCCCTCAAAGAGCGCCTCTACTTCCGCCTTCTTGCCGAAGATGGAAGCAATCGTATCCGCGTTCAGGCGCGTCTGGGCCAGTGTTCCCTCGTCCGTTGTGGGAAGATAGACAACAGGTGCAATTTCGCTCAGGGTATCATAGGAGTCGCTCAGGCGTCCGCCGATGAAGATAATGTCCGGTTCGCAGGCCATGACGGCTTCCATGTCCGCCGTCTTGATGGTGCCCAGGTTGGCGACGCCTTCGGCGGTTACAACGCTTTGCACGTACTCCAGAGAAGAGGACGCGGAACCGACCACACGGTCTTCGAGCCCCAAGGCCATCAGGATATCCAGTGAAGCCATATCCAGAATCGCAATGCGCTGCGGATCATAGGGTACCGTCAGCTCAATGGATTCGCGGTTGCCATCAAGCGCCTGGATGACGACGGTTTCAGGTGTGCTCTCCTGGGCAAAGGCCGATACGGCGGTCATCAGGCACAGCGCAGACAGCAACAGGGACAGCAGTTTTTTCATGGGATACCACTCCTTTACACAAAGTACTGAAAGTTTGATGTATATCAAGCCATATGGCTCAATATCAGTAGTAAATCGTCAGGGGCTTTCCTTCGATTTGCATGATCTCAAAATCCACGCTGTAGATGGAGGACAGCGTCTCTTTGGTCATAACCTCCTGTACGCTTCCGAACGCAGCGATCTTCCCATCCTTGAAGGCGCAGATATAATCGGAGTAAAACGCAGCATAGTTGATTTCATGAAGCACCAAAATGACGGTTTTGCCTAGCTCATCGCACATTCTTCGGACAATTTTCATCATGTTGGTCGCGTGATAGATGTCCAGGTTGTTGGTCGGCTCGTCCAGAAGAATATAGTCTGTATCCTGCGCGATGACCATGGCGATATATGCACGCTGCCGCTGGCCGCCGGACAGCTCATCAATGAAGCGGTCCTCAAATTCCTTTAATTCCATGTAGGCAACAGCCTGATCGACAATGCGCTGATCCTCCTGCGTCAGATGATTCCCGGAATAGGGAAAACGCCCAAACGCGACCAGCTCCCGCACGGTCAGTTTCATCTGCACATTGTTGTGTTGCGTCAGGATCGCCAGTTTCTTGGCCAGTTCCCGACTCTTCCATTTGGCAATGTCCCTGTCTTCAAAGTCGATCAGCCCCGCGTCCTTGGCAATCAGGCGGGAGATCATGCCCATCACCGTGGACTTTCCCGCGCCGTTGGGGCCGATCAGGGACGTTACCTTGCCCTTTGGAATGCTGAAACTGACGGAATCGACCACCGCTTTGCCATCGTATCGTTTGCTTAATGCCTGAACCTTCATCGTTTTACACCTTCTTCTTTGTCAATAACAGCATCAGGAAATATACGCCTCCGCCAACCGTGATGAACACGCTCACCGGAATGACGTATGCGAATACATGCTCCACCAGGCACTGACCCGCCACCAGCACCAGCATACCCATCATGGTGGAAGCCGCGATCAACTGGCTGTGCCGGTAGGTTTGCATCATTTGCCGTCCTAGGTTGGCAATGATGAGCCCCAAAAAGGAGATGGGTCCGACCAGTGCCGTGGCAATGGCGATGCAAACCGTCACGCCTACCAGCAGCCGACCAATGGTTCGGTTGTAATCCACACCCAAGTTGATGGCCTGTTCTTTGCCCAGGGTAATGACATCCAGCAGCTTCAACTCCTTGCGCAGCGCAAATACCAGCAGAACCAGCAGGATGCCGGAAAACAACAGAAGCTCGTTGTTCATGTTGTCAAAGGAAGCAACCAGCGTCGTCAGCAGCGTGTCATACTCGTTTGGATCCATGACGCGAATCAACGTAGACTGGATGCTGCCGAAAAATGAAGTCAGTACCGTGCCAATGAGCAGCACATAGAGCACATTGTAGTGAGTTGCCTTGAAGAGATAACCATAGATGAGTGTTGCGGCGCTGCTCATCAGCAGAAGATCCAGGGCAAAAGCCGCATTGGCGTTGGTAGCAAAGAAACTGCCGGATCCCAGGAAAAAGTACACTGCCGTGTGCATCAGCGTATACAGTGAGTTCATGCCTAACAGGCAGGGCGTCACAATCGTGTTGTTGATGATGGACTGAAACACAATCGACGCGCCGCCGATGGCAATGGCCGCAATCAACATGGCAAACAGTTTCGGCGTGCGCAGCTTCATGGCAAAGCGCAGCAGGCGCTCGTTGCTGAAATTCAGCTCCACCGTCATGTAGGCGATGATGGCCAGCGCAACCAGCGCACCCAAGACAAAAAGAGCGGCGGCGTTTCGGCGTTTGACGCATGTATTCATGCCGCAACCTCCTTCTTTTTCCCAAGCCGGATCGCCTTGCGGCCATGCTTGAGCCGGTACATCAGCATGGCGACAAACAGAATGCTTCCGACAATGCCGATGATCAGTTCAATGGGCAGCTCGTAGGGGTGGATAACCAGCCGCGCGATGATATCGCACACCAGCACAAACAATGCGCCGAATATGGCCGTATCCGCCAGCGTACCTCGGATCTTGTCACCCTTAAACATTGCTACGATATTGGGCACAATCAGACCGATATAGGAAATGGAGCCTACAATGCTCACAATGCTGGCGGTAATGACTGCCGCAATCGTAAGTCCCCCAAAGAGCACGAGGTTGTAGTGCACGCCCAGATTCTTGGAAAAATCCTTACCCATGCCGACAATATTGAAATGGTTGGCATAGATAAACGAGATTACCAGCAACGGAACAACCAGGTACACAATCTCGTACCGTCCGCGCAGCACCATGGAGAAATGACCTACTTCCCACGAGGACAGCGCTTGGGTCATTTCGTAGCGGTACGCCAGAAAGCTGGTCACACCACCGATGATGTTGCCGAACATAATGCCCACCAGCGGCACCATCACGGTATCCTTGAACTGAATGCGCTGGATGAACCATACGAAGATCCACGTGCCCAGCACCGCGAAGATAAAGGAGAACAACGCCCTGCCCATAATGGTCGATCCCGGCAGAAACAACAGCGCCAGCAGAATGCCGAAGCGCGCCGATGCCAGCGTAGCGCCTGTGGTGGGGGAGACAAACTTGTTCATGCACAGCTGCTGCATGATCAGCCCCGCCACACTCATGCCCATACCTGTGCAGAGGATGGCAAGCAACCTGGGCAAACGGGAAATCAGGAAAAGCTCAAATTGCTCCGCGTTACCCGCAAACAGTTCCCCTGGCGTCATGTCAATGACGCCAATGAAGAGCGAAAGAAAGGAAGCAATGACCAGCAGCAGCCCAAGCGCTATGCTTAGGCGCCATGAATGTTTTTCTTCCAACCCCACGCTATGATGACCTCCTTTTCTGATGGACCATCTTAGTTAGCAAAGGCTAACCATTCTCTCAAATGAAACTCTGCGATACACACGCAGAGCCCATTTTGCAGTTAGTTAAGTCTAACTCGATGAAATCATATCATGGTTCTACGCATTTGTCAAGTTGCATCTTTCGCAAACTTTTATGGAATGCCAGCGCCAGACAAGAAGATCCTTCGGTATAGCCGTCGGAATGCCGGGGTAGAGGGATGCTTATCGGGTTGATTTCAGCTTCCACTGGGCACTCTCGTTTTGCAGTGCCACCATCCGGCGATAAAGCCCGCCTTCCGCCATCAGCTGCGCGGGAGAGCCCTGTTGGGCCACGCGGCCATTCTCCAACACCACGATGTGATCCGCGCCTGCGACTGTGCGCATGCGGTGGGCGATGACCAGTACCGTCTTGCCTGCCAGCAGGCGGGACAGCGCGCTTTGCACCTTCGTCTCATTTTCCACATCCAGGCTGGCGGTGGCCTCGTCCAGCAGCACAATAGGCGCGTCCTTGAGCAGCGCCCGGGCAATGGAGATGCGCTGTCGCTCGCCGCCCGAGAGCCTGGCCCCGTTCTCACCGATCGGCGTATCATAACCCATGGGCAGCTTGCGAACGAACTCGTCGCAGTTGGCGGCTCTGGCCGCGGCGCGCACTTCTTCATCGCTCGCGCCGCGCCTGCCCAGGCGGATGTTTTCCATCACGGTATCGTCAAACAGCACCACGTCCTGAAAGACCATGGAGTAATCGCGCAACAATACTTCCGGGTCTACAGTCGCGATATCCACGCCGCCTACCCGGATCGTGCCGCCGGTCACGTCCCACAGTCTCGCTGCCAGCCGCGCGCAGGTGCTCTTTCCCGAACCGGAAGGGCCGACCAGAGCGGTCACTTCGCCCTCCCTTGCCGTGAAGCTTACGTCGTGCAGGACTTCTTTTTTCTCATAGGCAAAGCTAACATGATCGAAGACGATGTCATGCCCCCGTGGCGTAAATGTCTCCGCGCCTTCTGCAATGGGGGTATGGTAGATTTCCATCATCCGGTCGGCCGATACCTGCGACACAAACACTTCCGCGATCAGCGCCAGGCTCTGGTCAAAGGGGGAGTAGACCCGCGTAATGACCATCAGGAACAGAAAGAGCAGCATAAAGTCGATGCGACCGGACAAAATGAGGCCGGTTCCCACGAGAATGGTCGTTGCCACGCCCAGGCGCATGATCACGCTGGCGGCATTGACAAAGATGCCTGTGCCCAGTTCGCCACGGATCATGATGCGCTCGTGCTCGTCGATTTTGCGGTTAAGTCCCTCAAGATACCGCTCCTCCTGATTTGTCGCTCGAATCTCCCGGACGTTTTCCAGCGCTTCCTGAATGCCGTCGGATACGCGCACCGCGGCCTGTTTTGTCCGCTCGGCGCAGCGGCTGGCAAGCCTGCGCGCGCCGAACAGCAGGCCGAACGCCACCGGTACGCCCCACAGACTGGCGAGCATCAGCCGCCAATCGTAGGCCAGCAGGCAGACCGCGATAACCGCTGTGGAGATATAGGCGCCATACAGATAGCCTAGCACATGCGACCAGACATGTTCCATGCGGTTCACGTCGCCCATCAGCGTCTCCGTCAGGTCGGCCAGATCGCGCTTGCCAAAGTATCCCAGCGGCAGCTTGCGCAGCCGCTCAGCCAGGCTGAGGCGCGTAGCTTTGACCTCGTTGTACACCAGACCATATGTGGTCTTGTACTGCTGCAAATGCGTCGCGATAGACAGCGCGACAAAGGCGACCACCAGAGCAATCATAAACGCCAGGTTTGGCAGTGGCTGTCCGGCCGTAAGCGTACCCATAAAGCCGGACATCATCAGGTAGAGAATGCTCATGCCGCCCATAACCGTCAGATTGACGATGACCGTCCAGAATGTCCCCTTTTTGACATTGCGCACCCCCTGCTCGGTCAGGGCGTATTTGCGCTGAAACTTTTGCCCGAACATTTACTTTGCCTCCTCTTCGCGCGCGATCTTCCATTGCGCGGCCTGATTGTAATCCGCCCACATGCGGGCATAAGCGCCCTTTGCGGCGAGCAGCTGCGCATGAGAGCCCTGCTCGACAATGCGTCCCGAATCCAGCACGATGATTTTGTCCGCGCCCACGACGGTTGACAGCCGGTGCGCAATCATGATGACGGTGCGGCTTCTGGTCAGTTCCGCAAAGGCCTTCTGGATCAGCACTTCGTTTTCAGGATCGGCAAAGGCGGTGGCCTCATCCAGCACCACGATTGGCGCGTCTTTCAGGATTGCCCGCGCCAGCGCGATGCGCTGCGTCTCGCCACCGGATAGATACGTACCCTCGGTTCCGATTTTGGTATCGACCCCCGCGGGAAGCTTTTCAAGAATGTCCTTGCACTGCGCGGCCATCAGCGCCGCCAGCACCTGTTCCCGGGTGGCGCTGGGCCGGGCGATGCGGATGTTTTCCAGGATCGAAGTCTTGAATAGACGGCTGTTCTGGAAAACGAATGCTACCTGCTCCATGAGCACATGCGGGTCCATCTGACGCACGTCTACACCGCCAACTTCCACCACGCCGGAATCGACGTCCCAGAATCGTGGGATCAAGCTGGCGGCCGTGGTCTTGCCTCCGCCCGAGGGGCCGACCAGCGCGACCACCTGCCCCGGTTCCGCGCAGAATGAGACATGGGAAAGCGCAGGTGTCTGCGTACCGTCATAGGTAAAACTCACATCTTTGAATTCTACTTTGCCGTCCTTGGGCATCTGTGGACGCTGAGGTGCAATCAGCCTCGGCGCGCACATCACCTGATCGATGCGGCCCAGCGCCGTGCTGGCCAGCATCATGCCGGACGCGGCAAACATAATCTTGGCCAGCGCCGTGGAGATGATCGCGGAAAATACCGCATAAAACGCAAAGTTGGTTATAAAGCCTGCCAGGCCGCCTCCAGCCAGCGCCACGGGTGCAAGAAACAGCGCCACTGGAACCATGAATACAAACGCGCCTTCGGTGAACGTCAGGTTGACCGACTGCGGCACGCTGCAGACCTCGCCCTCAAAGCGTCCGGCTTTTTCGCTGTATTCTTCTATCGCCTGCTTAAACGCCTTGAACGAATCGACGGTCTGCTGGAAGATCTTGACCACAGGGATGCCGCGCACATATTCGGTGCCCGCCTTGCTTATGCGATCCTGCGCCGCCTGATACTCGGCCATGAACCCGGCGTTCTTGCCGCCCATCATGGAGAACATCGCGAGTATGGAAATCACCGCTGCCATAAGACACGCGGCTCCCATTCGCCAGTCGAATACGAACATCAATACGATCATGCTCAAAAACAAGGTGATCGTCCCCACGATGTCCGCCAGATTGTGCGCGAGCAGCGTTTCTGTCTCAGCAGCCGCTGCATCCAGCCGATTGCGGATCAAACCCGAGGCATTCGAATCAAAGAAGCCCAGCGGAGCCCTCAGCACATGGGCCATGCCCCGCTTGCGGATGTTGGATGCCGTGCGAAACGCCGCCAGATGGGTACACATCAGCCCCGCAAAATACAGCAATATGCCGCCCACCGCAAAGCCAAATGCCATCCAGCCATAACGCGCAATGCTTTGCGCCTGCATCCAGTTCGGCGCTACGGCAATCAGATCACGCGCCACCAGCCATATGCAGATGTAGGGTGCCATGCTCATGAGCATGGATACCGCAGATAGCGTCAGGCCAAGAAACGTAAGCCTTTTATGGCTGCCCGCATAGTCCAACAGAACGGATAGGGCGTTTGACTTTTTTTGTTTCATCACAGAACCTCCTTCTTATAGTTAGATAACGCTAACTTATGGGGCAAAAAACCGGGGGAATTCCCCCCGATATTGCTTTCCTTGCATGTTCCATGGCGTGCCTTACGTAGCGTCATGCTTCCATCCACTTCATCCAGCCGGCCGTATAGAATTCACGCAGCTGGTCCACATAGCGCAGTGCGGTATCCCGGGGCATGTCGTGGATCACCACCTCAAAAATGCCGCCAAACATACCGCTGGCAACAATGTGGCACAGGTCGCGGTCCAGCTCCAAGACCTGATGGCCAAGCCGCCGAAGCACCTCCAAATAACGCAGTGTGGCTTCCACCTCCACATCGACCATATTGTGGACAAAGTGTTCATAGCTTGTTCCCTCGGCTTTGGTCAGCAGCAGTTTGACCGGCTCTCGATGATCGCAGATATACTCCACCATCCACCGAATACAGGACGAGGATTCCAAACCCATGTGTTGGGGTTGTTCAGGTTCAGGTAATTCTGCGAAGGTTGTCTGCGCCTGCATAAAGCGGCCCATCAGTGCCGCGGCGTGAGGTTCCACAATGGAGGCGAACAGGGCTTCCTTGCTGGAAAAATACCCGTAAAACGCCCCGGTCGTCACACCGGCGTTTTTGACGATCTGGCGCAAGGAGGCACCCAGAAACCCCTTATCCAGGAACTCATCCAAGGCCGCACTCTGTATGTTTTCCAATGTAACGCTCGACTTCTCTTCCATGGATGCCTCCATATAACACTGCTATGTAACGGTGTTATTCTATCACTTATCAAGCAGGCTGTCAATAGCGTAAAGGAAAAAGGCTGCCCCTTCCATCCGCCTGAGCGAGTGGGTGGCAGCCAAGTGGGATGGGACATCACTCAGGGTCCATACCTGGGCGTCCGCAGGAAGGAATGCAAGCCTCGGTCGTTTCCGCGTCCTCTTTCGTCTTGACACCAAATACGAAATACAGGATGTGAAACGCCCAGACGAAACCAAGGATGAGGCAGGGAACATAGAGCGATTTGAGCAGCATCAGGATGAAGCCAAAGGCCATGAGCAGCGTGACTGTGAGCATCACACGTTTTTTGGCCGGCCAGGTCATCCCCTGCCCGGATACATAGTCGGCCAAGTTTTCCCGGTAAAGCTTCGTATGAGTGAACCAGGCATGCAGTCGCCGGGAGCTTTTTGCAAAGCAGAAAGCCGCCAGCATCAGAAACGGAAACGCCGGCAGCATGGGGACTACCGCACCGACGGCGCCCAGGCCAACGCCTAGGCAGCCCACAACCACATAGATCGCTTTTTTCAACTTCATTTGATCCTCCCCAAACGCCTTTGCTCTTTCTTGGTTTCTACGACATGCCGGATGGCTGCAACGGGATGATGCAGGATCATCCTTGGGCCGGCAAAGCGCATCACCTCGCGGATTTTTGCGCGCATATCCGGTTTGTAGCAATGTATCCGGCAGTTGGAACAGAACGTCTTGGTTTCCATGAACGGGCACTTGTCCGCGCGCATTTTTGCATAGGCGTCAAGCGCCGCGCATTGCGGGCATAGGTCGCCGCGGGTATGGTGCTTTTTGCGGCAATACAGCGCAATCATCTGGGAGACCATCCGTTTTTCCCGTTCGCGCTTGGTCTGCGTATCCATCAGCTCATCCTCCCGTGCTCCACGCAATAGACCGTATCGGCCATGCGCATGGTGGACTGCCGGTGAGAGACCAGCACGACGGTCTTGTCCATGCGCTCCTGGTGCAGCGCCCTCAGAATGACGGCTTCGTTGAGGCTGTCCAGATTGCTGGTGGGTTCGTCCAGCAGTATGAAGGGCGCATCGTGCAGGAACGCACGGGCCAGGCCCAGGCGTTGGCGCTCGCCGCCGGAGAGGGTGTCGCCCAATTCACCGACAGGCGTATCGTATCCGCGGGGAAGCGTCATGATGAAATCGTGCACGGACGCCTTCCGGCAGGCCGCTTCGATCTCCGCGTCCGTGGCGTCCAGCTTCGCAAGGCGCAGATTGTTGCGAATGCTGTCGTGGAACAGCTGCGTTTCCTGGGTCACGAAGCTCTCCATGTCGCGCAGGTCACGGGTGTTGACCCGTTCGATGTTCCGACCCGAGAGACTCACTTCGCCGCTCTGCACACGCCAAAAGCGCATCAGCAGCTTGAGCAATGTGGATTTGCCGCTGCCGCTCCTGCCGGTAATGCCCACCACCGCGTTTTTCGGTATGTCAACCGATACATTATCGAGGATCGTCTCCTCTCCATAGGCGAAATGCACATGCCTGGCCGCTGCGCCGTCAAAGCTGATAGGCTCCTGCCGTTCGATGTCCGGGGCCACGGGTTGCTCATCCAGAATGTCCAGCACGCGGTTTCCGGCCGCAAATGTGTTTTGCAGGGTGCTGCCCAGCGCAGCCAGCGCGACCACCGGGCCAAAGGAGGAAAACAGCGCGATGGTGGGAATCAGCACACCCGCATAACCGACCTGCCCGGCCCGGTACAGGGCTGCGCTGCCCAGGAGCATTGCCAGGTCAAATGCCAGAATGGCGGCGCCCGTAACGGCGTTGTTCCGCCCGGCGATGCGCTTCATCCGCGCTTCCGTCTGCGCGAGTGCATCCGTGCGCGCGTTCATCTGCGCAAGGCGTTTGGCACCCTGGCCGTACTGCTGCGTTTCGCTCAGGCCGCGCAGGCTATCCAGCACAAACGCGCTCAACTCGCCCGACTGGGTGCGGAAAACCAGCCCGCTGTCGCCGCTGCTGCGGGATATCGCCAGCGGAATCACAACGCCCACCACGGCGTAAGCGGCCAGGGCAAGCAGCCCCAGCACCCCGTGAAAGGAGCCGATGAACAGGCACATGACCACGGTAAACAGCGCCGCGATGGCCAGGGGGGAAAGGGTATGCGCGTAAAAGACCTCCAGCAGCTCGATGTCCGAGGTGATCACGGCGATCAGGTTTCCCTTGTCCCGTCCCTCCAGCTTGGCGGGTGCGAGCCTGCGCAGCGCGCGGAACACCCTGTCGCGCAAAATCGCCAACAGCTTAAAGGCGATGAAGTGGTTGCAGGCCTGCTCCCCATAGCGCAGCAGGGCCCGCATCAGCGCGAACACCACCACACAGGCAAACAGCATATTCAGCGAAATCGACGCGCCTTGCCCCAGAACGTCCAGCACCGCATAGCCGCCCAGAATGGTGATGAACGACGCGCACAGGTGACCGGCCAGCCCAATGGCAATGGCCAGCAGCATATAGCCCACCATCGGCCGGACCAAAACCACCAGCCGCGCCATCACAGCCCATCCACTGCGTCTTTTCATTGGGCATCGTCCTCCTTCCTGTAGTTTTCAAGGCTTTGCTGCGTGTTCCAAAGCCTTGCGTAAACGCCTCCCTGCTTGAGCAGCGCGCTGTGGTTGCCGTGTTCGGACAGACGGCCGTTGCAAAGCACATAGATGGAATCCGCCGCCTCCACGTTGGCCAGCCTGTGGGAGATCAGGATGACCGTCTTGCGCTGTGCCAGGCGGTGGATTTCGCGCATGATGTCGTTCTCGCTCTCCACATCGATGTTGGAGGTCGCCTCGTCGAAGATGTACACAGGGCTGTCATGCAGCAGCGCGCGGGCCAGCGCCAACCGCTGGCACTGGCCGCCGGAGAGGTTGGCGCCCTTCTCCGCAATCCGGGTATTAAGCCCGTTTTCACTTTGAAGGAACGGCGTCAGCCTGACCTCATCGAGCACCGCCCAGAGCCTGTCGTCCGACGCAGCGGGATCGCCCATCAGCAGATTGTCGCGGACGGTCCCCTTGAACAGATAGCTCTGGTGGCCGATATAGGTGATGTGCTCCATGAGACTGTCCTCGCGGATGTCGCTCAGCTCCACGCCGCCCACGGTCACGCTGCCGCGGTAGTGCTTGTTGCGCCCCATGAGGATCGCGGCCAGGGTGGACTTTCCGCTGCCGCTTTCGCCCACGATGGCGGTCATCCCGCGGCAGGGGATACTCAGATTGATGTCCGCCAGGATCGGCCGGTCCGCCTCGTAGGCGAAGGACAGCGCCCGGCAGCGGATATTACCGGTTGGTGGGCAGGACGCGGTCCTTTCCTCCGGTTCGGGCAAGTCGAGCAGGCGGAAGATTTTCTCCGAAGCCGCCATACCGTTCATGGCCACATGGAAGAAGGAGCCGAGCTGACGCATGGGAATGAAGAAATCCGCCGAAAGCAGGATGATCAGCAGGCAGCCCGCCAGGGAAACATGGCCCGCCCGCAGTTGCGTGGTCGCCAGAATGACGCCCAGCGCCGCGCCGCCATAGGCGATGACGTCCATGATGCTGATGGAGTTAAGCTGCATGGTCAGCACCTTCATGGTGATTTTGCGGAACTTTTCGGCCTGCTCGTTCATCTCCCGTTGCTTGAAGCCGTCGGCCTGATAGATTTTGAGCGTCGTCAGGCCTTGCAGGTTCTCAAGAAACGTATCGCCCAGCGCGGTATATTGCCCCCAGTACTTGGAGAGCAGCTTCTTTGCCCACGTCTGCACAGCCGCAATCGCCACGGGAATCAGCGGCACGCAGACCAGCAGCGCCACGGCGCAGGGCACATTGACGAAGCACAGGCACGCAAACAGCGTCAGCGGCGCCAGCATGGCGTAAAAGAACTGCGGCAGATAGGCGCCAAAGTAGGTCTCCAGCTGATCCGCGCCCTCCACGGCCACCTGCACGACCTCGGAAGTCGCCGCCTGCTCCCGGTAGGAGACGCCCAGGCGCAACAGCTTCCCATAGATGCGCTCGCGCAACGTGCGCTTGACCGCGCGGCTGGAGAGATAGCTCATCCTCGCAGAGCCTATGGCGCACAGAAAGCGAACGGCCAGCGCCAGGCAGGCGGTCATCACCGCCGGCATCACATGGGCAGATGCGTCCGTGAGCAATGCCGCCAGCAGTGAAGTGAGCGCAGTCATCATCACGATGTTGGCCACCAGCGCGCACCATTGGCAGACTACGTTGCCCGCAATATACTTCCTGCTTTCGCTGACCGTGCCGATCAGCCGTTTGTCGATCATCATGAATGGGTTGCTCCTTTTTGTCTTTTTGTTAGGTAGAGAAGACTAACTCATGGGGAAAAGTTTTGCGGAGCGCATATGCCCCGCTTGTGGAAGGCTTTCCCAATAGTTAGTTTCACCTAATTCTTAGAGCAAAGATCAGCCGCCCTTGCTAGGCGGCTTGATCCACAACCGCTACCATCATATCGTCGAAACCGAAATTTGTCAATCATCTTCATGCGTTGACTTTTTGTTTTTTTTCAGAAATACATTTTACTGACATCCTTAGCACGGATAAAACAAAACGATGGGCACTTTATCTCCATTTACAACAGGTTATATTGCAGTATTATTCATGAAGTCTGGTAACATAAGGCTGCTATTTAAATCTGCTTGGAATGACGCATTTCTCAGGCTTCTTTTACGTACTTTAATTCGGACAAAAATGTCATAAGAAGGTTGACAAAAACAGAAGAAGCTAACATACTAATATAAGGTTAGAGTGAGCTAACTTGTATTTGAACACAAATACGAAGGGAGTGATTGGAATGCAGCGTGTTCAAGAGAACCCCGATTACACCGCATGGGCACAACCGGTGTTTCCAGGGATTGCACTGATTCATCTGAGCGCGCATGGCAAAGCGGCTTGTCTTGAAGAAGCCGCGCCCGTGTCAGCGGATGTGTTGGAGATTTTTCATTGCAGAGAGGGCCGGATGGAATTGAATATAGGCGGTGAGTATTGCTATGTTTCTCCCGGAGATCTGTTGATTGCTCAGGCAAGAAAGATTGCTTCGGAGGTCTGCTTTCCCTTGCGGCATTATCATGGTTTGATTGTGCGCGTTGACGTCCAGCAAACGCCTCATTGTCTTTCTTGCATTTTACAGGATGTCAATGTACAGCCCCAGCTCATCGCCAAGCGTTTCTGCAGCAGAAGGGAGTACTTTATTGTCCGTTCAAATCCCTCGTTTGAGCATATCTTTTCGGAAATGTACGCCATTCCGGATGCAATAAAAGAAGGCTTTGCAAAAATCAAAGTCCTGGAACTGATGCTGTTTCTCAGCGTATTTGACACGCAGGAAGCGGAGTGGAGCCGTCTAAGCTTACCTCCGTCGCAGGTGCATCTGGCCAAATCCGTCGCCGCATATCAGCTGGATCATATGGGGGAAAGGTATACATTGAATCAGGTGGCCAAAGAGTTTGGTGTTTCCTGTACATGCATTAAAAATTCCTTCAAAGCGGTTTATGGCGTTTCCTTCTATGCCTTCATCAAAGCCAGAAAAATGGAATCCGCCGCATACATGCTGGAGCATACGGACAAGCCTGTTGTTGAGATCGCCGGCGAACACGGTTACGATAACAGCAGTAAATTTGCCAGCGCGTTTCGCTCCGTGAAAGGCGTATCCCCCGGAACATACCGTCAGCAGAATCAAAAAAACTATCCAGCGTGAAAAACGCGAGATTGTGTTTGGGCAGTTTCCGGATTCAATCAGGCGATAGGCGTGATATGAAGAAATATGGGCTTACGTTTTGAGACAATCCTCCACGCCCCATCATGAGATCGTACAGATGCCGGGAAGGGCAATAGCGATTATATTAGCGTGGCACGATGGCGATCCAACGGAATGGAACAGGGCATGCGCTTCATCTATCAATTCGCATAGGGAGACATATCCCTTCTCTCATTATGCCGACAAAAATCTTGTCTGTTTGGAACGGGAATATGCCTTTTGGAGCGGCCTGGAGACCATCTTTCTGCTATACTCCATCTTGCGTTCAAGGGATATCTCATTTTGCCCAAGAGTTGGCTATTTCTAACTGTTAAACTAGGAGGTTTAGCGTGTCAGGGGAAGTGATGGTTAGGCATTGTTCGCCAACGTTGGCCGGGCTAAAAACCGGGAGCATGTTCTCCTACCCTTTTGCCAACAACAGTGACCTGTATGATTCGGTCAGATACTGGAATCGCCTGTTTACCGGAAAAGGATTACGGGTCTTGCCTCTTTGTCATCGCGACGGCCGGGCCTTGATTTATGTATTCAGGCCCCAGAAACTATACCAGGATCTGCGGGACAGCACTGCCTGTGAACTGTTACGCCGTTGCGGTTACTGCGACAAGGAGCCTCAAAAATGTATTCTTCACCTCATGAAGCGTTTGAATGAAGACGGCGCTTTTCCGCACGAAGTAGGCCTGTTTCTCGGTTATCCTCCGGTTGACGTGCAGGGCTTTATCGAAAACAACGCAAAAAACTCAAAATATGTGGGATATTGGAAGGTTTACGGAGATGAGCAAGCCGCGCGCAAAAGGTTTGAGCTCTACGACAGGTGTACGCGAATTTACTGCCAACGATGGGCAAAGGAAAGGAATATTGAGCGGCTCACAGTAGCCGGTTAATAGAATAAAAATAGGAAGGGTCGGGTAGAATATGAGTAAAATTGCGGTTGTGTATTGGAGCGGAACCGGCAATACGGAATCCATGGCAAGCGCGGTGGTTGAAGGTGCAAGGAAAGCCGGTGCAGAAGCGACCCTGATTGCCGCTTCTGAATTCGGTGCCTCCATGATGGATGAATACGATGCCATTGCCTTTGGTTGTCCTTCCATGGGTACTGAACAGTTGGAAGAAAGCGAGTTTGAACCGATGTTTACAGGTTGTGAAACCAAACTACGCGGAAAGCGCATCGCCTTGTTTGGCTCCTATGGCTGGGGAGACGGGGAATGGATGCGCAATTGGGAAAACACTTGCCGCGAGGATGGAGCCATTCTCGCTTGCGATAGTGTCATTTGCCAGGAGGCACCAGATGATGATGCGGTCAATGCTTGTCAGGAGCTTGGCGCCGCATTGGTTTGATCGCGGCTTTTTCTTCATCAGACTTTCGATGGCTTTGACCTCCCTAGGCATGAAAGCTTTGCGTTGAAGAAAAGGATTCTTACATGGCGGATGCAGTCGGTCGTATGGCTGGCTGCATTTGTATTTAGAATCTCCAGGATGTAAGTAACATCAAAAACGGGGGTATTCGCGCTGAATACCTTTTGAATACCCCCATCCTTAAATCGTTACTTGTATCATTTTATAGGTGAAGACACAGATTCCCTACCGGGATTGGATACAATCCTGGTAGGGAATTTTGATATCATCCGAACGTTTCGCTGAACCGTCTACTGAAAGTGTCTATGTCACAGGCTCAGTGGGCATGGCAGTTAAGGCGATTTCCTACATTTACGGGAACAGCCACTCTTTGAATAGGTGCGTATTCGGAGCATTTCAATAGCGGCGCTCATTATACTGATATGTTTATCGTCAGCAGGTTGGCGCAAGTTGCGGATGCTATAAATCTTCGTGGCGACATCCTGTCGGCAACGCTTGGAATTGGTACCATCAAGGACATCGTGGTTCCTGAATTCTCCATTTTACCCTTTCTCCCCTTTCGCCGGATTGGTTCACTTTCTGGTATGGGCGCCATATCCAATCATACGGGCTCCGCTTTTCGTGATGCGATCGAAAGGCGGAGCCTGTCGTATTGGCCGGGGGAACGGCATGGTTTTGCAGGGTTTCGCTTGACAGGTCCATGAGGATCCGCTATAATGAACATTGTTCATGTTGAGGTGATGCATTTGAATCCCATGGCGACCTCTCAGGAGGAGATCCTGCAGGCAAGCCGCGACCTGATCCGGCAGCGGGGGTGGGAGGCGGTCAGCATTCGCGCCGTGGCCGAGGCCTGCGGCGTGTCGGTTGGCACGATTTACAACTACTTCCGCTCCAAGGACGAGCTCATCGGCGCAAGTGTGGAGAGCGTCTGGCGCGACATCTTCCATCACACGCCGGACACGGATGCCTTCGTCGACGTCCCTGCCTGCATCCAATGGCTATACCGGCGCATGGAATACGGCGCGGGGCAATACCCGCATTTTTTCAGTATCCATTCCCTCCGCTTTGCCCAGGGCAGCAGGTCGCAGGGGCGCGAACGGATGCTGAAAACCTGGCAACACATCCGCGCAAGCCTGTGCGCAGTGATCCAGAGGGATCCTCATGTGCGCGCGGACGCCTTCAACGAGGCGTTTTCGCCAGAGGCCTTTGCGAACGTGCTCTTTTCCTTAATGCTCTCCGCCATGCTCCGCCAGGATTACGACCCGAGCGCCGTGCTGGAGATCGCCCGCAGGGTGCTATACTGACGGGCGATCCGGAGCCGTTTTTTACGGACCAACATGAACAATGTTCATACAAAGAGGAGGATGAACCGCATGCAAGCCCTTGTAGAGACGCTATTCGACGCAGTATACCTGATCACCGTCGTCACCCTCGGCCTGCGCATGATTCGGGGCAGCCGGGGCAACCGGCAGTTCCGCCTGTTCGGCTGCATGGCCGTGGTGCTGGGCGCGGGAGACGCATTCCATCTGATTCCCCGCGCGCTGGCGCTGTGCACCACGGGGCTGGACAGCTACACCGTGGCGCTGGGGGCCGGCAAGTGGATCACGTCCATCACCATGACGGTCTTCTACGTGCTGTTGTATTACGTATGGCGGTATCGCTACCGCATCCAGGGCCAAAAGACGCTGACCGCCGCGGTCTACGCCCTGGCGGGCGTCCGTATACTGCTGTGCATGATGCCGCAAAACGACTGGCTCAGCGCCTCTGCGCCGCTCGCCTGGGGCATCTACCGCAACATTCCGTTTGCGCTGCTGGGCGCTTTGATCATCGTGCTGTTCTATCACAGCGCCAAGGCTGCAAATGATACCGCCTTCCGCTGGATGTGGCTGACCATCGTCCTGAGCTTCGGCTTTTACATTCCGGTCGTGCTCTGGGCCGACGCCGTGCCGATGATCGGCATGCTGATGATCCCCAAGACCTGCGCATACGTATGGACGGTGCTGATCGGCTACCGCGCCATGCGGAGAGAATGCAACTGAATTGAAGGAGGTACGCACCGTGAAACGTTATGCCAACGCAGCGCTCGCATACGCGCTCCTCGCCATGGCGGGCGGGGTATTCTATCGGGAATTCACCAAGTTCAACGGCTTTACGGGCAAGACCACGCTCTCCGTGGTGCACACGCACTACTTCCTGCTGGGCATGGTGTTCTTTCTGCTCCTGCTGCTGCTGGAAAAGAGCCTGCGCTTTTCCGGTGAAAAGACCGGGCGCACGATCGCGCTCTACCATGTGGGGCTGAACGTCACCGCCGCGGCCCTGGTGGTCCGGGGCGTCGCGCAGGCGCTGAGCCTGCCGCTGTCCCGCGGGCTGGACGCGTCGATCTCCGGCATCGGCGGCATCGGGCACCTGCTGCTAGGCGTCAGCATCGTGCTGCTGCTGCTGCGCATCCGAAAAGCTGCATAAGTCAACGCCGGGTTTGCGGCTCACAGCGCAAATCCGGCGTTAGCTTTTCCTGTTTGGTGTTTCTCTCCGGCGCTCAGCGATAGCCGGTGCCGCCGCAGAAGCTGCAATGTCCGCTGCCGGCAGGCCGGCAGGACGTGCAGTCCTGTTCCACCCGCTCGGTGGTGCCGGGCAGGGTCTTGTACAAGCGGCCCGTGCCGCCGCAGCGGGTGCAATTCCCGCTGCCGCCGCAGGCGCTGCACTGCTGCTTTCCGCCGGCGTCGGCGGATGCCTGCGCGCTGGTCGTCTCGGCGTCCGCAAACGAGACCGCCATCAATACCTCCAATTCGCGCGGCGCAGTGGCAAACTGGGCGCAGGCGTACAGCACCGCCGTCTCGCCGTCCGCGTACATCACCCGCAGGTTGAGGCGCTTCATGTCGCCGCCCATGCCCAGGACGGGCACGACGTATTCGCTCCCGTGCCACGCGGCGAACATGGTAGGCCATGTATAGGACGGCATGTCCTCAAACCGGCCGCCTGCCTTGACGGCATAGCTGGATTCCACGATGAAGTCCTCTTCCGTATAGATCTGCCCGGTCGCGATGTCCTGGGAGACGCGCTGCCAGCGCCCTGCGCGGATTCCTCCCGCGCCGGGCTGGCCTGGGCGCTCTGATCGCCGCTCACCGGATTCAGGCCGTCGCTCCACGCCCAGCCGATCTCGGTATAGTCCCACGTTCCATGTGTGGAGGCATGGAGCCACAGGTGGCAGCCCTCTTTCCCGGGCAGGGACTCCACCGCCGCCGAGCCGGTATAGCTGAAGCGGTAGCTCCCCTCTTCCTCCTGAAACGACGTATCGGACAGGATAAAGGGGTATGTCCCCACCAGGAAAATCGCATACTCGTCCAGGGCGCTCCTGCTGTCCAGCTTCTCCACGCGCAGGCTCGCCGACCAGGCGCCGTCCTCCTCTGTGACCGTCGCAGCGCCGTCGTCCAGCCCTCAGTAGGCGAGCGGGGACAGGAAGCCGCCATCGTCAGCTGCTGCTGCCGGGCCCGCCGGGAGCAGCGCAAGCAGCAGGAACACGACAGTCAGCATGCGGGCGGACACGGCGCGCCCTCTGTTCCCATTCAGATGTTCAAGCACAGCATTCCCTCCTTTATTTTTCAGGCTGCCGGTGCATCCGACAGGCAGAAGCCTGTCGACCGTCCTATGGATAAGGAACGACGAGTTGGCGAGCGTGCCCGTCACGCTCCCAGAACGCGACTGAGGAATTCACGGGTGCGCGGCTGGTTCGGGCGCACAAAGATCTCCTCCGGCGCGCCCTCCTCGGCGATCACGCCCGCATCCATGAAGATGACGCGGCGGCTCACGTCGCGCGCAAAGGCCATCTCGTGCGTGACCACCAGCATGGTCAGACCCGAGGCAGCCAGCTCACGCATGACGCTCAGCACCTCGCCGACCATCTCGGGATCCAGCGCGCTGGTGGGCTCGTCAAAGAGCAGCACCTCCGGGTCCATCGCCAGCGCGCGCGCAATCGCCACGCGCTGCTTCTGTCCGCCGGACAGCTGCGCCGGACGCGCGTCGCGGTAGGGCGCCATGCCCACCTTGTCCAGATAGAAGAGCGCCTTTTCCTCCGCCTCGCGGCGGTCGCGCCGCAGCACGCGCACCTGACCGGAGACGCAGTTCTTCAGCACGCTCATGTTGGCAAAGAGGTTGAAGCTCTGGAACACCATGCCCACCTTGGCGTGGTACTGGGCACGGTTCCACTCGGTTTCTGCATTCCTGCCATGGAACAGGATGGCGCCGTCCGTGGGCTGTTCCAGAAAGTTGATGCACCGCAGCAGCGTGCTCTTGCCGCTGCCGCTGGCGCCGATAATGCTGACCACGTCGCCCTGATGCACGTCAAACGAGATGCCGCGCAGCACCTCGTGCTCGCCAAAGCGCTTTTGCAGTCCGCTCACACGCAGGATGGGCGCGCTTTCGTCAGTCATTGGGCACACCTCCTTCTTTGGGCACGACGATGGCGGCCTTGGAGTCGCTCTGGGAGCCATAGATGATGTAGTTGGTATTGCCGTCCATCTTGCGCTCCAGCACGCGCAGCAGGCGCGTGATCGTGAAGGTGAGCGCCAGATAGATGCACGCGGTGATGAAGAACACCTCAAAGTAGCGCAGATAGGTGCCGGCCGCCGACTTGCTCATGAAGAACAACTCGTTGACGGAGATGACGTTGAGCACGCTGGAGTCCTTGATGTTGACGACGAATTCGTTGCCGATGGAGGGCATGATGTTGCGCACCGCCTGGGGCAGCACCACGTGCACCATGCTCTGCCAGTGCGTCATGCCGATGGCGCAGGCGGCCTCCTTCTGTCCCTTGTCCACGCTGATGATGCCGCCGCGCACGATCTCGGCCATGTACGCGCCCGTGTTGATCGACACGATCAGCACCGCCGCCACCAGCACGGGCATGCGCAGGCCCATGTACATGCACCCGTAATAGATGACCATGGCCTGCACGATCATGGGCGTGCCGCGGAAGACCTCGATGTACACGTTCAGCAGCGCGGAGAGCGCCCGCAGCGGCAGGCGCCGGTACCATGGCGCGCGCGGAGCGACGGGGATGGTGCGCAGGATCGCCACCAGCAGACCGATCGCAAAGCCGATGACGGTGCCCGTGATGGCCACCAGCAGCGTGATGCCCACGCCGCTGAGGAACAGCGTGCCGTACTTCTCCAGGATGAAGCCGACCCAGCCGAAAAATGAGGTTGGTAACGCGTTCATGCAGGCAACTCCTTTAACGCCGCCCCGGCGTGAAGTGCGGGCGCGGCAACGGGAACGCGCCGCTTGCCGGCGCGTTCCCGTTTCGTCACTGGTTGAGAGGCTGACGCGCCTTGGCGTCGGCCATCAGCTGATCGCGGGTCGCATCGTCGATGCCCGCCAGGATCTCGTTGATGGGCGCAAGCAGCTCGCTGCCCTTGGCCAGGCCCACGGCGATGGACGTATCGCCCTCGGAGGCCTCGAAGCCCGCGTCCTCGTCAAACTTGATGTACGTCAGGTCCGGATTGGCGGCCGTATCGCCCTGCGCGCCGTCCTCCTCGGCCACATAGCCGTCGACCGCGCCGCTCTGCACGGCCACGATCATCGCGGGGAAGGTCTCCATGGCCATCGCCTTGTTCACGCCCGGGATCTGATCGATGACGGTGTAGTGGAAGGTATTCAGCTGGCCGGTGATGGTCGCGCCGCTCAGATCCTCCAGCGAAGTGGCGGAGGCGTAGGCGCTGTCCTTGCGCACCACCACGACCAGCTTGTTGGTGCGGTACGGATCGCTGAAGTCCAGCGTAGCCTTGCGCTCCTCGGTGGGGCTCATGCCCGCGATGATCGCATCGAACGCGCCGCTCATCACGCCCATGGGCAGGCCGTCCCACTCGGTCTTGACGATCACGAGCTCCTTGCCCAGCCCCTCGGCGATGCGCTTGGCGATCTGCACGTCGTAGCCGTCGGCGTAACCGCCGCCGCCCTCGATGGGCACGGCGTACTCGCTGGGCTCGGCCTGCGTCCAGTTGTAGGGCGCATAGTTGCACTCCATGCCCACGCGGAAGGCGCCCTCCGCGGCCGCGACCGCACAGGGGAGCAGCGTGAGGGCTGCCAGGATGAGCGCGAGAACCTTTTTCATGGTGATCTTTCCTCCTCATCGGTGTGTGATAAAATGAAAAAAGCAGCAACGGCATTGCGCCATTGCTGCTTTGATCCACAAAACGGGAAAAAAACGTGCGAATAGCGCTCCACGGCTTGTGCCGTGACAGTCGGCGGGATGTTCTCCCGACGCCCAGCGTCCGCACCCTTCACCCGGTCCGGCGCTTCGGCGGCCTCCCCTTTCGCGCGCGGTCACAGCCCGGTGAAGGGCTCCCACGCGCTACCGATGTCGGCCGCGCCTCTATTCATCCGGCGCTTCTGCACGCCGGTTGTGCTCTTTATTGTACACCACTTTTTGGCGCTGTCAAGGGGGAACGCGCGCAAAAGCCCACGCGAACGCGTCATTTCCGCCCGGGCTGTCCGGGCGGCACCATGGTGAGCGCGATGCGCTGGCGCTTGAGGTCGACCTCCAGCACCCAGACCTTCACCACGTCGCCCACCTTGACCACCTCGGCCGGGTGGCGAACGAAGCGCTCGCTCATACGGCTGACGTGCACCAGGCCATCCTGATGCACGCCGATGTCCACGAACGCGCCAAAGTCGATGACGTTGCGCACCGTGCCCATCAGCTCCATGCCGGGCGTAAGGTCCTTGATGTCCAGCACGTCGGTGCGCAGGATGGGCCGGGGCAGCTCGTCGCGCGGGTCGCGGCCGGGCTTTTGCAGCTCGCGCACGATGTCGCGCAGCGTCGGCTCGCCCACGCCCAGCGCCTGCGCCAGCGCCGCATAGCCGTGGGCCTGCGCGCGCGCCGGCAGGTCGCCCAGGCGGCCCGCGCGGATGTCCTCCACATCGTAGCCGAGCGTGCGAAGCAACCCCTTCGCCGCGTCATAGCTCTCGGGGTGCACGGCGGTAGCATCCAGCGCGTTGCGGCTGTCGCGCACGCGCAGAAAGCCCGCGCACTGCTCAAACGCCTTGGGCCCCAGCTTGGGCACCTTCTTCAGCTGCGCGCGGCTCTGGATGCCGTTTTCATCGCGATAGGCCACGATGTTGCGCGCCAGCGCCGGACCGATGCCCGCCACGTGCGAGAGCAGCTGCGCCGAGGCGGTGCTCACCTCCACGCCCACGCTGTTGACGCAGCCCTCCACCACGCCGTCGAGCGCCTCCTCCAGCTGGCTCTCCTTCAGGTCGTGCTGATACTGCCCCACGCCGATGGCCTTGGGGTCGATCTTGACCAGCTCGGCCAGCGGATCCTGCATGCGCCGCGCGATGCTGACCGCGCTGCGCAGCGACACGTCAAACTGCGGAAACTCCTCCGCCGCCAGCTTGCTGGCGGAGTAGACCGACGCGCCCGCCTCGCTGACGATCATGTAGGCCGCGCCATCGGGCAACTCCCCCAGCAGCGAGGCGATGAACTGCTCCGCCTCGCGCGAGGCGGTGCCGTTTCCGATGGCGATGGCCGTCACGCCGTGGCGGCGGCACATCTGCACGATCTCCCGGCGCGCGCGCTCCTTGGCCGCCTCCTGGCCCGGCAGCGTGAAGTGGCCCACGCCCGTCTCCAGCACCTTGCCGCTCTCGTCGACCACGGCCAGCTTGCAGCCCGTGCGGAAGCCCGGATCCACGCCCAGCGTGACGCGCCCCTTGACCGGCGGGCTCATGAGCAGCTGGTGCAGGTTCTTGCCGAACACCCGGATGGCGCTCGCGTTCGCGCGCTCGGTCAGCTCAGCGCGGATCTCTCGCTCGACGCTCGGCTCCAGCAGCCGGTCCCACGCATCCTGCGCGGCCAGGCGCACCTGCTCCGTGCTGACGCTGCCCGGACGCACGAACGCGCTGTCGAGCACGCCTACGCAGGCCGCATCGTCCACGCGCAGCGACACCTTGAGCAGCCCCTCCCGCTCGCCGCGGTTGACCGCCAGCACGCGGTGGGCGGGGATGGCGCGCACCTCCTGCGCAAAGTCATAGTACATGGCGTAGACGCTGTCGGCGTCCGTCGCGTTTTTGCTCTCCAGCACGCCCGTGCGCAGCGCCAGCGCGCGCAGGGCCTTGCGCACGTCCGCATCGTCGCTCATCTGCTCGGCCAGGATGTCCCGCGCGCCCTGCAGCGCGTCCTGCGCCGTCTCCACGCCCTTTTCCGGGCAGACGAAGGGCGCCGCAAGCGCCTCCACACTCCCGCGGGTCTGGTTTTGCAGCAGCAGCGCAAGCGCAAGCGGCTCCAGGCCCCGCTCCCGGGCAACGGTGGCGCGCGTGCGCCGCTTGGGCCGGAAGGGACGGTACAGGTCCTCCAGCTCGGTCAGCGTGGCCGCATGCTCCAGCTTTGCGGACAGTTCGTCCGTCAGGTTGCCCTGCTCCGAAAGCGCGGAGGCGATCTCCTCCCGCCGCTTGACCAGGCCGCGCAGGTACTGCAGCCGTTCGTGCAGTTCGCGCAGCACCTGGTCGTCCAGCGAACCCGTCTGCTCCTTGCGGTAGCGCGCGATGAAGGGAATGGTGTTGCCCTCGTCGATCAGGCGAAGCACATTGTCGCACTGTTGGGGCTTGAGTTGAAACTCCCGGCACAGCGTCTGGGCGATATCCAATGGCAAGTCCTCTCTTTCCGTGTGAGATCTCGGGCGGCCGGCGCTCAGCGTAGGCACGCCAGCGCCGCGTTGTCGCGCAGCGCCTCGTACAGCCGCGCGATCGGTTCACAGACCGTGCCTGCGCCGATCAGCGCCTCGACCTGCGCGCGCGCCGCCCAGCGGAAGTCCCCCGTCTCCCCCGCCTGCAGCGCGACCGCCGGACGCTCCTGCGGACAGCGGTACAGGTAGATATCCCGCACGCTCTGGCTCTGTTCTCGCCGGTCCTGGGCGATTGGCAGCAGCTCTTCCGGGGATGCGAGCAGGCCCGTCTCCTCGCGCAGCTCGCGCACGGCGGCCTCGCGCGACGTCTCGCCCGCGCGGGCCGCGCCGCCGGTGATCTCCCACTGGCCTGCAAAACGCTTGCCTGCGGCGCGCAGCGTGAGCAGCAGCTCGCCCCGCGGATTGACCGTCAGGACGTCGACGACCAGGTGATACAGGCCGTCCGGCAGTGGATCGCCGCGCCGGTGCAGCACGCCCGTCGGACGTCGCTGCGCATCCATCAGCTCCCACAGCTCCCGCGGCGTCTCCCGCACGGCCGCCGCGCAGGCCCGCATCGTCTCCGCCACAAAGCCCGCGTCCAGCCCTCCCACAGGCGTAAGTCCGCGCCACGGCGTGTCGTGCGCGCCGAGGAACTTCTCGTAATAGCACACGCCGTGCCAGACGCCGAACTTGTAGCCCACGCGCTCCAGCGTGCCCGCCAGGCGAAAGCCCATGCGCTCGTGCAGCGCGCGAGAGGCGGCGTTGGACGCGGTGACGACGCCATAGACGTTTTCAATGCCCTGCGCGCGGCACAGGCGCATGGCGCACTCGTACAGCGCGCGGCCCGCGCCCCGCTGCTGCGCTTCGGGCGCGAGGTAGAGCGACAGATCCGCCGAGGGGCGGTAGGCCTCCCGCTGCGCGAACGGCGCGGCGTAGCAATAGCCGACGATCCGCCCGTCCTCTTCCAGCGCGAGGTAGGGATAGCCCGCCTGGAGCACTCCCCGGATGCGTTCCGCAAATGCCGTCTCCGACGGCGTCTCCCATTCAAACGTCGCGCAGGAGGTCTGCACATAGGGCGCGTAGATCGACAACAGCGCCCGCGCGTCGTCGGGCGAAGCAAAACGGATGGTCATGGCAATCCTCCCCGCATCGCGCGTTTAGCCGCGTGGGGGCGCGGCCGGATGCGATGAGTGAAATTGTAGCACAAGACCCCGCCGTGCGCAAGTCCGGCATGACACGGTCATCCGCATACACGGCGCTGGCGGGGCGAACACTACGTCCAAACGGAGAGAGGGCGTGAATGGTTGGACGCGGTCATTTCACTTGTACACGTGGGCAAGGTCTACAGGATGGGCGACACGCAGGTCGCAGCGCTGACGGACGTGAACCTCAATGTGCGGCGGGGCGAGTTCATGGCGGTCGTCGGGCCGTCCGGATCGGGCAAGTCGACGCTGATGCACATCATGGGCTGCCTGGACAGGCCCAGCGCGGGGACATACCGGCTGGACGGGCGCAGCGTGGAGACGCTGCGGGAGGACGAGCTCGCGCTGGTACGCGGGCGCAAGATCGGTTTCGTCTTTCAGGGGTTTCACCTGCTGCCGCGGCTGACGGCGCTGGAAAACGTCGAGCTGCCGCTGCGCATCGCGGGCGTAAGCGGGCGCGAACGCCGGGAGCGCGCGGCGGCGGCGCTCGCATGCGTGGGGCTGGATGCGCGCATGCGTCACCGTCCCAATCAGCTCTCAGGTGGGCAGCAGCAGCGCGTGGCGATTGCACGTGCGCTGGCGTTAGATCCACCGGTATTGCTTGCCGACGAGCCGACGGGCAATCTGGACTCGCGCGCCAGCCGCGAGGTGATGGACCTGCTGTGTGCGCTCAACGCGCAGGGCCGCACGGTCGTGCTGATCACGCACGACCCCACCGTGGCCGCGCGGGCGCAGCGCCGCGTTCAGGTGACGGACGGGCGGATCACGGACGCATGACGTCGCACGGGGAAACCGTGACCGTTCTCTTGCGCACACCGTCGGAATGGAACCGGTTGACAGGCTGATGGACGCATGCTATCCTCATGCCATACGGGCGCTTTCCGTATCCGGGAAGGCTTTTGACAGGAGGAGACCGTATGGCCAACATCTTTATCGTCGAAGATGAGGAACGCATCGGCTTGCTCATCGAAAAAACCGTGACGAAGGCCGGTCATGAGGCCGTCGTGTTGCGCGATGCGCGGGAGCTGGAAGCCCGTCTGAAAGCGCAGACGCCGGATCTGTTGCTGTTGGACCTCATGTTGCGGGGAAAAAACGGATTTGACATCCTGACCGACTGGAAGCGGGCTCGGGCCACCGCCCGTATACCGGTGATCATTCTGTCCGCCCGCAGTGCCGAGCAGGACAAGGTCCGCGGTCTGGAATTGGGGGCCGAGGACTACGTCACCAAGCCCTTCGGCGTGCGCGAGCTGCAGGCGCGCATCCAGACCGCGCTGCGCCGCATCACGCCAGCCGCACGGCGCATCGAGCTGGGCGCATTGACGCTCTACCCGGATTCGCGTGAAATATCGGTGGACGGCCGGCCCGTCGATCTGACGTATAAGGAGTACGATCTGTTGCTGTGCCTGTGGAAGTACGCCGGCCGGACCGTCAGCCGCGTGCAGCTGTTGCGCGAGGTATGGGGCTACGCGGCGGATGCAGACACGTCGCGCACGGTCGACTATCACGTCGCGCAGCTGCGCGCCAAGCTGCGCGACGACCCATCCCATCCCCGATTTGTGCAGACGGTGCGCGGTGCAGGCTATCGCCTGATGATGCCATGAAGCAGCGGCTTAGGCGTATGTACTGGACCGGCGTGCTCGTCGCAGCGCTCGCAGCCCTCGCCGCGTTCGGCACGCTCGTATTTTCCAAGGTTGCGGATACCCGGGAAAGCCTCTTGTCCATCCTGAGCACGGCCTCCGCCTGGACCGAGGAGTCGATGACCGACCTCTCCAGCCTGGCTCGGCGCATTGCAGACAGCGCGCCGCCGCTGCGCGTGACGTTCCTGCTGCCGCAGGGCATCGTGCTGGCCGACAGCGAGGCTTCGCCCGATGACATGGAAAATCACCTTTCACGGCCGGAGGTGCAGGCGGCGCTCGCCGGCCGAACCGGGACGAGCGTGCGCTATTCCACCACACAGCGCACGATGACGATCTATGCTGCGGCGCAGCTGTCGCCCATGCTGATCTTGCGCCTGAGCTATCCCCTGCATGAGATCACCGGCGCGCTCGCAGCGTATGCGGCGGTGTTTGTGCTACTGTTCGGCCTGCTCGCCTGGGTGCAGCGGCGCACGGCGCGCCGTCTGTCGCTGGAGCTGATTGCCCAACTTGAGCGCATTGAAGGCCTGCTCATCGGCGCAGGAAGCGACCTGGACGAGAGCGCCTTCTTTCCGGAGCTGCGCCCCACGATGCGCAGCCTGCACTATCAGATTCGGCGCTTGCACGAGGATCTGCGCGAGATCGACCGCACGCAACGCCTGCGGCGCGACTTTGCCGCGGGCGCATCCCATGAGCTGAAAAGCCCGCTCACCTCCATCCAGGGATTTGCCGAGATGCTCTGCGAGGGCATGGACGACTCGCCTGAGGAGCGCAGGCTGTACGCGGAGTGCATTTTGAAGGAATCCGCCCGCATGCGCGCCGTTATCGACGACATCCTGCTGCTCAGCCGCGCCGAGATGTCCTGTGAAGAGCAGCTGGAAGACGTACGCGTCGAGGCGGTGGCGCGCGAGGTCGCCGCGTCGCTCGCCGGCCAGTGCCGCGGGCGCGGCATCGGCATCCAGGTCGAAGGGGCCTTCACCCTTCGCGCCGTGGAACAGGACGTGTGGGAGATGCTCTACAATCTCATGGGCAATGCCGTGCGCTATGGACGCGAAGGAGGACATGTGCGCGTGCTGGCGCACGAGGGCGGGTTCTGGGTCGAGGACGACGGCATCGGCATCGCGCAGGAGCACATTCCGCTGATCTTCGAGCAGTTTTACCGCGTCGACAAGGGCCGCAGCCGCGACATGGGCGGCACCGGCCTGGGGCTGTCCATCGTCGCACGGTTGGCCGCAAAATACGACGGCACGATCAGCGTGCAGAGCGAAATCGGCCATGGAAGCCGCTTTTGCGTTTCTTTTGTGAGGAATATGTGAGGAATGCCTCCCATGGATTCCCTTTTCTGCGCGTGCGGTCTATACTGCATGCATCAGCCCAACCACGCCAAGGGCAATATGGAAAGGGGTATCACCGGGATGAAAAAGACGATGGTCAGATGGTGCTGCGCGGTCTTGTGCGCGGCGGTATGCTTCCAGGGCGCGCCCGCCCTGGCCGAGGAGGCGCCCTCTTCGGTCGCGGCCTATTGGGCGTTGGTGAGCGGCTCCCCCGTCGCCGCACAGACGAGCGAGCGGGCGGAATTCAAGCTGCTTGAGCAGGTCATGAACGGCGTATACAGCGACGGCAGCCTGGCCGATACGGCCCACGCGCAGGCGCTGGCCTCGGCCATGCCGCTGCTTGCGCAGCTGCCGCAGGACGAAATCACGGCGTTCGCCAATGCCTATCAGATGGATGAGCAGGCTGTGCGCCACGCCTACTACCAGGCGCTGGCCAATGCCCTCAAGGCCGAAATCCATCTCAACCCCGCTTCTGAAGAGCGCTACCGCAATATCCAGATCCTGCTGGATCTGTTTCTCTCCGACGAGGACGGAGACGACGATGACGCCGAGCGGGAAACCATTCGCGGGCTGATCACCCCGCAGCAGGTCAAAACCATCTCCGAGGATTACGGCCTTCCCTCCGGCTTTGTCACCCACATCGTCATGGACGACGATTGGGACGATGACGACTGGGACGACGACGACGATTGGCGCGACGACGACCGCTACGACGACTGGGATGACGATTGGGACGACGATGACGACGACGACGACCGGGACGACGATGATGACGACGACTGGGACGACGACCGGGACGACGATGATGACGACGACCGGGACGACGACCGGGACGACGATGATGACGACGACGATTGGGACGACGACCGGGACGACGATTGGGACGACGACCGAGATGACGATTGGGACGACGACGACGATGATGATGACGATGACGACGATGACGATGACGATGACGACGATGACGATGACGACGACGACGACGACGATGATGATGACGACTGATGGCGACCATTGACGGAGGAGGCGGGGCGCTGCTGCGCCCCGTCCTTTCCGCATGAAGGGCACATGAAAAGACGGCAAAGATACAGACGGCTGGCCCTGACGGTCCTGGTGCTGGCCCTGCTGGCGCGGGGTTCTCCCGCCCATGCGCAGGACGCGCAGATCGACACCTTTTTTATACAGGATTGGCTGGACGCCTGCCAGCAGTCCGGCTATCACGCACAAAGCAGCGACGAAAAGCTGGTGGCCATGGCATTGGAGGGCAGCTTTCTGGGCCTGGACATGACGGACGCCATGAACCTGCAGGTGCTGGCGGCCGTACATCCGCTGCTCTTAGCAGTGCCTTCCGGCACGATTTCGCACGTGGCGGCGCAGGCAGGCGTAGAGGAAGGCATCGCATTCCATGCCTATCATGTATCCCTGTCGCAGACGTTGCGCGCAGAGGCGGCGTTGATGCCGGCCAGCGATGAACGCGTCGCCGATATGCGCGCGCTTCTGGCGCCCTTTCTGACGCCTGAAAACACCGAGGCCGACCTGCTGCGCGGGCTGCTCGCGCCCGGAATGACGTCTCAGGTTGCGCAGGCCCTCTCGCTTCCCGAGGAGTTCACCGCGTTTATCATGCTGGATGAGACATGGTGGGACAGCTGCTGGCAGGACGACGCCGGCTATTACGCGTCGTCGCAGGGCGGCTGACGCGCAACGAACGAGGCGCTCCGACTGTGCGGAGCGCCTCGTTCGTCATGCGTTTTCTGTCCGTCATTCATATTTGCCATTGGCCAGCGTGCGCTTGAGGAACTGGCCCGTGTAGCTCTTGCGGCACCTGGCGACCTCTTCGGGCGTGCCTGTGACGACCACCTGGCCGCCGCGGTCGCCGCCCTCGGGGCCCAGGTCGATCACGTAGTCGCACGCCTTGATGATGTCCAGGTTGTGCTCGATGATCAGCACCGTGTTGCCCGCGTCGGCCAGGCGCGAGAGCACCTGCACCAGGCGGTCGCAGTCGGCCATGTGCAGGCCGGTCGTCGGCTCGTCGAGCACATAGAGCGTCTTGCCCGTGCTGGCGCGGCTGAGCTCCGTGGCCAGCTTGATGCGCTGCGCCTCGCCGCCCGAGAGCGTCGTCGAGGGCTGGCCGAGCTTGATGTAGCCCAGGCCCACGTCGTAGAGCGTCTGCAGCTTGCGCAGGATCTTCTCGTGGTTCTCGAAGTAGCCCAGCGCCTCCTCCACGGTCATCTCCAGCACGTCGTAGATGTTCTTGCCCTTGTAGAGGACCTCCAGCGTCTCGCGGTTGTACCTGCGGCCCTTGCACACCTCGCAGGGCACGTACAGGTCCGCCAGGAAGCTCATGTCGATCTTGATGATGCCGTCGCCCGCGCAGGCCTCGCAGCGCCCGCCCTTGACGTTGAAGGAGAAGCGGTTCTCCTTATAGCCGCGCGCCTTGGCGTCCGGCGTCTGCGCAAACACCCGGCGGATGAGGTCGAACACGCCCGTGTACGTGGCGGGATTGGATCGGGGCGTGCGGCCGATGGGCGACTGGTCGATGGCGATGACCTTGTCCAGCACGGGCCGGCCCTCGGGCGGGAACAGGCCGTCGAACCCGTCAAAGTCGCCGGGGCGGATCTTGGCGCGGTTGAGGTCGCGCGCGAGCGCCTTGTACACGATCTCGTTGACGAGCGAGGATTTGCCGCTGCCCGACACGCCCGTCACCACGCACATGACGCCCAGCGGAAGGTCCACGTCGATGCGCTTGAGGTTGTGTGCGCGCGCGCCGCGCACGGTGATGAAGCCCGCCGGCTTGCGCCGCACCTTCGGGATGGGGATATAGCGCCGGCCCGACAGGTACTGGCCGGTGATCGAATTCGGGTTCTGCTTGATCTCCTCGACCGTGCCCTGCGCGATCAGCCGCCCGCCGTGCGCGCCCGCGCCCGGGCCGATGTCCACGATCTGATCCGCCGCGTACATCGTGTCCTCGTCGTGCTCCACGACGACCAGCGTGTTGCCCAGGTCGCGCAGGTTCTTGAGCGTGGACAGCAGCCGCTCGTTGTCGCGCTGGTGCAGGCCGATGGACGGCTCGTCCAGGATATAGAGCACGCCCACGAGGCTGGAGCCGATCTGCGTGGCCAGGCGGATGCGCTGCGCCTCGCCGCCCGAGAGCGTGGAGGCCGAGCGAGAGAGCGTCAGGTAGTCCAGCCCGACATCCGCCAGGAAGCCCAGGCGCGAGCCGATCTCCTTGAGCAGCTGGTGCGCGATCATCCGCTCCTTCTCGGTCAGCTCCAGCCCGTCAAAGAACTTCTTGGCCTGCAGCACCGACATGTCCGACACCTGCGCCAGGTTCTTGCCGCCGACCGTCACGGCCAGCGCCTCGCGCTTGAGCCGCCGGCCGCCGCAATCCGGGCAGGGCGTCTGGGTCATCAGCTCCTCGTAGGCCTCCTTGGCGCCCTCGCTGCTGGTCTCGGCATAGCGGCGCTCGATCGTCGTGATGATGCCCTCAAACGGCACGGTGAAGCTGCCGCTGCCCTGCGCCCGGCTGTACTCGACGCGGATCTTCTCGCCCCTGGAGCCGTAGAGCAGGATGTCGACGATCTCCGGCGGCAGATCCTGTAGCGGCGTATCCAGCGAGAAGCCGTAGTGTTTGGCCAGCGCGCCGAAGAACATGTTCGCCTGCGACGAGGGATCGCGCGTATTCCAGCCCACCGCCTGGATCGGGTCCTCGCGCAGGCTCTTGCTCCAGTCGGGGATGACCAGCTGCGGGTCGACCTTCATCAGGTTGCCCAGGCCCGAGCACGTCGGGCACGCGCCGAACGGGCTGTTGAACGAGAACAGCCGCGGCTCCAGCGCCTCGATGCTCACGTTGCAGTCCGGGCACGCATAGTTCTGTGAAAAGAGGATCTCCCGCTCGCCGGGCCCGATGTCCGCCACCGCCAGGCCGCCGGACTGCTTGAGCGCCGTCTCCAGCGAGTCCGTCAGCCGCGTCTGGATCCCCTCCCGCACGGCGATGCGGTCCACCACCACCTCGATGGTGTGCTTCTTCTGCTTGGCCAGCGGCGGCACGTCGCCCGTATCGTACGTCTCGCCGTCCACGCGCACGCGCACGAAGCCCTGCTTGGCCACGTCCTCCAGCAGCTTCTGGTATTCGCCCTTGCGCCCGCGCACGAGCGGCGAGAGGATCTGCACGCGCGTGCGCTCCGGCAGCGCCAGGATCTGGTCGACCATCTGATCGACCGTCTGCTGGCGGATCACCTTGCCGCACACCGGGCAGTGCGGGATGCCGATGCGCGCATAGAGCAGGCGCAGATAGTCGTGAATTTCCGTAACAGTGCCGACCGTCGAGCGCGGGTTGCGGCTCGTCGTCTTCTGGTCGATCGAGATGGCCGGCGACAGGCCGTCGATGTAGTCGACGTCGGGCTTTTCCATCTGGCCCAAAAACATGCGCGCGTAGGATGAGAGCGACTCGACATAGCGCCGCTGTCCCTCGGCGTAGAGCGTGTCGAACGCCAGGGACGACTTGCCGCTGCCCGACAGGCCGGTAAACACCACCAGCTTGTCCCGCGGGATCGTCAAATCCACATTTTGTAAATTGTGCTCGCGCGCGCCCTTGATGACGATTTGATCTTGCACGGAGAACCTCCACAGGCTGAGCTGTCGTTGAGATGCCTCTTTAAGGTGCTTCTTTTGCGCTGTCATTATAGCACAAAAATAAAATGAGAACAAGCGTTTTTATTTAACGACTGCGGCGCCGTGCCCGCTGGCGCCCCCTGACCTGCGGCCCCGGCGCGGGCGCTGCCTCGCCGCGCAACGCGAACAGCCGGTCGCGCAGCTTGGCGGCCAGCTCAAAGTCCAGGTTGGCGGCGGCCTGCAGCATCTGCTCCTCGATGTGCTCCTCCATGCGGCGCTGCTCCTCGTCGGTGAGGGGCGCCTCGCGCAGGCGGGAGCGCTTCTTTTCGCCGGGCGCGTGGCCGATCTCGAGCAGGTCGCGCACGGCCTTGCTGACGGACTGGGGCGTGATGCCGTTGGCCTCGTTGAAGGCCATCTGCAGCTGGCGGCGGCGGTTGGTCTCGAAGATGGCGGCGTTCATGCTGTCGGTCATGACGTCCGCATACATGATGACGCGGCCCTCGACGTTGCGCGCGGCGCGGCCGATGGTCTGTACGAGCGAGACCTCGGAGCGCAGGAAGCCCTCCTTGTCCGCATCCAGGATCGCCACGAGGGCGACCTCCGGGATGTCCAAACCCTCGCGCAGCAGGTTGATGCCCACCAGCACGTCGAACTCGCCCAGGCGCAGCGCGCGGATGATCTCCTGGCGCTCCATCGTCTGGATGTCGGAGTGCAGGTAGCGCACGCGCACGCCCATCTCCTGCAGATAGCCCGTCAGGCTCTCGGCCATCTTCTTGGTCAGCGTGGTGACGAGCACGCGCTGCCCCTTGGCCGTGACGGTGCGCACCTCGGAGAGCAGGTCGTCCACCTGGCCCTGGGCCGGGCGCACGATGACCTCGGGATCCAGCAGGCCCGTGGGGCGGATGATCTGCTCGACCACCTGCGCGGAGCGCTCCAGCTCATAGGCCGCGGGCGTGGCGCTGACGTAGATCGTCTGACCGATGCGCTCCTCGAACTCGTGGAACTGCAGCGGCCGGTTGTCAAACGCCGACGGCAGGCGGAAACCGTACTCCACCAGCGACGTCTTGCGCGCGCGGTCGCCGTTGAACATCGCGCGGATCTGCGGGATCGTCACGTGCGACTCGTCGATGAAGCAGATGAACCCCTTGGGGAAGTAGTCCAGCAGCGTGTAGGGCGCGTCGCCGGGCTTGCGCCCGTCGAAGTAGCGCGAGTAGTTCTCGATGCCGGTGCAAAAGCCGATCTCGCGCAGCATCTCGATGTCGTAGTTCGTGCGCTGGGACAGGCGCTGCGCCTCCAGCAGCCGGTCGTCGTCCTTCAGCTCCTGCACGCGCGCCGCCAAGTCGCGCTCGATGTCCTCGATGGCCCTGTCGATCGCCTCGCGCGGCGTCGCGTAGTGCGTGGCCGGGAAGACGACCGCATGGTCGAGCACCATCTCCACATGGCCGCTGACGACATCCACCTGGGAAATACGGTCGATCTCGTCGCCAAAAAACTCCACGCGAATCGCCTTATCGTTGCTGTTTGCCGGAATGATCTCCACCACATCGCCGCGAACGCGAAATGTGCCTCTGTCGAACTCCACATCGTTGCGCGTGTACTGGATGTCCACCAGGCTGCGCAGCAGGCCGTCGCGGCCCATCTCCATGCCGGGGCGCAGCGAGACCATCATGCCCTCGTACTCGCTGGGATCGCCCATGGAGTAGATGCACGAGACCGACGCGACGACAATGACGTCGTTGCGCTCGCGCAGCGCCGCCGTGGCACTGTGGCGCAGGCGCTCAATCTCGTCGTTGATGGACGCGTCCTTCTCGATGTACGTATCCGTGGAGGCGATGTACGCCTCGGGCTGGTAGTAGTCGTAGTAGGAGACGAAGTACTCCACCGCGCTGTCGGGGAAGAACTCGCGAAACTCCGCGCACAGCTGCGCCGCGAGCGTCTTGTTGTGCGCGATGACGAGCGTGGGCCGCTGCACCCGCTCGATGACCGACGCCATCGTAAACGTCTTGCCCGAGCCCGTCACGCCCAGCAGCACCTGCCCCCGGTCGCCCTGCTCGATGCCGCGCGCGAGCGCCTCGATCGCCTGTGGCTGATCGCCCTGCGGCTTGAACGGGGACTTGAGCACAAAGCGTCCCTCCACGCCGGTTCACTCCCTTCGGCGGCATGCCGCCGTCTGTTTTGAATCTGTATTATACCACATTTCGCCGCAAATTAGAACGCCCGTTCGCAGGAAAAGCGCAAAAAAGGCGTGACTGCCTCGCTTGTCCCGCGCGCGGCGATCTGTTATAATGGGAAGCAACAAGCACGTGAGGAGAAATGTTCCATGCACAGCCTGCCGCCCCTCATCGCCGTCGTCGGCACCAACGCCTCGGGCAAGAGCGGCCTGGGGGTCGAGCTCGCCCTGCGCTACGAGGGCGAGATCGTCTCCGCCGATTCGCGCCAGGTCTTTCGCGGGCTGGACCTGGGCAGCGGCAAGATCACGCCCGAGGAGATGAAGGGCGTGCCGCACCACCTGCTGGACGTGTGCGAGCCCGGCGACTTCTTCTCCATGGCCGACTTTCAGCGCATGGCCTATGCGGCGATCGAGGAGATCCGCGGCCGCGGCCGGCTCCCGTTCATTGTCGGCGGCACGGGGCTGTACGTCGACGCCGTCGCAGACGGCTACGCGCTCTCGGACCGCGCGCCCGACCTGGCCTACCGCGCGCATCTGGAGACGTTCTCCACGCCTCGCCTGTACGAGATGCTCCTGGAGCGCATGCCCGGCGCGAGCGTCGACCCGCACAACCGCAACCGCGTCATGCGCGCGCTGGAGCGCATCGAGGCGGGCGACCTGCAGCCCCCGCGCAAGGAGCCGCGCTACGACGCGCTGCGCCTGGGCGTCACGTGGGACCGGCAGACGCTGTGCGCGCGCATCGACGAGCGGCTGGAGCGGCGCATGCGGGAGGGGCTGGTGGACGAGGTGCGCGGCCTGATGGACGCGGGCGTCAGCCGCGACTTTCTGCTGGGCCTGGGGCTGGAATACCGCTTCGTGTGCCGCTACCTGACGGGCGAGATCGCCTCCGAGCAGGAGATGACCGCGCTGCTCGCCACGGCGATCAAGCAGTTTGCCAAGCGGCAGATGACGTGGTTCCGCCGCCATCCCGACATCGTCTGGCTGGACATGACGGGCGATCCCATCGCGCAGGCCTGCGCGGCGATCGACGCGTTTCTCGCGCGCCATCAGGCGTAGACGGGAGGGATGCGCATGCGCGAAGAGCTGATCCGCCGCCTTGGCGAGACGACGCCCGAGGAGGCCCGCCTGCTGCGCGGCGCGCAGGTCGACCGCACGGCCTATACCTTCGCGCAGGACTTCACCGTCGATCGCGACAAGATGCTGCGCCGCGGCCAGATGATCGCGCTGCGCAAGCACACGCGCTTTGCGCCCTTTCCGCGCCACAGTCACAACTACGTCGAGATGCTCTACATGATCCGCGGCCGGACGGTCCACCGCATCGACGATGCGCAGACCGTCACGCTGCGCGCGGGCGAGCTGCTGCTGCTGGGGCCAGGCGCCTGCCACGCCATCGACCGTGCGGATGCGTCGGACATCGCCGTCAACTTCATCGTACTGCCCCAGTTCTTCGACACCGCCGCCGAGCGCATCGGGCAGGAGACGCTGCTGGGGCGCTTCCTGACCGGCTGCCTGGCCCCGCGCCCTGACGCGCCGGCCTTTTTGCTCTTCCACGTGGCCGGCGACCTGCCCGTGCAGAACCTGCTGGAGAACCTCGTGCTCAGCCTGCTCACCCCGGACGAGGGGCTGCGCGGCCTGGAGAAGGCGACGATGGAGCTGCTCTTCATGCACCTGGCCGCCTGCCTGCGCAGCGAGACCGGCGCGCAGCCCGGGCGCGTGCAGGACGAGGCCGTGCTGTGCGTGCTGCGTGACATCGAAGAAAACTATGCCCGCAGCTCCCTGGGCGCGCTGTGCGAACGCACCGGCATACCCCTGCCGCGCCTGTCCCGTCTCGTGCACGCCGCCACAGGCGAGACATACCGCACGCTGCTGTGCCGCAAGCGCCTGGACAAGGCCGCCTACCTGCTGCGCACGACCGGCCTGCCCGTGTGCCGGATCATCGACCTGGTCGGCTACGACAACACTGGCTACTTCCACCGCGCATTCCGCGCGCGCTTCGGCGTGACGCCCGCCGCATACCGCCGTCAGATGCGCGCATGATCCCGGCAAATCAAGACGTGATTTCGGTCAAATCACGTCCTTTCTTTTTTCCTTGCGCTCCGCTATACTGGAATCAGTCAAAGGAGGGATGCGCATGGGACGGGCCTACCTGGCTGTGGACATCGGCGCGTCCGGCGGGCGGCACATGCTCGGGCAGATCGAGGGCGGGCGGCTGACGCTGCGGGAGATCTACCGGTTTGAAAACGGCATGCAGCGCCGCGGCGGACGGCTCGTGTGGGACGCGCAGGCGCTGCTTGAGCACGTGCTGCGCGGCATGGAGGCATGCAGGGACGCGGGCGTCGTGCCCGCGTCGATGGGCATCGACACGTGGGCTGTCGACTTCGCGCTGCTCGACGGAGACGGGCGGCTCATCGGCGACACGGTCGCCTACCGCGACGCGCGCACGCAGGGCATGGACGACGTGCTGCGCCGCACGCTGTCCGAATCCGAGCTGTACGCGCGCACGGGCATCCAGAAGCAGCCGTTCAACACCGTCTATCAGCTGCTGTACCTGCGCGAGCGCGAGCCGGAGGCGCTCGCCCGCGCGCAGACGATGCTGATGATGCCCGAGTACCTGCACTACCGCCTCACGGGTGTGGCGGCGCGCGAATACACGAACGCCTCGACGACGGCGCTGGTGGATGCCCGCCGGCGGGACTGGGACTTTGAGCTGATCGACCGGCTCGGCCTGCCGCGCCGTCTGTTCGGCCCGCTGCGCCAGCCGGGCGCGCGCGTGGGACGGCTGCTGCCCGAGGTGGCCGCGCGCGTGGGCTTCTCGTGCGACGTGGTGCTGCCGCCCACGCACGACACCGCCGCCGCCGTGCTGGCCGCGCCCATCGGGCCGGGCGACGCGTACCTGTCCAGCGGCACGTGGAGCCTGATGGGCGTGGAGCTGCCCCAGCCCGTGCTGAGCGAGGAGAGCCGCCGGGCCAACCTGACCAACGAGGGCGGCTGCTTTGGCACGATCCGCTACCTCAAGAACATCATGGGCCTGTGGATCGTCCAGCGCATCCGCGCGGAGCTGCCCGGCCGGCCGGGCTTTGGCGAGCTGGCGGCCCAGGCGCGCCTGGCGGACGGATTCGCAGGGCGCATCGACGTGGACGATCCCGCCTTCCTCGCGCCCGAGGACATGACGCGCGCGGTGCGGGATGCCTGCCGCGCGGCCGGCCAGCCCGTGCCGCAGACCCCCGGCGAGCTGTGCGCGTGCGTCCTGCACAGCCTGGCGGACAGCTATGCGCGCACCGTGCGCGAGCTGTCCCGGCTCTCCGGCCGCCCGGTGCGGCGCGTGTGCATCGTGGGCGGCGGCTGCCAGAATGCCTACCTGAACGAGCTGACCGCGCGCGCGTGCGGCATGCCCGTCACCGCCGGGCCCGTGGAGGCCACGGCGCTGGGCAACGTGCTGGCGCAGATGATCGGCGCGGGCGAAATCGCGTCCCGCGAGGCGGCGCGCGCGCTCGTGCGCGAGAGCTTCCCCATCGACATTGTGACGCCCCAGGGCGATCCAAAGGAGGTTTGACCATGAGTGCATATGAACATGCCCGCGCGCAGTACGCCGCCGCCGGCGTGGACGCCGACGCCGCCATCGAGCGGCTGCGGCGCGTGCCCGTCTCCCTGCACTGCTGGCAGGGCGACGACGTACGCGGCTTTGACCAGAAGGGCGACGGACCGCTGACCGGCGGCATCCAGACGACCGGCAACTATCCCGGCCGCGCCCGCACGCCCGAGGAGCTGATGGACGACCTGGACCTGGCGCTCTCGCTCTGCCCGGGCCGCAAGAAGCTGAACCTGCACGCCTGCTACGCCATCTTCGACGCGCGCAGCGGCGGCTGGGCCGACCGCGACGCGATCGAGCCCCGGCACTTTGAGCGCTGGGTGGCCTTCTGCCGCGAGCGCGGCCTGGGCGCGGACTTCAACCCGACGTTCTTCTCCCACCCCCGCTGCGACCCGCTGACGCTCGCCTCGCCCGACGCGGGGACGCGCCGCTTCTGGATCGACCACGGCAGGGCGTGCATCCGCATCAGCGAATACCTGGCGCGGGAGCTGGGCCAGCCTTGCGTCATGAACATCTGGACGGGCGACGGCTTCAAGGACGTGCCCGCCGACCGCATGGGCCCGCGCCTGCGCTACCGCGACTCGATCGACGAGATCCTCGCCGAGCCGTATGATTTCCATCTGGTCAAGCCCTGCATCGAGTCGAAGGTCTTCGGCATCGGCGTGGAGGCCTACACCGTGGGCAGCGCGGAGTTCGCGCTCGGCTACGCGGCGCTGCACATGGACAAGTGCATCCCGCTCATGGACAACGGCCACTACCACCCCACGGAGATGGTCAGCGACAAGATCCCGGCGATGCTCGCCTTCTTCCCCGAGATCGCGCTGCACGTCACGCGCCCCATGCGCTGGGACAGCGACCACGTCGTGCGCCTGGACGACGAGACGCGCGAGATCTGCGCCGAGATCGTGCGCTGCGGCGGCCTGGAGGGGCGCGTGAACATCGCGCTGGACTACTTCGACGCGTCCATCAACCGCGTGGCGGCATGGGTGGTCGGCCTGCGCAACGTGCAAAAGGCGCTGCTCCTCGCGCTGCTCACGCCCCATGCCGAGCTGAAGGCGCTGCAGGACGCCGGCGATTTCACCGCGCTGCTGGTGCGCCAGGAGGAGCTCAAGACGCTGCCCTTCGGCGAGGTCTGGGCGCAGTACTGCCGCGTATGCGGCGCGCCGCAGGACGGCGAGTGGCTGCCCGAGGTGCGGCGCTACGAGCGCGACGTGCTCTCCCGCCGCGCCTGACAAGAGACGGAGGTCGATTCGGACATGAACAGCATTCTGGACATCGCGTGCATGCAGGACTACATACGCACCTGCGAGGCCGGCTGGCAGCAGGGCTGGCACGAGCGCAACGGCGGCAACCTGACCTACCGCATGACGCGCGAGGAGGCGGCGCTGGCCGCGCCCTTCTTCGCCTATGACCGCCCGTATGTGCGCATGGGCGTGCGCGCGCCGCACCTGGCGGGCGAGCACTTCATCGCCACCGGCAGCGGCAAGTACTTTCAAAACGTCGCCCGCTGCCCGCAGGAGAACCTGTGCATCGTGCAGATCAACGAGGAAGGCGACGCCTTCCGCATCGTCTGGGGCCTGACGAAGGGCGGACGCCCCACCAGCGAATTCGAGAGCCACTTCATGAACCATGCCGTGCGCGTGCAGGCCACAGACGGCGCCTGCCGCGTGATCTACCACGCGCACCCGGCGCACGTCATCGCGCTGACGTACGTGCTGCCGCTCACCAGCCGCAACTTCACCCGCGCGCTGTGGAAGAGCGCCACGGAGTGCCCCGTCGTCTTCCCGCAGGGCGTGGGCGTCGTGCCGTGGATGGTCCCCGGCGGCCCGCAGATCGCCATGGCCACGAGCGAATTGATGAAGCGCTTCGACGCGGCCGTCTGGGCGCACCACGGCCTGTTCGTCTCCGGCCCGGACTTTGACACGACCTTCGGCCTGATGCACACCATCGAGAAGGCCGCGCAGATCCACGTGCTGGCCCTCTCCTGCGGCCAGGGCATCCGCCAGACGATCGGGGACGACGACCTGCGCGCCATCGCGCGCGACTTCGGCGTCACGCTCAACGAGGAATTTCTGGACTGAACGCGCGCATCCCGGTCTTTCATCTGGAAAGACCGGGATGCGCGTTATTGCTGCTGTTCGTTCTCCCGATATTGCCCGGGCGTGATGCCCTCATACTTTTTAAACACGCGGATGAAGGTGACGCTGTTGTTGTAACCGGTCAGCTCCGCGATTTCCCGAATACTCCGACTGCTGATGCTCAGCATCTGCTTGGCCGTCTTCAGGCGCGTATGGTGGATGTAATCCAGCGTGCCCATCCCCAGCAGGCGTTGAAACACGCGCGTGATGTGCACGGGCGTCACGCCCATCGCCTCCGCGACCATCGCCACCGAGAGGTCCTGCTGCGCCTGATGCGCCTGGATGAAGGCCGTCGCGCCGTCGATGAGCTCCATGCCCTCCACGTGCGGCGGCGCGCCGGCGCCCGCGTCCATTTCCAACAGGAGCGCGTTCATCTCCCTGCGCAGATCCGTCACATTCTGGCAGACCATCAGGCGCTCGACCGGGCGCAGCTTTTCCAGGATGGGCAGCTGTTCGGGCGACTGCGGCGTGCCCACGATGCGGCTGAGCGAGTAGATCAATCCATAGAGGTTGCACTTCATCGCCTGAATGGACATGCCGCCCACGCGGAACGTTTCGTCCAGCATCTCGTTGAACACCTTCTGCGCCTGCGGGTACTGCCCGGCGCGCAGCAGGTTTGCCAGCTTCCCCTCCTGGATCATGAGGTTGACGGCATGCTCTTCGCCGCGGTCGGGCAGATCCTCGTAAAAGCAGACCTCGCTCAACCCCATCAGCCGCACATACTCCAACAGTTCGCTGCTCTCCAGATATGCCGCGTGGATGCCGCTTGCATCCGCATGCGCTGCGCTCACGCAGGCCGCCAACTGTCCCAGGCCCGCCTGCTCGCACGCACGCAGCACCTCCTGCAGGCTGGTCTGGACGCGGGCGCGCACATCCATGTCCTCATTGAGGATCACGCAGGCTTCGCTCTCCATTCGCACGTACACGGCGTCAAACGCGCACAGAAAGTGCGCCTTCACAGCGCCCTCCAGCGTCTTAAACCAGCCGTCCGTCTGCGGCTTTCCGCCCTCGAAGCCAAACACAATCAGCGCAAACCCCGGCTTTTGCAGGCGCATGCCGCATTCGCGCAGCACGCCCTCGATCTCATATACATCGGCAAGCGTGCCCTGCAAAAGCGCCGTCAGGAAACGCTGGCGCAGCGCCTCTTCGCGCCCGCTGTTCAGCCGGTTCAGGGCCCAGTTCTCCCGCTTGACCGATTGAATCGAGCGCTCCAGCATGGCATACTCGTTTTCGTAGCGGCGCGCCGGCCCGGAAGTTTTGGGCGTGCCCACCATGCGCACCAGCCGCTGCACCGGCGTGTAGTGCATCCGCGCAAGCGCGAAGGACAGACACAGCCCCAACGCCAGCGTGACGCCCACGACGAGCGCAAAGACCGTCAGCAGCGTGTTGCGCGAGCGCAGGTAGGTGCTCTGGGGAATGAGGGACACGTAGCGCCAGCTGTTGACGGCAGAGGCGATGTCCGTCACGAAAAAGTCGCGTCCGTCGATCTGCTGCGGCTCCATGTGCATGCCGCCCTCCTGCAGGCGGACGTGGCGCAGCAGGCTCTCGGCCTCGGCGCTGCCCAGAGAGATGATGTTGCCCATATGATCGACGATGCCGACGTACATGTCCGAGAGCCATTGGCCGTTGGTGACCACGCGGTTCAGGCTCTGAATGCTCAGCTCCATCCCCAGCACGGCGCTGCGCTGCGACGCAGCCCCTACCGGGAGCGCGCACAGCAGGAACGACTTGCGCTCGTTCCCGCTGGCATCCACGCTCATGGTCTCATATTGGCTGAAGGATGAAGACGTATGCATCTGCCGCCATTCCTCCAGCGAAAATGACCCCGCATTGCCAAAGAACGTCTCGAAGTATTCCTCCGCCGAGTATTTGCCTTCCGGCGTGAGCACGTAGTCGTCCTTGAGCATATACAGGTACAGTCCGCCGACATAGCTGGAGGCAAAGCGCACCTCGGACAGGCGCTTGACCACCTGCGCGTTCAGGTAGGCGGTTTGCGGGCTGCGCCGATCCTCCTGCATGGCGATCAGGCTGTTGATCTGCGTGTCCAATGATATTTCCGAGCACCACTCCTGCAAGACGGTGAACGTATCGTCAAACGAGATGCGCAGCACCTCAAGGCTGGCGTCATTGGCGCGCTCCAGCTCGCTGGTGAGAATCTGGTTGGACTTGAGCGCCACCACCAGCTGCGCCGCCGCAGAGAGCACCAGAATGGACAAAAACGAAGCCAGCAGCACCCGATAGACGCTGAACTGCCGGCGCTGAAAGCGGAGCATCCGGCCCCCTCCATTTTCCAAGTTCTTATGGCATCTGCGCACAAGCCAAGAAGAGAAATGTCCTGCGGGGCCCGCCCGGCGTCATTTCTCTTCTTACATACAGACGTTATGCATATTATATCACAAAGTTCCTGGAAAAAACAGCGGAAACCCGGCGGAATGTTTATCCTTTGACCGCTCCGATCATCACGCCCTTGATGAAGAAACGCTGCAGAAACGGATAGAGAAACAGGATCGGCGCCGTGGCGATCACGATCGTGCAGTACTTGATCAGCACCTGGAACATGTCGCTCGTATAGGTGCCGATGCTGTTCATGTTGGTCATGGAGCGCATGTCGTTGGTGATGAGGATCTCCCGCAGGATGAGCTGCAGCGGGAACTTGGAGCGCTCGCGCAGGAAGATCATCTGGTTGAACCACTCGTTCCAATGGCCCACGCCGTAAAAGAGCGTCATCGTCGCGAGCATCGGGCCGGAGAGCGGCAAAAAGATGCGCGTAAAGATCACCAGGGGGCTCGCCCCGTCGATCTTGGCCGACTCCTCCAGGCTGACGGGGATTTCCTGAAACGAGGTGCGCATGACGATCAGGTTCCACGAGGAGACCAGGCTTACCAGAATGACGATCATGCGCGTGTTGTCCATGTTCATGGCGTTGACCATCAGATAGAGCGGAATCAGGCCGCCGGAAAAGTACATCGTGAAGATGACGCCCTTCATGATGGGGCCGGCGAGCATCGCGTCCCGGCGCGAGACGACGAACGCGCCCATCGCCGTCACGATCAGGTTGAGCGCCGTGCCCACCACCACATAGAACAGCGTGTTCATGTAGCCGGAGCCGATGTTCGGATTTTGCAGCGCAAGCCGATAGCCCTCCACGGTAAAGCCCAGCGACTTGTACAGGACGCCCGAATGCTGCATCAGCCTATCCGGCTCGCTGAACGAGGCGAACACGATGTACAGGATCGGATACAGGCAAAGGAACGTAAACACCGTCAGGACGATGCCGTTCAGCACGGGAAAGACGCGATCTCTCTTCTCGACCATCTCTGTGTCCCCCTTACCAAAGCGAATTGCCCGTGGCGCGCCGCGAGATGGCGTTGGCCAGCACCAGAATGGCAAAATTGATCACCGAGTTGAACATGTTCACCGCGGCCGAATAGCTGTAGCTGAACTCCATCAGGCCCTTGCGGTACACATAGGTCGAGATCACGTCCGCCGTATCGTACAGCATCGGGTTGTACAGCAGGATGATCTTCTCAAATCCGACGCTCATCACCTGGCCCAGCCGCAGGATGAACAGCACGACGATCATCCCGCTGATGCCCGGCAGCGTGACGTGCAGCATCTTGCGCAGGCGCCCCGCCCCGTCGATCGTCGCCGCTTCGTACAGCTGCGGATCGATGCCGGACAGCGCCGCAATATAGATGATGGAGCCCCAGCCGATGCCCTGCCAGATGTCGGTGATGGTATAGATCGGCCGGAACCAGGATGGATCCGTAAAGAACGCGATGCGCTCGCCCCCCAGCGCCTTGATCACGCTGTTGACCACGCCGTCGGACTTGGTAAACTCCAGCGTCATGCCGCACACCACGACCAGAGAGATGAAGTGCGGCATGTAGGAAATCGTCTGCACGGTGCGCTTGAACACATTGGAGCGCACTTCGTTGAGCAGCAGCGCCAGCAGGATCGGCGCGGGAAACGCAAAGACGATCTGGTACAGGCTGATCATCACGGTGTTGCCGATGAGCTGCCAGAACGTGCGCGCCCTGAAAAAGGCCTCAAAGTGCTTCAGGCCGGCCCAGGGGCTGCCCAGAATGCCCTTGGCGGGCGAAAAATCCTTGAATGCGATGATCTGGCCGTAGATCGGCCCGTAGCAAAAGATCAGATAGAAGAGCACCATCGGCACAGCCAGCAGATACATGGTGCCGTTTCGCCGCATGTCGCGCCCGAGCCTTGCGCCCAGCGATTTTTGCATGCGCCCACCTCCTCAGTCGTCGCGCCCCGCGCAAAGGGGGAGGGCCGCCCCGCCGGGGACGGCCCCCTTCCAAATTCGGGTATCAGCGGTTGTTGTACATATCCAGCGCGATCTGCTGAATCTCAATCGCGCGCTCGATGCCCAGCGATTTGAGCGTTTCCACGTACTCGTCGAACTTCTCCAGCGGCTCCACGCCGAGGATGAACTTCAGGACCATCTGGTCGCGGTAGGTATTGACCTCGCTCATGATGGCGTTGTACTCGCTGGTGTACTCCAGCGGGATGCTCGTGGGCGGCAGCATGTTTGCGCAGTCGTTGTCCGTCGCCCACGTGGTGATGGACTCCAGGCTCGCCTGAGCGTTCTCTTCCGGCATGGCGTAGCCCGTGTAGCGGAAGGTCCCGTTGAAGAGCTTGTACTTCCAGGACCACAGCGCGTAGTCCATGCCCTCTTCGTTGTTGAGCACCAGGTCGGTAAACACCGGCTTGCCGTCGACCATGTTGTAGCTGCGGCCCTCGATGCCATAGTTGCACAGCAGGAACGCCTCATCGGAATACATGTAGTCCCACCAGCGCATCGCAATGGGCAGCTTCTCCGGGTCAATGTTCGCGTTGATGAACACGCGGGAGTGGCCCGTCTCCACCTCATAGGTGATGTTGCCGATGTGCAGCTGGTCATCCTCGTGCAGCTTGGGATAGGGCACGGCCGCAATGCGTCCCTCGCCGTCCAGCAGCGAGTTGTACAGCGGCACGATGTCCTGGAAGGTCAGGTCGATCGCGCCCGCCTTGCCCGTGGTCAGGTACTCCGCGTAGAAGTTCGCGTCGGAGGCGGTGGAGGGGAAGTCCACGTCCAGCAGGCCCTCCGCGTACCACTGGCTCATCATCGTCAGGTAGTCCTTGTAGCCCTGCTCGATCGGGCCGTACTTGACCACGTCGCCCTCACGGTAGAAGTCCACGCCCACGCCGAACGCGCCGACAAACTCGCCCGGCCACGGCAGGCCGCTCTTGGACAGGATCATCGGCACCTGCGCGCCCTTCTCATCGCGGAAGGCGACGAGCATCTCGTGCCAGTCGTCCAGCGTCACCGGCACGTCCAGGCCCAGGTCCTCCAGCCAGTCCATGCGCACCGCCGGGCCCGCCCAGGGCGAGATCGGGCCGGTGCTGTCCTCGGGCAGCATCAGCTCGCCAAAGCCCCAGATGTGCCCCTCGTTGGTCTTCATCTGCTTGGCGATTTCGGGATACTTCTCATAGATCTCCGTCAGGTTCGGGCAGTACTGGGCGATGTAGTCCTCCAGCGGCAGGAAGACGCCATCCTCGATCGCCTTGGCCACGTCGCCCGGGTAGGACGCGCCGGATTCCATGCAGATGAAGTCCGGCAGGTCGTTGGCCGCGACCAGCAGGTTGAACTGCTCCGCCTCCTGGCCCGCAGCCGGATGGATCCACTCGATGTGGACGTTCGTGCGGCGTTCCAGTTCCTGGTAGACCTCATTGCCGTTGTAGTCGGTCATCAGCTTGGCCGCGTTGGCGTGCATCGGCTTCCAATAGGTGAAGGTCACGGTTTCCTCGCTGAGCGGCAGCGTATAGGGTTCCGGCTCCGCCAGGGCCGCCGAAGCGCCCAGCGCAATCGCCAGCGCGAGGACGAGAGCAAACAGCTTCTTCATGACAGCGATAGCCCCTTTCTCAAATGGTGAGCGTTTGGCCGGCGTGGGCGCGCTCCGCACCGGCCGTCTGCATGTAGGATACAGGCTGCACCGCCGGTTGTAAAGAAACAAAATTCTCACATTTCAGCCGGTCTTTCCCGCGTTTTTCGGGCGAATTCGTGCCCGTCAGCCCCGCCCGGCCGGGGAATATACCATATCATCGCATTAACATTTTGTGCTTGACGCGCCGTCCGGCGCGTTTTGTATATGCGAAGAAAGCTTGCCTTTGCGCGCGATGCCAAATCTGATATACTGTCCCTACGCAATCTCTACGCATCACGATGGCCGCGCCCGCGCGCGTCCATCCCAATCAAAGGAGGCACCTGTGATGAACGCATTCCACCCCCTCGGCGGCGGCCTGGCCGACCTCGCGCTGCTCTCGCGCGCGAAGACCCGTTCCCTCTCCCCTGAAAATCCCGACGGCGCGCCCGGCCGCGGCGGCCTGTGCCCGCTGGAGCAGGGCAGCGCCCGCAATGCCGCGCGCGACCTGGGCGCCGGCTGGAAGGTCAATCCCTTTGTCGTCATCAAGGCGGGCGAGACGTTCACGCTGGGCGACATCGAAGGCCCCGGCACGATCGACCACATCTGGATGACGCCCACTGGCGCCTGGCGCGACGCGATCCTGCGCTTCTATTGGGACGACCAGGCCTACCCGAGCGTCGAATGCCCTGTCGGCGACTTCTTCGCCTGCGGCTGGGGCGAGTACGCGCAGGTCTCCTCGCTGGCCGTGTGCGTCAATCCCGGCTCCGCATTCAACTGCTATTGGAAGATGCCCTTCCGCAAGCGCTGCCGCATCACCGTGGAAAACCGCGCCCCGCAGGAGATGGTGCTCTACTACCAGGTCGACTACACGCTGTGCGACCTGCCAGAGGACGTCGCCTACTTCCATGCGCAGTTCCGCCGGGTGAATCCCCTGCCCTACAAGGACGTGTACACCATTCTGGACGGCATCGAGGGCCGGGGCCAGTATGTGGGCGTGTACATGTGCTGGGGCGTGAACAACTGCGGCTGGTGGGGCGAAGGCGAGATCAAGTTCTACATCGACGGCGACACCGACGCGCCCACGATCTGCGGCACGGGCACGGAGGACTACTTCTGCGGCTCGTACAACTTTGAAAACCAGAAGACCCACCGCTATGCGCCCTTCACCACGCCCTATTCAGGCATGCCGCAGGTGATCGAGCCGGACGGCGTCTACCGCTCGCAGCAGCGCTTCGGGCTGTACCGCTGGCACATCGTCGATCCCGTGCGCTTTGACGAGCGCCTGCGCGTGACGATCCAGGCGCTGGGCTGGCGCAGCGGCAGCCGCTACCTGCCCCTGCAGGACGACATCTCCTCCGTCGCGTTCTGGTACCAGAGCCTTCCCTCGCGCCCGTTCCCGCCGCTGCCGGACCGGGACGCGCTGGAGATCATCTGACCACGCCAAAGGCCGGGGCTTTCAAGCCCCGGCCTTGTTCTGCTCACTCGAGCACGATCTTCGGATTCTTGCTGGCGGGCCGGTAGATCACGAACCGGTTGCCGATGCACTGCACGGGCTCGGCGTGCGTGCGCTCGCACAGCTGGGCGATGACCTCGCGCGCGCTCTGCGGCGACGTCTCCAGCACCGTGCCCTTGATCAGCTCCCGCGCCTCCAGCGCCTCCCAGGCCTGCTGCACGATGTTGTCCGTCACGCCGTCCTTGCCCACGTGCAGGATGGGCTGGAGCGTATTGGCCATGCCGCGCAGCATGGCCCGCTGTTTGCTCGTCATATGCGTTTCTCCTCACTCCACAAAGTCGAATTCCATGTCCGCGATGGCGACGGTGTCGCCCTCCGCCGCGCCCTTTTCGCGCAGCGCGTCGATGACGCCCAGCCGGCGCAGCGTGCGGTGGAACCAGTTCAGCGATTCCTCGTCGTCGAAGTTGACCGAGTCGAGCAGCCGCTCCACCGCCGGCCCCTCCACGACGTACAGCTCGTTCTCGCGGCGCACCGTGAACGGCGCGAGCGCATCCGCCTGGACGGGCTCGGGCTCCGCCTCGTACACCTCGATGGGCGGCAGCTGCGCCAGCGCGCGCACGACCGCGTCCAGCAACGCGTCAAAGCCCTGGCGCGTCGCCGCGCTGACGGGATAGACCTCGATGTCCGTCAGGCGCAGGTGCTCGCGCAGGCGCTGCAAATGCTCCTGCGCGCCCGGCAGGTCGACCTTGTTGGCCGCCACGATCTGCGGGCGGTCGGCCAGCGCGCCGTAGCAGGCCAGCTCGTCGACGATGTGCTCAAAGTCCTCCACCGGGTCGCGGCCCTCGCTGGCGGACACATCCACCACGTGCACGAGCAGGCGCGTGCGCTCGACGTGGCGCAGGAACGCGTGGCCCAGGCCGACGCCCGCGTGCGCGCCCTCGACGAGCCCGGGGATGTCGGCCAGGACGAAATCCTCGCCGCGATGGCGCACGATGCCCAGGTTCGGCGTGAGCGTGGTAAAGTGGTAGTTGGCGATCTTGGGCTTGGCCGACGTCACCACGGACAGGATGGTCGACTTGCCCACGTTCGGGTAGCCGACCAGGCCGACATCCGCGATGGACTTGAGCTCCAGCTCAAACTCGCGCGCCTCGCACTTCTGCCCCGGCTTGGCAAAGCCCGGCGCCTGGCGGGTCGAGGTCGCAAAGTGGCTGTTGCCCCAGCCGCCGCGCCCGCCGTGCAGCAGCACGTGGCGCTGGCCGGCCTCGTGCATATCCGCGCACAGGCGGCCCGTTGACACCTCGCGCACGACCGTGCCGACCGGCACCTTGACGATCAAGTCCTCGCCGCTCTTGCCCTTGCACAGGCGGCCCGAGCCGTTCTGCCCGCCCTCGGCGACGTACTTGCGCCGGAAGCGGAAGTCCATCAGCGTGTGCATGTTGGGATCCGCCAGCAGCACGACGCTGCCGCCGCGGCCGCCGTCGCCGCCGTCGGGGCCGCCGTTCTGCACGTATTTCTCGCGGTGAAAGGACACCGCGCCGTCGCCGCCGTTGCCGGCCTTGGCGGTGATTTTTACCTGATCTACGAAAAGCGACATGGTACCCTCCCGTGCGTGATAGGGATCAATATTGGCTTAGAAGCAAATCATTATACCACGAAAGCGCAAAATAAAAAAGGCCCCCGGCCGTTTTCGCCGGGGGTTTTTCGTCTTATTGCGCCGCGGCCTGCGCATGCTCGCAAAGCGCCCGCAGCGTGCAGCGCTCGCACGCGGGCTTGCGCGCCGCGCACACGCGCCGGCCGTGGTAGATCAGCCAATGGTGCGCGGCCGACCAACTGCCCTTAGGGATGACCTGCTGCAGCTGCAGCTCGGTCTGCAGCACGTCGTCCGCATGCACCAGCCCCAGCCGGTTGGACACGCGGAATACATGCGTGTCCACCGCGATGGCGTCCGCGCCGAAGGCGTTGGCCATGACGACGTTGGCCGTCTTGCGCCCGACGCCCGGCAGCTTCTGCAGCGCCTCAAAGTCGTTGGGCACCTCACCCCCGTGCTCGCGCACCAGGGCGCGCGCGGCCATGACAAGATTCTGGGACTTGTGGTGATAAAAGCCGCAGGAGCGGATGTACGGCTCGATCTCGGCTGGCTCCGCCGCCGCCAGATGCGCCGCATCGGGATAGGCCGCAAAGAGCGCGGGCGTCACCATGTTGACCCGCACGTCCGTGCACTGCGCGGAGAGTACCGTCGCCACGAGCATCTCATAGGCGTTGGAAAAGTGTAGCGCGGGCTTCGCATCCGGGTAGAGTCGGGCGAGCTCGGCGAGTATCGCTTCCTTGCGGTCCATGGCGGACATCCCCCTTACGGCGTCTTTCCCCCATTATACGCGCTTTTTCCCGCCTTTTCAACCCTGCCGCACGTCGATGGGGTACAGCCCCGGACGGCCGCCGCCGCGCCTGTCCACGTGATAAAAGCCGATCAGGTTGCCCGGACGCGTCCGATCATAGGCGGCGAGCACCGCATCCGTATCCGCCGTCTCAAAGCGCACCGACAGCCCGCAGCCGATTGCCACATCCCGCGGCGTGGCGACCACCTGCGCGCGAATGCCCGCGCGCCGCAGCGCGCCCTCAAAGCGCAGCACCTGCTGGCGCGAGCGGAACGCCGCAATGCCGAAAACCTCTCCGTCCAATCCGCATGCCTCCCATCTTCGCCCTGCGCGCGGCATGCCCCGCCGCGCGCTTAATATACTGTATTGCGCGCGGCCCCGCTGCGTGACGAAGGGAGGAAGCATCCTTGATCTATCTGGACAACGCGGCGACCAGCTTTCCCAAGGCCCCGCAGGTAGCGCAGGCCATGGCCGGCGCGCTGGAAAAGACCGGCGCGAACCCCGGCCGCGCCGGTCACCGCCTGGCGCTGGCCGCCGGGCGCATCGTCTGGGGCTGCCGCGAACAGCTCGCGGCGCTGCTGGGCGTGGCCGATCCCTCGCGCGTGGTGTTCTGCCAGAGCTGCACCGACGCGCTCAACACCGCCATCCACGGCATCCTGCGTCCAGGCGATCATGCCGTGGCCACGCTGTTGGAGCACAACTCCGTGCTGCGTCCGCTCAGCGAGCGAGCGCGCGCCGGGTTGAACCCGCTCACACTCGTGCACCCCGGGCCGGACGGGCGCGTGACGCCCGAGGGCGTGCGCGCCGCGCTGACGCGGCGCACGCGCCTGGTCGTATTCACGCACTGCAGCAACGTCACCGGCGTGCTGCAGGACGTGCGGCCCATCGCAGCCCTATGCCGCCGCGCGGGCGTCACGCTGCTGGTCGATGCGGCGCAGAGCCTGGGCCTCGTGCCCGCGCGCCCGGACGAGCTGGGCGCGGACCTGCTGGCCTTTCCCGGCCACAAGGGCCTGCTCGGCCCGCACGGCACCGGCGGCCTGTACGTGCGCGAGGGCGTCGCGCTGCGCCCGCTGCGCCAGGGCGGCACGGGCAGCATGTCGGAGAGTATGTTTCAGCCCGAGGACATGCCCGACCGCTTCGAGAGCGGCACGCTCAACCTGCCCGGCATCGCCGGGCTCGCCGCGGGCGTGCGCTTCCTGTGCCAGCACGAAGCCGAGATCGCCGCACACCACCGCCGCCTGTGCGAGCGGCTGCGCGCAGGCCTGGGCGCGATTCCCGGCGTCGCCCTCTACTCGCCGCCGGGCAGCCTGCTGGTCAGCTTCAACGTGCGCGCCCTGGCCTCCGGCGAGGTGGCCGACGCGCTGGATGCGCGCGGCATCGCGGTGCGCGGCGGCCTGCACTGCGCGCCCGGCGCACACCAGCTGCTGGGCACGCTGGAGACCGGCGCGGTCCGCGCCAGCCCCGGCCCCTTCAACACGGATGCCGACGTCGACCGCCTGCTCGAGGCCGTCGCGGCCATCGCGCGCCGCTAGGCTCAGCGCAGGCCGCGCAGGAACGCCAGCACGTCCGCCGCGCGCGGCGGGCAGCCGCCCACGCTGTGCGCAAAGCCCGCCGTGCACGCGCCCACGCCCACGTCGCCCGCTTTGCCGCGGAATCCCTGGCCGATGCAGACCTCGCGCGGGGTGGTGGGCACGCCCTCGCCGTCCAGCCGCTCCAGCGCGCAGATCAGGCTCGCATAGCACGCGCTGCACGCCTCCCGCTCGCGCACGCAGCGGCTGAGCGCAGCCACGCGCCGCGCCGGCTTCGGCGGGCGGGCGACCGCCTCGGGGCGGTTCACCTCCGTCACGCGCGCAGCCTCCAGGTCTGCGCTGCCCACGCCCAGCGCCGCCGCCAGGCCGACGTAGGGCACCTCGTCCAGGTCGTAGCCCATCTCGCGGCACGCCCATGCGTCGCACAGCACCGGGTCGCGAAAGCCCAGCACCTGCCCGCGCCGCACCGGGTTGCCGCCCTCTTCGAAGTTCAGGTCCCCGCACAGCGCGTCCACAAGCACGAAGTCCTGCCGGATGCCTGCGTTCAGGTGCGCGATGGGCTTCATCAGCCCCATCGCGTGGAAGCGCCGCTTCTCGGCATTGGGGATCAGCCCCTTCATGTTCTTGAGCGCGCAGGTCACGCCCGTCTGACAGTGCCCCTTGAGCACCGGCACGCCGATCAAAAAGTCGATCTCCCACACGCAGTCGCACACCTGCAGCCGCATGCCCGCGCAGTCGACCTCGTGCGCGCCGTCCCGCTGCGTGTCGATCAGCCGCACGCCCGTGCGCCGCGCCAGCTCCGCATAGCCGCATGCCTCGAACGCGCGCGCCGTGCGCTCGCCGACCCACGAGCCCTCCACGATGCTGATGCGCTCAAAGCCCTGCTCCCTCAGATAGCCGATCGCGCCCTCCAGCAGCGCCGGGTGCGTCGTGCCGCCCTGCTCTGCCGGCGCGGCCGTCACCAGGTTCGGCTTGAACGCGATGCGCGCATCCCGCCGCCCGATCAGCTCCTCGATGCGCGCCGCGCGCAGCACCTCGCGCGCCATCGCCGCCGCGTCCATTCCGTATGCGACGATCACGTCGTTTCGTTCCATGTCCTCACGCCCCTTTCCTCGTCCATGATAGCAGACGCCGTTCCCCATTGCAAGAAAAAAGGGCTTGACAACTATATCGGATCACGATATAATTAGTCCGTCGAACGATATATCGTATCCCGATATAGTTACAGAGGAGGCCTGACGATGGACGAGCAGGGCGCGCTGACGGAGGCGGTCTATTACATCCTGCTGTCGCTGGACAGCCCGCTGCACGGCTACGGGATCATGCAGCGGGTGAAAGAGATGAGCGGCGGGCGCGTGGCGCTGGGCGCGGGCACGCTGTATGGGGCGCTGAACACGCTGTGCGCACGCGGCTGGATCGAGCCGGCGGCATCGGACGCGCGGCGCAAGGAATACCAGCTGACGCAGGCGGGGCGCGCGGCGCTGCGCGCAGAGGTGCGGCGGCTGGGCGAGCTGTATCAGAACGGCATCCACATATTAGGAGGGAAAGACGATGCGCAGGCGTGAATTTCACTTGCTGATGGACCCGCAAAAGGAAGAGGCGTTTCTGAACGCGAAGGCGCGCGAGGGGATGGCGATGACGCGCTTTTTCCTAGGGATATACACGTTTGAGGACTGCGAGCCCGGCGCGTGGGTCTACCGGATCGAACTGCTCGGCGGCGACGCGGCAGGCCAGGCGGACTACCTGGCCTTTCTGCGGGAATCCGGCATCGAGTGCGTGCAGCGCTGGTGCGACTGGGTCTACCTGAGGCGGCCGGCGTCGGAGGGGGCGTTCGAGCTGTACAGCGACAACGCATCCAGGGCGCGGTATCTGCGGCGGCTGGCCCGCCTGTACGCGACGCTGCTCGCGCTGACCATGAGCGTCTTCGTCCTCAACCTGGCGATCTTCACGCTCTCCCCGACGCATTCGGTGGAAAACCTGATCGCAGGTCTGATCACGCTGCCGGTGAGCGGCCTGCTGCTGCGCATGTGGACGGTCATGCGCGCCCGCGCGGAGCGGACGGAGGCGGCGCAGAAGCTCTCGGAATAGGGCCCTTCAGGGCGCAAAAGGGCGCGGAGGCATGCCTCCGCGCCCTTGCTATCTGTCCGTTGTCGATCACGTCAATCGGCCTTGGTGCCGATCGTCGCCTTGATGCGGCGCACGCCCGCGGAGGACGACTCCTCCTTCTGGATCTTGAACGAGACGAGCTCGCCCGTGTGATTCGCGTGCGGGCCGCCGCAGATCTCCTTGGAGAACGGCCCCATCGTGTACATGCGCACCTTCTCGCCGTACTTGCTCTCGAACAGGCCGATCGCGCCCTCGGCCTTGGCCTCCGCGACGGTCGTCTCCTTCATGTCGACCGGCACGTCGGCGGCGATGGCCTCGTTGACCAGGCGTTCGACCTCAGCGATCTCCTCCTTGGTCATCTTGCGGCCAAAGGAGAAGTCGAAGCGCAGGCGCTCGGCGGTGATGTTGGAGCCCTTCTGCGCGACCTCGTCGCCCAGCACCTTGCGCAGCGCCGCATGCAGCAGGTGCGTGGCGGTGTGCAGGCGCGCGGTCTGCTCGCTGTGGTCGGCCAGGCCGCCCTTGAAGCGCTGCTCCGCGCCGGCGTGGCTGGTCTTCTGGTGCTGCTCAAAGCGCGCGGCAAAGCCCGCCTCGTCCACGGTCAGGCCATGCTCGGCGGCCAGCTCCTTGGTCATCTCGATGGGGAAGCCATAGGTGTCGTAGAGCTTGAACGCGCTCACGCCGTCGATGACCGTGCCGCCGTCCATGCGCGCAACCATCTTGGCGAACTCCTTCTCGCCCTGGCGCAGCGTGCGCGCAAAGCGCGCCTCCTCGAGCTTGAGCTGCTCGATCACGAAGGCCTCGTTCTGCTTGAGCTCGGGGTAGACCTCGCGATACTGGGCGATGATGACCTTGGCGATCTCGCAGGTAAAGCCCTCGCCCATGCCCAGCTCCATGCCAAAGCGCACCGCGCGGCGGATGAGGCGGCGCAGCACGTAGCCCTGATCGACATTGGACGGAGAGACGCCGCGCGGATCGCCCAGGATCATCGTGGCCGTACGCATGTGGTCGGCGATGATGCGGAACGCGCGCGTCGTCTGCTCGTCCGCGCCGTACGTCTTGCCGGACAGCTCCGCAATCTTGGCCAGGATGCCCGTGAAGGCGTCGGTGTCATAGACGGTCTGCTTGCCGTTGAGCACGCAGATCGTGCGCTCCAGGCCCATGCCGGTATCCACGTTCTTGTGCGCCATCGGCTCGAAGGTGCCGTCGGCGTTCTTGTGATACTGCATGAACACGTCGTTCCAGATCTCCAGGTAGCGGCCGCAGCTGCACGCGGGCGAGCAGTCGGGGCCGCAGGGCGCCTTGTCGGTGATGATGAACATCTCGGTGTCCGGGCCGCAGGGACCGGTCTGGCCGGCGGGGCCCCACCAGTTGTTCTCGCGCGGCAGGAAGAAGATGTGGTCGTCCTTCACGCCGTTTGCGCGCCAGTAGCCGGCGGCCTCGTCGTCGCGGGGGATGCCGTTCTTCGGCTCACCGGCGAAGACCGAGAAGGCCAGGCGGTCCGGGTCGAGCCCGAGCCACTCGGGGCTGGTCAGGAACTCCCAAGACCAGGCGATGGCCTCCTTCTTGAAGTAATCGCCCAGCGACCAGTTGCCCAGCATCTCAAAGAACGTGAGGTGTGAGGCGTCGCCGACCTCGTCGATGTCGCCGGTGCGGATGCACTTCTGCACGTCGCACAGGCGGCTGCCGGCGGGGTGCTTCTGGCCCATCAGGTAGGGCACCAGCGGGTGCATGCCCGCAGTGGTGAACAGGACGGTCGGGTCGTTTTCCGGGATGACGGACGCGCTGGGGATGACGGCATGGCCCTTGGACTGGAAGAACCTGAGCCACATCGCGCGCAGCTCGTCGGAGGTGGTGGGTCTGACGCTCATGGTTGCGGACGCTCCTTTCCAAAATCGGCAAAAAATCGGCAAAATGGGCAAAAACATAGAAAAGCGCCTGATCGCTCGGGGACGAACAGGCGCTGTCATTCGCGGTACCACTCCGATTGGCGCGGATGGCCGCGCCCTCTCTTGCCCGGTAACGGCGGGGAAACCCGTCCTGCCCTACTCCGTTCGGGCAGGCCGCTCGGCGGCCGCTTCCCGCGCGCGCCCGCGCCGGCCTTCCACCCTCTGCCGGCTCGCTTTGGCGTTTTGCGCGCGGTACTCTTCCGCCTCATCGCGTTTGTGACTATCGAGCCTATTATACCGCCTGCGCGGGCCGTTTGTCAAGCGCTGCGCAAAGCGCGCCCGGCAAAAGCCGGGCGCGCGTTTGAAACAGAACCGCCGATTACGGATAGGCGTCCTTGGGCGTGACGCCCTTGTTCTTCACGACCCAGTCGTAGGCCTTCTGAACGGCCGCCTGGTGGTCGCCATCCACGCCCTCGTTGGTGCCGCTGTCGCCGCCGTTGAGGTGGCTGCCCTTGAGGTGGATGCAGAACTGGCCGTCGTAGTTGTTGTTGGGCAGCGTATCGTCGCCGTGGCCCTGGCCGTACATCGAGGCGCAGAACGTCTGGTTGCCGATCGTCAGCAGCACCGCGCGGCGGTGAAACGGGATCTTGTCCGCGCTGCTCACGCCGTACGCCTGGCACATGACGGCGGTGTCCGCCGCGGTCATGGGCTCCACGTCGAAGTGGTTGCCATGGTACAGATGCTTGACGTTCCACTGCTTTCCGCTCTGGATGTCGTAGATCGTCCCGGTCTGCGAGCCCCAGGCCTTCACGATCGCGTCGCGGTACGTGAAGTAGTCGACGTTGTAGTAGGTGGTGCCGTCCAGCGTGTGATCCGGGTTGGTGGTCGCGCTGCTGTTGATCGCGGCGTAGATGGCCGCCTGCGTCTTGGGGCCGGCGATGGCGTCGGCGTCCAGGCCGTTGGCCAGCTGGAACTGGCGCACCGCCTCGGCCGTCCACAGGCCGTAGTTGCCGGAGATGGAGTACTGGGATCCGTAGTAGCCCAGCTGGCGCAGCGCCTGCTGCAGGTTGCGCACGTCGTCGCCCTCCATGCCCTGCTTGAGCGTGCGGTAGCCGGAGCTGCCCGAACCGGAGCCGGAGCTGCCCGAGCCGGCGATCTCCTCATCAGAGACGTTCGTGGTCACGTAATCGCCATAGACCCAGTAGCCGATCTTCAGGCCGTACCACGTCTTGCCTGCGGCGTCCGTGGTCGTGCGGATGTAGGCGAAGATCTCGCCCTTGTCCGCGGAGCGGTACACGTCCGCATCCGTGCTGGGCTGCATGCGCAGGCGCACGCCGTCGCCCGTGATCTTGACGTAGCCGTTGACGACCACCTCGCCGCCGCCGCTCACGTTGCCGGCCAGGTAATCCTCGGCCTCGGTCTTGGTGAGCACATACGCCATATCGCTGCGGATGTAGCCGGTGGAGCTGTAGCCGCCCACCGTGTAGGAGATCTTGTACCAGATGTAGTTATCGTTGCTCACCGACTCCGTGATGCGGAAGTAGGTATTGAGCGCGAGCATGGTCTTGCTCTTGTAGCTGGTCGACGGGCCGGTGCGGACGTTAACCTTGTCCTTGTTCGTACGGCCGTAGTTGCTGCGCAGCGTCGGGGTGACGATGATGCCGCTGGGATCCTCATCATCCACACCGGTGATGAGCGCCTTGATCTTGTTGAGCGTCTTGGCGCCAGCGATGCCGTCCGCATCCAGGCCGTTCTTCTTCTGGAACTGGCGCACAGCCTCCTTGGTGATGCTGCCGTAGTGGCCGGTGATCTCGCCGGAGTAGAAGCCCAGCGTCGTCAGGTCCTTCTGCAGCTGCTTGACCTCTTCGCCCTCGTCATCCAGCTTGAGCGTGCCGGTAGCGCTGCCCGAGCTGCTGGAGCCGGAGGACGAGCCGCCGCCGTTGATCGCGCTATTGATGGCGGCCAGCGTCTTGGCGCCCGCAATGCCGTCCGCATCCAGGCCGTTCTTGCGCTGGAACTGGCGCACGGCTTCCTCCGTCAGCGGGCCATAATTGCCCGTCACGCTGCCGCTCTCATAGTAGCCCAGCTTCTTGAGGTTCTCCTGCAGCTGGCGCACCGCCGTGCCGCTGGAGCCGGACTTGAGGACGCTGGAGGTAGAGATCGTTCCGCCCGAGGAGGACGAACCGCCCGTCAGCGCGCTGGCGATGGCAGCCAGCGTCTTCGTGCCGGCGATGCCGTCGGAGTCCAGGCCGTTGCGCTTCTGGAAGCGGCGCACGGCGTCCTCGGTCAGCGTGCCGTAGTTGCCCGTTACGCTGCCGTCATAGAAGCCCAGCGTCTTGAGATCCTCCTGCAGCTGGCGCACCGCCGTGCCGCTGGAACCCGGCTTGAGCATGCCCGAGGCGTCCGCGCCGGTGCCCGAAGAGGACGAACCCAGCAGCGACTGGATCTTCGCCAGCGTCTTCGTGCCGGCGATGCCGTCCGCATCCAGCCCGTACTTGCGCTGGAACTGGCGCACGGCCTCCTCCGTCAGCGTGCCGTAGTTGCCCGTCACGCTGCCGCTCTCGTAGAAGCCCAGCGCCTTGAGGTTCTCCTGCAGCTGGCGGATCTCGTCGGAGGTCAGGTTCACCTTGCTGCCGGCGGTCGAGGACGTGCTCGTGCCGAACAGCTTCGCCTGCGTCGCCGGGCCGGCGATGCCGTCCGAGTACAGGCCGGCCTTCTTTTGATAGGCCTTGACCGCCGCCTCGGTCTTCTCGCCAAAGTGGCCGGTGATCTCGCCGTCGTAGTAGCCCAGCGCCGTCAACTTTTCCTGCAGGTTCCTCACGGCCGTGCCCTCCGAGCCCAGCTGCAGATAGCCGTAGCTGTTCACGGAACCGGAGGTCTGGTTGGAGCTGGTCTTGTCCGCGCGCGTGAACGTGCCCACCCGCTTGCTGGGCAGGTCGCCGTCCTCCACGCCGAAGTAATTCTTCGCGTCTGAGCGGCTGAGCATCTGCACATAGGTGGTGGACCCGTCGTTCTGGCACACCCAGCCCGTGGCGATGTCGCCCTCGTAGTCGCGATAGCGCACGCGAATCCACGTCACGCCGCCAACGTAATCCGAGTCGAGCGCGAAAACGCACGCGCCCGAGACGATGTTATCCTCGATGGCGGCGGACATCGAAGCGGATGCGCGCACGCGCACCCGGTCGAGCGTGCGGCCGTACACATCCTCGTATCCGACCGCAGCCTGGGCGCCCACGACGAGGCAGCACGTCAGCAGCAGCCCCATCAGGACCGCCGTCCAGGCTCTTCTCTGCATTTTCTTCATCTCGGCAAAACCCCTTCTTACGTTCCTTTGGATACAGGACGTCCGCGTGTGCATACACATCCCCCGCGTCATGTCTCAGGAGCATTATATTACGAAAATATTAATTTGTCAATTTCTTTTCGTAATACTTTTCTCTCATTTTTGCAAAACCTGGCTTCAAACAGAATCCTTCATGGATTTAACGTTGCATCCGGGCGTTCCATTGCATCCGTAATCCGTTTTTCCACATTTTCCTCTTTTTTATTCGGCACAAAGCCGGAGAAGACCGTCTGGCCCTCCTCGCTGTGCAGGGAGATATCGCCGCCGTATTCGTGCAGGAGACTGCGCACGATGAACAGGCCCATACCCTGGCCGGTGCGCTTGGTGGTGAAACCGGGCAGGAAGACGTGCGCGACAGTTTGCACAGGGATGGCGGGGCCGTTGTTCTTGACCTCAAAGCGGCAGGCCTTGAGGTCTTCGCGCAGGGAGACGACGAGCAGCGGCGCCGGGGTGTCGCGCAGGGCGTCGATGGCGTTGTCGATGAGATTGCCCAGCACGCGGCACATCTCCCAGTCCGGCATGGCCAGATTTTTCCATCCCGCGCGGATGTCCAGCTCCATGCGGATGCCGCGCCGCTCGCAGTCGGCCAGCTTGGCCTGCAGCAGCGCGTTGACCGCCACGCTGTCGGTGCGCAGCGCCCGGTTGACGCGCTGGATGTCGCCATACACGCGGTCCATGTAGTTGCAGGCCTCCTGAGGCTCATTCATCTCAATGAGGCTGTAGATGACCTGAATGTGGTTCATGAAGTCGTGGCGCTGGGCGCGCAGCGTGCGGTTGAGTTCCTCCATGCGCCCGCAGGTCTCACGCAGCTCATCCTCATGGCGGCGTATGCGCAGGCTGGTCAGCGCGGCGCCGATGTCCATGAACGCGCCCCAGCACACCGTCACAGCGCAGACCAGGATGACCAGACGCAGCTCGTGCATGTCCAGCTCCGCGGGGTTGTGATAGAGCATCACGGCCAACAGCGCGACCGCAACAATCTGCAGCGCGTTGGCCACGATCGCGCTGACCGCCGCCTTGCGCATGTCGATCCGCCTGTGCATGGGACGCCCTCTCCTTTTTTCAAGCCTGATGATGACACATTCCCGTTTATATCATAGCAGCTTTTGCATTGACAGGGAAGGGGCATTTTGCTACAATGATGCGAAATCCGGGGCGCCCTTGTTCATCCGTGAAGGGCGCCCGTTCAAAGGAGTGTGCGCCTGTGAACCTCAAAAATACCCGAAATCTTGCCATCTGCGGCCTGCTGGCCGCGCTGGTGCTGCTGGCCACCTACGTCGTCAAGCTGCCCGTGCCCATCACCAACGGATACGTGCACCTGGGCGACGGCTTCATCTTCTTTACGGCGATGCTCACCGGACCCGTGGGCGCACTCTCGGCGGCGCTAGGCTCGGCGCTGTCGGACCTGCTGGGCGGCTACTTCGTCTACATTGCGCCCACGTTCCTGATCAAGGGCGCGATGGGGCTGATCGCGGGCCGCATGGCCTCGTGCGAGACGGGCCGGCGCATGCGCAATCTGCCGGTGTTTCTGCTGTGCGAGGTCGTGATGATCGCGGGTTACTTCCTGTTTGAGAGCGCGCTGTACGGCGTGGGCGCCGCGCTGGGCGCGGTGATCCCCAATGCGATCCAGGGCGCGTTTGGCGTGGGCGTGGGCATGGCGCTCGCGCCCGTGGCCACCCAGCTGCGCGAATACGTGCGCTGACACGCGCACCGCATCCGCCGCATAGGCTGGATGCAGGTGATGCCCGTGAACAGAGAGGATCTGCTAGGCCTGATGGAGCTGTCGGCGGATGCATACCTGGCGGTGCAGCCGCGCTGCCGGGGCGAGGAGATGACGTTCATCGACGATGCCAGAAGCGGCGTGCAGTGCGCCGTGCGCCGCAGGGGCGACACGCTGACCATCGCCTTTCGGGGCACGGATTCAAAGGCGGACTGGCGCAGCAACTTCCGCTTTTGCCGCAAGGCCGTGCCCTACGGCAACGCCGCCTCGCCCGTGCGCGTGCACGCGGGCTTTCTTGCCGCCTACAAGTGCGAGGCAGTGCGCGGGCGGCTGCACCGTATGATGACCGACGCGGTGCGCCGCGTGCGCGTGACGGGCCACTCGCGCGGGGCGGCGCTGGCCGTGCTGTGCGCGCTGGATCTACAATATAATTTCCCCGACCGGTGCTACGAGGCCGTGCTCTTCGGCTGCCCGCGCGTGGGCAACGCCGCGTTCGCGCGCTCCTACGACCGGCGCGTGTTCATGACGATGCGCGTGGAGCAGGGGGCGGACATCGTATGCCGCGTGCCGCCGGCGGTCCTGGGCTACCGCCACGTGGGCATGCGCTGCCGCGTAGGGCCCCGGCGGCTCCTGCCCGTCTCCTTTTTGGACCACCTGCCCGGGCGGTATTACATGGCGATGTTTCGCGAGCTGCCGGGAAGCTGACGCGCGCCGTTTGCGCTTGACAAACGCCGCCTCTTCCCTTATCATAAGAGAGGTCGTTTCGCCGCCAGGACGGGTCCGGCAAGCCCCGAGCGGCGAAAGACGGACAACGAGCGGACGGCCAGGGGCCGTCAACAAGGGTGGAACCGCGGAAGGAAACTTTCGTCCCTTGGCGCAGCGGGGTGGACCGCGCGTCCAACGGGCGTTTCCTTCCGCTTTTTGTGTTCTCTCATTCCAATTCTGCATCACGGGAGGGTTTTTCGATGGAAAAGACGATGGACAAGATCGTCGCGCTGTGCAAAAACCGCGGCTTCGTCTTCCCCGGCTCCGAGATCTACGGCGGGCTTTCCAACACCTGGGATTACGGCCCGCTGGGCGTGGAACTCAAGAACAACGTCAAGCGCGCCTGGTGGAAGAAGTTCGTGCAGGAGAGCAAGTACAACACCGGGCTGGACTGCGCCATCCTCATGAACCGCGAAGTGTGGGTCGCCTCCGGCCACGTGGGCGGCTTCAACGACCCGCTGATGGACTGCAAGGCGTGCAAGGCGCGCTTTCGCGCGGACAAGCTGATCGAGGACTTCACGCACGGCGAACAGACCGGCGACGGCTGGACGAACGCGGAGCTGGAGCAGTACATCGCCGAGCACGACATCGTCTGCCCGGTGTGCGGCAAGAAGGACTTCACGGGCATCCGTCAGTTCAACCTGATGTTCAAGACGCATCAGGGCGTCACCGAAAACGCCTCCACCGAGATCTACCTGCGCCCCGAGACCGCGCAGGGCATCTTCGTCAACTTCCAAAGCGTCATGCGCACCACGCGCAAAAAGCTGCCCGCCGGCATCGCGCAGATCGGCAAGTCCTTCCGCAACGAGATCACGCCCGGCAACTTCATCTTCCGCGTGCGCGAGTTCGAGCAGATGGAGCTGGAGTTCTTCTGCAAGCCCGGCGAGGACCTGGAGTGGTTCAACTACTGGCGCGCCTTCTGCCGCGACTGGCTGCTCGGCCTGGGCCTGAGGGAGGAGAACCTGCGCCTGCGCGACCACGAGCCGGAGAAGCTGGCGTTCTACTCCAAGGCCACGACGGACTTCGAGTACCTGTTCCCGTTCGGCTGGGGCGAGCTGTGGGGCATCGCCGACCGCACGGACTACGACCTGACGCAGCACGCGCAGCACTCCGGCAAGTCCATGGAGTACCTGGACCCGGTGACGAACGAGAAGTACGTGCCCTACTGCGTCGAGCCCTCGCTGGGCGTGGAGCGCGCGTTCCTGGCGTTCCTGTGCGACGCCTACGACGAGGAGGCGCTCGAGGGCGGCGACAGCCGCGTCGTGCTGCACCTGCACCCGGCGCTGGCGCCCTTCAAGTGCGCGGTGCTGCCGCTGCAGAAGAACAAGCTCGGCGGCCTGGCCACCGAGATCTACGAAAAGCTCGCCGCGCGCTTCATGGTCGACTACGACGAGACCGGCTCCATCGGCAAGCGCTACCGCCGCCAGGACGAGATCGGCACGCCCATGTGCGTGACCGTCGACTTCGACACGCAGGAGAAGGGCATCGTCACCGTGCGCGACCGCGACACCATGCAGCAGGATCACGTGCACGTGGACGACCTGGTCGCCTACATCGAGCAGAAGATCGCGTACTGAGTCCACACATCAGCGGCCCCCGTCCTTTCGGACGGGGGCCGCCTGCGTTACAGGATGACCTGCGCGTCGAAGAACCGCTCCTGAAAGCGCGTCTGCGCCCGGATCTCCTCCGCGGTGAGGCGAAGCCCCGGCGGCGCGACGACCCACTTATCCTCCACGTCGTCCCGCCGGTGGATGACGGCGGCGACCACGCCGGTGAACGCCTGCACGGGCGCGTCCACGCCCAGGATGTACGCATCCTGCTCCTCGCCGTCCGGCGCCGTCACGCCCTGCACATATCCGTAGTTCACGGGATAGTACAGGTCGGCGTGCCTGGGATGATACGTGCCCATCGGCCGGTCCACCGTGACGGTGACCGTGCGTCCGAGCCATGTCAGGTCCGGGCGTTCCATGGCGTTCCTCCTCCTTGGCCTACAGGTAGCAGCGCATCGAGCGCTCGATCCAGTAGGCGTATTCAGTGTTCGGGTTGCGCTGCTCCAGCGCCCGCAGACGCCGGTACATCGGCAGGCCGTCGCCCACGTCGTGCCACAGGTCCGCAAACGCGAAGTCGAACCTGTCGTCCACACGGCGCGCGCCGGCAAACGCAAAGGCGTCGCCCTGCACGATGCGGATCTTCTCCCCGCACTCCAGCTGCGGCAGGATGCAGCGCCGGAAGAGCGCAATCACGTCCGCGTTCTGCTCCACGACCGTGACCGACTCGACCTCCGCCCTGCTCGCCGCGCCATGGGCGAAGTAGCCCAGCCCCAGCCCGTACGTCAGCACGCGGCCGCGCGCCCGGGCGATGGGCTCCCGCATGGTGGCGATCTCATTGGGCGTGACCGTCATCCACTCGCGTCCGCCTTCCAGGATGGCGGGATAGGTGAACGCGCGCTGGAAAAAGCCGATCTGCGGGATCATGCGTCCATCTTCCAGGCAGAGGATGTCGTCGCACACAAACGCCTCGCACGGCGCGATGCGCCCCTGGCGCAACGCGCACCGGCCCTCGCGCGCCCCCTGCACGCGCACGCGCCGGTAATACGCGTCGGCCTCGAACGCAGCCGGATCCAGCGCATGCACCATGCACGGAAAATAGCTGCGGTACAGCGCCCGATCCGCCGGCCGCGCCTCCATGTCCAGCCCCACGGCGGCGGCCAACAGCAGCGCAAACGCCTCCTGCGCGTCCACGCCGCAGTCCTGCGTCAGCGTTTGCACTTCCTCGGGGTGGATGAAGTCCGGCGCCTCGTTCAGAAAGCGGCTCATCAGCTGCAGGATGCGCGCGTTGTCCGCATCCATGTGCGTCATGGCGTCGCCTCCGTTCCCGTGGGCATCCCGATCACCGGCAGCCCCAGGGCCTGCGCCTCGTCGCGGCTGTGCGTGACCAGCACGGTCGTGCGCCCCGGCATGCATGCGGCGATCAGCTCGAGCATGCGCAGGCGCGTGGCCTCATCCAGCTCCTTGAGCGGCTCGTCCAGCACGAGCAGGTCGCCGCCGAACATCAGCGCGCGGGCCAGCGCCGCACGCCGGCGCATGCCGCCGGACAGCTCCGCGGGCAGCTTGCCTCCCGCATCCGCAAGCCCCACGCGCGCCAGCCACATGCGCGCCGCGTCCAGATCCGCACGCGCGGCGATCGCGAGGTTCTTCTCCACGCTGTACCAGGGCAGCAGACGGTCCTCCTGAAACTGGCAGGCGATGCGAAGCCCCGACAGGCCGCGCACCTCGCCCGCGTCCGGCGTCTCCAGCCCGCACAGCAGGCGCAGCGCCGTCGTCTTGCCGCAGCCCGACGGGCCGAACAGGCACACGCCGCCCGCCTGCGGCAGCGCGAGCGTGAACCGATCCAGCACCGTCCGGCCGCCATAGCGCTTGGTCACCTCATACAGACCGCGCATGCGCCGCCTCCCTCCTGCCCACGAGCCCGCGCATCGCGCGCACGAACGCCCGCTCCAGCGCCATGCTCACGACGATCACCACGACCGTCCAAGCCATGAGCGCGTCCGTCTCCAGGTAGATCTTCGCGTTATACAGCTGCGTGCCGATCGCCCCGCGCGGCACGCCCAGCACCTCGGCGGCGACCGTCGCCTTCCAGCACAGGCCGATGGACGCCTCGCACGCCGCCGCAAACGTCGGCAGCGCCGAGGGCACATACACCCGCCATGCCGTGCGCAGCCGTCCAAAGCGGAACATGCGCGCCATCTCCAGCAGCTGCGGGTCCGTGGAGGCGATGCCCTCCATGAGGTTGGCGTACACGACCGGCAGCACCATCAGCACGCCCGTGAGCACGGGCACCCTGTCCGCGCGCAGCCACACGAGCGCCAGGATGATGAACGACGTGACGGGCGTGGCGCGCACGACCGTCATCGCCGGGGCGATCAGCTGCCGCAGCGCGGGCACGGCGCTCGCGCCCGCCGCCAGCAGCGCCGCCCCCAGCACGCCCAGCGCGTAGGCCAGCGCCGTGCGCAGCAGCGACGCGCCGACCGTCTGCCAGAACGACGCCTCGCCCGACAGTTGCCACAGCCGTGCGCACACCTGCCGGGGCGAGGCGAGCAGCAGATCCTGTCCGACCGCGCGGTAGCACAGCGCCCAGACCGACAGCCAGAAAAGGGCGGAGAATGCCTTCCCCGCCCAGCGCCTGGCCGCCGCGTGGCGCGCCTCAGCGCGCATAGTAGAAGTCTTCGCCCGGGAGCGCGCCGCCCACGGACGCGGGATTCGCGTCGTAGAGCATCTGGAAGAAGGGCTCGATCTGCGCCTTCATCTCCTCGCCCTCGACGAACACGATGTGGCAGTTGGGAATCGCGCGCGCGGCGACCGCAGCCTTGGGCAGGATGCCCTGCTCCTCCACGAGCGCCGATGCGGCCTCCACATCGCCGTTGACAAACGCCACGGACGCGGCATAGGCATCCATGAACGCGGCGACCTTCTCCGGGTTCTGCTGGACAAAGTCCTTGCGCGCGATCACGCAGCCCATGGAGAGCACCGTGCCGCCCTGGCCGGCCTTCTCCGCGGCCTGGCCGAACAACTCGGTCACATCCAGCGCCTCGCGGAAGTCCGCGTTGTTCATCAGCACGCTCGTCACGTTCGGCTCGGGCAGCATGACCAGGTCCACCTCGCCCGCCGCGGCCAGCGTGGCCAACTCGCTGTGCTCCGCCTTGTACTCGACCGTCACCTGATCGGTCAGGCCGTACTGCGAAAGGATGTAGTTGAGCACGTACTCCGGCGTGGAGCCCTGGCCCGTCGCATACAGCGTGCGGCCCGCCAGGTCCTCCACGCTCTGGATGCTCTCGCCCGCCTCCAGGATGTGCAGCACGCCCAGCGTGTTGAGCGCCAGCAGCTGCACGTTGCCATTCGTCTTGTTGTACAGCGTGGCGGCCAGGTTGGTCGGCACGGCCGCAATGTCGGCCGAGCCGCTGGCCACGGCGGCCACTGCCTCGTCCGGCGCGCCCGCGAGCGCAAAGGCATAGGTGCCGTCGTTCTGATCCATCATCTGCACCATGCCGATGCCGGTCGGCCCCTTGAGCGCCAGCACGTTGATGGGCGCATCCTCCGCCAGGGCGGGCAGCGCAAGCGCCGCCAGCAGCGCAAGCGCGATGAGCAGGCTGAAGTACTTTTTCATGGGTTTTCTCTCCTTTGCTTTACGGTTCCTTGGTCGTCAGCGCGCTCTTGACGGTGACGCCGGGCAGATTGCCCAGCCTGCCCGTCAGCGCGCCGACGCGTTCGTTCGTGCCGCGCACGATCAGGCCGATCACGGCGCGCCCGCGCTCGTGGTCCGGCACGCCGATGCGGCCAGTCACCATGTCGGCATACTGGCCGATGATCTCATTGACGCGCGGGGCGACCGCGCTGTCGTCGAGCACGATGCCCACAAAGCCGATGCGTTCCACGGCGGTCCTCCCATTCTACGGTCCCGGGCCGAAGCCCGTCAAAAAACGGCGGACCGATCGCCTCAGCCGCCGCGTATGCATATGAACATTCCAGCATCCCCTTTCTTCTCCGCTCAGAGCCGGGCTCCTTGCGTCAAATCGGACTCGCGCCCGCGCCTCTTCACCTGACGGCATTACCGCTTGGGTCGGAATCGCGCGCAAGGGGATTATACCACGTCCCAGGCCGCCTGGCAAGTCCCCGGGCCGCCAGCGCCATCGCGCCCACGCACAGCGCCGCCGCTGCCTCGAGCGAAAGCAGGTACGGGATGCGGCCCAACGACTCAAAAAAGGCCAGCGGCGTGCCCGGAGGCGCGGCCAGGAGGAACAGGTAGTTGACGCCCAGCAGCCGGTCGACCGCATAGACGAACGCGGCGAAGAGATTGCACTGCGCCAGCGCGCGCGGCGCGGCGGCGGGCGCGGGGAGCGTTCCGCCCGCAGCGTGCCACAGCGGCGAAAGGACGATCAGCGCATGCGTCGAGAAGAACGCCGCCTCCAGCGGCGCCTGCCAGGGCACCTGCAGCACGGAGGGGAACAGCAGCGCCAGCGCCGCGCCCGGCATGCCCAGATACCATAGAAAGTGATAGACGCCCCGCGTCGGATGCAGGTAAAATGCCGCCGCGAGCAACGCGCACAGCGAGCACAGGTGCAGCGGCAGCAGCGTGTGCACGAGCGACTGCCCGCTTTGGATGACGCAGGCGCACGTGACGGCCATCGACAGCGCCAGCAGCGCGCACAGCATGCGGCCCGCGCGCCCCGACCGCCTGCGCGCGCCTGCCGCCGCGCACGCGCCAAAATATCCCCAAAACGCCAGACTGACCGCCTGCATGCCCATCGCCTCCGGCGTTTAGCCTTGCCTCTACGGCGCGTCCGTATACCACAGAAGGTCGTCCGCCTGCGCGGGCAGCAGCTGTTCGCAGCCGCCGCGCGGCGGGGTCAGCGCGTACACGCCGCCCTGCAGCGCCTCCGAGAGCAGCACGCGCCCCTGTGCCGCGAGCACGCGCTCGCACAGCCCCTCCATCGGCGCGCGCCACAGCGCCCCGCCGCGCGTCAGGCAGGATACGCCCTCCGCGCCCGCCAGCACGCCGCCCGGAACCGCGCACAGCCCGCCCGGCAGCCCCGGCACCGGCGCGCTCCACGCCATGCCGCCGCGCGCGCGCAGCGCCACCACGCGCCCGGCCGTCTCGCCCGCCTGGTGCAGCGCGTACAGCATCCCGCCGCCGAACGCGACGTCCGCCGCCGGTCCGGGCAGCGGCACGCGCCGCACGAGTCGAAGCGTGCGCGCATCCAGCACCAGCGCCTCGCAGCGCCCGCCGCCGGCCACCGCCAGCAGCCGGCCCGTCGGGTCCAGCGCCATGCCGCGCGGCTGCTGTCCCGCGCGCGCCAGCATCTGCGGCGCGCCCGTGCGCGCGCACAGCGCCAGCACGCTGTCCCCATCCTGGCACAGCGCGTAGAGCGTCTCCCCGCCCGGCGACGCGATCAGGCGCGTGACATTCGGTCCGCCGGCAAACAGCGCCTGCGGGCAGAGCGTGCGCGCGTCCAGACGCCAGATGACGTCCTCGCGCTTGGAGGCGCAGTAGAGCGCGGCGCCGTGTGCGCACAACGCCGCCGCGCCGGGCAATGGCGCACGCCGCGCGCCCGCCGGATCCAGACTGTAGAGCGCGCCCGCCGCGCTGTCGGCCGCGATCAGCCGTCCCCCCATGCGCCTCTCCTCCCCGCCATCCGTCTGCAGCATCCTATGCGGATGGCCCGCGCCGCGTCCCGCGCGCGTTTTTTTGCCGCGCACAGGCAGGAATTTGGCGAGCGCGCGCGAAAAAAGAAGGAGGGCCTGTGTGCCCTCATCAATCCGACGAACAAAGGAGAATCATTCCATGCACAGCTATCAGACCCACGGCACCTGCTCGCGCCGCATCGACTTTGACGTACAGGACGGCATCGTCACCGCCTGCCGCTTCGAGGGCGGCTGCACGGGCAACACGCAGGGCGTGGCCCGCCTGGTCGTCGGCCGCAACGTCGACGACGTCATCCAGATGCTCAAGGGCATCCAGTGCCGCGGCAACACCTCCTGCCCCGACCAGCTGGCCCGGGCGCTAGAGGAATACAAGCTTCAAAACGCCTGACCCCACCCAAAAGGAGCCCGCCGTCTGCTTACCGCAGGCGGCGGGCCCTTTTGCGCTCAGTAGCCCATGGCGCGCACGTTGTCGTAGCTGCGCCGGAGGCAGTCGAACGGATCCTCGCCATAGCTGGCGTCCTGCTCGACGTACATGTACTGCGTCTTGCCGATCTGCTGCAGGCGCGCCAGCACGCGCGCAAAGTCGATGTTGCCCTCGCCCACCGGCGCGAAGCGCTGCTCAAAGCCCTTCACCGCCATGTCCTTGAGGTGCACGCACGGAATGCGGTCCTGCACCCGGTCGATGAACGCAAGCACGTCCGCGCCCGCCGCCTGCACCCAGTACGTATCCAGCGTGATGCCCATCAGCTCCGCGGGCATGGACGCGAGCAGCACGTCGATCATCCGCCGGCCGTCCGGCATGCGCTCCCACTCGAAGTTGTGGTTGTGGTACATGAGCCGCTTGCCCGCCGCGCGCAGGCGCTCGGCCGGCCGCGTGAAATCCTCGGCAAACCGCCCGACCCACGCCGCGCTGCGGTAGCGCTCCGGCATGCCGCCGATACCCACGTAGTCGCATCCCAGCGCGTCATGGTCGGCAATCACGCCCTCCACGTCGTTCAGGATGCGCTCGGGGTCCGTGTGCGTCAAGCCGATCTTCAGCCCATATTCGTCGCAGATCGCGCGCATCGTCCGCGGATCGATCCGCCCCGCGCCCGAGATCTGCACGTCCCGATACCCGATGGCCGCCACGCGGCGCATGGACTCGCGAAAGTCGCGCTCGTTCTGGATGTACGTCCGAACTGTGTACAGTTGTGCTCCCAATCGCATGCGACAACACTCCTTTACTTTCGGGCCGGCCGTGCGGCGGCCCGTCGTTTCAACGTCATGCGCAGCGCGCGCGCCTCTTCGCGCGTGACGCCGCCGCCGTAGCGCGCCCGCGCATACAGCGCATGCAGCGCGCTGCGCGCCTCGCCCGCCTCCATGCCGGCAAAGTCCTCGATCTCCTGCGGCGTCAGCGCCGGGCCGGGCCGCGCCCGCGTGCGCGAGCGCACTTCCGCCATGAACGCGCGACGCACCGCGCCCTCGGGCGTGAAGGGCAGCGCCACATCCACGCCCTTCGCCCGCGCCCGGCGCAGGCGCTCCTCTCGCGTGGGCGGGGCGATGAACTCCGCCCGGTCGCCCGCCTGCGCGCCGCCCTCGCCGAAGCGCCGGCTGAGCCGGTAGATACAATAGACCGTCAGCGCAACCGCGCCCGCGGCCAGCGCCCCGATCGTCAGCACGCGCAGCACCTGCTGCATCAGCAGCCAAAATGCCGAGGGTTCGGCCGCCTCCACCGCGGGCAGGCCGCCCATGCCGCCGCCCGGCGTGTCCAGCGACGGCTCCTGCGGCGCATCGCCGCCCGAGGGCAGCAGCGAGACGAGGAACCGCAGGCACGACAGCAGCAGGCCGCCGGCCAGGTATGCGATCCGCTCCGCGCCGGAGAGTGCCATCAGCACCATGCACAGCGCTGCCAGCGCGCAGCAGGCGATCAGCATGCCGCGCGCACCGGCGCGCACGCGTCGCTCCGGCAGCCGTGCGATCATCCCGTAGCGCGAGAGGAACGCGCCCAGGTTCTCCTGCGCGCGGAAGGCCATGGCCGTCAGCGCATAGGGCACGCACAGCGTGCACGAGAGTCGCACGACGCGCCCGTCCTCCAGCGCCGCGCCCGCGACGCAGGCGATCACGAAGACCGCCAGCGCCGGATAGGCGGGCGTATCCGGCAGGACGGGCTTGTCCGCCGCGCGCCCGTACAGCCGCCACACGCACAGCACGGCGCACAGCGCGCCGGACGCGATGCGAAGCGGCAGGCAGACGGGCAGCAGCGCCGCCGCGGCGCAGGTCAGCGCACACGCCGGCACGTACTGCCACAGCGCGCGCGTGCACGCGCACAGCGCATGCGTGAACGCGACGCACAAGCACAGATACGCGCAGCACAGCGCCGTCTGCCCCGCATCCATGCCCAGCAGCAGCGCGGGCGCGCTCAGCGCGCAGCACGCCAGCAGCGCGCATCCCAGCACCCCCAGCGCCGCGCGCGTTCTTCGCCTCATGAGGCCACCTCCCAGCGCATGACGTCAAAGCCGCCCCGCGGCGCGGGCACAAGTGCGCCGTCCGCGCGCAGCGGCACGACCATCAGCGCGCCGTCCATATCCCAAAACGCCTCGCGCACAGGCGGGCGCTGGCTCTTGGAGACCAACACGTACATCGGCGGATTGTCGCGCCCGTCCAGCGCCTTTGCGCGCATCAGGGCCTCAAACGGCGCGGCCTGCAGCTTCAGGTCGATGCGCGCCAGCGCCGTGAGCAGCAGCGCGCGCTGACGCGCGCCGATACCTGGGCGCACGTCAGTCGCCTCGCCCGTCTCCAGGTCGCGCCCATTGCTGCAAAGGCCCACGCTCGCGCCCGCGTCCAGCAGGCGCAGGCACAGCCCCGCCGCCACGCGGATCGCCTCCTCGTGAATCTCCTCGTCATACCAGGCGGTGTCATCCTCCATGTTGAGCAGCACGAGCGCCGACTGCGAGGCCGTCGTGTCCCGCTGGTTGACCATCAGGCTACCCACCCGGGCGCTGGCCTTCCAGTTGACGGCGTTCATCGCGTCGCCCGGCGCGTATTCGCGGATGCCGCGGAATGCGAACGGATCCTCCAGCACGAAGCGGCGCACGCGCATCTCGCCCGTCAGGCGGCGAAACGGCGCCTCCAGCCGCGCCGCGTCCACCGCGCGCGGATAGACGCAGAGCGCCGTGCGCTGCGGAAACGTCCGCGCGTGCTCGCGCTCCAGCAGCGGCGCGCTGACGATGAGGTCCGCGCGCTCCACGCGGTAAAATCCCCGCCGTGTGCACGTGAGCGCAATGGTTCGCGTCACGCGCTGGTAGAACAGCAGCGAAAACACGTCCTGCTTGTAGCAGCGATCGGACACGCTGACGTTCTCCTGTCCCTCGAAGGCGAGGCTGCGGTCGATCTCAAACGTCGCGCGCACGATGGGCAGGGGCAGCATCTTGCGGTTCTCGACCGTCTCCACGATCTGCGCCTGGCCGCCCTCAAAGGCCGTGGGCTCGCCAAACGCCACCGAGAGCGACAGCCCCCTGTGCCACCAGGCGCGAAACGCCCGATCCAGCGCCGCCGCGAACAGCAGCAGCCCCGCCAGCAGCAGCAGCGCGCTCATGCGCGCGCCGCGCCCCACGCCTCCGTGGGCACGGCCTGCGTCGCCAGCGCCTCGCCGACGACGTCCTCCATGCGCGCGCCGCTCGCCCGCTCGGGCATCAGGCGATGCGTGAGCACGGCGGGCGCGACGGCCTTGACGTCCTCGGGCGTGACGAACGAGCGTCCCTGCGCCATGGCGTAGCCCTGCGACGCGCGCAGCAGCGCCAGCGTGCCGCGCGGGCTGACGCCGCAGGCGACCTCCCGGCTCTCGCGCGTGGCGCGGCACAGGCGCGCGACGTACTCCATGAGCGCGGGGTGCACATACACCTCCCGGCAGGCCTGCTGCGCGCGCTCGACCTCCCCGGCCGTGCACACGGGCTGCAGCTCCTCCAGCGGACTGCGCTGCACGAAGCGCTCCAGCATGGCGACCTCGCCCTCCAGCGAGGGCAGGCCCATGCTCAGGCGCATGAGAAACCGGTCCATCTGCGCCTCGGGCAGCGGGAATGTGCCCGCCGTCTCCACCGGATTCTGCGTGGCGACGACAAAGAAGGGCCGCGTCAGCGCGCGCGTGACGCCGTCGACGGTGATCTGGCGCTCCTCCATGCACTCCAGCAGCGCGCTTTGCGTGCGCGGCGTGGCGCGGTTGATCTCGTCGGCCAGCAGGACGTTGCAAAACGCCGGCCCCTCACGAAAGACGAACGCACCCTCCTTGGGGTTGTAGTACGACAGGCCTGTCACGTCCGATGGCAGCAGGTCGGGCGTAAACTGGATGCGCGAAAAGCGCGCGTCAATGGAGCGGGCGACGGCCTTGCACAGCGTCGTCTTGCCGGTGCCGGGCACGTCCTGCAGCAGCACATGTCCGCCCGCCAGCAGCGCGGCCAGCAGCAGGCGCACGGTCTGTCCGCAGCCCACGACGACCCGAGAGACGTTCTGTTCGATGCTTACAGCGACATTTTGTTCCATGTTGTTTCCCCTCTTTTTATTGCCTGCGCCATGGCCGCCGTCACCGGCCGGCCAGAAAGTCGTCAATCTCGCGGATGAACAGCGCGCCATGTTGCGCCATCTTCTGCCGGCCCACGCCGGACACCTGCAGCAGCGCGTCCATGGTCAGCGGACGCTTGCGGCTCATGTCCAGCAGCGTCGCATTGGAAAACACCACGAACGCCGGGACGCCCAGCCGTTGCGCTTCCCGCTTGCGCAGGCGTACCAGGCGTTCAAAGAGCGCCTCGTCGCTCCCCACGGGCTCTCTGCCATCCTCCGGGCGGCGCTTCGTGCGCCGCTGTGCCTCGGCCGGGCGGTTGCTGCAGTTGCCGCAGTTGCCGCAGCGCCTTGGCGCGCTTTCGCCAAAGTAGCTCAGGATCATCGCGCGCAGGCACTCGTGTGCCGTGGCGTAAAGCGTCATGCGCCTGAGCCGCTCCAGTGCGCGGGCCTGCATTTCCCCGCCCTCCTGCGCCGGGCCGTGCTCCGACCGCTCGATCAGAAAGCGCGCGGTGGCCACATCCTTCCGCTCATAGAGCAGCACGCAGCGCGCAGGCGATCCGTCGCGTCCTGCGCGCCCTGCCTCCTGATAGTAGCTCTCCATGTCCTTGGGCAGGTTGTAGTGCACCACAAAGCTCACGTCCGATTTATCGATGCCCATGCCGAAGGCGTTCGTCGCCACGATGACGTTCGCCTCTCCGTTCACGAACGCCACCTGCGCGCGCATGCGCTGCTCGTCATCCATGCCGGCATGGTAGCCCGCCGCACGGTAGCCGTGCGCGCGCAGCATCGCCGCCACGTCCTCCACGTTGCGCCGCGTCGAGCAGTAGACGATGCCGCAGGCGTTGCGCGCGTTCAGCTCGTCCATCAGGCTCAGCAGCTCCGCATCCTTATCTCGGGGCCGGCGCACCTCGAAAAAGAGATTGGCGCGGTCATAGCCCGTCTGCACACACACCGGGTTGTGCAGCTGCAGCAGCTCCCGAATGTCGCGCGACACTTCTCTGGTGGCCGTGGCCGTAAACGCCGCGACGATGGGACGTCTGGGCATGTCCTGAATGAACCGCGCAATGTCCAGATAGCCCGGCCGAAAGTCCTGCCCCCACTGCGACACGCAGTGCGCCTCATCCACCGCCACCAGCGGCACGGGCACGCTGCACAGCAGCTGCGACATCGCCGGCGTGAGCAATCGCTCCGGCGCGACGTAGATGATCCGGTACATGCCCGCGCAGGCGTTTTGCAGCGCGCGGCGCATCTGGCCGGGCGTGAGCGACGTGTTCAGATACGCCGCGCGCACGCCGCTTTGCACGAGCGCCGACACCTGATCCTGCATCAGCGAGATCAGCGGCGAGATCACCAGCGTGACGCCCGGCAGCAGCAACGCCGGCAGCTGATAGCAGATCGACTTGCCAGCGCCCGTGGGCATGACGGCCAGCACGTCCCGCCCCTGCAGGATCGCCCGGACGGCCTGCTCCTGCCCGTCGCGAAAGCCTTCATACCCAAACACGTCCTTGAGCGTGTGTAGCGCACTTGCCATGTCCTCAGGCGTGGTAGAACACCCTCTCCATGCCGCCCTCGCCGGTGCGCCCGTCGTAATCCATGCGCATGATGCCCTGCATGGATTCGTTCCAGCGCGCGACGACGGGGCTCTCCGCCTGCACGCGGGCCGCATAGTCCACGCTCTCGCACTCGTAGTAGCCGAACAGGTCGTGGCCCGCCAGCCAGATGGTGTAGTTGTGCACGCCGGCCCGGTTGAGCACCTCGGTCATCTCGGGCCAGATCTCGGCGTGGCGGCGCTTGTATTCCTCGATTTTGCCGGGCAGCACCGTGCCCTTCCATGCGAAACGTTCCATAAAGATACTTCATCCCCTTTGTGCGCGTAGATCATGCCTTCATCTTACAGCAGGCGCGCGCGCAAAGTCAAGGGTGACATCTCCCTGCCGGCAGGAATCGGCCCGCGCGCGCAGAATCCTACAGGCATGAACCCCATGGAAAGGCGTGAACGCGATGACAATCGACTGGATGAACGAAGCGCAGACCCGCTTTGACGGCATGCGCGCGCTCTTTGAAGACCTGCACCGCCACCCCGAGCCCTCGCACCGGGAAGTGCGCACCAACGCACGCGTGCGCGATCTTCTCTCCCGCGCGGGCGTGCAGCTGCTCTGCCCCAAGGACAACATCACCGTGGCGGTCATCCACGGCGCGCGCCCCGGCCGGACCGTGGGCCTGCGCTTTGACACCGACGCGCTGGAGATGCAGGAGCTGACAGACCTGTCCTACCGCTCCGAGGCGGATGGCCTGATGCACGGCTGCGGACACGACGCGCACACCGCGGTGGGCGTGCATGCGGCGCTGCTGCTGCACGCGCGGCGTGCGGAGCTTTCGGGCACGTACAAGGTGATCTTTCAGCCGGCGGAGGAGGGCGAGCACGGCGCGGACGAGGTGATCCGCACGGGCCTGGTGGACGACGCGCAGGCCTTCTTCGGCCTGCACGTGTGGAGCCTGTATCCGACCGGCACGCTGCACGCCTCGCCCGGCGGCGTGTGCGCCAGCCCCGACATGTTCACGCTCACGATTCACGGGCGCGGCGGCCACGGCGCCACGCCGCACCTGTGCGCGGACGCGGTGGCGGCGGGCGCGGCGGTGGTGCAGTCGCTCCAGCACGTCGTCTCGCGTCTGGTGCCGCCCACGCAGGGCGCGGTGCTGACGGTCGGCTCGTTCCACGCCGGCACGCGCTGCAACATCATCGCCGGGGAGGCCGTGCTCGAGGGCACGCTGCGCGCATTCGACGACGGCGTGCGCCGCACGCTCATCGACGCGCTGCGCCGCATCTCCACCGATGTGGCCGCGGCGCACGGCTGCACGGCGGAGGTCGCGCTCAACGAGGTCGCGGGCGTCGTATACAACGACCCGCACCTGTGCGCCCTGGCCAACGCCGCGGCGGCGCGCCTGGTACCGCCCGAGCGCATCCTGCCCCAGGAGCCCTCCATGCTTGGCGACGACTTTGCGCAATACCGCGCCATCGCCCCCTGCTGCTACGTGCAGGTCGGCATGCGCGCGCCGGAAAAGGGCTGCTGCCACCCGCACCACAACGGCCTGTTCCGCGTCGATCCCGACGTGCTGCCCCTGTGCTGCGCGTGGATGTGCGCGTGCGCGGCAGACGCGGCGGATCAGAACTAAGGGCAAGGGATCCTCCCACTTTCGTCCGAAAGAGGAATATATCATGGCGGAACATCCAATGGTTTTCTCAGCTTTGCTGGGGATTGCGGGAATCGCCTGCATGGGCTTTTTGATTGCCCGCCTCGTCCGCAGAAGAGCCTTCCTGCAACGCTATGGGATAGACAGTCTGCCGAAAAGCGTCCATATACGAAAGAGCAGGCATTGGGCATATGAAAACCATTATGTCCTGCGCTATCCGCGCTGGGCTGTGAGCAAAAGAGACGGCACGGCAGATGGGCGGAGCAAACGCAACCGCATCCTATGGAATCCATGTTATTTATATGTGGACGACTATTTGATTCATTCGGATCGGCCGTACGACCTGATCAAGGTGGTCAAAAGCTTGCGGTTGCAGGGCGTTGAAATCGCGTTATGCCCTGAGGAAGAGCGAAAATACGCCGGCCTTTTGGAGAAGCAAGAGGCGTTTGCATACCATGACGGCATTCAAAACATCGTCCAATATTACACGGAAAACCCGACGGATTTTGAGGCGCTGTGCGCCGATCTGTTTAACCGTTTGGGATATGATGCAGAATTAACGCCCCGGACAAATGACGGCGGATATGACATCCTGCTGCATGCCGGGGCAGAGCGGATCATTGTCGAATGCAAGTGTTATGCCGAAGCGCATAAAGTCGGCCGCCCCAGCATTCAAAAGCTCGTCGGCGCCAATCGTCTTGTATTGGCCGAACGAATGCTCTTCATCACCACCAGCGGTTTCTCCAACGCAGCTGTCGCATATGCCGAACAGGCAGGGGTAGAGCTGATCGACGGCCATGCCCTGATCGACCTCCTGGACGCAAACGGCTTCCTCCAAAAAGAGACGCGTGAAATCACCGAGCTGGAATGTCAGTTGGAGGTATGCGATCTGTATCCCCACGTCCCCGCCGATATATACGGCGTGTTTTTCAAATAGCCCCGCCGCCCGGAAGGACGGAAGGCGGCTGAACGCGGCCCGGCGCGCGCGCCGCCCGCTGACCTGTCCGCAAACGGCGGCGCCCCTGCGTCTCATGCCGCAGGGGCGCCGCCGTTTACAGCCCGTACTCCAGCTGACAGTCGAAGGGCTCCGCTTCCACGTGATGGCGCATATATGCCTGCGCCTCGACGCAGCCCATGGCGCGGTAGAACGCCTGGCTCTCCGCCGCCGAATGCGCCGAAATATACAGCTTGCCCGCCCCGCGCGCCCGGGCCCAGTCCGCCGCCGCCAGAAACAGGGCCCTGCCGACGCCCTGCCTGCGCAGCTCCGCCGAGACGTAGAGCTGGGTCAGGTCCAGATATGCGCCATACGGCTGCGCGCTCACCGACGCAAAGCCCTTGAGCCGCCCGCCGAGGAATGCGCCGCGCAGCAGTCCGCCGCCGGACAGGATGCCCCGCAGGTGCTCCAGGAGCGCCCGGTAGTCGTCCTCCGACCAGTCGTCGACGAACGGGTCGTCCCGCAGCGTCCACCCGCCGCCCTCCCGCCGCCAGCACAGCGTCACGACCTGCCGGCGGACGAAGCCGGCGAACAGGCCGCGGTTCACCTCCGCCGCCGCGACGTTCCGATAGGCGATCATGTCCTTTCGCCTCCCTGGGGGTCAGTGCCCGCAGCACGAGCCGGACAGGTCGATCTGCTCTGCCGTCGCGCGCAGCGCCACGCCGTCCGGGTCCGGCACGGCCCGTTCGGGCGGGAACCCGTAGCGCGCACAGAATGCGGCCGCTTCCTGCGGCGCATGCGCCACCACGGCGCGCGCGCCGTGCTCGAGCGCCTTGAACAGCAGCATGCGCATCAGCAGGTCGCCCAGGCCCAGGCCGCGCCTGTCGGGCATGACCGCCACGCGCCCGATGTGGAACGCGCCGTCCTGCCACCAGATGCGGCCCGCGCCGCACGCGTCGCCCACGGGCTCGCCGGTCCCGTCCACCCGGTCGTAGACGAGCGCATGCCAGCTCTGCGCGTCGGTCTCATCCGCCGCGCCCTGCCCAAAGACCGCCGCGCGCACGCGCAGCGCCTGCGCGATGTCCGCGCCCGGCGGCAAAAGCCTTCCGCGAATCACACACCATCATCCTCTCCCGCGCGGCAGGGAAAACGCGGCCGCGCGTCGAACTGTTCCCCCGACAAGACGTCGAAAAGACGCTCCAAAGGAGGAGTGCCGCTTGGAGCACGAGAAAATCCTGCGCATCAACGAGCTCGCCCGCAAGAAGCGCACCGTGGGCCTGACGGCGGATGAACTGGCCGAGCAGCAGGTGCTGCGCGCGCAGTATCTGTCCGAGTTCCGCCGCAACATGGAGGAGACGCTCAAGGCCGTGCGCGTCGAGCAGGCGGACGGCACCTGGGCGCCGCTGAAGAAAAAGCAATGACGCCATCGCGCGCTCCCCTCGGGGAGCGCGCCGCGCTTTATGCGCCCGCCCTGTCCCGGCGGACCGAATAGAGGTAATGCGGCCTGTCCCCGGCGTAATAGCGCGCCAGGAACGTCGCCTCCCGCGTCATGCCGATGCGCTCCGCCACCCGGATGGACCGCTCGTTGTCCACCTTGATGATCGAATGGACCTTCTCCCGGTCCAGCGGTCCGAACGCGTACGCCTTGCACGCCGCGGCCGCCTCGCTCGCATAGCCGTTGCGCCAGTGCGCCTCCTTGAGCAGGTAGCCGATCTCCAGCACCTCCCCGCCCGCGTAGGGCTGCATCGTCAGCCCCGCCTGACCGACCATCTCGCCCGTGCGCCTGAGCACGGCCGCCCACAGGCCAAAGCCGTAGCGCGCATAGCGCGCGCGCTGGCGCAACAGCCACGCCCGCACGTCCGCATCCGTGAAGCTGTGCTCGTATGCGTACATGACGCGCGGGTTTTGCAGCATCTGCGCCAGGTCGACCAGGTCGCCCTCATCCATCTGCCGCAGGATCAGCCGCTCCGTCTCCAGGATCGGCCTGCGATCTTCCGTCCCCATGTGAAAGCGCCCGCCTTTCGTCCATCTTCAAATCGAGGAGAGATGCCCATGCCGCCCGCCAACACGCCCACGCTCTACACGCCGCGCCTGATCCTGCGCCGGTTCACCCCGGACGATCTGGACGCGCTGCTCGCGCTCTTTGGCGACGAGCAGGTCAACGCCTTTCTGCCCTGGTTTCCCCTGCGCACGAGGCAGGAGGCCGCAGCCTTTTACGAGCAGCGGTTCGGGCAGTACTATGCGCGCCCGTGCGCCTACCGCTATGCCGTGTGCCTGGGGGAGACAGACCGGCCGGTCGGCTACATCCACGCGGACATGGACGAGGCGCACGACTTCGGCTACGCGCTGGAGCGTGCGCACTGGGGCCAGGGGCTGATCACCGAGGCCGGGCGCGCGCTGATCGCGCGCCTGCGCGAGGACGGCCTGCCCTTCATCACCGCCACGCACGACGTGAACAACCCGCGCAGCGGCGCGGTGATGCGCCGCCTGGGCATGACGTACCGCTACTCCTACGAGGAGCAGTGGCAGCCCAAGGACGTGCGCGTCACCTTCCGCATGTACCAGCTCAACCTGGACGGGAACGGCGCGCCGGTCTTTCGCGGGTATTGGGACCGGTACGCCGTCCACTTCGTCGAGCCCGGGCTGTGACTCAGTCGTTCCCCGCCGCCAGCTCGCACAGGCGCATCGAGCGGCTGAGGAACGCGGTCATCTGCTGGGGCGAGAGCGGCGCGCGCGACAGCTCCGCCAGGTCGTACAGCTCGGCCGCAATCAGCTGCGCGCGCTGCGGGTCCTTCGCGCCCGCCAGCGCCGAGACCAGCGCGCTGCGGCTGTTGAGCACGAGCGTGAAGTCGTCCGGCAGCGAGAAGCCCTTCTCGCCGTACAGGCGCGACATGTCCTTGAAGCGGCGCGTCTGCTCGTCCTCCACGAGCATCGCGGGCAGCTGCTCGTCGCGCAGCGCCTGCAGCTCCACCTTGAGCGACTCCATGCCCGTCGCCTCGCGGAACAGCTTTGTGAGCGCCTCCGCGTCCAGCGCGGGGGTCTCGGCGTCCTGCGCCTTGAGCGATTCGGTGTCCGCGTCCACGCGGCAGAAGCGCAGCTTGCCATCCTTCTGCCCCGAATACTCCATAAACGACGCGAAGTTGACGTCGATGGGCGTGTCGAGCACGACCACGTCGATCCCCTGGTCGCGGTACAGGCGGATCATCGCGTCCTGGCGGCTCTCGTCGCTCGTGTAGAGCACCTTGTCCGGCGCCTTCTCGCCGTTTTGCGCCGTGTACTCCGCCAGCGTCAGGAACCGGCCGTCCACCGTCTTGTACAGCAGCACGTCCTTCATGCGCTCGTAGAACTTCTCGTCGCGCATGCAGCCGTACTTGATGAACGGATGGATGTCCGGCCAGTACTTCTCAAACGACGGCCGGTCGGTGTTGAACATGCCCGTCAGCCGGTCGGCCACCTTGCGGGTGATGTGCGCGCTGATCTTGCGCACGTAGCCGTCGTTTTGCAGGAACGAGCGCGACACGTTCAGCGGCAGGTCCGGGCAGTCGATGACGCCCTTGAGCAGCATCAGGAACTCCGGGATGACCTCCTTGATGTTGTCCGCCACGAACACCTGGCCGCTGAAGAGCTTGATCTGCCCCTCCATGCCGCCGAAGTCCTGGCGCAGCTTGGGGAAGTACAGGATGCCCTTGAGGTTGAACGGATAGTCCACGTTCAGGTGCACCCAGAACAGCGGCTCCTCGAACTCGCGGAACACCTTGCGGTAGAACGCCTTGTACTCATCTTCGGTGCAGTCCGACGGGTTCTTCAGCCACAGCGGGTGCGTGTCGTTGACCGGCACGGGCGCCGCCGTCTCCTTGGCCTCGTCAGCCTTCGGGCCGTCGTCCTTCGCGCCCTCGGGCTTGATCTCATCCAGGAAGATGGGCGTTTGCATGAACGCGCAGTAGCGCTCCAGCACCTCGCGCACGCGGAAGGGCCGCAGGAACTCCTCTTCCTCCGGCGCGATGTCCAGCGTGATGCGCGTGCCGCGCCGGTCCCAGTCGCTGTCCGACAGGGTGTAGGTCATGCCGTCCTCGCTCTCCCAGCGCACCGCCTGCGCGCCCGGCTGGTACGACAGCGTGTCGATCGTCACCTTCGAGGCGACCATGAACGCCGAATAGAAGCCCAGGCCGAAGTGGCCGATGATGCCTCCATCCTTCTCCTTGTCGTCATACTGCTTGAGAAACTCCTCCGCGCCCGAAAACGCCACCTGGCCGATGTAGCGCTCGACTTCATCCGCCGTCATGCCGATGCCGTTGTCGATGAAGCGCAGCTGCTTGGCCGCCGCGTCCACTTCCACGTGCACCTGATAGTCGTCCTCGCCGCCCGCAATGCGCATCTTCGTGATCGCGTCGCATGCGTTGCTCACCATCTCGCGCACGAAGATGTCCTTGTCCGAATACAGCCACTTCTTGATCACGGGCATGATGTTCTGCGCGTGGATCGATACGTTGCCGGTCTTCTTTTCCATTATATAAAACCTCCTTTGGAACCAAATCCGCTTACGGGGGTTATTGTAGTACCGCAAGGGGCGCGTGTCAAGCGTTTTTTAGCACTCAATGCGCGAGAGTGCTAACAACCCTCGCCCGGAGGCTCGCACATCAGCCTTTACCTGCGGGCTGAATTCGGGTATAATAGGATGTATATTGGGGATACGACCCGACGCGCTTCGCCGGGATGCAGATGGGAGATATACGCATGATCGCAAAGACGATGTTCAACCGCGCGCCGCTGGTGCCGGGGCGGTTTGCGCCGCTGCCGTTGGGCGCGCTCAAGCCGAAGGGATGGCTGCTGCGCCAGCTGCAGGCGCAGGGCGAGGGGCTGACGGGCAGCCTTTCGCAGACGCTGCCACAGGTATGCGAAGGCGACGCATGGCTGGAGAACGGCGAATCCGCGCTGCGCGCCGCGCGTTATCTGGAGGGGCTGGTGCCGCTGGCGTTCCTGACGGGGGACGAGCAGCTGCGCGCGCAGGCGGAGGCACGCGTAGGCGAGGTATTGAAGAGCCAGCGCGAGGACGGCTGCTTTGGCCCGCAGACGCCGGATGCGTTCGTCGCGCGCGGGGCGATGCTCATGGCGGTGTGGCAGTACTACACGGCGACCGCACAGCGGGGGGCGCTGCTGTTCCTGCTGCGCTACCTGAAATACCTGCTCTACCGGCTCAGCGACGAGCCGCTCGTGCCCGGGGAGGCGGCCTTCACCGCGGACACGCTGTATGTGGCCCTTTGCGCCTACAACGTGACGGGCAAGCGTCCGCTGCTGGACCTGTGCCGCCTGCTGCTGGAGCAGGGCAAGGACTGGACGCGCTTTTGCCACACGTTCCCCTACCGCGTGCCGATGTACAAGCATACGCCGCCGGCGCAGATGCGCATGCTGTTGCGCGCGCCGGAGGGCGAGCGCTCCTACTATGCGCACCTGCAGCGCACGACGCGCGCCTGCAACGTGGCGCAGGGGCTGCGCGTGCCTGCGCTGGGCTACGTGCTGACGGGCTCGGGCAAGCAGGAGGAGGCGTTCGAGGCCGGCCTGTCGAAGCTGATGAAGGCGCATGGCGTGGCCTGCGGATGCTTCACCGGCGACACGCTGCTGGCGGGCGGCAGTCCCTCGCAGGGCGTGGACGCGCGCGCCGTGCACGAATTGATGAAGACGATGGAGGCCGAGCTGTACGCGCAGGGCGCGCCGGACGCGGCCGACGCGCTGGAGCGCCTGGCGTTCAACGCGTTGCCGGCGATGTACACGCGGGACATGCGCGCCTGCCAGTGGATCCAGCAGCCCAACCAGGTGCGCGTCAGCCGCGAGGCACGGGCTTTTTACGACGCGGATGAGGACGCGAACCTGTTCTGCTCGCAGGGACATGAGGACGTGCTCAGCGCCGTGCACCGGGGCTTCCCCGGCTACGCCGCGTCGCTGTGGATGCTCTCGCGCGACGGCGGGCTGGCGGCGATGAGCTACGCGCCCTGCACGCTGCGCTACCGTCTGGGCGAGACGGCCGTGCGCGTCGAGGTCGACGGTGCCTATCCCTACGACGGCGCGGTGCGCATCAGGCTGTCTCTGTCCGCGGACGCGGCCTTCCCCATCCACCTGCACATCCCCGCCTGGGCCGAGGGCGCGACCGCAGCCGTGGGCGGCGACGTGACGGCCTGCGAGCCCGGCGGCTTTGCGACGCTCTCGCGCCAGTGGCACGACGGCGACGTGATCCTGCTCAACCTGCCCATGCGCCCCCGGCTGACGCGCTGGTATCACGCCAGCGCAGCCGTGGAGCGCGGTCCGCTCGTATTCGCGCTGGCCCTGGACGAGGACTGGGAGGCGCTGGACGCGCGCGACCCGCAGTCCGCCCTTGCGGCGAGCACGGCCTCGCCGTGGAACTATGCGCTGCTGGCCGATGCGGACATCGAAGAGGAGCTTGACCCCGCGCAGGCCGGCGCCTTCGGCGAGGGCTGCCCCGCCGCCCTGTATGCGCAGGCCGCGCCCGTGCTGGACTGGACGATGCAGGGCGGCAGCTGCCCGCAGCCGCCCATCGCGCCACCCGTCGACCGCGCCCGCGCGGCGCGCGTGCGGCTGGTGCCCTACGGCGCGACGGCGCTGCGCATCAGCCAGTTCCCGCTCGCCTGACACCGCCCCGAGATCGGAGGGATTGCATGATCGAACCGCTCACCATTTCGGCGGAGGGCTATCTGGATGTCATTCACGACCTGTCGCACCTGGGACCGGTGCGCTCGGTGGACGTGGCCGAGCGCCTGGGTGTGAGCAAGGTGAGCGTCAACAAGGCGCTGCGCGTGCTCAAGGAGCGCGGCTATGTGCGCCAGCAGCCCTACCAGTGCATCGAGCTGACCGACGCCGGCGTGGAGATGGCCCACCGCATCGCCTGGCGTCACGAGGTGCTGCTCGCCTTCATGCGCGACGTGTTGGGCGTGCCGCCCCAGGCGGCTGAGGCCGACGCCTGCCGCATCGAGCATGTCATCAGCGATGAGACCGTCTCCCGTCTACAGGTCTTCGTGCAGGCGCACGCGGCGCGCTGAGGCGTGCATTCAAGATTTTCCCTTTGCGCCGTCACACCGGCGACACAATGCCGTGCTATGCTGTATGCAGCGCGTGAAGACGACGCGAAACGAGGTGATTCGCATGACCAAGGCCCCCAACATTCTCATCTGCGACGACGATCCCGTCGTCCATCAGTCCCTGGCCCTGTATCTGGACAACGAAGAATTCACGCACGCCGACGCCTATGACGGCCAGCAGGCGCTGCAGATGATCGATCAGAACCGCTTTGACCTGATGATCCTCGACCAGATGATGCCGGGGCTGTCCGGCATGGAGGTCTGCCAGGCGATCCGCAAGAAGAGCCAGCTGCCCATCATCATGCTCACGGCGCGCGGCGAGGAGATCGACCGCATCCTCGGCCTGGAGATGGGCGCGGACGACTACATCGTCAAGCCCTTCAGCCCGCGCGAGGTCATCTCCCGCATCAAGGCCGTGCTGCGGCGCGCCGGCGCCTCGAGCGAAACGGAGAAGCAGGAAGAGCTCACCACCCTGCGCTACGGCAACCTGGAGATCCAGCCCGAACGCTACAGCGTGCGCCTGGACGGCGAGACCGTCGCCTGTACCCCGCGCGAGGTCGAGCTGCTCTACCTGCTGGCCAGCCATCCCGGCCGCGTGTTTGAGCGCGAGCAGATCCTCTCGCGCATCTGGGGCTACGACTTCTTCGGCGATACCCGCACTGTCGACACCCACATCAAGCGCCTGCGCCAGAAGCTGAGCAATCCCCAGGGGTGGGAAATTGTCACCGTCTACGGCGTAGGCTATAAATTCGAGGTCACCGCATGATTCGCAGCTCCTTCCTGCGGCGCACGCTCCTGCTGGTCATGTCCACCATTCTGGTGTTCGCCCTGCTGATCATGGGCATCTATTCGCTCGTCTCGCCGCAGATCTTTGCCGCCGAAAAGATCGCCGATATGCTGCCCCAGGGCCGGCTCATCGCCGAAACCTTCGCGCAGTATCTGTCCGGCCAGCTGCCCTCCTCGCTGCTCGTCGCGCTCATCGGCACCAACACCGCCCAGTGGGACGCCACCGTCTGGGTCGTGGACCTGGAGGGCGAGACGATCCTGCGCACGCAGCAGAAGTCCGGACGGCGCGTGGGCACCCTGCCCGAAGGCCTGTGGAGTCTGTTGCCGGACGTGCTCTCCGGCCAGGAATGCACCCATATCGGCGCGCTGGATCTGAGCGATGGTCCGCCCGATGGCGCGGATACGTCGTCCAATTCCAGTTCCGGCCACGTGCTCAACAGCGCGCTGGGCAACCTCCGGAGCGCGTCGGACGACACGAATGACAGTGCCGAACAGATCAGCGGCAGCATGGTCGCCGTGGCGGTGCCCGTCTTTTATGGCGATCAGGTGCAGGCCGCCGTGTTCATGGCCCAGTCGATGGATGAGGTCGTGGCCGGCATGGACAGCCTGACCAATGCGCTGATGATCGCCGTCTTTGGCGTCGCGCTGCTGATGCTGCCCACGGTCTTCTTCTTCGCATTCCGTCTGGCGCGGCCCATGCGCCAGATGCGCGACGTCGCGCTGGCCATGACTGCCGGCGACTTCACCGTACGTGCAGACGAGGGCGATCCCGGCGAGATCGGCTCGCTGGGCTGCGCGCTCAACATGCTCTCCAGCGAGTTGGGCCGTTCCATCTCCGCGCTGCGCGTGGAGAGCAACCGCCTGCGCTCCACGCTCAACGGCCTGTCCGAGGGCATCATCGCCGTGGACGCCCAGGGCGCCGTCACCCATGCCAACCCCGCCGTGCGCGCGCTGTTTCATGCGCAGCCCGGCCTGCAGGCCGAGGGCATGGCCGGCGCCGACCGGCTCGCGCTCGTCTCCTGCGGCGAGGTGTGGGATCTGTACGACGAAGTGCTGCGCACCGGCCAGCCGCATGCGACGAACGTCCACTTCGGCGATGTCGTCGTGCGCGCGTCCGTGTCCCCGCTGGAGGGCGAACACGGCCGCTTCGCAGGCGCGGTCGGCGTGCTCAGCGACATCACCGCCTCTGAGCGCCTGGAGCAGACGCGCCGCGACTACGTGGCCAATGTCTCCCACGAGCTGCGCACGCCCCTGACCGCCATGCGCGGCCTGATCGAGCCGCTGCGCGACGGCCTGGTCAAGGACGAGGAGCAACGCCAGCACCTGTACGACATCATCCTGCGCGAGACGATGCGCCTGTCGCGCCTGGTCAGCGACATGCTCGAGCTGTCTCGCCTGCAATCGGGCACGTGTTCGCTGGAGAAGCGTCCGTTCAATCCCGGCCGCATGCTGCGCTCGGTGTTCGACGCCTACGCGCAGTATGCCGACGACTACGGCCAGACGCTGCGCCTGCACGCGCCTGACGCGCTGCCCGACGTGCTGGGCAACCCCGACCGCACCGAGCAGGTGCTCGTGGCCATCCTGGACAACGCGATGAAGTACACGCCCGAGGGCGGCACCATTGACCTGATCGCCGAGCCGACGCCCGAGCTGCTGCGCGTCACCGTTAAGGACACCGGGCCGGGCATCGCCCAGGCCGACCTGCCGCACGTCTTCGAGCGCTTCTACAAGGCCGACAAGGCCCACCAGGGCAAGGGCACCGGCCTGGGCCTGGCCATCGCGCATGAGATCATGAAGCAGCTGGGCGAGGAGCTGACCGTGCACAGCGTCCAGGGCGAGGGCAGCGCTTTCACCTTTACGCTGCACTTCTGCCCGCAGGCGTCCGACGCACATCCGAAGGCAGACGAGCCGGCATCCGCCCTGCCCGCAGGCGAACCCACTATCCACTCCTGACGCCCTCCGCCGGGCGTCTTTTTTTGCGCCCGCCGTCCGGTTGACAGGGAATGGATTTCGCGATACAATCATTCTCATCGTCCGCGCCGCCAAAGGAGGCCCGCCCATGCCCCAGCCGCTGATCTCGCTCGTCGTGCCCGTCTACCGCGCGGAGGCCTATCTGCCCGCCTGCATGCAGAGCATCCGCGCCCAGCGCTACGGCGCGCTGGACGTCGTGTGCGTCGACGACGGCAGCCCGGACCGCTGCCCCGAGATGCTGGACCGCTACGCCCGGGAGGACGCGCGCATCCGCGTGATCCATCAGCCCAACGCCGGACAGGCGGCCGCGCGCAACGCCGGCGTTGCCGCCGCGCGCGGGGCGTACCTGACGTTCGTGGACAGCGACGACCAAATCGAGCCGGATCTGGTCGGGACGCTGCTGCGCGCGATGACGCAGGCCGGGGCAGACGCAGCCATATGCGACGCACGGACCTTTCACGGCGACGCGCCGCCCGCGCCTGCCAAGCGCGGCGGAGTCGAGGTCATGACCGGCGCGCAGGCCATGCGCCGGATGCTGTACCAACGGGATTATGACACCGCTCCCTGGGGGAAAATGTACCGCACAGAGCTGGTGCGCGCGCATCCGTTCCCCGAGGGGCGCATCTTTGAGGATCTGTTCGCCGTCTACCGCATGCTCTTTGACGCCGAACGGGTCGCCTATGTACGCAAGCCGCTGTACCTGTACCGCATCAACCCCGAGGGCACGATGCGCCAAGCGTTTCGCCCGGCGGTGTTGGATGCGGCCGACGCTGCCGACGAGATCGTCTCCTTCGCGCAGTCCCGCTGCCCCGAGGCGCTCCCGGCCGCGCTGGCGCGCCGGTTCAGCGCATACTGCCAGGTGCTGCGCTGGATGCGCGGCGTCGGGCCGGGCGACCCGCTGTATGCGCGCAAGGTGTCGCTGTGGCGCGCGATCCGCGCCGACCGCCGGCGGATGCTTGCCGACGCGCAGGCGCGGCCCAAAAACCGCGCGGCGGCGGCCTGCACGCTGCTGGGGATGAACCTGTTTTCGCGCCTTCGCTGACGGAGGGAGAGCCGATGCAACACAAGAAGGTCCTGGTATACGCCTTTCTGGCCAACAACGTGGGCGACGACCTGTTCGTCCGGCTGCTGTGCGAGCGCTACCCGCAGGCGACGTTTTACATCTCCCGCCAGGCGGTGCGCAGCGCGTCGCTGCGCGCGCTGCCCAACCTCAAGCCCTCGCGTCGCGTGACGCTCGCCGTCAAGCTGACCGGGCTGGAGGCCAAGCTCGTCAACCGCGGCATCCGCTGCGCGCTGCCGTTTCGCATCGCCCGGCTGCTCTCGCGCCGCTATCCCGTGGGCGTGTACATCGCGGGCAGCGTCTTCGTGCAGCGGGGCAGGCGCTGGGCCGGCGGCGTGCGCCGCCAGCTGCAGCGCACGCTGCTGACCCGCTCGTACCTGATCGTCAGCGCGAACTTCGGCCCCTATGCGGACGAAGGCTACCGCGCGGCCTACGCGGAGTGCTTTTCCCGCGTCACGGACGTGTGCTTCCGCGACAGCTATTCCAAGGCGCTCTTCCCCGCGCTGTCCAACGTCCGCTGGGCGCCCGACGCGGCGTTCACGCTGCCCGCGCGCGAGCGGCCCGCACGGCCCGTCGCGATGATCTCCGTGCTGCTGTGCAGCCGCGCCGGACGGCCGGAGGCGCTGCGACAGATGGAACCTGCCTACGAGCAGAAGCTCTTCGAGCTCGCCTGCCGCCTGCAGGAGCGGGGCCTGGAGACCTGCTTTGCCGCCTTCTGCGCCGACCAGCGCGACGACGAGGTCGCCCGGCGGCTGGAGGCGCGCTGCCGCGAGGCGGGCTTTGCGAACGCGTCCGTATTGTGCTACGACGGCGACCTGGACGCGCTGCTGGACGCGTTTGCCGCATGCCGCTGCGTCGTGGCCTCCCGCTTTCACGCGATGGTCATCGGCTGGCGCCTGGGCAAGCCGGTCATGCCGCTGTGCTACGACGACAAGATGCGCCATGCGCTGCAGGACGTGCCCTTCTTCGCGGGCTATGACATCCTGCACATCGACCGGGTCGACGCGCGCGCGGCCGCGGACGAATTGCTCGCCCTGCCCGCGCCGGACTGCGCCGACATCTGCCGGCGGGCGCAGGCGCAGTTTGCCGCGCTGGACGCGCTGCTGAAGGAGGACCGCCCATGATCGCCACCGACGAGGACCTGCTCCGGCTCTCGCAGGAGGACCGGGAGCGCTTTTCGCCCGCGTGCCTGAACCGCATCGCCGCGCTGTGCGGCCTGGAATGGCGCGAACCCGAGCCGCCGCCTGTAGACGACCCGGACGGCGCGCTCATCAGCGTGATCGTGCCCACGCACAACCGCCGGGAGCTGCTGCTGCGCTGTGTGGACAGCATTCTGGAGCAGACGCACCGGCGCGTGGAGGTGATCGTGGTGGACGACGCCTCGACCGACGGCACTGCCGGAGCCGTCGCCGCGCGCTTTGGCGGCGAGCCGCGCGTGCGGTACCTGCGCAACGAGACTTCGCTGGGGCCGGGCGGCGCGCGCAGGCGCGGCTATCTGGCCAGCGGCGGCGCGTTCGTCGTCTACATCGACGACGACGACCAGTACCTCGAGCCGCGCTTTTTCGAGACGGCGCTGCGCGCGCACCGCGAGCATCCCGGCTGCGCGCTGGTGGCGGGCAACACCGTCACCTACAGCGCGGAGCAGCGGTTCTGCTCGTTCCGCCCGCTGAACGTCACGGGCTTTCTGCCGGGCCGGGACTACCTGCTGGGCTTCATCCGCCGGTACGACAAGCCCTCCTCCAGCTTTCCGGCGGTGTTTCGCCGCAGCGTGCTGGAGCAGGCGGGCTTTGCGCAGATGCAGATGATGAACGACGCCTCGCTGTACCTTCGCGCGCTGTGCTTTGGCGACGCGTTCCTGCTGCCCTGCGTCGTGGGCGCCTACCGCGTGCACGGGGGCAACATCTCCCGCGCGCTGCCGCACGGCTTCCTGATGGACAATCTGGAGGAAAAGGCAAACATCTGCCGCCTGGCCGAGCGGCGCTACGGCGGGGACGTGCGCGCGTGGTACCGCGAGCAGGTCTTCTCCTCCGTGCGCTACTATTTCTCCGGCACGAAGAGCACCTGGCGGCAAAAGCGCGAGGTGCTGCGCTGGTGCAGGCGCAACTGCGGCAGCATGATGCCGCTGCTACTGCGCGCCGGCTTTGTCCGGACCTTCAAGCTGCCCCGTCGCCTCTACTGGCGGCTCAAGCTCAAGGCGCTGAGCGCCATCAGAAAGGGGGACGCCCCGCATGATCCGCCGGGTCGTTCGGGATCTTAAGAAGTACAACGCCTACTGCCTGTACGCCGTGCGCGCCACGCTCAAGAGCGAGGTAGCCGGCTCCTACCTCAACTGGCTGTGGTGGTTCCTGGATCCGCTGCTGTTCATGCTGGTCTATACGTTCATCGTGCAGGTCGTCTTTGACAAGCAGATGCCCAACTTCCACATCTACGTCTTCATCGGCCTGAACGTGTGGAAGATGTTCAACGGCTCGGTCATGGCCAGCGCGAACCTCATCCGCTCGTCCAAGGGGCTGTTGTCCAAGGTCTACGTGCCCAAGTTCATCCTGCTCAACACGAAGATCTTCGTCGCCCTGTTCAAGATGTCCGTCGCGTTCCTGCTGGTGTTCGTCATGTGCGCGGCCTTCTCCGTGCGCCTGACGTGGAACCTGCTCTACTGCCTCCCGCTGTTCCTTTCGCTGTACGTGGTAACCTTCGGCCTGAGCAGCATCGTGCTGCACATGGGCGTGTACTTCCGCGACCTGTCCAACATCATGAGCGTGCTGCTGCGGCTCGTGTACTACATGTCGGGCATCTTCTTCGACATCCAGAGCGGCGTGCCCCAGCCCTACAGCGACATTCTGCTGCACCTCAACCCCATCGCCTTCCTGATTCACTCGCTGCGCCAGGTCGTCATGTACCAGAGCGCGCCCAACCTGCCCGTGTTGCTCGCCTGGTTCCTGGTGGGGCTTGCGCTGGCCGCCGCCGGCATCCGCCTGACATACCGCCACGAGAACAGCTATGTAAAGGTGGTGTGAACATGAACGCAATCGACGTACGGGATGTGCGCATCACCTACCGCACGATCCGCTCCGTGCCCCTGCGCCAGCTGCTCTCCAATCCGCGCGCCAAGCGCGACGCGTTCGAGGCGGTGCGGGGCGTGTCCTTTTCGGTGCGCCGCGGCGGCATCACGGGCCTGGTCGGCAAGAACGGCAGCGGCAAATCCACGCTGCTGCGCGCGATCGCGGGCGTCTTCTCCCCCGATGCGGGCGAGATCGACCTGCACGGCCACTCCGTGTCCCTGCTGGCCATCGGCGTGGGCTTTCAGCGCGAGCTGTCCGGCGCGGACAACATCTACCTCGTCGGGCTGCTGATGGGCCTGCCGCTGTCGGAGATCCGCGCGCGCTACGACGAGATCGTCGCGTTCTCCGAGCTGGGCGACTTCATCGACAAGCCCGTGTCGACCTACTCCAGCGGCATGTACTCCAAGCTGTCCTTCTCCATCTCCTGCATCCTGCGCACGGACATCCTGCTCATCGACGAGGTGCTCAGCGTGGGCGACGCGGCGTTTCGCCAGAAGAGCTCGGAAAAGCTGCGCGAGCTCATCAACAGCGAGGAGCGCACGGTCGTCATCGTCTCACACAACTCCGATACCATCCGCTCCCTGTGCGACCAGGCCGTGTGGCTGCACGAGGGGCGCGTGCGCATGAGCGGCGACGTGCAGGAGGTCATGGACGCCTACGACGCCTTCATGGGCAAGAAGAAGCGCCCGGCCGACGCGCCGTCCGCTCCCGAGGCAAAGTAAAGGGCCGTCCCCTGCGGGACGGCCTCTTGCTTTGGAAAACGGCCCCTTCTCACTCGGCGCGCGGGCGCTGCAGGTCGTGCGCCAGCCCCGCGCCCGCCAGCGCGAGCACCGCCAGCATCATCAGCGAGGCGACAGGCATGGAAACAAAGGAAAAGTGGTACTGCATATAGCGCAAATAGCAGTTAAACGACGCCAGCACGGTCAGCAGCGGCTCCCAAAACCGCTCCCGCTTCCCCGCCCAGTACGCCACGGAGAGCGCATCCGCCGCGAAGAAGTAGCGCTCGTGCATGTGCGGCAGCAGGTAGGGCACGGCCAGGACGAGCAGGAACGCCGCGTCGGTCAACAGCGCGGGCGTCAGGCGCGCCCGGCAGCGCCACAGCAGCGCGCACAAGCCCAGCGCCGCAAACAGCGCCATCGCGATGCCGTAGTTTCTAAACATCCAGGGGTTCATCTCTTCGGCGTTGAACAGCTGAAACAGCGACGGCGCGTTGATCGCCAGCTCCATGCTGTCGCCCATCTGCGCGAAATAGGGCGAGAGTACATGGGCGGGCGCGCAGCCGCCCAGCAGCGCCGGCAGCTGCGCCGCCAGCCACGCGCCCGGAAGCGCGAGCAGGTGCTTGATCCGCACGCGGCGTACGCTCCAGAGCACAGGCAGCAGCGGGAAGAGGAACACCGCCTGCAGCTTGAACGCAAGCGCCAGGCCGAAGCCCGCCATCGCGCGGTACGGGCGCTCCTCCAGCGCCGCGCACAGGCCATAGAGCAGCAGCGCCGTGTAGATGGCGTCGCACTGCGCCCAGTACGCGCCGTTGAACACGACCGTGGGCAGTGCCAGCGTCAGCAGGTAGGCGCACAGCGCGCCGCCCAGCGAACGTTTCTCCGCCCGCAGCTCAAACAGCCGCATGACCGCATACGCCAGCAGCGGCTCAAACAGCAGCGTCGTCAGCTTGTACAGGTACATCGGCGGCAGCGGCACGCGCGTCATCAGCCAGATGAAGTACCGGTAGGGCATCGTGTAGTTGCCGATCTCTTCCCGCATCGCCTGCGCGAAGGAGAGCGGCTGCATCTGCTGGTACCACGGCAGCAGAAAGACCGTGTAGTCGCCGGTCTCCTTTTCCAGCATTGCCAGGCGCGCGAGCAGCAGCGCGCCGCACGCCGCGGCACACAGCAGGTAGACGCCCAGATCGCCCTCCTCGCGCGCGATGCGCCCGAACGCGGGCAGCATGAACAGCAGGCCGGTCAGCGCAAACAGCGCGGCCGTCAGGGCCAGCGGCCCCATGCCGGGCTCCAGCTGCGGAAAGCTGCGCGTGAGCAGGAACGCAAACAGCGCCGCGGTCACGACGCCCAGCAGCGCGCGTCGCTGCCAGGGGCGCAGCGCCCTGCCGGTCAGTGCATACAGCCCCTCGTCCAGACGATCCAGCGGCGACCTCATGCGCGTTCCTCCGCGCCGAGCAGGTAGGGCGCATGTCCCTCGGCCTCATCCGCGCGCAGCTGGCGCGCCAGGTCATAGGCGACCAGCGCCGTGGCGCCGATCATGATCAGGCTCATGTAGCTGAGCGGATACAGCGCCGGGCCGGGCAGCGCCTCCACATAGCAGCAATAGGAGGCAAAGCCCACCGCCAGCGGCAGGTAGAACCGCTTGGGGTTGTACGCCACCACGACCAGCGCGAGCACGTCCGCCAGGAAGAAGTAGCGCTCGTGCATGCGCGGCAGCACCAGCGGGATGGCCAGGCACATCAGCGCCGCGCACAGGATCATGCTCTGCGCGGTGAGCGTGCGCCGCTTCTGGTACATCGCCGCGCACAGGCAGAACACCAGCGCCAGCGCGAACAGGATGCCCATGCCGTTGAACTCGCGAAAGCTCGCCGTGGGCATCAGCTGATAGATCGAGGGCGCGTTCATCGTCAGCTCCGTGTAGTTGTTCGCCTGCTGCAGGTAGACGGTCAGCACCGAGTGCAGCGTCTTGCCGCCGATGAGCGCGGGCACGAGCATCGCCATGTAGACCGGCGGCGCGAGCAGCAGGTGGCGCAGGCGCAGGCGCTTGACGCTCCACAGCGGCAGGAGCATCGGCAGCAGGAAGATCGCCTGCAGCTTGAACGAGAGCGCGACCGTGAACAGCACGATCGACGCGCAGGGGCGCTTCTTCAGCCCCATGTACAGCCCGCCCAGCGCCAGGCCCGCGTAGATCGCGTCGCACTGCGCCCAGTACGCGCCGTTGAACACGACCGTGGGCAGCAGCAGCGTCAGGTGGAAGAACGAGAGCTGGAACACCGGCCCCTCGCTCTTGAACGAGGCGAGCTTCATCGCAAAGTAGGCCAGCAGGATGTCCGCCCCGATGGAGACGAACTTGACCATATACAGGAACGAGAAGTCCGGGAAGCGCGACATGATCGCCAGCAGGTACAGGTACGGCGGGTTGTAGTCGCCCAGGTACAGCCCCAGCGCGCCGCGCAGGCTCTCCTCGGACATCATCCAGATCCACTCGCTCAGGAAGATGTCAAAGTCGTCGCTGACGTAGTCCAGCAGCGAGATCTTGCCCAGCAGCGACAATCCCGTGATCAGCGCGGCCATCAGGTAGATCGCCGCGACTGCGCGGCCGCGCTGCAGGATGAAGAACTGCACCGCCAGCGCCGCCGCGTACAGGGTCGTAAACATCACCGTCACCGCCGTGAGCAGGCCGGGCAGGTCGCGCGCGTTGAACGTATCGAACGTCGCGTAGCGCGCGTGGTACGCAAAGTAGGCGAACACCGCCGTCGCAATCGCATAGATCGCCGCCGCGACCGCCCAGTGCACGCGCCCGTCCACCCCCTGGCGCAGCTTTTCATCCAGCCAGTCCTTTTTCAGCTTCATCTGCATTCATCCTTTTTGACGCTTTTCATGCGGCCGCTTCGCAGCCCCTGTCTTGTTCGCTGCGCGCGCCGCCAAATCCTGCAAAAAAGGGCGCATTTGCGCGATCTCCTGGCAAAGAGACCCACAAATGCGCCCGGTCTGCGGCCAAGCGTTCCGCGCTCACATGTTGCGCGTGCGCACCAGCTGGATGTTGGCGTGCTCGGACAACCGGTTGACGATGTCCACGTAGGACGTATGGCTGGGCATGTCCAGCGAGTAGAGGTTCGTGTAGATGTTGCGGCCCTCCTTCGTCTCCACGTGGAAGTCCACGTCCAGCACCTTGACGCCCATCTCCTGGAAGTACGTGTTGATGAACGCCAGCGTCTCCACGCGGTGGATGAACTTGACCTCCACGTTCTTGAGCGTGTTGACGCGCACCACGCGCTGCAGCAGCGCCAGCACCACGATGACGATCAGGCACGCGGAGATGCCCAGTACGTAATATCCCATGCCGACCGCCAGGCCGATGCACGCCGCGTTCCACAGCGAGGCCGCGGTCGTCAGACCGGCGATGCGCTTTTGCGCGATGAAGATCGTGCCCGCGCCCAGAAAGCCGATGCCGCTGACGACCTGCGCGCTCATGCGTCCCACGCTGATCGCCACGCCCGTCGCCTCCGCCGTGCGGTTGAGCTCCACCATGTCCCGCATGATCGTGCTCTCCAGCACGGCGATCACCGTCGCGCCCACGCACACCAGCACGTGCGTGCGCATGCCCGCCGGACGGTTCTTCCGCTCGCGCTCCACGCCGATGATGCCGCCCAGCAGCACCGAAATGCCCAGGCGCAAAAAGATCTCCCACCAGTCCATCGATGCGTTTCCCCCTCTATGTACAGTGCATTTTACAAGCCCTTTACAATCCGTTCGCGTAGAAAAGAGATATTGTACATGAACGCCCAAAAATCCTGCTGCATTCTGTAATTTTTTTGCGCAAGTTGCAAAACGCCGTGCACGGGGCGCGGGAACATGTTATAATGAAGCCATGAATTTCTTCCCCCCGGAAAGGAGCGCAGGACATGCAGATCCACATCTATGAAACCGCCGAACAGGCGTGCCGCGCCGCGGCGTTTTTGTTCGCCGCGCAGCTGACGCGCAAGCCCGAGAGCGTTCTCGGCCTGGCGACGGGCTCCACGCCCGTGCCCTGCTACCGCGACCTGATCGCCTACCACCAGCAGGGGCTGGTCGACTTTTCGCGCGTGACGACGTTCAACCTGGACGAGTACTGCGGCATCGACTACCAGAACCCGTGCAGCTACCACGCCTTCATGGAGGAGAACCTCTTTCGCCACGTCAACCTGCGTGCGGAGGCGATCCACCTGCCCGACGCGCCGCGGGGCGACGACGGCGGCGCGTCGGGGCGCGCGTACGACGCGGCCATTGAGGCGGCGGGCGGCATCGACCTGCAGCTGCTGGGCATCGGCCGCAACGGCCACATCGGCTTCAACGAGCCGGCGGACGCGTTCACCTACGGCACGCACGTGGTGAACCTGTCCCAGAACACCATCGACGCCAACGCGCGCTTCTTCGACAGCGTGGACGACGTGCCGCGCCAGGCGATCAGCATGGGCATCGGCAACATCATGGCCTGCCGGTCGGTCGTGCTCATCGCCACGGGCGAGAGCAAGGCGGAGGCGATCCTGCGTACGGTGCACGGGCCCATCGATCCGCACGTGCCCGCGTCGATCCTGAGCGTGCACCCCTCCGTCACCATTCTGCTGGACCGGGAGGCGGCCTCCCTGCTGCCCGCCCGCTGAGCCGGCCGAGAAAGGAGCGACCGCAATGCTGCTGACCCATGGCGTCTTCTTTGTCGACGGCGCGCTGCGCGCGGACGTGTCCGTCCGCTGCGAGGGCGGCGCGATCCGTCAGGTCGGCGCGCTCTCGCCGCTGCCCGGCGAGGACGTGCTGGACGCTGGCGGCGCCTATGTGCTGCCCGGCTTTGTCGACATCCACATCCACGGCTTTGGCGGACGCGACTGCATGGAGGGCGAGGACGCCGTGCGCGCCATGAGCCGCGGGCTCGCCGGACAGGGCGTGGCCGCGTTCGTGCCCACGACGATGAGCGCGCCGCCCGACGAGACGCGCGCCGCGCTGGCGGGCATCGGGGCCGTCATGAACCGGCCCGAGCCGGCAGGCGCGGCGGTGCTGGGCGCGCACATGGAGGCGCCGTTTCTCAGCCCCGCCTACAGCGGCGCGCAGCGCGCCGAGTGCATGCAGCGCCCCTCGCCCGAGGCCTGCGATGCGCTGACGCAGGGCCTGTCGGGCTATGTGCGCATGATGACGCTCGCGCCCGAGCTGGACGGCGCCCTGGCGCTCATTGAGCACCTGACCCGGCAGGGCGTCGTCGCCTGCTGCGCGCACTCGGGCGCGACCAGCGCGCAGGTGCATGCCGCCGCCGACGCGGGCCTGAGGCAGATCACGCACCTGTTCAACGCGCAGAGTCCGCTACACCACCGCGAGCCCGGCGTGCCCGGCGCGGGCCTGAGCGATCCGCGGCTGCTCGTGCAGGTGATCGCCGACTGCATCCACCTGCACGAGGACGCGCTGCGCATCGCCGCGCTGTGCAAGGGGCCGGACGGCGTCGCGCTGATCACCGACGCGATGATGGCCGCGGGCATGCCCGACGGCGAATACACCCTGGGCGGCCAGCGCGTGATCGTGCGGGATGGCGCGGCGCGCCTGGAGCGGGGCAACCTCGCCGGCTCGACGCTGACGCTGCATGCCGCCGTGCGCAACATGATCGTGCGCTGCGGCCTTTCGCCCGAGACGGTCATCCCCATGGCCACCTCCACGCCGGCCCGCAGCGTCGGCGCGCAGGCCTACGGCGCCATCGCGCCGGGCAAGGCCGCGCGCTTTGCGCTGATGGACCGCGAGTGGAACTTCCTGCGCGCGCTGTGACCGGCGCAAAAATCCCGCCGCTTCGCCGTTTTTTCGCTTGCATTCCGACTGGAATTCTGTTATAATTCCTAATTGGCACATCCTTGCTCTGCACAAAGGGATGCAGAGCCATAGTCCAAAAGGAGGTGAAAGGTACAATGAACAAGTACGAAGTGATCTACATCATCGACACCGCCATGGAGGAGGGCGCCCGCAAGGAGCTCATCCAGAAGTTCGCCGATCTGATCGCGGCCAACGGCGGCGCCGTCGAAAAGGTGGACGAGTGGGGTAAGCGCCGTCTGGCCTACGCCATCGACTACAAGGTAGAGGGGTATTACGTACTCATGCAGTTCACCGCCGGGCCCGACGTGCCCAAGGAACTGCAGCGCAATCTCCAGATCAACGAGAACGTCATCCGTTCGCAGGTCGTCAAGCTCCTGCAGAAGAAGAGCAGCGTCAAGCCGCGCCCCGTGCGCGCGCCCTTCGCCGCGCCCGCGGCCGAAGCGCCTGTCGCCGCCCCCGTGCAGGAGGCCGTGGCGCCCGTCGCCGAGGAAGCGCCCGCCGCTTCTCAGGAGGCGCCCGCAGCCGCGCCCGCCGAAGCGTGAGACGCCCGTCGCAAAAGAAGGTAGGGTGATTCAGTGAACAAGGTTTTTCTGATTGGCAACCTCACGCGCGACCCCGAACTGCGCACGACGCAGTCGGGCATCTCGGTGTGCTCCTTCTCCATCGCGGTCAACCGCCGGTTCCGCAACCAGCAGACCGGCCAGCAGGAGACGGACTTCATCAACATCACCGCGTGGCGCCAGTTGGGTGAACTCTGCGCCCGTTACCTGTCCAAGGGCCGCAAGGTCGCCGTTTGCGGCGCCATCCAGACGCGCACGTACGAGGCGCAGGACGGCTCCAAGCGCAGCGCCTTTGAGGTCGTTGCCGACGACGTCGAGTTTCTCACGCCCGCGCCTCAGCAGCAGGCCGGCGGCGAATACCGCCCCGCGCCCCAGCACGCTCCGGCGCCCGCCGCAGCCCCGTCCTTCACCCCGAGCGAATCGGGCTTTACCCAGGTGGACGACGACGAGCTGCCGTTCTGACGAACCTACGAATTGGAAAGGAGGACATGATCCATGTCTGAAGATCGCGCCGTACGCCGCCCGCGCGGCCGCAAGCCGCGCCGCAAGGTGTGCAGCTTCTGCGTCGACAAGATCGAGTACATCGATTACAAGGACGTCAACCGTCTTCGCCGCTTCACCAATGAGCGCGGCAAGATCCTGCCCCGCCGCATGTCCGGCAACTGCGCCAAGCATCAGCGCCAGCTGTCGGAGGCCATCAAGCGCGCCCGTGCCATCGCGCTGATGCCCTACACGGTGGACTGATCCGACGCCCACAGCGTCCTCCTTGCAGGAGGGCGCTTTTTTCTTGCTTCCCAGAGCGTCCTTTTTTGCCTCCGGCCCCTGCCAAGCCGCTGTGCCAGGCAGGAATCCGCGGTCTGCGGGGCGAATAATAAGGCCGTGAGATGGATCACGGCGCGTTGCGCCGGTTTTTTCAAAGGAGGGCTTTTATGTACACGATCCTGACCGATTCCTGCAGCGACATGCTGCCCGCCTACCACCAGGCATACGAGGACTTCGTCGTCTTTCCCATGGAATTCCACCTCGACGGAGTCACCCATCTGGACACGCCGGACTGCGAGGTCTCCAGCTCCGCGTTCTATGACCGCCTGCGCCAGGGCTCTTCCTCCACGACCTCGCAGCTGTCGCCCGACTTTTTGATGAACGCGCTGCGCCCCATGCTGCAGGAGGGCCGCGAACTGCTCTATATCGCCTTCTCCTCCGGCCTGAGCGGCACCTATAACTCCGCCTGCATCGCGCGCGACGCGCTGCTGGAGGAGTTCCCCGGCGCGCATCTGGTCGTCGTCGACTCGCTGTGCGCCAGCGCCGGCGAGGGCCTGCTGGTCTACCACGCGCTGGAAAACCGCCGCGCCGGCATGAGCCTGGATGAGAACGCCGCCTGGCTGGAGAGCCATAAGCTCAACCTTGCCCACTGGTTCACCGTCGACGACCTGCACTTCCTCAAGCGCGGCGGCCGCTGCTCGCCCGCCGCGGCGTTCTTCGGCACGCTGGTCAATATCAAGCCCGTGCTGCACGTGGACAACGACGGCCACCTCATCGCGCGCGAGAAGGTGCGCGGGCGCAAGAGCGCGCTGCGCGCGCTGGTCGATCACATGGAAAAGCTGGCCGCCGAGCCTGCCAAGCAGACGATCTTCATCAGCCACGGCGACTGCCTGGCGGACGCCCAATTCGTCGCCGCGCAGATCACCAGCCGCATGGGCGTGCCGGCCGAGCAGATCCACATCAGCAACATCGGCCCGGTCATCGGCAGCCACTCCGGCCCCGGCACGGTGGCGCTGTTCTTCCTGGCCACCGACCGCGGATGAACGAGCTGGCGCTGCACGAGGCCATGATGCGCGAGGCGCTCGCGCTCGCGCTGGAGGCGCTGGAGGCGGGCGAGGTGCCCGTCGGCGCCGTCATAGCGCGAGGCGGCCAGGTCATTGCGCGCGCGCGCAATGAGCGCGAGGCGCTGCGCGATCCCACCGCCCACGCCGAGATCCTCGCCCTGCGCCGCGCCGCGCAGGCGCTGGGCTCCTGGCGCCTGACGGGCTGCACGCTCTACGTCACGCTTGAGCCCTGCCCCATGTGCGCCGGCGCCATTCGCGCTGCGCGCCTGGATGCGGTCTTCTATGGCGCGGACGATCCGGCCAACGGCTGCACGGGTTCCGTCTACTGCCTGACGGAGGACCCCGCGCTCGCCGGGCCCGACGTGCCCGCTTACGGCGGCCTGCTCGCCGACGAATGCGCGCAGGCGCTGCGAACCTTTTTCGACAGACGACGATAGGAGGAAATCCCCTTGCCCGTACGCGAGATCCGGCCCGAAGAGCGGGCCGACTTTGAGCGCCTGGAGAGCATTGCCTTTGCCAGCCCGCTGAGCGAAGAGGATCTGCGCCGCCGCCTGGAGCGCGAGCCGGAGGCCGTCTGCCTGGGCCACTTCGACAGCGCGGGCACGCTCACCGCCGGCATGGTGCTGCCGGAATATCAGATGCGCTATGAGGACCGCTTTGTTCCCATGGTCGGCGTAGGCGGCGTCGCCTCGCTGCCGGAATACCGCTATCAGGGCGCAATCCGCCGCGTGTTCGAGGCGGCCTTTGCCCGCATGCGCGAGGGCGGCGCGGTCTTCTCCGCGCTCTACCCCTTCTCCCATCCCTATTACCGCCAGTTCGGCTACGAGCTGTGCCAGCTGACGGCGCGCTACACGCTGCCCGTCGACGCGCTGCGCAGCTTCCGCTGCGAGGCGACGGTGCGCCGCATCGAGCCGGGCGATCCGTTCGACGGCCTGCAGGCCGTCTATGACGCGCACTTTGCCCGCTGCAACATGGCCATCCGCCGCGAGGCGCGCCATTGGCAGGGGCTGGTGACAAAGGAGCCGCTACGCGAGCGTGTCTACACCTACCTGCTACAGGACGCGCAGGGTCCCTGCGCATATGTGGTCTTCGCCGCGCAGAACGTGGGCGAGTCCAGCAAGGAGATGCGCGTGCGCGAGATCGCCTTCGCCCATCCCAAGGGCCTGCGCGACGCGCTCGGGTTCCTGTACCGGCTCTCGGCGCAGTACGGCAAGGCCATACTGACGCTGCCCGACGGCGTGCCGCTGCACGCGGTGCTGCCGGAGAGCTACGACGCGAGCGCCGACATCTTCAGCCACCCGATGGCGCGCGTCGTCGACCTGCCGCGCGGGCTTGCGCTCAAGCCGCATCCCGCCGGCGCGGCCTACACGCTGCGCGTACATGACGCGATGATCCCCGGCAACGACGGCCTGTTTGCCGTGCAATGCGAGGCGGCTGGCGTGTCCGTGCGCCGGTTGGAGGCGGACGCCCCCGCCGACCTGGAGGCCGGCGTACAGCAGATCACGCAGCTGCTGCTGGGCTTCCTCTCGCTGGACGAGGCGCTGTACAGTCCGCAGGTCACGCTGCGGGCAAGCGGCGACGTGCTGCGCCGCATCTTCGTCAAGCGGCCGGTGTACCTGACGGAGTTCTTCTAAAGGCGTTTGTTTTTACACCCAAAGGGCCCGCACGGATATCCGTGCGGGCCCTTTCTCACTCGTTCTGGCCGAACCGGCTCCGATACTGCTCCGGCGTGAGGTGCGTATGGCGCTTGAATGCCTGAAAGAAGGTGGAGCGGTTCGTATACCCGGTATCCTCCATCACCTCGGCCACGGTTCTGTGCGTGCCGCGCAGGAGTTCCATGGCCTTTTCCATGCGCTGCGCCCGGATGTAGTCGGACAGCGAGGTGTCGTAATAGCCCTTGAACAGCTTGCGCAGGTAGTTCGTGCTCAGCCCGACATGCCCGGCAATGCTGTCCGGAGAGAGCGCAGGATCCTGCAGATGCGCATTCACGAAGTCCATCGCCTCCAGCAGCATATCCTGCCAGCGGCCGCCCGCCTCCTCGCGCCCGTCCTCGATGCGCTCGCAGACCTGCTCGCACGCATCATGCAGGCGGCTGCGGATCTCCTCCAGCCCCGATGCGCGCACGATGGCCGCGCGCATCTCGTCCAGCGCGCTGCCCTCCAGGTGCCGGGCAAACGCCGTGGTCAGCGCATAGGCCGCCAGCGTCGCCAGAAACTGCACGTCCGGATAGGGCGCGCCGCGCCAGCCGTCGACGAGCGCATTCAGCGCCGCCTCCCAGCCCCGCCTGTCGCCCGCGCGCAGCGCGTCGATCAGCTGCGAGAGCGCGTCGCTGTCCTGCACCGGCCGCATCATCGCCCGATAGGCCGCATAGTCCCGCTGGGTGTAGACGCGCTCCTCGCCCAGGAAGAAGTGCAGATAGGTGGCGGTATACAGTTCGTTATAGCGCGCTTGCACGGCGGCGGCCTCCGGCGGCATCGGATCGCCCAGCGAGATCGCCAGCGAGATGCCCGTTCCCTCCTGCGCACGCCCACGCAGGCACAGCAACGCCTCGTGCACGCGGTCCGCATCCGCCTCGCCCGGGAAGATCAGCAGCAGATGATCGTCGCCCATGTCCACGCTATCCGCGTGCACACCAACCCGTTCCAGACAGCGCATCGCCAGCTGCTCCAGCTCATAGCGGATCAGCACGCGGCGCGTGTAGTTCTCACGCATGCGCAGGCTGCCGTAGCCCTCCATGCGCGCCACGCACAGGCGCAGGCTGCCGCCCTCAGGCATCGCGGCGGCCAACGCCTGCGGCGAGCCGGTGATCAGAAAGCGGCGCCAGCCCTCCGAGCGGATCGTCCCGCCATGGCGTCCGAGCGTGGCGCGCATGCTCTCCAGGTTCAGCAGCAGCGAGTCCACGCTCTCCTTGAGCAGCGCCGCCTTGTCCCGCGGGGAGGCATGCCCCGCCGCGCCCAGGCGCGCGGCAATGCGGTCAAAGGGCGAGATCGTGCGCCACGACCACAGCAGCAGCCCGCACGCGAGCAGCAGCGCCGTCAGGCACAGCGCCGCGGCCAGGATGCGCAGATATCCCCCCGTCTGCCCGCCCATGGGCGCCACGCGCAGCACGTGATAGACCGTCCAGGGCTGGTTGACCATGCGCAGGCTGGACACCAGCGTCTGCTCGCCCAGCCAGCCGGAAAAGAGCGCCTCGGCCGCGCCGTCCTGCGCGCGGGCGGCGATGGCCTGCAAATCGTCCGGCGCATGGCCCAGCAGGCACTCGCCCGCCTCGCCCAGCACGAAGAGCTGCTCCTCCTGCGAGCTCTCGCCCAGGATGTTGCGCTCGACGGCCTGCGCGTCGATCAGCAGGATCATGCGCCCGTCATACGCGCGCTCGATCATGGCCACGGGATAGGTGAGCGTCAGGCCCGAAATCCCGTCCTGCGCAAAGGGCGTCAGCCGCACCAGGCCGGGCTGCGTATCCTGCGCCATGGTCAGCAGCGCCGCGCTCGCGGGCTGCGCGTACGTGGATATGCCGGTCTGGGGGGAATAGATCCGCTGCGTATGCGCATTAAAGAGGAAGACGTCGCTCAGATACTGTTCGCTCTTGAGATAGCGTCCCAGGGAGAGCGTCATGCGGATATCCCGATAGGGATCCTCGTCGCGCTTGTATAGCCATTGGAAGACGTCCGGGTCGTTGTAGATCGCATAAGCATAGGAAAAAACCGTCTCCATCACACTATCCAGATGAGCGGCGATCTGCTCCGTCTTGCTGCGCGAGGCCTGCTCCAGCGCCCCGCGCGAGGCGCTGATGTAGGCCTGCGCCAGCACGAGACACAGCACCATCAGCGCGACCGCAGCGGAAAGCGAGGCGCGCATCGCCACGCGCACCCAGGTGCTCTGCAGCAGCTTCTTCACCGTCTCACCCTCCCGCGCTCCGTTCTCTTTATTATAGCGATCTCAGACAAGATTTCACCAGAGAAAAATGAAATTCTGCACTCCACAGTCAAAAAACGCACTCACAAGTGGGATAAAACTCCCATTTTCATACTCGAAATGCGAATCTTTGCACTGGCCAGACCGCCCCGGCGCGTGTATACTGCGGATAGACCAAGCGAAAGGGCGTGATCGCATGCCGAAGGTCCTGCGCAGCGTCGGGCGCGAACTGCGGACGAACCGATATATCTACCTGATGATGCTGCCCGGGCTTCTGTTCCTCTTCGTCTTCTCCTATATGCCCCTGAGCGGCTACCTGCTCGCCTTCAAGGATTATAGCCTACAGAAGGGCATCTGGGGAAGCCCCTTTGCAGGGCTGAAGAACTTCCAGTTCTTCTTCTCCACGCGCGACTGGCTGCCCATCACGCTCAACACGATCTACCTCAACGCGCTGTTCATCCTTTTCGGCATGGGCTTTGCCGTGGTGCTGGCCGTGCTGCTGGGCGAGGTGCGGCGCACGTGGCTCAAGCGGCTGCTGCAGTCGGGCGTGTTCTTGCCCTACTTCGTCTCCTGGATGGTCGTGCAGCAGATGATGTACGCGCTGCTCGCCTCCCAGCAAGGACTGATCACGCAGGCGATCCTCGCGCTGACCGGCAAGACCATCAGCTTCTACTCGACGCCCGGCTACTGGCGGCCGATTCTTACGTTTGTATACGTGTGGCGCTTTTCCGGCTACTATGCGGTGATCTTCATCGGCGCGGTCACCTCCATCGACCCGGCGTATTACGAGAGCGCCGTGATCGACGGCGCCTCGCGCCTGCAGATGGCGCTGCGCATCACGCTGCCGCTCATCCGCAAGACCGTGCTCGTCATGGTGCTGATGGCCACCGGCCGTATCTTCTACGGCGACACGGGCATGCTCTACGGTCTGATCGGCGACAACAGCCTGTTGTACGCCACGACGGACGTGATCGACACCTACGCCTATCGCGCCATGCGCCAGACGAACAGCTTCTCCATGTCGTCGGCCATCACCGTCTGCCAGGCGGGCATGGGCGTGCTGACGATTCTGCTGTTCAACTGGATCGCGCGGCGCATTGAGCCCGACGCGCGGCTGTTCTGAAAGGAGGCGCGCGCATGCTGAACCCTGTCCATCCCCGCCGGCGCAACGCCATCCGCACCTCGGCCGGCGAGCGCATCTATCTGACCGTCTGCTTTCTCGTGCTGGCGTGCTCCTTCGTCGCGTGCCTGCTGCCGTTTTACCTCATCATCATCAATTCCCTCGTGCCCGCGATGGACCTGAGCCGCGGCGGATTCCAGCTCTGGCCCAAGACCTTCTCGCTGGACGGCTATCGCTACGTGCTGGGCAACGGCAAGGTCTTCACCAACTATCTGGTGTCCATCACCGTGACGGTATGCGGCACCGCCCTGGCCACAGTCGTCACCGCCATGTTCGCCTATGGCCTGGCGCATCCGCGCGTGAAATACCGCTACAAGCTCTCCTTCCTCACGTACATCCCCATGATCATGGGCTCCGGCCTGGTCGGCTTTTACCTGCTGGTCGTATCCGTGCTGCACATCAACGACACGCTGCTGGCGCTGATCCTGCCCTACGTGCTCAGCCCGTTCAACACGTTCATCATGGTCTCGCACTTCCGCGGCCTGCCCTACGAGCTGACCGAGGCCGCCTACATCGATGGCGCGCACGACGGCTTCGTCTTCTTCAAGGTCGTATGGCCGATGTCCGTCATCCCCACGGTGACGATCATGCTCTTCTATGCGCTGGGCTACTGGAACGACTGGTGGCTGGCCAACCTGTTCATCACGCGCACCGAACTCAAGCCGCTGCAGATCCTCATTCGCAACATCATCTCCCGTCAACAGATGGCCGCCATCATGGGCAGCTCTGCCAACTTCGTCATGCAGCCGCTGACCGTGCAGCTGGTCACCGTGTGTATCACCATCGGCCCGATCCTGCTGGTGTACCCCTTCGTGCAGAAGTACTTCGTACAGGGCATCACCGTGGGCGCGGTCAAGGGCTGAGCATCCTTCACGCGTGCGCGCGTGAAAAAATAAAAAGGAGGGACCCCCATGTTTCAAAAGATCCTGTCCGTGCTGCTGGCGGCGACGCTGTGCCTGAGCGTTGCCCCCATCGCCCTGGCCGAGGGATCCGACCTGCCGCTGGAAGAGATCGTCATCTATGTGCCCGGCGACGCGCCTGCCGGCCTGGAGCAGGTGGAACAGGCCATCGAGGATGCCTGCCGCGACGAGCTGAACATCGACCTGAAGTTCATCTACGCCGGCTGGGACGACTACGGCGGCAAGCTGCAGATGGCCCTGGCCGCCGGCCAGAAGTACTCGTTGGTCTACGACGCCTCCTGGGGCTCGATGAACGCCAGCATCGCCGGCGGCTACTACGCGCCGCTGGACGAGCTCATCCGCGAGTACGCGCCCAACCTCGTGCGCACCAAAACTGAAGAAATTCTCAATGCCAACAGGGCAAAGGGACCGGATGGCGAATATCATCTGTATGGCATCCCGCTGGGCGACTACTATGGCCGCGCGATGCAGTTCCTGGTGCGCAAGGACATCCGCGAGGAGATGGGCGTGGCGCCCATCACAACCGAGGAAGAGCTGATCGACTTCGCCTACAAGGTCAAGGAGGCCCATCCCGAGCTCACCCCGATCATCACCGGCCGCGCCGCGGGCAACACCATGGCCGCGATGCTCGCCGCCTTTGACCTGTACGAGATCCCGGACTACATCTGGATCACCGACATGGGCTGGGAGGGCGTCTTCTACTTCAAGAACAACGACGGCAAGATCTACAACATCTTCGACGACATGCCCGAGCCCCTGTGGGAGGACATTCTGCTCTCCCGCCAGCTGTACCTGGACGGCATCCTGCACCCGGACGTGATGTCCCTGCCCGACTGGTACGCCAAGACGCAGGAGGGCTCCTGCGCCATCTCCTGCGGCGCGGACATCGGCGTGTCCGGCGCGCTGCAAACCGCGCTCTCCCAGGCCGATCCCAACGGCGTGTACGAGGCCGTGACGTTCTACGACTTTGAGCAGGACAAGCAGTTCGCCACCGACTTCAAGGCGTGGGATTTCTGCTTCATCCCCTCCACCAGCACGCCCGAAAACCAGATCCGCACGCTGCAGTTCCTCAACTGGGTGGCCGAGAGCCAGGAGCACTTCGACCTGTGCGCCTACGGCATCCAGGGCGTGACCTGGGAGCCCGTCGGCGACAAGCAGTTCAAGGTCAACTCCGACCTGTGGACCGGCGAGACGTGGACCTGGGTGCGCAACGCCGCCTACGAGCGCTACGACAGCAACTTCACCGAGACCGACCTGGCGCACATCGACCGCTTCCATGACCCGGACTTCTTCAACGCGAGCGTGCTGAGCGGCTTCAGCTTCAACTCCGAGCCCGTGAGCAACGAGGTGTCGCAGTACAACGTCGCGCTGCAGAAGTACTGGTTCGCGATCCAGAACGGCGCGGTCGACCCCGAGGAGGGCATGGCGCTCTTCCGCGAGGAGGCCTACGACGCCGTGAGCGCCATCTGCGCGGAGATGCAGTCCCAGATCGACGCCTACCTGAGCCTGTGACCCATGCGGCGGGGAGGACCTCCTCCCCGCCTTCCCCACGACATCAAAAAGGGGGATACGCCCGATGCCCGAAGAGAACGCGCTGTCCTTTGCCCGGGAGGAGCTGTGCCGCTACGCCGCGTTGATGGATCCCGGCTATGACGCGGCGCAGATCCAATTTACGCCCTTTTCCAGAGAAGAGCTGGACGAACTGGAGATTCTGGAGCCGTATTGGGACGACGCCTACCGCATCGACGTGCGGGACGGGCGCGGTCAGATCCTCTATTCCAATGCGCGCAGCGCGCTGCTGGGCGTATACCGGCTGCTGCGCGAGGCCGGCTGCGCGTTCCTGCGCCCCGGGCCCGAGGGCGAGGTCGTGCCCCGCACGTCCCTGGCCGACCTGTGCGTGCAGGCGCGCATGCGCGCCGCCAACCGCCACCGCTGCATCTGCATCGAGGGCAGCGTCAGCCTGGAAAACGCGCTGGACATGGTGGACTTCGCGCCCAAGGCGGGCTACAACGCCTACTTCACGCAGTTCATGGAGGCCTATACGTTCTTCGAGCGCTGGTATACGCGCAAGGGCAATCCCCTGCGCGCGCCGGAGGCCTTCTCCCCCGCGCTCTCCCGCGAGATGCTCGCCTGCCTCGTGCGCGCGGTCAAGCGCCGCGGCCTGCTCTACCACGCGGTCGGCCACGGCTGGACCTGCGAACCGCTGGGCATCCCCGGCCTGCACTGGGAGGACGACGGCGTAGAGCCCACGCCAGCCCAGCGCGCATGCATGGCGCAGGTGAACGGCGTGCGCGGGCTGCACAACGGCATCGCGCTCAACACCAACCTGTGCTACTCCAACCCCGAAGTGCGCAGCCTGATGGCCCATGCCATTGCCGACTACGCCGCCCGCCACCCGGAGGTCGACGTGCTGCACGTGTGGCTGGCGGACGACTACAACAACCAGTGCGAGTGCGACGCCTGTCAAAGGGCGCGCCCTGCCGACTTCTACGTGCAGATGCTCAACGAGACGGACGCCCTGCTCACCGCGCAGGGCAGCCCGGTGCGCATTGCGTTTTTGCTCTACTTCGATCTGCTCTTCCCGCCGCAGACGGCGCGGCTGCAAAACGAAGGGCGCTTCATCCTCATGTACGCGCCCATCACGCGCAGCTTCTCGCGCTCGTTCGAGGGCGTGCGCCCCGCGCAGTCAATCCCCGAGTACGTGCGCAACCGCCTCTCCTTCGGCCCCGACATCGCCGAAAACCTCGGCTACCTCGCGGCCTGGCAGCGGGTCTTCTCCGGCGACAGCTTTGACTTTGACTACCATCTGTGCGCCGCGGTCACGTATGACCCGGGCCAGATGACGCTCAGCCGCGTGTTGCATGGCGATGTGCGCGCGCTGTCGGTCCTGGGGTTGCATGGGCTGATCAACTGCCAGCATCAGCGTGTGACCATGCCACACGGCTTCGCGCTCTTCCTGGGCGGACAGACGCTGTGCGATCCGTCCCTGGACTATGAGCGCGCGCGCGACGCGTACTTCGAGCGCGCGTTCGGCCCGGAGTACGGCGCAGCGCTGTGCTTCTGCGAGACGCTCAGCCGCCTGTTCCCCATGAATCTGTACGGCAAGGACCACCCCGAGCCCAGCGAGCAGGCCGCGCGCGCGCTGGAATCCCTGCGCGCCTATCTGGAGCGCGTCGAACTGCCCGCGCCGCAGGATCTGTGCCCCGCGCAGGCGCGCTCCTGGCAGAACCTGCGTTTCTGGCGTGCGTTCATGCTGCGCCTGTGCGACTACCTGATTCCCTTCTCCCGCAGGGACGAGACGTGCTGGCGTCCCGCCTGGGAGGAGCTGCGCCGCTTTGCGTGGGAGCGGGAGGCGCAGGTGCAGGCCCAGTTTGACGTCTACTGCTTCCTGGAGCACTACCGCCGCCAACAGGCGTAAAAAAGCGATCCCCCGTCAAGGCCGGGGGATCGCTTTTTTACACATCGTTCAGGTCCGGCGCGCGGCACGCATCTCGCCGAGCATGTACCACGCCAGGCCGATGAGCACCACGGCGCCGCCTGCCAGCAGCGGCGCCGTCACCTGCTCGCCAAAGAGCAGGTAGGCCCAGATGGCCGCGCCCACGGGCTCGCCCAGCAGCGCGAACGAGACGACGTCCGCGCTCACAAAGCCCAGCGCATACGTGAACAGCGCCTGGCCGCCGAGCGTGCACACGAGGGCCAGCAGCGCGATGGCCGGCAGCGACGCCGCCGGGGCCGTGAACCCGCCGGTGAAGGGCATCATCAGCGCGAGAAAGACCGACGTCAGGCCGTAGACGAACGTCATATAGCCCAGCGCGGAGCCCGTGCGGCGCGCAGCGCGACCGCACAGCCAATGACCGGCCATGAATGCCGCCCCTGCCAGCGCGAGCAGGTCGCCCACGGTGTCCCCTCCGCCGCCCCCGGCGGAAAACACGCCGATGCCGATCGCGCCCACGACGGCCGTCAGCGCGCCGGGCACGGCCTCGCGCTTGAGCGGCTCCTTGAGCGCCACGCCCGACAGCGCCGCCACGAACAGCGGCTGCGTGCACACGAGCGCGACGCTGGCAAACGTCGAGGTGCGCGACAGCGAGGTCATCCAGCTGGCAAAGTGCAGCGCCAGCAGCGCGGCGGCCGCGACGGCCAGCGCAAGCTGGCGGCGCGAGGAGTGCAGCATTTCCCGCAGCGCGCCGGTGCGAAGCGCCGGCACGAGCAGCACGAGCGTGGCCAGCAGCAGCCGCAGGAAGGCGACCGTCACGGGCGAGGCGCCGCACGCAAGCGCCCACTTGACCAGCGGCCCGCTGATCGACACGCCCGCCACGCCGACGGCTACGAGCAGGTATTCCTTCTTCATGCGTATCCTCCGCAACCGCGCAGGGCGCCGCGCCCGCGCCGCAGGGGCGAACGGGACGCAGCGTCCTGCGCCGGTTTATTCGTCGGTCTCCCCGGCCTGTTCGGCCTCGTCCGGCGTTTCGCTTTCCTTGGCCACGCGGGTGACGCCCACGACGCGGCTCTCGTTCGACACGCGCATGATGCGCACGCCCTGCGTATTGCGCCCCAGCACGGGGATGCCGTCCACCGGCAGGCGGATGATGACGCCGTCGTCGGTGATGAGCATGAGATCCTCATCCGGATGCACGATCAGCTGCGCGGCGAGCTTTCCGCTGCGCTCGCTGAGCTTCATGGCCAGGATGCCCTTGCCGCCGCGGCTCTGCAGACGGTAGTCATCGATCTCCGTGCGCTTGCCGTAGCCGTTTTCCGTAACGGACAGCACGTGCGCGCCCTCTTCATAGACCGCCAGGCCGACGACCTCGTCGCCCTCGGCCAGGTCCATCGACTTGACGCCCATGCTCACGCGGCCCATGGCGCGGATGTCGCCCTCGCCAAAGCGGATGGCCATGCCGCCCTGGGTCGCCAGCAGGATCTGCTGCTCGCCGTCGGTCAGCTCCACGCCCATCAGCTCGTCGTCCTCGCGCAGCACGATGGCGATCAGGCCGGTGCGGCGCAGGTTCTGGAACTCCGACAGCGCCGTCTTCTTGATCAGGCCCAGGCGCGTGGCCATGATGAGATAGCTCTCCTGCGCGCCCGCGGGGATGCGGATCATTGCGGTGACCTTCTCTCCGCCCTCCAGCTGCAGCAGGTTGACGATCGCCGTGCCGCGCGCCGTGCGCCCGGCCTCCGGGATCTCGTAGCACTTGATCTGGTAGACCCGGCCGCGGTTGGTGAAGAACATGAGGTCCTCATGCGTGGACATGACCAGCAGCTGCTCGGCGTAGTCCTCGTCGCGCGTGCTCATGCCCGATACGCCCTTGCCGCCGCGGTTCTGGCTGCGGTAGGTGTTCGTGGGCAGGCGCTTGACGTAGCCGAAGTGCGTCAGCGTCACGACCATGTCCTCTTCCTGGATCAGGTCCTCCGGGTCGATCTCCTCGGCGACGGAGGCGATCTCCGTGCGCCGCTCGTCGGCGTACTTGCGCCGCACCTCGAGCAACTCCCCGCGCACGACCGACAGCAGCAGCTGCTCGTCGGCCAGGATCGCGCGAAGGCCCGCGATGGTCTTCTCCAGCTCGGCGTACTCCTCCTGCAGCCGCTCGCGCTCCAGGCCGGTCAGGCGGGCCAGGCGCATGTCCAGAATGGCCTGCGCCTGCTTCTCGGAGAAGTCGAAGCGCGCCATCAACGCGTCGCGCGCGGCGTTCGTGCTCTCGCTCTCGCGGATGGTGCGCACGATCTCGTCGATGTGGTCCAGCGCCTTGAGCAGGCCCTCCAAGATGTGCGCGCGCGCCTCGGCCTTGTCCAGGTCGTAGCGGGTGCGGCGGGTGGTGACCTCCTTCTGATGCTCCAGGTAGTGATAGAGCATCTGGTGCAGCGAGAGCACCTTCGGCTCGCCGTCGACCAGGGCCAGCATGATCGCGCCGAAGGACTCCTGCAGCTGCGTGTGCTTGTACAGGTAGTTGAGCACGACGGCGGCGTTGACATCCTTCTTGAGCTCGATGACGATGCGCATGCCGCCGCGGTCGGACTCGTCGCGGATGTCGGAGATGCCCTCGATGCGCCGCTCGTGCACGAGCTCGGCGATCTTCTCGACCAGGCGCGCCTTGTTGACCATGTAGGGGATCTCGGTGACGACGATGCGCGCGCGCGTGGCGCTCATCTGCTCGATCTCGGTGCGCGCGCGGGTGACGATGCGCCCGCGGCCGGTGGAGTAGGCCTCATAGATGCCCTGGCGGCCCATGATGATGCCGCCGGTGGGGAAGTCCGGGCCCTTGATGTGCTCCATCAGGTCCTTGAGCGTGGCCTGCGGGTTGTCGATCAGGCAGACGACGCCGTCGATCACCTCGCCCAGGTTGTGCGGCGGGATGTTCGTGGCCATGCCCACGGCGATGCCGCTGGAGCCGTTGACCAGCAGGTTGGGGTAGCGGCAGGGCATGACCGACGGCTGCATGAGCGTCTCGTCGAAGTTGGGCACAAAGTCGACGGTCTCCTTGTCCAGGTCGGCGACCATCTCCTGGGCGATCTTGGACATGCGCGCCTCGGTGTAGCGCATGGCCGCGGCGCCGTCGCCGTCGACGGAGCCGAAGTTGCCCTGGCCCTCCACGAGCATGTAGCGCGTGGAGAAGTCCTGCGCCAGGCGCACCATCGCGTCGTACACAGCTCTGTCGCCGTGCGGGTGGTACTTGCCCAGCACGTCGCCGACGATGCGCGCGCTCTTGCGGTAGGGCTTGTCGGGCGTCATGCCCAGCTCGTGCATGGCGTAGATGATGCGCCGGTGCACGGGCTTGAGGCCGTCGCGCACGTCCGGCAGCGCGCGGGTGATGATGACCGCCATGGCGTAGGAGATGAACGACTTTTTCATCTCCGACTCCAGGTCGACGGGGATCAGGCGCTGCGCGAAGTCCGTCTGGGGCTGCTCCCCGGGCGTGCCGGGGGTCTGGTTATTCTCTTGGTCCAATCGGATTCACCTCGCTGTTCTCGCTCGGGGGCGCTCCCCCGCTCAGATGTCCAGATCGACGACGAGCTTGCAGTTCTCCTCGATGAACTCGCGGCGCGGCTCGACCTTTTCGCCCATGAGCAGCGTCATGACCTCGTCGGCGGCGATGGCGTCCTCGATGGTCACCTGCATCATCGTGCGGGTGGAGGGGTCCATCGTCGTGCTCCACAGCTGCTCGGCGCTCATCTCGCCCAGGCCCTTGTAGCGCTGCACGTCCGGCTTCTTGTCGCGCCCGATCTCGCGCATGACCGCATCCAGCTGTTCGTCGGAGTAGACGTAGCGCTCCTGGCCCTTGTACGTGACCTTGTACAGCGGCGGCTGGGCGATGTATACGTGCCCCTCCTCCACGAGCTTGGGCATGTAGCGGTAGAAGAACGTGAGCATCAGGATGCGGATGTGGCTGCCGTCCACGTCGGCGTCGGTCATGCACACGATGCGGTTGTAGCGCAGCTTGTCCAGGTTGAAGTCCTCGCCGATGCCGCAGCCGAAGGCCGTGATCATCGCCTTGATCTCATTGTTGGCCAGGATGCGGTCCAGGCGCGTCTTTTCGACGTTGAGGATCTTGCCGCGCAGCGGCAGGATCGCCTGGAAGTGACGGTCGCGGCCCATCTTGGCCGAGCCGCCGGCAGAGTCGCCCTCCACGAGGAAGATCTCGCACTTCTGCGGGTCGCGCTCGGAGCAGTCGGCCAGCTTGCCCGGCAGGCTCGCCGACTCGAGCACGGTCTTGCGGCGGGTCAGGTCGCGGGCCTTTCGCGCGGCCTCGCGCGCGCGCGCGGCGTTCAGGCAGCGATCCAGAATCGCCTTGGAGACCTGCGGGTTTTCCTCCATGTAGTCGGCCAGCTGTGTGCTGACCAGGTTGTCCACGATTGTGCGCACCTCGCTGGTGCCCAGCTTGGACTTGGTCTGCCCCTCGAACTGCGGGTCCTCCAGCTTGACGGACACGATCGCCGCCAGGCCCTCGCGGATGTCCTCGCCCTGCAGCAGCGCGTCGCCGTCCTTGAGGATCTTGTGGCGCTTGCCGTAGTCGTTGACCACGCGCGTAATCGCCGTGCGGAAGCCCGTCAGGTGCGTGCCGCCCTCGGGCGTGTGGATGTTGTTGGCGAAGGAGAAGACCGTCTCGTTGTATGTGTCGTTGTACTGCATGGCGACCTCGACGGACGTCGTGCCGCGCATGCCCTCCATGTAGATCGGCTCGGGGAAGAGCACCTCCTTGTTCTTGTTGAGGTACTTGACGAACTCCCGGATGCCGCCCTCATAGTGGAACGTGTGCTCGTGCACGGGATTGACGCGCGCGTCGCGCAGCACGATCTTGATGCCCTTGTTGAGGAAGGCCATCTCGCGCAGACGCACCTTGAGCGTGTCGTACTGCAGGTCGCCCGTCTCGAAGATGCCGTCAGGGTTGTCCTCGGACTTGACGTCGGGCAGGAAGTTGACCGTCGTGCCGGTGCGGTCAGTCGTGCCCACCACGCGCAGGTCGTACAGGATCTTGCCGCGCGTATACTCCTGCTCGTAGATCTTGCCATCCTGGTAGACGGTGACCTTCATGTGGCGGGACAGCGCGTTGACGACCGACGCGCCCACGCCGTGCAGGCCGCCGGAGACCTTGTATCCCCCGCCGCCGAACTTGCCGCCCGCGTGCAGCACGGTCAGGCACACCTCGACCGCAGGGCGGCCCATCTTGGGGTGGATGCCCACGGGGAAGCCGCGGCCGTTGTCCACGACGGTGACGGAGCCATCCGCCTCGAGCGTGACGACGATCTGCGTGCAGTAGCCGGCCAGCGCCTCGTCCACGGCGTTGTCCACGATCTCATAGACCAGGTGATGCAGCCCGCGCACGTCGGTCGAGCCGATGTACATGCCGGGGCGCTTGCGCACGGCCTCGAGGCCCTCGAGCACCTGGATCTGCGTTTCGTCGTAATGTTGCTGATTGACTTCGTTTTCCATGTTCCACCTCAATCGGCACGCGCGGCATTCCGCGCGCGCGCAAGTTGATCCGCGCCGCCGGCAGCGCCCTGGCGCCGTCTCAGCGTCGCGGATGAAACGGGCGAAAGCAGCGCGCGCACGCCACGCCGCCCACAGAGGACGACCGCGGACTTGGCCGCGCCGCCGGAGACGTCCTCCAGGCGGCCCTGCGCGCGCAGGCGGGCGAGAAAGTCGCGCGTGTCCGTGCGCAGGCCGTGCGACAGGTCGAGGATGAGGACGACGTCCTCCTCCATCGCCGAAGCGTCCTGGCCCAGGTGCATGATCACGCCGGCCCGCCCCTTTTCGCAGATTTTCTTACTATATTATTATATCAAAAAAACGGGCCTTTTTCAAACGCTTTTCACCCCTCTTTCGGACATGTTTTGGCTCTGTTTTTCGTGCGCTTTGCTCAGAAACGCACGTCCCGGGGATCGGGACGCATTTTGTTATGGTTTTAACATTTTTGCTGGATGTGCGGCGCGGCCGCATCTTTCGCAAAGGCCCGATGCGTGCTATAATAAGCTGTTTCCGAGAGCTGCCGAAAAGGCCGGGGAGGGGTCCTTTTGCAATACGATCTTTGCGTCGTGGGCGCGGGCCATGCGGGCTGCGAGGCCGCGCTGGCCGCCGCGCGCATGGGCGTGCCCACGCTGCTGCTCACGCTGAACCTGGACGCCATCGCGCTCATGCCCTGCAACCCCGCCATCGGCGGCACGGCCAAGGGCCATCTGGTGCGCGAGGTCGACGCGCTGGGCGGCGAGATGGGCCGCGCCATCGACGATACGTTCATCCAGAGCCGCATGCTCAACACCGGCAAGGGGCCGGCCGTGCACTCGCTGCGCGCGCAGGCGGACAAGCGCGCCTACCAGCGGCGCATGCGCCGCGCGCTCTTCGCGCAGGAGAACCTGGAGGTGCGCCAGGGCGAGGTCAGCGCCATCCGCCTCTCGCCCACGGGCGAGGTGCAGGCTGTGGAGACGACCACGGGCGCGCGCATCGCCTGCCGGGCGGTCATCGTGGCGGCGGGCGTGTACATGGATGCGCACATCATCATCGGCGAGTGCGTGCGCGAGGGCGGGCCGCAGGGGCTGTGGGCGTCGCAGGCGCTTGCGGGCGCGCTGCGGACGCTGGGCCTGCCGCTGCGCCGGTTCAAGACGGGTACGCCCGCGCGCATCGAGGAGAGCTCCATCGACTTTGACGAGATGGAGCCCCAGCCCGGCGACGAGCCGGTGACGCCCTTCTCATTCTTGACGGACGCGACGCTGCGCAACCGCGCCCAGTGCTTCCTGACCTACACCAACGAGGAGACGCACCGCCTCATCCGCGAAAATCTGCACCGCGCGCCGATGTACGCCGGCACGATCCACGGCACGGGCGCGCGCTACTGCCCTTCCATCGAGGACAAGGTGATGCGCTTTGCGGACAAGACGCGCCATCAGGTGTTTCTGGAGCCGGAGGGGCTGGACACGAACGAGTGGTACGTGCAGGGCATGTCCACCAGCCTGCCCGAGGACGTGCAGATCCCCATGTACCGCACGATTCCGGGCCTGCGGCGCGCGCGCATCCTGCGCCTGGCCTACGCCATCGAGTACGAATGCGTCGACCCGCTGTCGCTGGAGCCGTCGCTGGCCGTGCGCGGCCTGCCTGGGCTGTACCTGGCCGGGCAGGTCAACGGTACCTCCGGCTATGAAGAGGCCGCGGCGCAGGGCATCCTTGCGGGCATGAACGCCGCGCTGTACGTGCAGGGCCGCGCGCCGGTGATCCTGGGGCGCGACCAGGCGTACATCGGCGTGCTGATCGACGACCTGACGACCAAGGGCACGAACGAGCCCTATCGGATGATGACCTCGCGCGCGGAGTACCGGCTGCTGCTGCGCCAGGACAACGCGGACCTGCGCCTGACGCCCATCGGCTATGCGGCGGGCCTGGCGGGCGAGGAGCGCATGCGGCGCGTGCAGGCAAAGCGCGAGGCGACCGACGCTGCGCTGCGCGCGCTGAGCGGCGCGTGGCTGCCGCGGAGCGAGGCGCTCTCGGCGCTGCTCTTGGCGCACGGGCAGCCCGAGCCTGCGGGCAGCGTGCGCGCGGCAGATCTGCTGCGCCGCCCCGGCATCGGCTACGACGACCTGCGCGGCGTGTGGGACGGCTGGCGGCCGTTGGAGCCACAGGTCGAGCAGCAGGTGTCCGTCTCGCTCAAGTACGAGGGCTATTTGGACAAGGAGCGCCGGCAGGTCGAGCAGTTCCGCCGCGCGGAGGAGCGCCTGCTGCCGCAGGATGCGGACTATTTGCAGGTCGAGGGCCTACGCATCGAGGCGCGCCAGAAGCTCAACGCGCTGCGCCCGCGCTCCATCGGCCAGGCCTCGCGCATCTCGGGCGTGTCGCCGGGCGACATCGCCGTGCTGCTGGTGTGGCTGGAGCGGCGCGAGCGCGAGCGGGAAGCGTAAGCGCAAAAAACAACACCCCTGGCCCGTGGCGCCCCACGGGTCGGGGGTGTTTGCGTTTTTGCAGGGGTTACAGCGCGCGCCGGTACCGGTCGAGGCCGTCCGCCCGGCCGGGTCTTACAGCGTCAGCGTCGCGATGTTGCCCAGCACGCGCACATCCGCGGGATCGGCCGCTTCCTCGTCCTCCTCCCCGGGATCCGAGAACACGCCGCCGCCCACCGTCACTGGGCGCAGCGCCGCCTGCGCCGCCGTGGAGGCGATGCACGCGCCGTCGTTATACAGCAGCGTCACGCGCTCGCGCAGCGCCTTCGGCTCGATCGCCGCATCGACGGTCAGCGCGCCGCCGTTATAGAGCGCCACGGGTCCGTCCGCCTGCGAAAGCGTCTCGGGCGTGAGCGCCATCTGCGCGTCGTTGACGACGAGCGTCCCCTCGTAGGGCACCCAGTCGACCTCGCCCTGCGCGCGCGCCAGCATCGCGTCCATGAGCGAGAGCGGCACGAGCGCATGCCCCTGCACGCGCAGCGCCTGCAGGCCCGCCAGGTGCTCCTCGCGCACGTCCTCGCGCAGCGTCAGGTCGCCCGTGAGGTAGAGGCTGCCGCGCAGGCGGAAGGCCGTGCGCGCGCTCACGTCCAGGTCCCGCAGCACCGCGGCGCCGTCCGGCACGAACGTGCACGCGCCCAGATCGCCCGCGTAGACGCGGCCCAGGTCCTGCGCGTCGCCCGCATAGCACAGCACCTTCTCGCCGGCCAGGCGCGCGCCGCCGGCCGCCAGCGCCCCGGGCACGCCCGCCTCCAGCAGCGTGCGTCCGCACAGGTACACCTGCTTGCCCGCCAGCGCCTGCGCCTCCGCCAGCGTCATGGGGCGCTTGCTCCGGCGCGCCTGCCAGCCGTCCGGGATCGCGTGCATGCGCCCGTTGACCTGTACGCCCGCCTCCAGCAGCGCCGCCGCCTGCGACGCGCTGCCCAGCACCTGTCCGTTGACCGTGCCGCCGGCCACCTGCGCGCGGATCTGCTCCGGCGTCATCGCCGGGTCGAGCTGCAGCGTCCCGTTGACCAGCAGGAAGCGCCTGCCCTCCCCCGGCGCTGCCGACAGCGTCGTCTGCCCATTTTGAAGCATCAGCCCCACGCCGTCCGGCACGGTCGTCGCCGAGGCCACGTTGGACAGGCGCGCGCCCGCCAGCAGCCCCGCCGCGCGCTCCGAGAGCAGCAGCGCCGCCACGTTCTCGATGCGCTCGATCTCCCCGGCCAGTTCCTCCGGCACTGCCCGCGCGTCCAGCAGCGCGACGTTGCGAATGATCGTCTTCATAGTTTGCCTTCCCCTTTCCACTTTTTCATGAGCATCGCCGCCGCGCGCAGCCGCGTGCGCACCGTCGCGGCGGGCATGTGCAGCCGCTCGGCGATCTGCGTGCTGTTCAGGCCCTCCAGACAGCGCAGGCGCAGGGGCTCGGCCAGGTGTTCGGGCAGGCGCGAGAGCAGGTCGCGCACCTCCAGGCCGGTCAGGTCGTCCTCCCAGGCCGCCTGCGGCTCCTCCTGCGTGAGCACCTGCCGCCCGCGCCGCCTGCACTGGTCGATGAACGCATTGCGCACCGTGCGGTGCAGCCATGCGCTCCACGCCTCCGGTCCCTGATCGTACAGCGCGTCCCCGTGCTCGAGCGCGCGCAGGTAGGCCGTCTGCACGAGATCCTCCGCGTCCGCGCGCCGCCCGGTCAGGCGCAGCGCGTAGCGCATCAGCCGCTCGTACGACATCAGGCCGTAGTCCGGCTCATGCATGGCGCCGTCCCCTGCCCGTGCGCACGCGCAGGGCCAGCCCGTCACGCACCCACAGCTCGCCCGAGCCGCAGGGCGGCAGCTCCCGCCCACGCCAGAATCGCATCCAAGCCTCATGCCATCTCATCTGCGTTTGCCTCCCGCGTCCTTTTTCAGCGCGCTTACACCCCTACAACGCGCGGGCGGCCCAAAGTGTTTTGGAAAGGAGAAAAAATTTTTTTGACGCTGCCTATTGCGCCGCAAACCAGCCGTCCGCCCCGCGCACCGGCACCGCGTCCAGCACGTCCGTGCGCAGACAGAAGTCCAGGTCCACGCGCTGCCCGCCGCGCAGCATGACGTTGTAGTGGTGCGTGTCGCGCAGCGCCGCGTGCAGGTCCGCCCCCTGCGCGCGCCACAGCGTCAGCGCCGCCTGCGCCGCATCGTCCAGATGCGCCTGCGCGCCCAGTGCGAGCAACCGCTCCACGATCGCGCCGCCCGCGAGCACGTCCTCCAGCGACAGACGGTCGTCCGTGCCCGCGCACTGGATGACGACCGACCGCTCGTCCAGCAGCGCGCGCGCGACGGCCGAGGCATTGACGAACGCGCCCAGCAGCACGCGCCGCGCGGCCGCCACGCCCGTGATCGCCCAGGTGCCGTTGGTGGTGGTCATGATCAACCGCCGGCCCGCGACGCGCGCGCGCGAAAAGCTCAGCGGCGAGTTGTCCAGATCAAACCCCTCGATCAGCACGCCGTGACGCTCGCCACCCAGCAGCGCATCCGGCACGCTGGCGCGCAGGGCGCGCGCCTCCTCCACCTCTCGCACGGCGTAGAGCGCCGCGCAGCCGTTGGCAAAGGCCGTCGCCGACGTGCTGGTCATGCGCAGCGCGTCGATGACGACCGCCGCCGCGCCCGCAAGCAGCGCGGGCCGCGTCTCTAGCGGCGTCATGAACAGCGAAATATCCATGTGCATCCCCGCCTTTTCATCCGTTGCCTGTCCGTCTTTCATTATAGCATATCGCGCAAGCATGCTTTTCCCGCTTGCGCGCGGCGCGAAAATCTGGCATAATGACTGCAACGCGCGGCTCTCCGCGCCGGAAGGGAGATCTGTACCCATGTCCGATACGACCGGTCAGGCGCGCCTGTGGGGGCGCATCGTCAAGGGCGGACGCATCGTCCGCAGCGAGACCGTGCCCTGCGATCCGCACAGTCCGGACGAGGCGCTGCTCTTGCTGTGCCGCCGCTTCGACGTGCCGCGCCCGCTGTGGTTGCGCAAGAACGAAAACGAATTTCAGGAATTCGGCCGCACGCACTTCACGCAGGATCACTTTCTGGAATCCATCCCCTTTACGCGCATGGAGATCGAGCTCATCGCGCCCGACGCCCCGCGCCGCCACGCGCGCAATCCGCTCACCGACGCCTGATTTTTTCCGCACAAGGGGATATTTTCCCTGCTCCCGGGTCATGCTAGCTGCGTAAGCGAGAGCAAGACCGAAAGGGAGTGGATGTGCATGGATCGTCTTTCGCTGCTGCTGGTCATCATCGGCGCGATCAACTGGGGCCTCATCGGGCTGTTCCAGTTTGACCTGGTGGCCTACCTGTTCGGCGGACAGGGCGCGGCGATCAGCCGCATCGTCTACGGGCTGGTCGGCGCGGCGGGCCTGTGGTCGATCACGCTGCTGTTCAGGGACCGCGAAATCGCCCAGTGAGCCGGCGGCGCGGCAGAATCTTCTGCCGCGCCGCTGCTTTTTTATTTTGCGGGAACCCCGCGCCCGCCTGATTCGTCTATTTTGGAGAGCGTGCCGCCGGGCGGCGCGCAAAAAAGTTTGCCCGCACCCTACAAGGATGCCCGGCGCTGTAGTATAATAGAGAGAGAAACTCCAAAAAACGGGCATTTCACGGCGCATCTGCGCCGGTTTACGCCAAAGAAAGCGGGGGACGTGCGCTTGACTGAACTGTGGGAAGAGCTGTCAACCATCGTCTGGAATATCTTCAACCGCCCTCGTCTGGCCGACTATATCGACATCCTGATCGTCGCGTTTCTCGTCTACCAGCTGCTCAAGTACACGCGTCAGACGCGCGTGAGCCAGGTGGCCAAGGGCATCGTGGTGCTGCTGCTGGCCTCATGGCTGTCCGACCTGTTCGGCATGCGCACGCTCAGCGCGCTGCTGCAGTGGGTCATCAGCGCGGGCCCCGTGGTGCTGATCGTCGTCTTCCAGCCGGAGATTCGCCGCATGCTCGAGGGCATCGGCAACTCCTCGCTCTTTGAGCGCGTCAAGACCGACGACAAGGAGATCGAGGTCGCGCTGATCGTCAGCGAGATGACGCGCGCGCTGCTCAACATGGCCAAGCGGCGCGTGGGCGCGCTGATCGTCATCGAGCGGCGCACGCCGCTCAACGAGATCATCAACACCGGCACGCGCGTGGACGGCGTCATCTCCCAGCCGCTGCTGGAAAACATCTTCGAGCCCAACACCCCGCTGCACGACGGCGCGGTCGTCATCCGCGGCGACCGGGTGGTGGCCGCGGCATGCCTGCTCAACCTGTCCGAGGGCACGGGCATCAGCCGCGACCTGGGCACCCGCCACCGCGCCGGCCTGGGCGTATCGGAGACGACCGACGCCACGGTCTTCATCGTTTCAGAGGAGACGGGCATCGTCTCCATGGCGCGCGGCGGCAAGCTGACGCGCCACCTGGACGCGCGCGGCATCGGCCAGATCCTGCACGAACTCTACGACGCCAAGGACCAGGATCAGCAGGTTCCCTCGCTGATGAACTTCTTCAAGAGGAGGCAGCGCCATGATGAACGGCCCGATCAAAAAGAGTGACCTGCTGCCCAAGAAGGAGAAAAATACGCGCCTTGCGCGCTTTGCCCGCCGTGTGCGCGGCATCCTCTCCAGCAATTGGTTTTTACGCATCTTCTCTGTGCTGATCGCAGTCTTCCTGTGGGGCGTACTCATCGCCTCCGACGGCACGCTGTTGCGCGAAAAGATCTTCCAGGACGTGGAAGTCACCGTCACCGGCGCCGACACATTGCGCACGCGCGGCTTCATCGTCCTGGACGACGTCGCCTCGCTCATCCCCACCGTGCGCATGCGCGTGGAGGTGCCCCAGGCCAACTACAGCCGCGCTACCGGCTCCAGCTACAACCCGCGTATCGATCTGACGCGCATCCGCGCCGCCGGCACGCAGGAGGTCGAGGTCACAACCTCCACCTCGTATGGCCGCGTGCTCGAGGTTGTGCCCGCCAGCGTCACGGTCAACGTGGATGAGTACGCCCTGCGCGAACGCATCCCCGTCGTCGTGGAGACGACCGGCGCGCTGGCGGATGGCCTGTGGGCCGACACCTCCCGCTCCGATCCCTCCTATGTGGCCATCGGCGGTCCCCAGACGCTCGTCTCCAAGGTCACGCGCGCCGTGGCCACCCTGGACCTGGCCACGCTCACGAAGTCGCCCAAGACTCAGCGCAACGCCGTCGCCATCGAGTTGCAGGACGCCGACGGTAACGTCATCGACTCGCCGCTGATTGAGATCACCAATCAGTCGGTCATCATCGACTCCATCACCATCGAGACTGATGTCTATCCCTGCATAGATCTGCCCGTCGACGTCTCCACTGCCGTTACGGGCGACCCCGCCACCGGCTATCAGGTCGACAGCGTCGTCGCCTCTCCCGCATCCGTGCGCGTGGCCGGCGACGCGGCTGTGCTCGAAACGCTTACCTCTGCCATTGCCGCCGGACAGCTCAGCGTCGAGGACGCATCCGAAACCGTGACCGGGGCCGTGCAGCTGCACCGCATGCCTGACCTGCAGTACGTCAGCGTCAGCGAGGTGCTCATCACCGCCGATATCGTCGAGCAGCAGCGCGAGCGCACGTTCAAAAATGTCGCCATCACCGTACAGGGCGCGGCGGACGATCGTACCGTCCGTCTGGATGTCACCCGCACGACCGTACAGCTGACGGGCGGCTATTCCTTCATCCAGACCGTCACGGCCGAGGACGTGCAGTTGTACGTCGACGTCTCCGGCCTGGCGCCCGGACAGTACGAACTGCCCGTACAGTGCCGCATCGACAATGCGCCCGCTTTCAGCTGCGCGCTGGCCAACACGTCCGTGGCCGTCACCATCACCGAAGCGAAGTAACGGAGGGAAACATGGGGGCTTTTGCCGATACGCTCTTCAGCGTGCTGCTCAGTTGGGTGCAAAGCGCCGTCGGCAGCATCGTCACGCTCGTGCAGAGCGGCGGCGACCGGGGCCTGCTGGCCTTTTTAGGCAACAACTGGCTGTTCATCGTACTGGTGCTCGTCGCAGGCGGCCTGGTCGTGGACTGGCTGATCTGGCTGTTGCGCTGGCAGCCCTACCACGTCTGGGCCACGCGCGCGCGCCGCTTCAAGCGCGGTCTGCTCCGCCTGTTCGGCGTGGGCCGCCGTGACGAGGCGCGCCCACAGCCGGACGGCCCGGACGCGCCGCTTCAGCAGACCCGCCGGATGCCCGCCGTGCGCAAAGAGCCCCTGGAGCTGGATGAGGAGCAGCAGCGTGCCGCCTTCGCGCAGGCGCAGGCCGTGCCCGAAGAGGCGCTGGGCGCCTATCCCGGCCAGCGCTACGACGCGCAACCCGTCTACGAACAGCAGCCCATCTATCAGCCCGAGCCCGTATACGAGCAGCAACCCGCCTATGAACCCGAACCCGTATATGAGCAGCAGCCCGCCTATGAACCCGAACCCGTATACGAGCAGCAGCCCATCTATCAGCCCGAGCCCGTATACGAGCAGCAACCCGCCTATGAACCCGAACCCGTATATGAGCAGCAGCCCGCCTATGAACCCGAACCCGTATACGAGCAGCAGCCCGTCTATGAGCCCGATCCCGTATATGAGCAGCAGCCCGTCTATCAGCCCGAATCCGTATACGAGCAGCAGCCCGTCTATGAGCCCGATCCCGTATACGAGCAGCAGCCCGCCTATGAGCCCGATCCCGCATACGAGCAGCAACCCGCCTATGATCAGCCCGCAGAGGAGGTGGCGGATATGCCAGATGATGCGCGCCGCGACGAGAACCTGCGCCAGCGCTTCGGACGCCCCGACGCACCGCAGCAAGACGTCGAAGCTGTTCCTGCTTTCGATCCCTTTGCGCCCTATGACGCGCCCGAGATGCTGACAGCGCTGGGCATGCACGCCGGAGAACCGGCGTCCGAGCCGGCCAGTCCGCGTCCCCGCCGCCGTAGACGCGGAGCCGGGGAATCCCAGTCTAAGCCGGAACCAGAACCCGTTTCGGACCCTGAGCCCGGAGCGGAAGAGAATCCCGAGGTGGACATCGATCTCATCACGGAGGCGCCGGCGCAGGCCGAGGAACTGCCCGACGCGCCGCAATGGCCTGATTGGGAGAATACCTCGGCGCATCCGGTGGCGCGCATGGCGGACATCCGCGTGCCGGGCACGCGCACGAAGCTGTCGATGGTCGACCGGCTGCGCGAGCGGCTGGACAACCGGACGCAGGGCGGGCCCAAAAAGCGCAGCCGTCTGGCGGCGTTCTTCGACCCGCGGGAGGAGTCCGTCAGGGGGCTTTCGCCGCGCGTCAAGAAGGAGGACGCCTTCTCCAAGCCCGTGCGCCCGGGCGACGAAGGGCGCGAATAGACAGCCGCCGCTCCGGCACGCCCGGAGCGCGCTTTTTTGAAGGGGGCGTGTGCCGCTTGGCCGATCCGTCCGTCTGGGTTCCTCGCGCTGCCAGCGCGCTGTCCATCGCGCTCATGGCCGCGGCCTTTATCCCCATGCTCGTGCGATTTGCGCGCCTGCTGTGCGGTCGCGAGCCCGCCGCGCGGATGAGCCGGCGCGGACCAGGCGTGCGCGCGCTGCTGCTCGCGGCGCTCGTGATGCTGCTCAGCCGCCTGGCGCTGTACTTGGTCGCATGGGGCGCGGACTGCCTGATGCGCGGGCAGGCGTCGTCCCTGGCCTCGTCGTTTGGGCGGCTGTGGGTCCACTGGGACGCCAGCCACTACCTCAAGCTCGCCCAGCAGGGCTATGTGAACGTCGGCGACGACCGGCTGATGCTCGTCTTCTTCCCGCTCTATCCGTGGTGCGTGCGCGCAATGCACCTGCTGACGGGCGACTGGGTCCTGGCCGCAGTCGCCGTCAGCAACCTGAGCGCCATGGCCGCCGCCAGCCTGCTCTACGCGCTCGTGTACCGCGTCTACGACGTGCAGACCGCGCGCCTGGCGCTGTGCTATCTGCTGGTCAATCCCTATTCGCTCTTCCTGGCCGCGCCCTACTCCGAGGCGCTGTTCCTCGCGCTGACGCTGGGCGCGCTGCTGGCCGCCTCGCGCGAGCGCTTCTTCCTGGCCGCCGTGCTGGGCGCGCTCTCGGCGCTCACGCGCTCGCTGGGCGTCATCGTGTGTGGCGTCATCTGGCTGCAGTCCTGGCGGCTGGCCGTGCACGCGCGCAAGGGCCGCGCCCGTCTGGCCGTGCGCGGCACGCTGCTGGGCCTGCTCGTCTTCGCCGGCCTGGGCGCCTACCTGTACCTGAACTACCATGTCAGCGGCAATCCGTTGCAGTTCCTGATCTACCAGAAGGAAAACTGGTTTCAGGAGATGGGCACGTTCTTCGGCTCGGTGTACAATACGTTCGACTACCTCTTCCGCTCCTTTGGCGAGCCCGACGCATTCTGGACGTGGGGCGTGCAGGCGTTTGCGATCTTCTATACGATGGCGCTGCTGTGCTTCACCTGGCGGCGCATGCCGCTGGAGCACCACGCCTATACGGTCGTGTATGTGGCTGTCGCGCTGGCGCCGACCTGGCTGCTCAGCGGGCCGCGCTATCTGATGGCCATGGCCACCCTGCCCATCCTGCAGGCGGTCACCACGCGCCGGCGTATGCCGCACATGCTGCTGTGCAGCCTGCAGATCGCGCTGCTGCTGTTCTTCACCATCGGATATACCATCATCGTCGAGGTGCTGTAAATGAGCCTGCCCGAAGCCTTCCTGCAAAATCTGCGCGCCCAGCTGGGCGAGGCCGAGTTTCGCCTGTATCTGGAGGCGATGGACCAGCCGCATGCGCGCGGGCTGCGCCTGAACCCGCTGCGCGCGCTTTCGGCAGACTGGCGCAGCGTCGGCCCGGACGGCCTGGAGGGGCCCATCCCCTGGGCGGCGGGTGCGTGGTACCTCGCCCCGGATTCGCGCGCGGGCGCGCACCCGCTGCACGAGGGCGGTGCGTATTACCTGCAGGAACCCAGCGCCATGGCCGCCGTCGCCGCGCTGGACGTACGCCCAGGCCAGCGCGTGCTCGACCTGTGCGCCGCGCCTGGCGGCAAGAGCACACAGATCGCCGGACTGCTGGCGGGCGAAGGGCTGCTGGTGGCCAACGAACCCGTGCCTACGCGCGCGCAGGTGCTCTCGCGCAACGTCGAGCGCCTGGGCGTGCGCAATGCCGCCGTGCTGTGCGCGCTGCCGGACGCGCTGCAGGCGCGCTTTCCCGCGTTTTTCGACCGCGTGCTCGTGGATGCGCCCTGCTCCGGCGAGGGGATGTTCCGCCGCCAGATCGAGGCGCGCGCCGAGTGGACGCCGGACAGCCCGGCCCGTTGCGCCGCGCGCCAGCTGGACATCCTGCGCTGCGCTGCGCGCATGCTGCGCCCGGGCGGCCTGATGGTCTACTCGACCTGCACGTTCAACGCCGTAGAAAACGAGGGCGTGCTGGAGCGCTTCCTCTCGGAGCATCCGGATTTTATGCCCGACGCGTTCGCCCTGCCGGGGCTTGATCCCGCGCCGGCGGGCGTGCTGCGCCTGTTTCCGCAGCGCGTGCGCGGCGAGGGCCACTTCGTCTCACGCCTGCGCCGCGCTACAGACGCGCCGGTTCCCGCAAAGGGTGGCCGTCCCTCGCGCCCACGCAAAAGCGCCGCTTTGCCGCCGTGGCGCGAGCCGCTCGCGCAATGCCTGGCGCAGGCGCTGTCCCCGCGGGCGGACGCGCAGGCGCTGCTTGCACGCGCGCAGGCCTTCGGCGACGCGCTCTATGCCGTCCCGGACGGCCTGCCGGACCTATCCGGTCTGCGCGCGCTGCGCGTCGGGCTGCTGCTGGGCCATGTAGCCGGAAGGCGCGTCGAACCCGACCATGCGCTGGCGATGGCGCTCCGGCCGGGCGAGGCGCTGCGCGAGGCCGCGCTCACCGCCGAAGAGGCGCTGCGCTATCAGCACGGCGACGCGCTGCCCGCGCCGGAGGATGCGCCGCGCGGCTACACGCTGATGACGCTGGCGGGCTGCCCGCTGGGCTTTGCCAAGTGTTCCGACGGGCTGTACAAGAACCGCTATCCCAAGGGATTGCGCCGTTGAGCGCCAAGAAGGGCCGGGAGGCGTTGCTTCCCGGCCCTTCTTCGTCAACGCAGCGCGAGCGCTACCAGCAGCGCAACCTGCAGTGCCAGCAGCGCCGGCACGCCATAGCGAAAGCGGGGCTTTCGCGTCTTGTGGCGAAACGCGCGCATGCCCGTCAGGCCGCCCGCCGCGCCCAACAGCGCGCAGGCCGTGAGCAGCGTGCGCTCGGGCACGCGCCACCGCCCCTGACGCGCGCGGCGCTTGTCGATCCCAAACAGACAGAACGTGAAGACGCTCATCACGGCGGTGAGCGCAAGAAAGACCTGAACGTGCATGCCGTCTCCCTCCCCGTCATATGATTGTAGCGCATTGCGGCCCCGGGCGCAAGCGTTCCGGCGCACACTGCATAAGCCGCCGCGCCGCAGACCATACTATCACCGCACACATCGCGGCAATGGGAGGGATGATCCTTTGGAAATGACGAGCACCGCGCGCACCCCGCACGGCGGCTGGCGTCCGGATGAGATCGAGCAGCTGTTTTCGGAGATTCACGCGGCATCGCAGCGCGGCGAGCCGCTGCGCAGCGTCTTTGAGCGTCTGGCGGGACGTCTGGGCCGCAAGCCCAACAGCATCCGCAACTTCTACTATGCCCAGCTGAGCCAGGGCCGGGATCCGGAGCTCAAGCGTGCGCCGCCGTTTGAACCGTTCACGCCCCAGGAGGTTCGCGCGCTGCTGCGCGCCGTGCTCTCCGCCCGCGCCAGGGGCCGCAGCGTACGCGCCTGCGTACAGGAGCTGGCCGGCGGCGACAAGACGAAGATGCTGCGCTTTCAGAACAAGTACCGCTCCTGTCTCAAGACGCGCCCGGAACTGGTTCGCGAGGTCATGGCGGACATGGAGGCCGCGGGCGAGCCGTGCGCCGATCCCTTTGCCCCACGCGGCACGAGCGCGCGGGGCGCGCAGGCGATGCTGGAGGAGGCGCAGGGGCGCGTGCAGGCGATGCACGATCCCGCGCTGTACCAGATGCTCGAAGGGCTGAACCACCTGTTGGCGCGCGCGCAGGACCGGCCTGCGCGGGATGCCGTGCTGGCAGCGGACCGGCTGAGCGTGCGCTGCGACCTGATGCGCATCGCCCTGGACGACGCGCGCACGCGCGCACGGCGGTTGGAGGACAGTCTGGACGCGCTACTGCTGGAGATCAAGGAATTTCTGGCGCTGCCGGAGCTGACGCGCGCGCAGCGGGTAAACGCATTCTGCGAGCGGCTCTCCGCGCTGCTAGCGCCTGTGGAGGCGCAGCTGCCCATTCTGAGCGACGAGTCCTGAGTTGACATGCTCCCCCCGGCGATGCTATCATGTCTGAAAGCCGCATCGACGGGAAGGAGCGTTTTTTATGTCCACAGCTTTCGATTCCCTGGGTCTGTCGCCCGCGGACATCCTCTTGCCCGCGCCGCACGTCGATCCCGCGCGCTGGGCGGTCATCGCCTGTGATCAGCACACGTCCGACCCCGCTTACTGGCAGCGCGTGGAATCCTACGTCGGCGACGCGCCCTCGACGCTGCGCCTGACATTCCCGGAGATCTACCTGTCCGAGGGCTTCGACCGCGTGGCGGACATCCAGCGCACGATGCGCGCCTATGTGGCCGATGGCACGCTCGTGCCGGCCGTGCGCGACGGCTTTGTGCTCGTGGAGCGCACGATCGCCTCGGGCAGCCGGCTGGGCCTGATGGCCCGCGTCGACCTGGAGATGTACGACTTCGAGCGCGGCAGCGCCTCGCTCGTGCGCGCGACGGAGGGCACGATTCTGGAGCGCATCCCGCCTCGCGTGCGCATCCGCACAGGCGCGCCGCTGGAGACGCCGCATGTCATGCTGCTGGTGGACGACCCCGGCCGCACGGTGATCGAGCCGCTCTATCAGCGCCGGCGCCGTCTGACGCCGCTGTACGACTTTGAGCTGATGGAGGGCGGCGGGCGCCTGCGCGGCTGGCGCGTGGACAGCGAGCGCGAAAAGCAGCAGGTCGCCTCTGCGCTGGACGCCCTGCGCAGCGCCTGCGGCGGCCTGCTCTACGCGGTGGGTGATGGCAACCACTCGCTGGCCACGGCGCGCCAGTGCTGGCTGAACCTGCGCGACACGCTGCCGCCCGAGGCGCGCGCAGGCCATCCCGCGCGCTATGCGCTCGTGGAGCTGGTGAACCTGCACGACGACGCGCTGGTGTTCGAGCCCATCCACCGCGTGCTGTTCCATGTGGACGAGCAGGACGTGCTGCACAGCCTGAGCGCGTTTCTCTCGCGGCGCGGCGCGGCGATGGCGCCCCGGCGCGCGCGGGCGGACGAGCAGCCGCTGGCGTTCCTGTGCGCCAAGGGCGCGCTGTCCCTCGCAGTGCAGAATGCGCCCTTCGCGCTGTCCGTGGCGACGCTGCAGCGCTTTCTGGACGAATACCTGCCCTCGCGGCCGGAAGCCCGGCTGGACTACATCCACGGCGAGGCCTTCGCCCGCGGTCTGGCGCGCGAGCCGGGCAATGCCTGCTTCCTGCTGGACGCGCTGGACAAGCACGCACTCTTCCCCGCGGTTCGCCGCGACGGCGCGCTGCCGCGCAAGACGTTCTCCATGGGCGAAGCGGACGAGAAGCGCTACTACATGGAGTGTCGCGCGATCCTGTGACGCAGAGGCGCGGCGGATGCGTCCATCCGCCGCGCCGTCTTTTATGCCTCTTCGTAGAGCGCCACTTCCTCCAGCGCGTAGCCGCCCTGGCGTCCGTTCGCCGCGCGCGCGCGGGCGCATACCGCCGTCACATATGCCAGACCGGGTTCCGCCACCGACAGCAGCCCCATCGCCAACGGCAGGCGCTCCGGCGCGCGCAGCAGCGGATAGCGCAGCGGCGTCACGCCGTCAAAGCGCGCCAATGCCGGCGCGGCATGCGGCGCGGCCAGGTATCCTTCCGCCTCGGCGCGAAAGCCCAGCCGCACGGCCTCCAGATATGCGCGCAGCGTCTCCTGCGCGCTCTGCGGCCAGCGCGGCACGCCCTGCGCCCACACCGGCTGCGCAGAGACAAGCCGAAACCCGTCCGGCCCCACACGGTACTCGCGCAATTCACCGTGCCCGACGGCGTCCTCGCCGCCCACGACCGCACGCAGTACGTTCGCCCCCTCCCAGCGCAGGCTGCGCGCCGTCACAATCGCTGCCGCGCCCTCGCCGATGCGTCCGTCCGGCTGCGGCACGACGCACGCGAATGCGCCCGCGTCGCACGCGCCCTGCACCGCCAGCGCGCCGCCGTCCAGCGCGCGCGCCACAATCTCCCGTGCGCCTCCCGGCAGGGACGTCACCGGCTCCCCGTCGCGCAAAAGCGCCGTCTCCCCGCCGCATGCGACGGCCTCCAGTCCCTGCAAAAGCGTCGTGCGCACGGCCTGCATGCGCCCCGGCCAGGACGGCGGCCGCAGCTCCACCTGCGCCACGCCGTCCGGCCACTGCACGCAGTATACGCCCTCCTGTCCGTGCGGCTGCACGCGCCCCGCACGCAGCGTCAGTGCGCAAGCCATCGGCAGCGCCTCCATCCCCAGCGGCCGCAGCTCGATCAGCGCCCGCGCATCCGGCCGTGCGGGAAACGGCTGGGGTTGTGTCAGTTCGCCGCAAAACTGGCCGTTGACGTAGAGCAGTCCCGGCGCGCGGCTCTCGATCAGCAGGATCGGCTGCATCCGCATCCCTCCCATGCGCAGGCATTGTATGCCGCGCCCGCTCCGGGCAGACCCGTCTGCATGCAAAACGCCCAAAAAAATCGACGCGTTTTCCTCTTGACTTTTGGCGTCCGATGTTGTATTATATCATTCGTTCCCACGAGGCAATCGCATATGCGCCCATAGCTCAGCTGGATAGAGCGTTTGACTACGAATCAAAAGGCCACAGGTTCGAATCCTGTTGGGCGCGCCATAGAAAACTGTTGACATGCTTTGCGCTGTTGATGGTTTTCTTTTTTTTGTGCGCACAGGCACGCCATCGTCCGGTCATCGCCGCGCATAGGTCCGCGGCGACACGCCCGTACGCTGGCGGAACTGACGGCTGAAATGGCTGGCGCTGGCGTAGCCCAGCCGCTCCGCCAGGCCTGCCACGGATACATCCGTTCCGATCAGCGCGCTCTTGGCCGCATCCACGCGCGCCTGGATCAGATCGTTCACCGGCGAGACGTCAAACTGCGCCTTGTACGCCGAAAAGAAGCGCGACGGGCTCATGTGCAGCTCCTGCGCCATCCGTTCGACCGTCCACTGCTCGCCCATGCGCGCAATCAGGCTCGCGCGGAAGCGAAACAGCCGCGCCGACAACTCGGCGTTCACCGTCTCGCCCCGGCCCTGACATGCGCGCGAAAGGCGGATGAGCAGCATCCGCGCCGCCGCGTCGGCCATCTCCTGCCGGTGCGGACGGCTGGAGTTGATCTCCAGCTCGATCTCGCAGATGCCCGAGGTGATGAACGCGCAGTCCTCCGGATAGAACACGGCATCCACCGGCACCTCCAGACGCGCGATCAGTTCGTCCGCCCCAGCTTCCAGGTGCATCCAGTCGTGCATCAGCGCGCACTCGCTGGTGAATCGCTGCGGCGTGCGCGGCGCGTAGAGGATGCATGCGCCCGGCTGCGTGAGCGTCCCGTCCAGCCACACCGGTCCGAAGAAGTGCAGCAGCGTATATGTATCGATCCCCGCCGGCCGGTGGATCGTAAACCCCGCCGCCTCCGGCCACCTGTGGCGCGCGCTGACGACCACGTCCATCCCCTCCCTCTGTGTTTGAAACTCATTGTACCGCTTCCAGTAGGATCTGTCAAATTCCTGTGTGAAATCCTATTGCTTTGCCCCGCCTGCAAACCTATAATGAACGTAGTGACGGCGGGCCCCGCCCGCCCATTCGTAAGGAGGCTTTTGCTGATGAATTCCATTCCCCGTCCCGAACATCCCAAGCCCCAATTCCGCCGCGACGCGTGGATGAACCTCAACGGCGAGTGGGCGTTCGAAATCGACAACGGCCGCTCCGGCAAGGCCCGCGGCCTGCAGGCGGCGGACGCCAAGCTGTCCGGACGCATCACGGTGCCCTTTTGCCCGCAGAGCGAGCTGTCCGGCGTCGGCCACAAGGACTTCATGCAGGGCGTTTGGTACAGCCGCACGTTCACGCTGACCCAGGCGCAGGCCGCAGGCCGCGTCGTGCTGCACTTCGGCGCGGTCGACTACGCGTGCGAGGCGTTCGTCAACGGCCGCTCCGTGGGCACGCACAAGGGCGGCTATGTGTCCTTCCGCTTTGACGTGACCGACGCGGTGCAGGCAGGCGAGAACATCCTGACCGTCTACGCCGAGGACGACGAGCGCGACCCGCTCATCCCCCGCGGCAAGCAGAGCGAGCTGTTCTTCTCTCATGGATGCGACTACACCCGCACCACCGGCATCTGGCAGACGGTGTGGCTGGAGTTCACGCCCAAGACCCATATAGAAAACGTCAAGTTCTACCCCAACGTGGACGAGGGCTCGCTGTGGATCGACGCGCGCCTTTGCGGCGCGGGCACGCTGCGCGTGCAGGCCAGCTACGAGGGCCGGCCCGTGGGCGAGGCGTCCGTCCAGAGCGCCGGCGGTCGCGCACAGCTGACGCTGCCGCTGTCCGAGGTGCACCTGTGGGAGGTCGGCTGCGGCCGCCTGTACGACCTGACGCTCACCTACGGCGAGGACGTTGTCTACAGCTACGCGGGCCTGCGCTCCGTGCGCCTGGACGGCTACCGCTTCCTGATCAACGGCAAGTCCGTCTTCCAGCGCACGGTGCTCGACCAGGGCTTCTACCCCGACGGCATCTACACCGCGCCCAGCGACGCCGCGCTGGTGCGCGACATCGAACTGTCCATGGCCTGCGGCTTCAACGGCGCGCGCCTGCATGAGAAGATCTTCGAGGAGCGCTTCCTCTATCACTGCGACCGCCTGGGCTACCTGGTGTGGGGCGAGTTCCCCAACTGGGGCCTGGATCACTCCCGCCCCGAGGCCGTGTTCAGCGTGCTGCCCGAGTGGCTGGAGGAGGTCGAGCGCGATTTCAACCACCCCGCGCTCATCGGCTGGTGCCCGTTCAATGAGACGTGGGACCGCAACGGCCGCACCCAGTACAACGACGTGCTGCGCGCCGTGTACCTGGCCACCAAGGCCGCCGATCCCACCCGCCCCTGCATTGATACCAGCGGCAACTACCACGTGCAGACCGACATCTACGACGTGCACGACTACGAGCAGGACGTCAAGACCTTCCGCGACCACTATGACGAGCTGGCAAAGGGCGGCGAGCTGTGGGATCAGGTCAACCACCATCGAAACAGCAGCACCCGCCAGCACTATGACGGCAAGCTGCCGGTCTTCATCAGCGAGTACGGCGGCATCGGCTGGGCGCTGGGCGACGAGCGCGCCTGGGGCTATGGCAACATGCCAGAATCCGGCGAGGCGTTCATTGCCCGCTTCCGCGGCCTGGCCGACGCCATCCTGGACAACCCGCGCATCATGGGCCTTTGCTACACCCAGCTGACCAACGTCGAGCAGGAGCAGAACGGCCTGTACACCTACGACCGCCAGCCCAAGTTCGATCCGGCGATCTTCAAGGCGATCCTCTCGCGCAAAGCCGCCATCGAGGACTGAGCTGCCTTTCCACGCCCGCCCGGAATCCATCGATCCCGGGCGGGCGCCCTTTGTTTGCAATTTGACAATTGACAAGCAAAATCTGGCGGCCTATAATGAAAGACGTTGGATGGGATTTTCCACCCGTGGAAAAAGACGAGGAGGAAACGACATGAAAAGGTATCTCTCCGTGTTCCTGGCGGTCCTGCTGACGGCCGCCTTCTCCTGCGGTGCGCTGGCGGACTACGATCCGGCAACCGCCGCTTTTACTGCGTATGACACCGGCAGCTCCGACGTCGAGTTCAATCCCGCCGCCGGCACCTATGCCGACTACGTTCAGCTGAACGGCCAGCAGGGCTTTGCCATCTTCGGAAGCGACGGCACGCTGCTTTCCGACGCGTGCTACCCGACGATGCAGTACTGCGGCAGCGACGAGCCGTATTACGTCGTGGCCAGCGAGGGCGACGACGTGGCCAACCGCTGGGGCCTGGTGGACGGCTATACCGGCCAGCTGTCCGTGCCGACGCAGTACTTCACCATCGCCTATCTGTCCGATCGCTGGCAGGTCGGCGTCGTGGTGACGGAGGGCTCCGAGTCCAGCTATGACTTCCGCGCCTCGCAGGACGACGGCTACGTCTACTACTCGGCCGACCACTTCGACGTCTACTACGGCGGCGCGCTGGTGGGTACGCTCGAGCGCGACGCCGTCGACGCGGGCGATCCCTCCTACAGCGCCAACGCCTACGGCGACTACCTGTACGTCGAGGACCGTGAGGGCAAGCTGCGCTGCTTTGACAAGACGCTGACCGCCTCCGCCTATCCCTCCGAGTTCGGCGAGAGCAGCTACAGCGAGTACACCTGGGAGGGCGTGCACAAGGGCAGCAACCAGCAGGCGTTCGCGCCCGACTGTACGCTCACCCCGGACGAGGTCGGCAATCCCTATTTGACCGACGGCGGCATCCTGTACGACCTGCAGGGCAACATGGTGCTGCGCGCGCCCTCCGGCATCTATCTGCGCGAGTACGAGCCGGGCAACGCCTACATCGCCGCCTCCTTTGACGACAAGGTCGGCGTGCTGAGCCTCGCCACGGGCGAGGAGGTCGTGCCCTTCGAATATGACGAACTGCTCACGTTTGAGGGCGAGCTGTTCCACGACGGCTATCAGTTCCTGGTCAAGGACGGCAAGGTCGGCGCTGTGAACGAACAGGGTGAGGTCACCTGCCCGTTCACCTACAGCGAGGACAGCGTCGACTCCTCCCTCTACAGCCCCGCGCCCGTGCGCGTCGTGAAGGACAGCGACGGCTCCATGATCGTGCTCAGCGCCGCCGTGGGCGAGCTGCCCACCCGCTATGCGGACGCCACGGTCTCCTATGACTCGGACGCGCCCTACGTCGTCGTGGAGGACGCCGAGGGCCAGGTCGGCGTGATCGACATGTACGGCAACACGATCATCCCCTTCTCCGCCGACCAGAGCGTCTACGGCGTGGAGATCTCCGCGGACGGCTCCGTGGTGTGCGTACGCAACGACGACAGCTACACCTACACCCTCTACACGCTCCAGCAGTCCGAGGCCGCGCCTGCGGCGGACAACGCCGTCTCCTCCGCCCAGGAATCCGACGAAGCCCAGGCCTTGATGCCCGAGTCCCTCGCGCTTGAGGCCCTGACGTCTGAGGCCGAAACGCCCGAAGCCGAGTCCACGGCGGACGATGCCACTTGGACCTGCGCCTGCGGCCAGGAGGGCAACACCGGCAGCTTCTGCCCCGCCTGCGGTGCAGCGCGCCCGCTGACCGCCTGCCCGAACTGCGGCTATGCGCCTGCGGACGGCGCGCTGCCCAACTTCTGCCCGGAGTGCGGCACGGCTCTCCAGTGACCGACGCACAAAGCCCGCCTTCCCTAAGGGGAAGGCGGGCTTTTTTGTATGATCTAGCAGGCCGTCAGGCCTCAAGGATCTCCCGCAGCAGCGGCGTCAGGCGGTCGGCGATGATGCGGTGACCGTCGCGCATCGGGTGCAGCGGCTCCTCCGGCACCCAGCCGCGGGTGGAGATAAAGTGTACGGGTATCTCGTGCGTGCGGTTATACGCAGCGCAGAACGCACCCAGCTCCGCGTCGAACGCGCCGCAGAACGCGCCCAGGCAGACGATCTTCGCCCGGGGCGCGCGCTCGCGGATGAGGTCGATCAGCTCGCCGTAGCGGGCGAGATACTCCTCCGCCGGCGCGGCGCGGTCGTTTGCGCCGTGGTTGATCAAAACGACGTCCGGCGCCTCGCCCGTATAGGGCACGCCGTCGAACACATAGGGGTAGAGCAGCCCGGCGCGCGGCACGCCGCCGCAGCCGCTGCGCGTGAGGCCCACCGCGCCGTAGGCCTGGTACATCGCGCGCAGGTTCAGCCGCTGAGCGGTCAGCGCGGCGTAGGTGGCGCAGTTGTCATCCTGATACGGCCGGTTGAACTGATCGACCAGGCTGGCGGGCTGCGCGTCGTAGTCCACGTCGATGAGCACGCCCTCGGTGATCGAATCGCCGACGAACTCGATCAGCGGACGCGCGTCGAGCGGCAATACACCCGGCGCATCGACCTCGGCGCCGATGAACGCGACCGCGCCCATCTGCGGGCTGTACCAGCGCGGCAACATCTCCATGCCGCCCTTGTACACCACCCGCACGACATGCTCGCCCGCCTGCGCCGCCTGTATGCGCAGGTAGCGGTCCACGGGCGTCTCCACGCGCGCGCCGCCATCCACGCTCACCCACAGGTGCGGCGCGGGGTGCGGCAGAAAGCCCGCGTCAAAGTGCAGCAGCGCCATCTCCCCGCGAAAGGCAAGCTCAAAGCTCGACCCGGGCGCGGTCGTCACCGCACAGCGCGCGGTCGGCTGGTTGAATACGTGCGGGTCGTCCCCGTCCTGCAAGAGGCGCGACCAGCGGCCCGTCAGGCGCACGGACGCGTCGTTCCAACGGATGAACATGTTTTTTCCCTCTTCCCGTGATGTCGGCCCGGCTCAGAAGTTGGGCGGGGTGCATACCCACAGGACCGACGCCTCGGTCCTGCCCGCGTTGACCAGGTTGTGCGGCGCGTCGGGCTTGAAGGAGAAGCTGTCGCCCTTGCGCACCTTGTAGGAGCGATCACCCAGGTTGAGCTGCACGCTGCCCGAGAGCACGTAGCCGAACTCCTCGCCGATGTGGGGCAGGTCCAGCTCGCTGTGCCCGCCGGGCGCGAGCGTGAGCAGGATGGGCTCCATATCCTTCTTCTGCGCATTGGGGATCAGCCAGTGAATGACCACGCCCAGGTCCGGCGCCTCCTTGACGAACACATCTTCCTTGCGAAAGACGGGCTTTTCCGCCGTCTCGCTGGCAAAGAACTCACGAAAGCTGGAACCCAGCGTGACGAGGATGTCCTCCAGCGTCGACAGCGAGGGCGACGTCTGGTTGCTCTCCAGCTGGGAGATGAAACCCTTTGAAAGCTCACACCGGTCGGCAAGCTCCTTCTGCGTCAGATTATTGCGCAGGCGCAGACTCTTGATCTTTTCGCCAATATTGATTTCCACAAAGACCACCTCGTTGGGTTTTCCAAGATCAATCCTCACGATTATCTCAGCGAAACTCATTAAAGCACAAACGCCGCGCTTTGTCAAGCGCGGCGTTCGACTTTTCCGGTATTTACGATCCGTCAAAACGCCTGTCTTTTCAACGGATTTCAGCGTACATGCTAAACCGGGAATCAAGGTAGGCTATGCGCTACCGTCCTTCTCGCAGGGCTTGTTCGCCCATGCGTCCGACGCACTGGGCCGATAGCTCGCACACACAGGCGACAGCGTCGCGCGTGGCGGTGCGTTCGTCCAGGCCCAGTTCGCCCTGCAGATAGGCGCGCACGAGCGTGAACTGCAGGTGCGCTGCGCTCGCCTGGCGCGCGCCCTCGGGCGTGAGGGTGATGCCGCCGTAGTGGCGCTTCTCGATCAGTCCCCTGGCCAGCAGCAACTTCATCTGCTTGGCCACACTGGGGCGCGAGATGCCCAGAAACTCCGCCACATCCACGGAGCGCACCGCCCCGCCGTCCTCGCACAGCTGATAGACCGCCAGGAGGTAGCGCGTTTCCGCCTGTGCCATGCGTGCGCCTCCTCACTGATGGTTACAATGATTGCAGTGGCTGCACGAGCCGCAGGCGCAGCCGCTCTTCCGGCTCTTGACCAGATGACGTACGACCAACGCGACCGCTGCGAGCAGCACCGCGAGCACTCCTACCGTTCCCATTGAACAGTCCTCCTTTCCCCATGACGGCCGACGCGGCTTACGCCCGCGCGCCCATCGCGCCCCTGCGCCGCATCTCCCGCTCTCTCGAGGGGCGCAGCACCAGGTAGCAAAGCCCCGCCAGCACGGCCAGCGCGACCGCTGTCCAGACCGTAAATCCGTGGCCGGTCAACAGCATGCCCAACTGATAGACGATCAGCGCCATGGCGTAGGCGAAGCCCGTCTGATAGCCGATCGCAAACCACGTCCAGCCGGCGTTGTTGAACTCGCGCTTCATCGCGCCGATGGCGGCAAAGCAGGGCGCGCACAGCAGGTTGAACACCAGGAAGCTGTAGGCGCTCAGAGCCGTGAAGTGCACGGCGATGGGATCCAGCGCGACAAAATCGCCGCTCTCCACGATGGCCAGCGCGTCGCCCAGCACGCCGTAGAGCGCGCCGAACGTGCCGACGACCTCCTCCTTGGCCACCAGGCCCAGGATCGTCGCCACCGACGACTGCCAGTTGCCAAAGCCCAGCGGTGCAAACAGCGGGGCCACAATGCCGCCGACAGCCGCCAGCAGGCTGGCGTCCATGTCCTCCACCAGGCCAAAGCGGCCCTCGGTGAAGCCCAGGTTGGACGTCACCCACACCAGAATGCTCGCCGCAAAGATGACCGTTCCCGCGCGCTTGATGAATGACCAGCCGCGCTCCCACATGCTGCGCAGCATGCCGCCAAGGGTCGGCCAGTGGTAGGCCGGCAGCTCCATGACGAACGGCGCGGGCTCGCCCGCAAAGCGCCGGGTCTTCTTGAGCAGGATGCCCGAGATGATGATCGCCGCCACGCCCACGAAGTAGGCGCTGGGCGCAACCCACCACGCGCCGCCGAACATCGCGCCCGCGATGAAGCCGACGATCGGCATCTTGGCGCCGCAGGGGATGAACGTCGTGGTCATGATGGTCATCTTGCGGTCGCGGTCCTGCTCAATCGTGCGCGAGGCCATGACGCCCGGCACGCCGCAGCCCGTTCCGATCAGCATCGGGATGAACGACTTGCCCGACAGCCCGAAGCGGCGGAAGATGCGGTCCATGATGAACGCAATGCGCGCCATGTAGCCGCAGTCTTCCAGGAAGGCCAGCAGCAGGAAGAGCACCAGCATCTGCGGCACAAAGCCCAGCACACCGCCCACGCCGCCGATGACGCCATCCAGGATCAGGCTCTGCAGCCAGTCCGCACAGTTCACGGCCTCCAGCGCCGCGCCGACAAGCACCGGGATGCCCGGGATCCACACGCCGTAGTCCGCCGGGTCAGGTTCCTGCACCGCCAGCGCCGCAGTAAACGCCGCCGCATCCACAGTGATCGCCTTGCCCTCCTCCGGCTCCACGCTGGCCGTGACGCCTGCCTCCTGCGCCGCCGCGCCGAACGCATCCGCCGTCTCCTGCGAGACCTCTCCCGCCTCAACCTGCGCCGCCAGCTCCGCCGTGTCTACGCCGGCTGTCTCGGCCGCCGCGATGTAGGCATCCACCTGCTGCAAGGCCAGCTCGTATGTCTCGGATGCCTCCGCATAGGCGGCGCTGCCGATGCCCAGCGCGTGCCAGCCGTCGCCGAACACACCGTCGTTGGCCCAGTCCGTCAGAATCGTGCCCAGCGACGACCAGGAGATGTAGTACACCAGCGTCATGACGATCGCAAAGATCGGCAGCGCCAGGACGCGGTGCGTCACCACCCGGTCGATCCGGTCGCTGACCGTCTCGCCCGTATGCCGCTTGTGCACCGCCGCGCCGACGATCTCCCGGATGCTCCCGTAGCGCTGGTCGGTGATGATCGCCTCGCCGTCGTCGTCCAGCGCCCGCTCGCACGCCGCCGTCGCCTGCTCGATGCGCTCCTTCACCGCCGGGTCGAGCCGGAACGTGTCCATCACCTTCGCGTCGCGCTCGAAGAGCTTGATCGCATAGAACCGCCGCTGCCGCTCCGGCGCGGCTGCGCCCACCAGCTGCTCGATCTCATCCAGCGCCCGCTCCACCGCCGGCGCGAACGTGCGCAGCGGCTGCGGCGGCCTGCCCGCGCGGGCCGCCGCTTCGACCCGCTCCATCGCCTCGCGGATGCCCTCGCCCTTGAGCGCGGAGATCTCCACCACCGGCACGCCCAGCTTGGCCGACAGCGCCTTCGTGTCAATCCGGTCGCCCGCGCGGCGCACCACGTCCATCATGTTCAGCGCCACCACCACCGGAATGCCCAGCTCCAGCAGCTGCGTCGTCAGGTAGAGGTTGCGCTCCACATTGGTTCCATCCACTAGGTTCAGGATGGCGTCAGGCCGCTCGCCGATCAGGTAATCGCGCGCCACGACCTCCTCCAGCGTGTAAGGAGAGAGCGAGTAGATGCCGGGCAGGTCCTGAATGACGACCTCTTTGTCCTCCTTGTAGCGGCCTTCCTTCTTCTCCACCGTCACGCCCGGCCAGTTGCCGACGTACTGGTTGGAGCCGGTCAGGGCGTTGAACAGCGTTGTCTTACCGCAGTTCGGATTGCCTGCCAGCGCGATTTTCAGCTCCATGGGAACATCTCCTTTAGTTATCCAAAGTTAACTTCGAGTCACAGGCATGCGTCACTCGACCACGATTCGGTCCGCATCCGCCTTGCGGATCGACAGCTCATAGCCGCGAACCGTCAGCTCGATGGGGTCGCCAAGCGGGGCCACCTTGCGCACGAACACCTGCGTGCCCTTTGTCAGGCCCATGTCCATGATCCTGCGCCGCACCGCGCCCTCGCCGTCGATTCGCCGGACCGTCACGGTCTGGCCGCAGGCCGTCTCCCTGAGCGTTTGCATGTATTTCCCTCCTTCACACCATGATGCGCTGCGCCAGCTGCCGGGAAAGCGCAACGCGCGTATCCTTGACGTGGATGATGACGTTGCCCGAGATCTCCGAGACCACCGTCACCGTCTCCCCCGCCACAAAGCCGAGGTTGCAAAGAAACTTCTGCGTCTCGTCCTTGCCCGTGATCTTTCGAATGCACATCTGCTGTCCGGGGCGCGCCAATGTAAGCGGCATCACGCTTCCTCCTCTTTGTTACCCATAGCTAACATTTGTCGTTTGGTTTGGGGTTAGTCTTTCCTAACCCCGAGCCTAAGTTTACCATGATTCCAGGCCAGCGTCAAGCACACGCGGAAAAAAACGCGAGAAAAACCTTGACGAAAATTCTTTTCTTCGCTTATGCTATATGGGACAAAAGCTGGATGGGGGCGTGGACATGAAGCTGTACGAATCGGCCGAGAACTACCTGGAGACGATCCTCATGCTCGAGCGCAGCCAGGGCGCGGTGCGCTCCATCGACATTGCGGCCGCGCTCTCCTTTTCCAAGCCCAGTGTCAGCCGGGCGGTGCGGCTGCTGCGGGAGGACGCCTACATCCTCGTCGACCGCCAGGGCTACATCACCCTCACGGACAAGGGACGCGCCGTGGCCGAGCGCATCCTGGAGCGCCATACGCTGCTTACGCGCTACTTCGTGGCGCTGGGCGTGGACGAGGCGACCGCCCAGCAGGACGCCTGCCGCGTGGAGCACGACCTGTCCGACATCACCTTTGAGAAGATCCGGGAGCACGCGCAGCGCACGACGGACGAGGCGTAGCCCTGACGGGACAGGACATGGGATGTCCGGCGACATCGTTCCCGCCGGACGTCCTGTTTTTTTCGCCGCATCTGTGCGATGATGGCGGATGAAGGGAGGTCGTTTCATGGACCAACAGAAGACCGGCGCACTGCTGCGCGCACTGCGCAGGGAGAAAGGCGTCACGCAGGAGCAGCTGGCGGAGCGCCTTTGCGTCTCCAACCGGACCGTCAGCCGCTGGGAAAACGGCAACAACCTGCCCGATTTCGCGGTGCTCATCGAGCTGGCGGCCTACTACGATGTGACGGTGGACGAGATCCTTCGCGGCGAGCGAGCGGCTGCGCCCCAGCCCCCGCAGGCGCAGGACGCGCTGTATCGCATCGCGGCCTACACGCAGGGGGAGCGAGAGGCCTTCGCCCGGCGGCTGCACGGCCTGCTGACGGCGGGGGCCGCGAGCGGCGTGCTCTACGGGGCGCTCCTGGCGCTCGGTCTGGCGGAGGATGGACCCTTCGCGCCGGTCGCCTCCTTTGCGCTGGGTCTTGCGTGCGGCACGCTGCTCGTCTGCGCGCTGCTGACGGGCCGCCATGCCGCCGGCCTGCGGCGGGTCAAGCTGCGCCTGATGCGGCGCGAGGCCTGAGCGCCGCTATCCGACGTGACGGCGCAGCGCCTGCTCCAACGCGGCCGCGCTGCCCTTGGGCAGGCGGATCAGCTTCAGGCCCCGCCTGCGCGCCTCGCGCGCCGCATTCTGCGCCATGGTGTGCGACACGGTGTCCATACACAGGAAGATCAAGTCCGCCTGGCCCAGGCGCTGCGTGAGGTTGCCCGTCTTGAGCGCAAACACCTTCGCCTCACAGGCATAGCGCCTGCATACGTCCACGTACTTTCGTCCCATGCATTCGTTGCCGCCGATGATGATTGCGCTCATGATGGCCTCCATTCTGGTTAGTTATTGCTAACCTCGATGTAAAAGAAATGGTTAGCGAATGCTAATCCGTTTCCATTGTAACAGACGCGGCCGCCGCTGTCAAGCGCCGGCCGCGCCGTTTTTTTAAGGGGACAAGAGACGCTCATCCGTTGAGGCACTCAAACCGCCCGTCCGGACAGGAGGCGTCCTCGCCGGGCAGGAGGTTGAACCAGCCCTCCCCGGTCAGCACGCCGAAAGCGGCAAATGCGCCGTCGTTGCGCACGCGGCCGTCCTGCGCGCGCAGGGCGGCAGGGGCGGGATGCAGCAGGGGCCACATCGGGCCGGGCGCGCCCACGCAGACGATCTGTTCGGACCGGGCGACCTCCTGCGCGCCGCGCAGTACGCATACGCGCAGCAGGAGCAGACCGGGCGTCTCGGGCAGCTGCGCATAGGCGCGCAGGACCTGCTGGGACTTCTCCTGCACGATGCGCGCCTCCTGCCACAGCACAGCGCCCGAGGCGTCATAGAGCGCGGCGTGCACGGCGACATCCTGCATCTGTTCCCTGCATAGCAGGTGGATGAAGCCGTCCAGATGCGTGCCGGGCCAACAGGCGAGGCGGTCCAGGCAGATGGCGGCGCACAGGGGTGCGAGCGCCTCCCGCACGGCGAAATAGGCCGGCCGGCGCGCGCCGTCCGCCTCGACGAGCGCGTCAGAGCAGGGCGCAGGGAAGGACTCCCTGAGGCTGCCCAGCACCGCGGACGCGCCGCGCATGCGGGCGCTGAGTGCAGCCCGGCGCAGCGCCTCGGCCTGCAGGCAGCGCGAGAGCGCGCACAGCGCGCGCATGTCCTCCGCCGGCGCTTCGCCGCAGGCCTCCCGTAGCATCTCGCGGTCGATGACGGAGCCGCCGCCGCGCAACATCCAAAATGGGCCTGTCTCGGGCCAGCAGGGCGCGCCAGCCGCCAGCTCCTGCAGGCGCGCGCCGCTGACGGCCGCACGCACGGGCGCCTCGCGCATCGGCGCAGTGTCCTGCGCAAAGCCACGTGCCATGTCCTCCAGGCTACCGGGCAGCTCGGGGCCTCGCATCAGGCAGGCCGTCGCGCCTGCGCCGGGCAGCCCCGGCTGCGCAGGTAGCGCAAGCGGCCGTACGTCACCCAGGCGCGCCAGCGCCGCCTGCGCGGCAGGAACGTCCTGCGCCGCCCACTGCACGATGCATGGACGGGCGCACAGCCGTGCGGCAGTCTCCTCCTCCCGGCCGCGGGGCAGGCGCTGAAAGATCATCAGCCCCGCCTCGTCGCACGCGTCATAAAAGGCCTCGGCCTCCTCGCCGCAGACGAATAGCGCGTTCAGTCCCGCCTCCCGCGCCAGGCGTACGAGCGCGTCAAAGTCCGCGCGCGCCGCGGCGGCATGGACATCCGGCTCATGGCGTGCGCACAGCAGGTGCATGGGCTCGCCGTTGACGCCGCACAGCATCGCGGGCTGTCCGGGCAGGTACAACTCGGACTGCACGGTGCGAAATCCCGTGCGCATGCGCAGGCTGTCGCAGGCCATATTCCGACGCAGCAGCTGCAGCCGCGCCGACACGGGCGCATTGTTCCTACCGGGCCGCCACAACGGCCAAGAGACGTCGCCGGGGCGCATCGCATGCAGCAGCGTGACGCGCGCGGCCGGCAGCGTCTCCTCAAACGAAAAGACGCCTAGGATCTCGTCGCCTGCGGTGAGCGCGTAGCGCAGCGTATACCGTCCGGGCACAAACGCCTCGACCGCAACCTCTGCGACGAGTTCATCCGCCTGCGCGCGCAGCGCCATGCGCTCGATGCGCGCGGCGCTTACGCCCACGAGCCTCACGCGCCCCGGAATGCCCTGCGCGGCGCGCGGGGGCACGCCCACGGGCGGCGCGGGGTCAAACGCGAGCTCAAAGGGCATCTCTTCGCGCCCAAAGGCTTCGCCCGTCACATCGGCCCGCAACGGGCCGTCCGAAAAGGCGATCTCCCGCCCGCCCACGCGCAGCACGCCCGCGCCGCGCAGCGCCTCAAAGCGCAGATAGACCCGCTCGTCCGCCAGGCCGCGCACATCCGCCACGCCGGAAAACGTCCACGCGCGCAGCGCCGCCCACTCGGCCTCTCTCGCACGCAGGCCCTCCTCCAGCCCTTCGACGGCGCCCGCGCCTGACAGCGCCTGCAACACCGTGCACGGCGGACGCACATCCAGCGCGTATCCTGCGCCCGAGAGGCGCAGCGACGTGATCTCCCGCTTGCAAGCCACCGGTATCTCCCCCGTTTCTTCCCGAACCGCATGCGAATTTGTGGAAATGCGCAACAAACCGGCCCGTTTGGACGTTCTTAATAGTAGGCGGCGTCAGCTCAGCAGGCGGCCGGCCATGAGCAGGCCCACCGCGCTCTTGCCGTCGCACAGCTCCCCGCGCATCACGCGGTCGATCGCCTCGCCCAGCGGCATGCGCACCACGTCGAGGAACTCATCCTCATCCGGGTGCGCCTTGGCCGCGCTCAGGCCGGTGGCCAGATACAGCGCGATGCGCTCGGAGCTGAAGCCGGGCGTCGTCAGCAGGACCGTGAGCGGCTGCCAGCGCTGCGCGCGCAGGCCCGTCTCTTCCTCCAGCTCGCGCTTGGCGCACACAAGGGGATCCTCCCCCGGCGCATCCAGCTTGCCGGCGGGGATCTCCAGCGTCACCCCGCCCACCGCCACGCGGTGCTGGCGTACGAGCGTGACGAAGCCCGCGTCGTCCACTGCGACGACTGCCGCCGCGCCGCGGTGCAGCACGATCTCGCGCGGCGCAAGCGCGCCGTCGGGCAGACGCACGGTCCACTTCTCCACGTCGATGACCTTGCCGTCAAAGATGCGCTCGCGCGACACCGGCGTCTCGCGCAGTCCCTGCTCGCCGTCTCCCTGTTGCATCCTGATTCCTCCTTCGTATATATGGAAAGGGTTGTCTGGGGGTATGTTCGAGCCAAAGGGCCTCATTTCCTGCCTGACCGCGTGCCGGGCGCGAATTTGCGCGAGCCGTTTGCGTTGACAAGTGCCGCGGCGCAAGCTACAATTGAAGCATGTCAAGGGTTACATCCATCCGCGCGCATATGCCGCGCAACCACAAATGACACCGGCCTGATCGCCACAGATTTTCAAGGAGGGGTTGCATGAAAACGCAACGGTTCATCCGCCGTGCGCTGGCCTTTCTTCTGGGCCTAGCGCTGTGCCTGCCCGCCGCGGCCGCGACGGGCGAGCAGCTCTCGCCTGCGAACGTCTCGGCGCTGTATACGGCGCCCGATGGCAGTGTGCAGAGCTATCCCGCCGTCCTGCTGACCGACTCGCAAGGGACGACGGACGTATACTGGATTCAGGTACCAGACGCTTCAATGCTGTCTACCCTGAATCTGCAGGTCGAGGCCTACGGCCCTGACGGCATGCCGCTTGCCCTGATGTTCCAGCCGGACATCCTCGCCTCGTCGCTCGACCTGAGCCAGAGCGTCGCCGCGCCCCTGCTGATCTCCGGCACGACGGACGCGTATTCCGTGCGCTTCTACGTCGTGGCCTCAGCGCCTGACGTGGCGATGCCCGATCCGATCAACCCCGAGGCGATCGACGGTTACATCTACGGCGCCGGCCTGCAGCCCTCGCGTGAGACGACGCCCGTCCCCGAGACGCCCGTTCCCGAGACGCCCGTTCCCGAGACGCCCGTCCCTGAGACGCCCGTCCCCGAGACGCCCGTCCCCGAGACGCCCGTCCCCGAGACGCCTGTCCCTGAGACGCCTGTCCCTGAGACGCCCGTTCCGGAAACCCCGGCCTTTGACCCGTCCATCGCAATCGGTCACTACGTCGCCGCTGCCGGCATGGAGGGTCCCGCCATGCTCATGCAGGAGCCCGGCCTCGTCGACGACCGCGTGGCCTATGTCGATGCGGGTGAGCCGCTATTCGTGAACACGTTCTTCCTCAGCGACGACGGCGTCTACTGGTTCTTCGTCACCCGCTTCACGACAGGGGAGGAGGGCTTTGTGCGCATGCGCGACGTCTCCTACGTCGCCCCGGAGGACGAGGAGGCCCTGCTGGCGCCCTACCAGCCGGCTTCGACGCCCGTTCCCGAGACGCCCGTTCCCGAGACGCCCGTTCCGGAAACCCCCGTCCCGGAGACGCCGGTTCCTGAGACCCCCGTCCCCGAAACCCCGGTTCCGGAAACCCCCGTCCCGGAAACCCCTGTCCCCGAAACGCCCGTCCCGGAAACCCCTGTCCCGGAAACGCCAGTCCCGGAGACCCCCGTCCCCGAGACGCCCGTTCCCGAGACCCCTGTCGAAAACGCCTATGAGCCCGGCTCCTATGCGCTGGTGAACGTGGGCGCCTGCGCGCTGCGCAGCGCGCCTGAGCAGCGCGACGATACGCTCATCGACCGTTACGCCGCCGGCACGCTGGTGCGCGTGGACGGCACGGTCGAGGGGGGAGAATGGCTCGACGTACTGCTCTTTGACGACGCGCGCCAGACGACGCGCGACGGCTACATGATGAAGAGCGTGCTCGATGCGATCCCGCAAGCCGACGGCGAAGCGCGCGTTGAGGCCTTCAAGGCCGCCGGCGGCACCATCGCCGTAGAGGACATCGTCGACTCCGTCGACCTGGGCTACGATCCCGACGCGCTGGTCTACCCGCAGTACGCCAAGCCCGTCGTCGACGAGACCCATCCCGACCTACTGATCACGCTGCTGCCCGGCCCGGGCGAGCAGCCCGGCACCGGCGAGGTGCAGACCGTGCCCGCCGACGAGCTGCTCGTGTTCGACGGCTACGAGCGGGATGCGGACGGCCGCGTCTGGTTCAAGGCCACGCTGTACGGCTCCGGCCAGACCGGCTACGTGCTGGCCACCGACGCGCAGCTGGTCGATACGACCGTCGCGCAGCAGGAGATGGACCGCATCGATGCGAACCGCCCGCAGGGCACGGCCGAGCCCACGGCCGAGCCTTCGCTTGAACCCACGCTGGAGCCCACGCTCGAGCCCACGGCCGAGCCTGAAACAGAGGATCCGCAGCCGCTGACGCTGGGCGACGTCTACCACTACGGCCGCGCGACGGTCGACAAGGGCGGCAAGGTCAACCTGCGCCGCGGCCCCGGCACCGGCGAGAACATCATCGAGGAGGTCGCCGACGGCACCGTCCTGTGGGTAATGGAGCAGGTCGCCAACGGCAAGGGTGAGCTGTGGTGCCTGGTGAAGAACACGGCCACCGGCAAGACGGGTTACATGATGTCCTCCTATGTGCAGCTGATGGGCGCAAATGAAGAGGCAGCCTATCGCGCCTCGCTGGACAATCCGGAGCCGACGCCCACGCCCTCCCCGGAGCCGACGCTCGCGCCCACGCCGACGCCCGAGCCGACGCCCACGCCCGAGCCCGGCGCCACGCCGGCCCCGACCCAGACGCCTGCGCCCTATGCGGGCTATGCCAAGACGCTGCGCAACAACGTGTTCGTGCGTCAGGTTGCGGGCGACAGCGCGACGACGCTTTCGACCATCCCCACGGCCGGCACCGTCGTGGACGTGCTCGACCAGCAGTATGTGGACGGCCAGCGCTGGCATCTGATCATCTACAGCAACGTGCGCGGTTTCGTACGCGACGACGAACTGCAGGCGCTCACTGAAGACGAGTCCAATGCCTATGAGGATAGCCTGAAGACGCCTGAGCCCGTCGCCACGCCCACGCCCGAGCCGACACCCACGCTCACCCCGGCACCCACCGCCACGCCCTTGCCCACCGCCACGCCGCTGCCCTTTGAGGGCTATGCCTACACGACGATGGACAACGTCGTCCTGCGCGGCAATCCCTCCGACGGCGCGTCCATTGAGTACGTCATCGAGGATACGAACAGCGTCGTCTACGTCGTGGGCCAGTCGTATGTCGACGGCCAGCAGTGGCACCTCACGCGCTATGAGAACCGCTGGGGCTACATCCACAACAGCCAGCTGCGCTTCATGACCTACGACGAGGTGCAGGCCTACCTGCAAAGCCTCGTCACGCCCACCCCGGCGCCGCTCTCCACGCCGCAGCCGGTCAACTCCAACAGCCCCAGCAGCTATGCCGTCACGACTGCCGACAAGGTCAACATGCGCAGAGACGCCGGCATGGATGCCTCCGTGCAGACGGTGCTGTCCAAGAACTCGCTGTTGCTCGTGCTGGGCAGTACGTCCAATGGAGGCTATACCTGGTATCGCGTCGACTACCGCGGCACCGTCGGCTATGTGCGCGGCGACTTCCTGAAGGTCATGAGCATCGCCGAGCTGAACGCCTACCTGCAAAGCGGCGGAGGCAGCTCTTCGTCCGGCAGCGGCAACAACGTCGACTACACCGGCAATTACAACGGCAAGCCGCTGGCCACGATCAATCCCAACCTGAACGCCACCTGGACGACGCCGCGCCCGGGCATGCCCGACTACTCGACGCCCACGCCCATCCCGACGTCCACGCCCATCCCGACCGCCACGCCCAGCCCGTTTGGCACGGATGAGGACGACAATGGCGACCCGATCACCCTGCGCACGACGCAGAACAACGTCTCCGTGCTCTCCATCGCCAATGACGCGACCTCCGTACAGTCCTACATTTCCACCGCGGGCACGCAGGTGCAGGCGGCCCTGCAGATCACCGTGGACGGCCGCGTCTGGTACGAGGTCTCCTACAACGGCCGCACCGGCTATGTCGACAGCGCCTATGTCGATCCTGTCGCCACGCCCAGCCCGTCGGCCTCGGCCTCGCCCGCGCCCGTGACCGAGACGGAGTCCTCCGCCGCGCCGCTGCTGCTGCTCGGCCTGGGCGTCCTGCTCATCGGCGGCGCGGCGGGCGCCTACGGCTTCATCGTGCACCGCAACAACATCCGCAAGGAAGAGGAGCGGCTGCTTGCCCAGCGCCGCGCGCAGCAGCAACAGCAGCAGCGCCGCGCACAGCAGCGCCCCGTCGATCCGAACAGCACGCAACGCACGTCGACCGTGCGCCCGCAGGGCGGCGCATTCCGTCCCGGCATGACCGGCTCCACCGGTCCCATGGGAGCGGCGCGACCGACCGGCGCGTCTAGTGCGACCGGTGCGACCGGTGCGGCCGGTATGGCCGGTGTGGCCGGCGCGGCCGGTGTGAATCGTGCGACCGGTGCGACCGGTACGGCCGGTGCGACCGGTGCGACCGGTGCGGCTGGCACGCCGCGCCCGACCGGCATGACCGGTATGCCCCAGCGACCCGTCTCTCCGTCCGGCCCGGCTCGTCCGGCGCAGCCCAATCCCTATGCACGTCCGACCGGCGCGACCGGTGCGGCCGGTGCGACCGGCACAGCAGGCGTGGCCCCGCAGGTCACTCGTCCTACGGCGCCCAAGGCCCCGACCGGTGCCACCGGCGCGACCGGTACAGCAGGCGTGGCTCCGCAGGTCACCCGCCCCACGCCGCCCAAGGCCCCGACCGGTGCGACCGGCGCGGCTGAGGTGACTGACGCCGAAGGTGCCGAGCACCGCCGTCGCCGTACGCGGCCGACGGACCGTCCGCTCGACATGTAACCCCACGCTCAAGGCCGGTCAGGCAACGCCTGGCCGGCCTTTTTTCGCCTTTGGTGACATCGTTACGGTTTAGAGGCGCAGCCTGTCCTATAATGAATTCATCAAGAGGACGCCGCAGCCCGGTTGCTAACGGCGCCACAAGAGGAGGCACGTCATATGGTCATGACGATTACAAAGGAAAACTTTCAGCAAGAGGTTCTGCACAGCGACCGTCCCGTGCTGCTCGACTTCCACGCCGTGTGGTGCGGCCCGTGCCGCATGCTCTCCCCCATCGTCGACGAAGTCGCCCGTGAGCGCACAGACATCAAGGTCGGCAAGGTGGACATCGACGCACAGCCGGAGCTGGCGGCGGCCTTTCGCGTATTCAGCGTACCGACGCTTGCCGTCGTGCAGGGCGGCAAGATCGTCGCCCAGAGCGCGGGCGCGCGGCCCAAGAGCCAGGTGCTGGCAATGCTGCCCGGCGCCTGATCCGACAGGCAATACAAAAAGTCCCCCGGGGAAAGGCCTCCCCGGGGGATTGGGCTTTACAGGCCGTTGTGCCCGTAGCCAGCGCCGTCCGGCGCACTGCGCAATACCTGCTGTACACGCTGCGTCTGCGGCGCACGGCCGGACGCATGCGCATCCCTCCTTTTTGTGTTGGAACATTTTCTTAATTGTACATCACGTGCGCGGCGTGGGCAAGCTGATTTCGCAGACCGCCAGATCTCCCCATTTCTGCACGATTTTCCCGAATCCCTTGTCCTGCGGCACAATTTCAGTTATACTGAAAGTGAACGCATAGATATGGCCGCGGCGTAACGCTCGCTGCGGTGGAAGGAGATCTTCCCAATGTTCCCGCTTGAATCAGCTTTTGCCTCCGCGCCCGTGCCCAATACGGTGCTCATCGTCGACGACGACGAGATCAACCGTGGCATATTGGAAAACATTTTTGCCCCCTTCCATGAAATTGAACATGCCGAAGACGGCGCGCAGGGCCTGGAGGCGATCCTGCAAAACCCCGATCGCCTGTGCGCCGTGTTGCTGGACGTAGTCATGCCGCGCATGGATGGCATCACCGTGCTGCGCCGCCTGCGCGAGGCCGGGCTGTTGCAGCGCCTGCCGGTGTTTCTTATCACTGCCGAGGCCAGCGACAGCGTGCTGCGCGACGCCTATGAGCTGGGCGTGATGGACGTCATCAGCAAGCCCATCGTGCCGTTTGTGGTGCTGCGCCGCGTGCAGTCCGTGGTCGAACTGTTCAAGGCGCGGCGCCGGCTGAACAACGTCGTGCTCATGCAACAGGCGGACCTGCTGGCCAAGGCCGAGCGGATCATGCAACTCAACGTGGGCATGATCGAGGCGCTGTCCACCGCGATCGAATTCCGCAGCGGCGAGTCCGGCGAGCACGTACGCCGCATCCGCGACATCACGCGCCTGATGCTGCTGCGCACCGAGCTGGGCGCGGAGCTGTCCCCGGAAACGATCGACCAGATCGCCCTGGCCGCGATCATGCATGATGTGGGCAAGATCGCCATCCCCGACGCGATCCTCAACAAGCCGGGCCGCCTGACGCCCGAGGAGTTCGAGGTCATGAAGACCCACACCCTGCAGGGCGCGCTGCTGCTGGAGAAGATCCCTCAACTGCGCGAAAGCGAGGCCTACGCCTATGCCTATGACATCGCGCGCCACCATCACGAACGCTGGGACGGTCGCGGCTACCCCGATGGCCTCAAGGGCGACGAAATCTCCATCTGGGCGCAGATCGTCTCCCTGGCCGACGTGTACGATGCGCTCAGCTGTAAGCGCGTGTACAAGGCCGCGTTCCCGCGCGAGCAGGTGCTGGAGATGATCCGCAGCGGTCAGTGCGGCGCGTTCAATCCGCGGCTGCTGGACTGCTTCTTCGACGTCGAGGACGACCTGGCGCGCCTGTACGAGCGCGCTTGAGCCCCAAAAAAGAGGAGGATTCGACATGGATGCTCAAAAGAGAGAGACGCTCTGCGCCGCCGGCATCGACGTGGACGCCGCGCTGGAGCGTCTGATGGGCAGCGATGCGCTGCTGGAGCGCTTTTTGAAGAAGTTCGCCGCCGACGCCAACTATGCGCGCCTGCAGGCCGCCTTCGAGCAGGCCGACCGCGACGGCGCCATCGCCGCCTCGCACACGCTCAAGGGCATGTGCGGCAACCTGTCCATGACGGCGCTGTTCGATCTGTTCACGCGCCAGGTCGCCCTGCTGCGCGCGGACGACTGGTCCGCCGCCGCAGCGCTGATGCCGGACATCGCGCAGGGCTATGAGCGTGCCGTGCAGGCAATTGGTATGTGTTTCGGCAGCTGAGTGCGCATACGAACAGGAATGCTGCGGCAGAAAGGACGCCTCTGAATGATGGAGCGAAGGATGAAGCGCTTTCTCCTGCTCAGCTTGATTGGCGTGTTGGCGCTGTGCGCGGGCGTCTTTACTGCCATCACGCTGTTCATGCTGCGCCGGAGCGACCAGACAATCAACGCCGTAGGCGAGATCTATATGGCCGGGATGGACCGTCAGCTCAAGCTGCATTATGAGACGCTCATCGAACTGCGGCTGAGCCAGGTCGACGACATCGTACTCTACGTGCCGCCGGAAAATGAATCCGCCTACACCGAGGACATGTGTGCTCGCCTGACCACGGGTGCGCAGGAGCGAGGTCTGACCTATCTGGCGCTGCTGTCCACGGAGGGCGATGCCGATGTGCTCTACGGCGAGCCCGTGACGTTCGGCGACCCGGAGGGGTTCCTGCACGCGCTCAACGGCGGCACGCGCAAGATCTCCTCCGGCCGTACGGCCTCCGGCGAAATGCTCATGATGTTTGGCTGTTCGGTCGGCTATCCGGCCTCCCGCGGCTATCCAATGAAGGATGACGGGCAGTGCACCGCGCTGGTCGCCGGCTTGCCCATGAGCTATATCGACGACACGCTCTCGCTGGATATGGATGAGAGCCTGATCTACTCGCACATCATCCTGCCCAACGGCGAGTTCCTGCTGCAAAGCGCCGACGTCCAGAAGAGCAATTACTTCGACTGGCTGACGCAGAGCGCCTCGTTTAAGGAGGGAACGCCCGAGGAGAACGTCGCGCGCCTGCGCGAGGCGATCGAGCAGGGTGAAAGTTATGCCTTCGTGCGCACGGTGGACGGGCAGCGCAGCCTGGTCAGCTGCTCGCCCCTTCCCTATTCGGACTGGTATCTCGTCTCGGTCATGCCCCACGGCGTGATGGATGAATCCATCGCCGAGCTGGGCACGCGGCGCATCGGCACCATGATCGGTGGGTTTGGTCTGGTGTTGTTGGCGTTGCTGGGTGTCTTTTTCGGCTATGACCGCCTGTCGCGCCAGCAACTGGCCGCCCTGGCGGCCGCGCAGCGCGAGGCCGAGCGCGCCAGCCGCGCCAAGAGCGAGTTCCTCTCCAACATGAGCCACGACATCCGCACGCCCATGAACGCCATCGTCGGCATGACGGCCATCGCCACCGCAAACATGGACGATCCCGACCAGGTGCGCGACTGCCTGCGCAAGATCACCCTGTCCAGCAAGCACCTGCTGGGGCTCATCAACGACGTGCTGGACATGTCGCGCATCGAGAGCGGCAAGCTGCAGCTCAACATGGACGAGACCTCGCTGCGCGAGATCACGGAGAGCCTTGTGTGCATCGTGCAGCCGCAGGCGCAGGCCAAGCGCCAGCACTTTGACATCTTCATCCGGGACGTGGAGCAGGAACGCGTGTGCTGCGACGCGGTCCGCCTCAACCAGGTGCTGATCAACCTGCTGTCCAACGCGCTCAAGTTCACGCCCGAGGGCGGCACGATCCATGTGACGATCGCGCAGGAGCCTTCGCCGCTGGGCGCGGACCACGTCCGCACGCACTTCTACGTCAAGGATAACGGCATCGGCATGTCCGAATCGTTCCAGAAGACGATCTTCGATTCCTTCGTGCGCGAGGACAACGCCCGCGTGCACGGCATCGAGGGCACGGGCCTGGGCATGGCCATCACCAAGCACATCGTGGACGCGATGCACGGCACGATCCAGGTGCGCAGCGCGCCGAATCAGGGGTCGGAGTTCCACGTGACGCTTGACCTGCGCCGCGCAGGCCCGCAGGAGGAGGACATGCGCCTGCCCGCCTGGGATGTGCTCGTCGTGGACGACGATGAGCAGCTGCGCCAGAGCGCCGCGCAGGCCCTGAACGCCATCGGCGCGCACGCCGACGTCGCGCCTGACGGCCCCACCGCGCTGGCCATGGCGCGCGCGCACGCCTATCACGCCGTGTTGCTGGACTGGAAGATGCCCGGCATGGACGGCGTGCAGACCGCGCGCCAGCTGCGCCAGCAGCTGGGCGAGGGCGTGCCCATCCTGCTGATCTCGGCCTACGACTGGAGCGACGTAGAGCACGAGGCGCGCGGAGCAGGCGTGTCGGGCTTCCTGTCCAAGCCCCTGTTCAAATCCACGCTCTACTACGGCCTGCGCCGCTTCGCACAGGATGCGTCCGACGCGCCGGCGGAGCAGGCCGAGTCTGCCGCACCGGACTTCACGGGCGTGCGCCTGCTCGTGGCCGAGGACAACGAGCTCAACTGGGAGATTGCCCATGAGCTGCTCTCGGCGTTCGGCTTCGAGCCGGACTGGGCGGAGAACGGCCAAATCTGCGTGGACAAGTTCGCGGCCAGCGCGCCCGGCGCCTACGCGGCGGTGCTCATGGACCTGCGCATGCCCGTCATGAACGGCTACGATGCCGCGCGCGCCATCCGCGCCAGCGGCCGGCCCGACGCGCAGGTGCCGATCATCGCGATGACGGCCGACGCGTTTGCCGAGGACGTGCAGCGCTGCCACGAGGCCGGCATGAACGCGCACGTGGCCAAGCCCATCGACGTGCGGGAGCTCGTGCGGCTGCTGCAGCGCTATGTCCGGCGCGCGTAAATCCACGGAAAGATCGAAGGGCCCCGGCGGAAGCTTCCGCCGGGGCCCGTTTCATGCCTCGAGGCGTTCAAAGTACGCGATGAAGTTTTCGCCCGCGATGCCGCGCACCGTCTCCTCCGGATAGCCCAGCGCGCGCAGCGCGTCCAGGATGCGTGGCACGTCCTGCGGGCCGGTGCAGTCCAGCGGCGTGCGCTCGATGCCGTCAAAGTCCGACCCGAAGCCGACATATGCCGCCCCGCCCAGCTGCGCAATGTGGTCGATGTGGCGCACGATGTCCGCCACGGTCGCCTCGCCGCCCGTCAGAAACGCCGGGTAGAAGTTGACGCCGATCCATCCGCCGCGCTCGATGAGCGCGCGGATCTGCGCGTCGGTCAGGTTGCGAAAGTGCGGATGCAACGCCGCGCAGCAGGAATGCGAGGCCATCGGCGGCTGGCTGTGGCGCTCGATCAGGTCCCAGAAGCCGCGCTCATTCAGATGCGACGTATCCGCCGCCATGCCCAGGCGCGCCATCTCGGCGAGCACCTGCCAGCCAAACGGCTTGATGCCGGCCTGCGAGCCATCCTTGGCGGGCGAGGCGATGGCGTTTTCGTGGTTCCAGGTGAGCGCGATCATGCGCGCGCCGCGCCGGCGAAACGCCTCCACGCGCTCGAGTCTGTCCTCCAGGATCTCGCCGCCCTCCAGCGAGAGCAGCACGGCGCTCTCGCCCTCTTGGGCCTGCGACGGCGCGTCGACCGTCTTCCAGCCCTCGGCCTTGAGGCGCTCCAGCACCTCCAGCTGCGCCAGGGCCTTTTCGTAGGGGCGCCCCTTGGGGCCCTCGCCGCCGGCAAACAGCGCGCAGGTCTGCACGCTCACGCCGCCCGCGCGCAGCGCCTCAGCCGTGACGCAGGGCGTCTCCTGTGGGCGCAGCGCGCGCCGGTAGAGCGTGTCGCAGTGCGTGTCGATGATGCGCATGGCCCTCTTCCTTTCCCGGCCTCAGCCGATCTGCTCCTTGCCGCCCATGTACATGCGCAGCGGCGCGGGGATCGCGATGGTGCCGTCCGCGCGCAGGTTGTTCTCCAGGAACGCAATCAGCATGCGCGGGGGCGCGACGACGGTGTTGTTGAGCGTGTGGGCCAGGTACTTGCCCTTCTCGCCGCGCACGCGGATGCCCAGACGGCGCGCCTGCGCGTCGCCGAGGTTGGAGCAGCTGCCGACCTCGAAGTACTTCTTCTGGCGCGGCGACCAGGCCTCCACGTCACAGGACTTGACCTTCAGGTCCGCCAGGTCGCCCGAGCAGCACTCCAGCGTGCGCACGGGGATGTCCAGCGAGCGGAAGAAGTCGACGGTGTTCTGCCAGAGGCGGTCGTACCACATGCGGCTCTCCTCGGGCTTGCACACGACGATCATCTCCTGCTTTTCGAACTGGTGGATGCGGTACACGCCGCGCTCCTCGATGCCGTGCGCGCCGACCTCCTTGCGGAAGCACGGCGAGTAGCTCGTCAGCGTCTGGGGCAGGTCGGCCTCGTCCAAGATCGTGTCGATGAACTTGCCGATCATCGAGTGCTCGCTGGTGCCGATCAAATACAGGTCCTCGCCCTCGATCTTGTACATCATGTTTTCCATCTCGGCAAAGCTCATCACGCCAGTGACGACGTCCGAGCGGATCATGAACGGCGGCACGTAGTACGTGAACCCGCGGTCGATCATGAAGTCGCGCGCATAGGAGAGGATGGCCGAGTGCAGGCGCGCGATGTCGCCCTTGAGGTAGTAGAAGCCGTTGCCGCTGGTCTTGCGCGCGCTGTCCAGGTCGATGCCGTTCAGGCGCTCCATGATGTCCACGTGATAGGGCACCTCAAAGTCGGGCACGACGGGCTCGCCGAAGCGCTCGATCTCGACATTCTCGCTGTCGTCGCGGCCGATGGGCACGCTCTCGTCGATGATCTGCGGAATCACCTGCATGCGGCGCTTGATCTCGGCGGCGTATTCCTCCTCCTTGACCTCCAGCGCGGCCAGCTCCTCGGCGATCGCGGCGACCTCGGCCTTCTTGGCCTCGGCCTCGTCCTTCAGGCCCTTGGCCATCAGGCTGCCGATCTCCTTGCTCGTCACCTTGCGGCGGTTGCGCAGCGCATCAGCCTGCTGCATGGCCGCGCGGTTCTGGCGGTCCAGCTCGATCACCTCGTCCACGAGGGGGAGCTTGGCGTCCTGGAACTTCTTCTTGATGTTTTCGCGCACGAGGTCGGGGTCGTTGCGGATCAGGTTGATGTCGATCATGTGCTGTCCCTCCTGTTCATTCCGGGTACAAAAAGGAGCCGCCCGCCCGCATGGGACGAAGCGACTCCGTGTTGCCACCCACATTGCCGGCGATGCCGGCCGCTCTGCGCGCTGTATGGGGCGCGCCCCGGCGGCTCCTCGCCGCCCCGCATCGAAGAGCGGAATCGCCCGGCCCGCCGCCTGCTCGCACCGTCCGCAGGCTCTCTTGGCGCGGGGGAAGGGGCACTTTCTCTTCTCTAGCGCGGTGATCTGTTTCAAAAAGGCACGCTCACATGATAGCACAGCGCGCGATGTTTTGCAAGCGGCATCGGCGTTTTTCTCACCCGTCCGCGCCGTTTCCACGCCCATACAGGCTTCGGTATCTGCCGGGCGACATGCCCACCTCCGCCTTGAACATGCGCCCGAAGTTGGACGCGCGGCTGTAGCCGAGCCGGGAGGCGACCTCCTCCAGCGGAATCGTCTCGTCCGTCAGCAGCTCGAACGCGCGGATGAGCTTCTGCTGGTTGACGTAGGTCGAGAACGTCTGGTGGAACGTGCGCTTGAACAGGTGGCTGAACGCGGACTCGGACAGGCCGAACGCCTCGGAGGTCGTATAGATCGAAAAGTCCGGATCGAGCAGCCGCTCGTCGATGTAGAGCAGCACGTCCTGCGGCAGCTGGCGCTGGCGCGTCGCGTCCGGCCGGGGCATGCCCGCCATGACCGCCTCCGCCGCGCCGCGCAGCAGCGACTCCATCCGCCGGGCGTCGCCCACGCGCCCGCGCGCCAGCGGGTTGAGCTTCTCCAGCGTCTTTGCGTCCAGGCCGCCCTGCCCCTCCAGCGCCTCGCACAGCATGCACAGCGCCTCGACCGTCAGGGCGCGCCGCTCGCCCAGGGAGCGGCGCTCGTCGTTCAGGCAGCCGCACAGGTTCGACACGGCCATGCGCAGCCACTCCGCCTGGCAGGCGCTCAGGCTGTCGGCCAGCTCGTCCAGCGCGTGCGCGCCAAAGGAGGTCTCGGCGGCCGTCTCCAGCCGCGGGTCGTCCACGCAGACGAGCGCGCCCCCGTCCAGCTGGCGCAGCGCGTGCAGCTTCTGCAGCAGCTGCGCGTAGAGATCCGGCAGCTCGCGCCACTGGCGGCAAAGCGGCGCATGGCAGATGCGTCCGTCTCCGGCCGCTGCGCCCAGGCAGCGCAGCGCCTCCTCCTGCGTCGCGTCCGCGCCGCACACGGCCAGCAGCACGTCGTACCCGCCCAGGGCCGTCTGGCGGAAGCGGAACAGCCGCTCCGCCCCCTCGCCCGCGCGCGGCGCGTCCTCCGCGCCGGGCAGACACAGCGCCAGCAGGCAGGCGCAGGGCCTGGAGAACGGCTCCATCTTCTCCATGCGCTCGGCCATGGCCTCGCGCTCGCCCGGCGCGCTGGCCAGGAAGCGCTGCACGATCGCGTCCTCGAGCAGGGCGCGGGACTGGCGCATGTCCTCCGTCAGCGCCGCATTCACGCTGATGAGACTGTGGAAGCGCTCCTGCAGCAGCTCGCTGTCGCGTCCCTTGGCGCGCAGATCCACGCCGACGCTGCTGGCCAGCTGCCGCACGGGCTGGTAGTTCCACCGGGAGAGCAGCAGCGCCGCCAGGAGCGCCACGCCGCAGGCGGCCGCCAGGAACAGCAGCGCCGTCAGCCGCAGGCCCTGCAGCTCGGCGTACAGGGCGTCCGGCCCGCACAGCACGCCGTAATGGACGCCGTACAGATCCGAGGCCGCCATGTACAGCGCGCGGCCGTCCTCCAGGCGCACGACCTCGCCCGCGGCGGCGGCGGCGAGCGCCGCGCCCTCCAGCGCGCCGGTCTGTCCGTCGTCCGTGGAGAAGAGGATCTGCTCGCCGTCGGCGATGAAGAGCGTCTCGTCCTCCCAGGAGCGCTTCAGCTCCTCGGCGATGTCGCTGGCCTTGAGGAGCACCAGCACCGTCCCGTAGGGCCGGCTGCCGCTGGCGACGGTGATGGAAAAGGGCAGCACCGCAATCCGGCTGGCCTGCGCCGACTGGCGCAGGGTGTCCGCGGGGTACAGCGTCAGCCGCCGGCTCTGCGGCGGCGTCAGCGCGTCCAGCAGCGCCTGGTGATCCATCCCGTCCAGCATCCAGACCGTCTCTCCAAAGCTCTCCAGCGCCACCATGCCGCTGCCGCAGACGATCCACTCCATGCCCTGCACGTAGTAAAACGTCATGTACACGTCGTTGAGCATGGAGTTGAACAGCTTCACCATCTCGCTGGCCTCGTACAGCGCCATGCCTCCCCCGCTGAGCGCGTAGGGGCGAAGCGTATCCTCCTTCTCGATCATCAGGGCCGCCTGATAGACCTGATCCAGCAGCTTGTCCATCGCCTGCACGGTCTGCGCCAGCGCGTTGGCGCGCCGCTGCTCGACGCGCTCGTAGACGGAGCGAAGCTCCTGGGGGTAGAACAGGCAGAAGGCCGTCCCCATGCTCAGCAGCGCCATGACGACCAGGGAGGCGAGCGCCCGGAAGTAAATGGACTGCCTGCGCCCGCCTCCGATCATCGGCCCCGCCTCCTCCTGTTTGTAGAAAATCGCCAGATTCTTTGATTATATATCGTACCCCCCTCCACGTCAATATGGGCGGCCTGCTCAATAAATGTGAGCCGAAGTCAAACATTCAATTTTTGATTTCTTGCCGATTTTTTGTGCGGAAAAGAGGTTTTCATATGCGATTTCACGCATTGAGCCTTTACAAATTCAGCTACTTCGCATAAAATGGGCTCAGCATTCAGGACGGCACGCATCGCAGGCGCACCCTCCGGCGCGCCCGCCGCGCCCCACAGAAAGGATTGATTTCATGTCCTCTTCCCTGCGCGCGCCGGTTCTCCGGCCCCGAAAGTCCTTCGGGCAGAGGCTCCGCCTCGACCTGTCCCGGCACTGGGCGCTCTACCTGCTGGTGGCGCCGGCCGTGGCGGTGATTGCGGTCTTCTCCTACGCGCCCATGTACGGCGTCGTCATTGCCTTCAAGAACTTCCGGCCGGCGTTCGGCATTCTGGACAGCCCATGGGTGGGCCTTCGCAACTTCGAGCGCTTCTTCTCCTCCTATCAGTTTACGAACATCCTGACCAACACGCTGGGCATCAGCCTGTACTCCATCGCGGCGTGCTTCCCGGCGCCGGTCATCCTGGCGCTGATGATGAACCAGGTGCGCAACAAGGGCCGCCAGCGGGCGATCCAGACGATCACGTACATGCCGCACTTCATCTCCGTCATCGTCGTATCCGGCATGATCCTGACCTTTCTGAACGTCAACACGGGCCTGTACGGCCACCTGATGCGCGCGCTGGGCGTCGCGCAGCCGACGGATCTGCTGGCCAGCAAGAACCTGTTCAGCACCATCTACGTGCTCTCCGACGTGTGGCAGCACACGGGCTGGGACAGCATCATCTACATGGCGGCGCTCTCGGCCATCGACCCCTCGCTGTACGAGGCGGCCAAGGTGGACGGCGCCAGCGAGTGGGACAAGATCCTGCACATCGAGATCCCCGCGCTCGTGCCCACGATGGTCATCCTGCTGATCCTGCGCGCCGGCGGCCTGATGAACGTCGGGTTCGACAAGGTGTTCCTGCTGCAGAACGGCCTGAACCTGGACCGCTCGGAGGTCATCTCGACCTACGTGTACAAGGTCGGCCTGATCAACCAGCAGTACAGCTTCTCGGCGGCGGTCAACCTGTTCAACACGGTGGTCAACTTCGCCATGCTCGCGCTCGTCAATCAGATTGCGCGCCGCGTCGGCGAGACCAGCCTGTGGTAAAGGAGGCGTTTCCCGTGAAAATTCAACAGTCCAGGGCGGACCGGGCCATCCACGCGCTGATCTCGCTGGCGCTGGCGCTGATCGTGCTCGTGACGGTCTATCCGATCTACTTTGTCATCATCGCCTCCGTGAGCGACTCCAGCGCCGTCGCCAACGGCCAGGTCTGGCTCTATCCCAGGGAGCTGTACCTGGAGGGCTACAAGCGCATCTTCGAGTACGAGGACCTGTGGCGCGGCTACCGGAACACCATCTTCTACGCGGCCGGCGGCACGGCGCTCTCCCTGCTGGTGACCATCAGCGGCGCCTACGTCATGTCGCGCCGGGAGTGCATGCTCAACCGCCCGCTCATGGTCTACTTCACCATTCCGATGTTCTTCTCCGGCGGCCTGATCCCCACCTACCTGCTGATCAGCTCTCTGGGGCTGCTGAACAATCCGCTGGTGCTCATCCTGCCGGGATGCTTTGGCATCTACAACATGATCATCGCGCGCACGTTCTTTCAAAGCTCCATCCCCGGCGAGCTGCGCGACGCGGCGTTCATCGACGGGTGCGGCGAATGCGGCTTCTTCGTGCGCATCGCGCTGCCGCTGTCCAAGGCGATCATCTCCGTCATCGGCCTGTATGTGGCCGTGGCCATCTGGAACGACTACTTCTCCGCGCTCATCTACATCACGGACCGCGAGTACATCCCGCTGCAGCTCGTGCTGCGCGAGATCCTCATCAGCAATTCGTTCGACACCCGCTCCGCCGGCGGCGGCATCACCAACTCCGCCCTGGAGCAGCAGCGCCTGCGCGACCTGGTCAAGTACTGCGTGATGGTCGTCTCGACGCTGCCCGTCATCTGTATTTATCCGTTCATCCAAAAATACTTTGAAAAGGGGGTCATGATCGGTTCCATCAAGGGATAAACGGATGGATGGTCTCAAGCGACATCGACAAGGAGGTTTTCTTCGCATGAAAAAGAACAGACTGATCGCCCTGGCGCTGTGCGCGGTTCTGCTGCTGAGCCTGACCGTCTCCTTCGCCGCGGCCGAGGAGGACGTGCCCACCTTCCGCATCATCGTCAGCGCCAACGTCAACACGGACGACCTGAACGAAAACGAGTTCCTCAAGGATCTGGCGGAGCAGGCCGGCGTGCGCATCGAGTACGAATGCGTATACACCGACTGGGATACCCGCAAGTCCGTGCTGCTCACCAGCGGCGACCTGCCCGACGCCTTCATCGGCTGGAACGTGCTCTCCAACAGCGAGGTGAGCTACAACCTGCCGCTGTTCGCCAACCTGGGCGAGTTGATCTCCGAGGAGGCGACGCCCAATCTCTACGCCGCGCTGGAGAGCGACCCCACCTACCGCGACGCCTGCTCCGACCTGGACGGCAACATCTACTACCTGAGCGACCGCATGCCCTTCCGCCCGTCGACCTACGCGTCCTTCCTCATCAACAAGACCTGGCTGGACAAGCTGGGCCTGGAGGTGCCTGAGACGCTCGAGGAGCTGGAGGAGGTGCTCGTCGCCTTCCGCGATCGGGATCCCAACGGCAACGGCGAGCAGGACGAGCTGCCCCTCTACATGAACCTGTCCGGCGACGAGGCGTGGTCCATCGCCGCGTTCATGGGCGCGTTCGGCTGCTCCGGCAGCATCACGAACTACTTTGCGCTGGACGGCGACACCGTCGTCTACCAGCCGCTGACCGAGAACTTCAAGGAGTTCATGACCTGGATCGCGCACCTGCGGGAGGAGAACCTGATGCCCGCAGAGCTGGCGACCGTGGACGACAGCCAGTTCAACGCGCGCCTGTCCAACGAGACGCCCATCGTCGGCATGACCACCCTGTGGGACAAGTCCCCGATCGGCGCCGCCTACCAGGATGAGTACATCGCCATCGCGCCGATGGCCGGCCCCAACGGCGACCGCGGCGTCGCCTCCAACATCGCCATCTCCGCCTACGACTGCGTGCCCAAGTTCGTCATGAGCGCCGACTGCGAGAACAAGGAAGCCCTCATGCGCTTCATCGACCTGTGCTTCATCCCCGAGAACGGGGTGCAGTGCTTCTACGGCCCGATCGGCACCGTGCTGGAGGAGACCGAGGACGGCCTGATCATGGTCGATCCGCCGGAAGGCATGACCTGGAACAGCTGGAAGTACAAGTACGCCGTCAACGGCGGCTGGCCGGTGCTGGGCGACGAGACCTTTGAGGCGCTCTTCGCCGAGGTGCCCGAGTCCGACAGCGCCAAGCTGGAGATGGTGGCCGTCAACGAGCCCTACCAGAACACCAACACGCTGCCCAAGCTCAAGTTCACCCCGGAGGAGACCGACGAGCTGTCCATCGTCCAGACCGACGTGGACACCTACGTGACCAAGAAGATGACCGAGTGGTTCGCCAACGGCGGCGTTGAGGAGGAATGGGACACCTACCTCCAGGAGCTGCACAACATGGGTGTGGACACCTATGTCAGCATCTATCAGGCCGCCTACGACCGCCAGAAGTAAGCCCCGCTTCACGGCGCCCTGCGCGAGCGCGCAGGGCGCTTTCTCTCGGCAGACGCTGAAAGGACGCAAAAGACGGAAAGGATCTTGCGATATATGGACATCCGCATCGGCACCATCGTCAACGCCAAGCCCGCGCTCGACCTGATTCCCCCGCTGGCCGCGCACGGCTTCGAATGCTTTGAAATCACCTTCGGAGAGTCCACCGCCGCCTTCGACCTGCCCGACATGGCCGCCCGCGTGCAGGACGCGCTGGCCGAGAGCGGCGCGGGCATCTCCAGCCTGGGCGTGTACGCCAACGTGCTGGACGGCACCGGCATCCACGCGGACGCCCTGCGCAGCCTGCAGGAGGCCGTCGACTGCGCGCACCTGTTCGGCTGCGGCATTGTCAGCTGCTTTGCGGGCCGCGTGCCCGGCGCGTCCGTGGAGGACTCGCTGCCGCGCTTCAAGGAGGTCTTTACGCCCCTGGTGCGCCGCGCGGCGGACCGCGGCGTGCGCATCGTGCTGGAGAACTGCTCCATGGGCGACAGCTGGCGCAGCGGCGGCTGGAACATTGCGATCAACCCCACCGCGTGGGAGATGCTCTTCAACGAAGTGCCGGACGAGGCGCTGGGCCTGGAGTGGGAGCCCGCGCACCAGCTGACCGCACTGATCGATCCCATCCCGCAGCTGCGCAAGTGGGCCGGGCGCGTCTATCACGTGCATGGCAAGGACGCCACCATCGCCTGGGACGTCATCCGCGAGTGCGGCATCAACAACCGGGTGCCCTACCGCTGGGACCGCACGCCCGGCTTTGGCGACACGAACTGGAACGACGTGCTCACCATCCTGCGCATGAACGGCTACCAGGGCGACGTGGACATTGAAGGCTATCACGACCCGGTCTACAGCAACGCGCAGTGGGAGTGGACCTCGCAGCTGCGCGCGCTCACCTACCTCAAGCAGTGCCGCGGCGGCGAACGGGAGCTGCGCCTGTAAGGCCTGCGGCATGCATGCACATGTGAAAGGACGGTTCATCATGGAAAAGCTGAACATCGCCGTCATCGGCTGCGGCAACATCTTCCGCTGCGCCCACCTGCCCGCCTATCATGCGATGGAGGACGTACGCGTGGTCGCCCTGTGCGACATCCTGCCCGAGCGCACGCAGCGCTACGCGCCCGAGTTCCCGGATGCGCAGTGCTACACGGACTATGAGGAGGTCCTGCGCCGCCCGGACGTCGACGCCGTGGACATCTGCACGCCCAACGACCTGCACGCGCCCATCGCCTGCGCCGCGCTGCGCGCGGGCAAGCACGTGTTCTGCGAAAAGCCGGACGCCATCTCGCCCGAGCTGGCACAGCAGATGCAGCAGACCGCCCAGGCCTGCGGCCGGACGCTGATGGTCATGCGCAACAACCGCTTTGTGCCCGCCTCCCGCTTTGCGCGCGACTACATCCAGTCCGGCGCGGCCGGCGACATCTACGCCGCCCACTGCGCCTGGCAGCGCCGCCGCGGCATCCCCGGCAAGGGCGGCTGGTTCACCACCAAGGCGCGCTCCGGCGGCGGCCCGCTCATCGATCTGGGCGTGCACATGATCGACCTGGCGCTGTGGCTGATGGGCAATCCCAAGCCCGTCTCCGTCACCGGCTGCACCTACTCGAAGTTTGCAGACAACACGCTGGCCGACAGCGACAACGCCGCCTTCGGCGACGCGCAGGAGGCGGGCTCCTACGACGTGGAGGACCTGGCGATGGGCTTTGTGCGCCTGGACAATGGCGCCTGCCTGACGATCGAGTTCTCCTGGGCGTCCAACGTCGAGCGCGAGCGCCGCTTCGTCGAGCTGTATGGCACGAAGGCGGGCCTCAAGTGGGAGGACGATGCGCTCTATCTCTTTGAAGAGCGCAACGGCGCGCTGGTGGATGCCAGGCCCTGCCTGCCCAGGGTCCCCGGCAATTACGGCCACGAGCAGAACCTGCGCAACTTCGCGGACGCGCTGCTGCACGGCGCGCAGCCGTGCTACGTGCCCCAGCAGGGCGTGGACATGGTGCGCCTGCTGTGCGCGCTGTATGAGAGCGCGAGAACGGGCCGCGAGGTGCGGCTGTAACGCCCCCTGCGAGAAAAGCGCCGGCCGTCCCTTGCGGGAACGGCCGGCGCCCTTTTGTCGCTCACTTCAAATGTCCGTCAAACCAGTCGGTGATCTCCTGCAGCCGGCGCGCGCGGTGCTTGGGCTTGCCGCTGCGGGAGAGCTCGTGGTTCTCGCCGCGGAACATGCACAGCCGCGCCTCGCAGCCGTGGTACTTGAGCGCCGTGAACATCTGCAGGCCCTCGGCCAGGCAGCAGCGGTAATCCTCGTCGGAGTGGATGAACAGCGTAGGCGTCTTGCACCGGTCCGCATACTTGAGCGGCGAGTGCCACCACATCTTCTCATGGTTCTCCCACGGCGTGCTCAGCTGCTGGTCCGTGTTGAAGTAATAGCCGATGTCCGTCATGTTCGTCTTGGAGATCCAGTTGGCGATCGACCGCTGCGACGCCGCCGCGGCAAACCGGTCGGTGTGCCCGATGATCCAGTTGGTCATGAACCCGCCGTAGCTGCCGCCCGTCACGCCCAGGCGCGCCGCGTCCAGCTGCGGATAGCGCGCCAGCACCGCATCGGTAAAGCGCATCAGGTCGTCATAGTCGATCGTGCCATACTTGCCGCGGATGTCGGCAAACGCATCCCCTCGCCCGTCGCCGCCGCGCGGGTTGCAGAAGAAGACGAAGTAGCCCTCGTTCGCCCACAGCTGCATCTCGTGGAAGAACACGCTGCCGAACGCGACCTTCGGCCCGCCGTGGATGTCCAGAATGCCCGGATAGCGCTTGGCGGGATCAAAGCCCACGGGCTTGAGCACGAAGCCCTCGATCGTCACCCCGTCAGACTGAACCGTCAGCGCCTCCGGGGTCGAAAGCGTGCGCGTGGCCAGGAACCCGTCGTTCAGGTGCGTCAACTGGCGCAGCGCGCCGTCCTCGCAGGCATAGAGCTCCTGCAGTCCCAGACCGCGCATGCCGCACAGCAGCACGCGCCCCTCGTGCACGTCAAAGCAGTCCACAGAGCCCTCGCCCTCGACGAGCACGTCCGCCTCGCCGTCCGCCTCCACGCGCAGCAGCACGGTATCCGTGTGGCGCACGACCGTATAGTAGAGGTATTCGCCCTCCAGGCGCAGGCTGTAGCCGCCGCCGTAGCGCGCGTCAGCGGAGACGTTGCTGCCCGGCTCCTCGTCGCGGTAGAAGCGGCGCACCGCCTCCCCGCCGGCAAAGCCATAGAGCGCAGGGTTCTCGTTGAGTCCGTGGCGGGCCATATCGGTGGCCAGGCACACCGGCTCGCCGCGCCAGTACGCCACGCGCTCGACCTCCAGCCGCCCGTCCGGCAGCAGGCAAGCCGCCTCGCCGCCCGCAAGCGCCTGCTCGTACACCGCGCACGTCACCGCGCGCTTGCCCGTGGGCGTCGTCGCCGCGTACAGCACGCGCCCGCCCTCCACGTCAAAGCTGCGCACGTCCATCTCCGGCGCGGTCAGGAAGCGCCGCTGCCCGTCCGCCGGATTGCACAGCAGCAGGCGCGTGCGCTTCTTGTTGGTGAAGCCCTGGCCGTTCATCCAGAAGGGGATCTCGTCGATCACCTCATAGTCGCGCTCCTGCTCCAGCGCCTTGAGCGCCTCCTCGCGCGCCGCGTCGTCCATGTCGGCGAAGTCCGGCCCGCCCAGCTTCCACTCGCAGGCCATCAGCAGGCGCCCATCGTCCAGGCGCCGCACGCGCCGCACCCGGTAGGGCAGGCGCAGCCACTCCTGTGCCTCGCCGCCCGAAAGCGCGATGCGGTACAGCACCGTCATCGGCTCGCCGCGGTCCGCACGCCGGCGGTCATCCTTGTCGCGCAGCGCCGGGAAGACGATGGCCTCCGGCCCGTCCCAGAAAAAGCCGGGGCCGTCCTGCGCGGTCAACTGGCGGCTCTCGCCGCTGGCCACATCCAGCACCCACAGCGCGCTCTTGTAGCCGTTGTCCTGTTCGCAGGCGCGCGTGACCACGTAGGCCGCGTGCACGCCGTCCGGCGCGAAGGCCAGCTCGGACGCATAGCGGTAGTTCAAAAAGTCCTTCAGTTCCAGCTTTTGCATGGCGTTATCCTCCGTTTCGGGTGCTCTATACCGGTTCATTGCGCATTCAGTGCGCGGGCGAGGCTCTGCACGACGCAGTCCATCTGCTCGTCCGTGCCCACGGTGATGCGCAGGAAGTTTTCCAGCCGTGGGCGCTGGAAGTGACGCACCAGGATGCCGTCTGCCCGCAGCGCCGCCAGCAGCGTGCGCGCCTGGACAAGCGGATGGGTGGCGAACAGGAAATTCGTGCGCGAGGGCAGCACCGTCATGCCCAGCGCGCGCAGCCGGCGCGCCGTCTCGTCGCGCGTGCGGCAGATCATGGAGACGGTGCGGCGCAGATACGCCTCGTCCTCCACGGCGGCCTGCGCGGCTGCGGCGGCGATGCGGTCGACCGGATAGGAGTTGACTGAGTCCTTCACGCCCTGCAGCGCGGCGATGAGCGCCTCGCTGCCAATGGCATAGCCCACGCGCAGGCCCGCCAGCGCATGCGCCTTGGACAGCGTGCGCACGACGAGCACGTTGTCCAGCTCCTGCGTCAGGGGGATGGCCGTGCCCTCGCCGAAGGCGGCGTAGGCCTCGTCCACCACGAGCAGGCGGTCCTGCCCGCTCAGGCGCAGCGCCAGCGCGCGCACGGCGTCCTGCCCCAGCTCCAGCGAGGTGGGCGCGTTGGGGTTGGCGAAGATGACGCCGCCGCCCGACGCCTCCAGGCCGTCGACGTCGACGGTGAAGTCCGCACGCAGCGGCACCTCGCGGTAGTCCACATCAAAGAGCTTCGCGTAGCAGGGATAGAACGAATACGTCAGGTCGGGCGCGCTCAGGCGCTCGCCCGCGAAGAATGCAAGGAACGTAAAGGCCAGCACCTCGTCCGAGCCGTTGCCGACATAGACCTGCTCGGGCCGCACGCCGTGCGCGGCCGCGATCGCCCCGCGCAGCGCGGCGCTGGTCATGTCGGGATAGTACTGCAGGCGGGAGACCTCCGCCGCGACCGCCTCGGCCACGCGCGGCGAGGGCGGATAGGCGTTTTCGTTCGCGTTGAGCTTGATGTAGGCGCGGTCCGTGGGCTGTTCGCCGCAGACATAGGGCGTCACGCCGCGCGCCGCGGCGCTTCGAAAGTCCCTCATGCGCTCGCCGTCCTTTGCCTTCATGATTTCGCGTCCTATCATAGCACAGTCCGGGGCGTTTTGCAATCCCGCGCGCCCGCGGCGGGGAAGTTCCCCCTGTTCAACCGCGCCCGCTTGCGCTATAATGAAGGAGAACCATTTCCCCGGAAGGAGGAAGCGCATGATTTCCGCGCAGGACTTTGCCGAGACGCTCGAACTGGAGGTGCTCGTCCCCAGCACCGTCAAGGCCTGGGATCTGAAGACCACCGACCTGAACCGGCCCGGCCTGCAGTTTACGGGCTATTTCGACTACTTTGCCTACGAGCGCCCGCAGGTCATCGGAAAAACCGAGATGGCGTACCTGGCCTCGCTGGAGCCCGACATCCAGCGCGAACGGCTGGCGCGCTACTTCTCCTATCCCATCCCCTGCATCGTGATCGCGCGCGGCATGGACTGTCCGCCGCTGCTGGCCGAGGCCGCCGCCGCGCACAATGTGCCCATCTACCGCACGCAGTACGTCACCACGCGCCTGACCGCCTCGATGATCCACTTTCTCAACAACCGGCTCGCCCCGCGCGTGACACGCCACGGCGTGCTGGTCGACGTGTTCGGCGTGGGCGTGCTGCTCACGGGCGAGTCCGGCGTGGGCAAGAGCGAGTGCGCGCTGGAGTTGATCAAGCGCGGCCATCAACTGGTGGCCGACGACGTGGTGGACATCTGCCGCGTGAATGAAAACCGGCTCGTGGGCGAGGCGCCGGAGATGATCCGCCACTTCATGGAGATCCGCGGGCTGGGCATCATCGACATCCGCACGATGTACGGCATCGGCTCGGTCCTCCCGGCCAAGTCGATCGACATCGTCATCCACCTGGAGCTGTGGCGCGAGAACAAGGAGTACGACCGCCTCGGCCTGGCGGAGGAGTTCATCACCATCCTGGGCGTCAAGCGCCCGCACATCGTCATGCCCGTGCGCCCCGGGCGCAACCTGGCCATCATCGTGGAGGTGGCCGCGCGCAACTGGCGCCTGAACCGCATGGGCTTCAACGCCGCGGCCGAGCTGGACAAGCGCCTGACCGAGATGCTCCAGCGCGCGCAGGAGCCGCAGCGCACCCCCCTCTCCGAAGACGACTGATGCCTCAACCCGATTCCAAATCACAAATGGAGGTTTTGCATATGGTCTACATCGGCATCGACCTGGGCGGCACCAACATCGCTGTGGGCATCGTGGACGAAAACGGCCAGATTCTGTGCAAGGGATCGACCCCCACGCTGCTCCCCCGTCCCTATGGCCCCATCATTGCGGACATCGCCAAGTGCTCGCTGGAGACGCTCGAGCGCTCGGGCCACACGCTGGACGACGTGGCCGCCATCGGCGCGGGCGTGCCCGGCATCCTCGACCCGCGGACCGGCATCATCCCCTTCTGCACGAACCTGGGCTGGCATGACGTGCCCTTCATCACGGAGCTGCAAAAGTACATCGACAAGCCCGTCTACGTCGGCAACGACGCGACCGTCGCGGGCCTGGCCGAGTCCGTCGCGGGCGTGAGCGCGGGCGCGCACAGCAGCGTGTTCCTGACGCTGGGCACGGGCGTGGGCGGCGGCATCGTCATCGACGGCAAGGCGTATTCCGGCGCGCACGGCGTCGGCTCGGAGATCGGCCATATGATCATCGAGCTGGACGGCGAGGAGTGCACCTGCGGCAACTATGGCTGCTTTGAGCGCTACGCGTCGGCGACGGCGATCATCCGCGAGGGGCGCAAGGCCTATGCGCAGCACCCCGACAGCCTGATCGGCCAGCTGTGCGGCGGCGACCCGGACAAGATCACCGCCAAGACGATCTTCGACGCGGCCAAGGAGTCCGACCCCACGGCGGTCAAGGTCTTCCGCCGCTACGTGCGCGCGCTGGCGCACGGCATCGTGACGATCATCAACGTGCTCGACCCGGAGGTCATCGCGCTGGGCGGCGGCGTCTCCCTGGCGGGCGACTTCCTGCTGCAGGCCGTGCGCGAGGCGGTGAAGCCGCTGGTCTTCTTCAAGACCATGCCCTACGCGCGCATCGAGCTGGCCAAGCTCGGCCCGGACGCGGGCATCATCGGCGCGGCGATGCTGGGCAAGTGAGCCCTTTCTCCCCGGCGACAGAGCGCCCGGAACCCCAAGGGGTTCCGGGCGCTTTTTCTGTCAGTCCGCCGCCTCCAGCCGCCGGCGCGGCACCGTCACCTGCATCTCCACGCGGTCGCCCAGGTCGCGCAGCGTGCAGTCCGCCTGTACGCCCGACGCCTTCATCTGCGAGACGATGCCGCGGATCGCGTTGAGGTACAGCCGGTGGTCGCGCACCAGCGGGATCACCTTGCGCCCGCCCTGCCCCGCCGGCAGCGCGCCGCGCGCGCGCTGCACCGCACGCTCGACCAGTGCCTCCGTATCCCGCACGCTGAGCACGCACTCCGCCGCCTGGCGCGCGATCTGTAGCCGGTCTTGCGGACTGGTCAGCCGCAGCAGCGCGCGGGCGTGGCGCTCGCCGAGGCGGCCGCTGCGCAGCACCTCGCGCACCGGCTCCTCCAGGCGCAGCAGCCGCAGCTTGTTGGCGATGGAGGACTGGCTCCTGCCCACGCGCGCGGCCAGCTCCTCCTGCGAGAGCTTGAACTCGCGGATCGCGCGCGCGTAGCCCTCCGCCTCCTCAAAGTAGTGCAGCCGTCCGCTGGCGAGACTGACGATCAGCTCGCCCAGCTCGCCCTCGTGAATGCCCTCGGGCATGACGATCGCCTCGACCTGTGTGATCCCCGCGCGCCGCAGCGCGCGCAGCGTGCGCTCGCCCGCGATCAGCTCGTATACGCCGTCCTGCGCCGTGGCGCGCACGGTCAGCGGCTGCTCGTCGCCCGATGCAGCGCCCACGCCATGGCGCGGCTGCGCGCGCGGCAGAATCGCTGAGACGTCAATCCAGCAGACCTGCTTGCAGGGCACGCCGTTCAAGAACACCATCTTTTCCTCCGAACGCAGCATGGGGCTCCTCCTCCCCGGGGCCGCATGGCCCCGATGCCCTGCGTGTTCTCCCCCCGCGTGCCCAATTCCTGCAAAGACGGGCGCCCTCCGGCCCGCAATCGTTCGCCGGAAAACGCCCGTCTTTTCGCCTTTTTGACGCGCCCACGCCCGCACGGCGCGCGTCCCGACCTCATCCGAGGGGATTCTTGCCCGGCAGACCCGCGCGGCGCGGATACTGTCGAGCGGTTTTCTGCCGCTTGGCGCACACCAGCAGCACATGCTGCCAGTCCCGCCCCGGCACCGGCGCGTCCAGCACGCCCTCCAGCGCGCCGCCCAGCAGGTGCGCCGCGCGCCGCGCCTGCTCCAGCTCCGCCTGCAGGCCGGGGCCCTTCCAGGCGATCGCCCGTCCGCCCACGCGCACGAACGGCAGCGTCAGCTCCAGCAGCGTGGGCGTGGCCGCCACCGCGCGCGAGACGGCCACGTCGTACGCCTCGCGGTGCGCCTCGTCCCGCGCCGCGTCCTCGGCGCGCATGTGCACCGCCTGCGCGGGCAGATCCAGCGCCTTGATCGCCGCCTGCAAGAACGTCACGCGCTTGCGCTGCGCGTCCAGCAGCGTCACGCGCAGGTCCGGCCGCAGGATGCACAGCGGGATGCCCGGCAGGCCCGCGCCCGTGCCCACGTCGATCACGCGCGCGCCCTGTGGGATGAGGCCCAGCGCCAGCGGCGCGGCAGAATCGAGGTAGTGGCGGTCGACCATCTCCTCGGGATCCAGCACGGCCGTCAGGTCAATGCGCGCGTTCCACTCCGTGAGCAGCGCGTGATAGCGCGCCAGCCGGTCCAACGTCACGCCGTCTGCCGCCACGCCCAGGCGCTCCAGGCCCGCCTGCAGCCTCTCCGTCACGCACCGATCTTCCATAGCACACTCTCCACAATGAATTTGGCCCAGCTGAGCGTCTCGCGCACGTGGTTCTTGAGCCAGTACTCCGGCTTGCTCTCGCTGCCCGCGCCCGTCGCCTCGATGCCGACCTGCCCGCACAGCGCCAGCGCGCGCGCCACGTGGTAGTCGCTGGTGACGACCACCGCGCGCGACAGCCCCTGCGCCTGCATGATCTCGCGCGCGAAAATCAGGTTTTCACGCGTGTTGAACGACTTCGTCTCCGCCACAATATCCTCGGCCCTTGCGCCATGCGCGATCAGCCACGCGCGCATGACCTCGCCCTCGGGCGCCGGCTCGTCGTCGCCCTGCGCGCCGCAGACGATGACCGTCTGGGGGCGTTCCTCATAGATCTGCAGCGCAAGCGTAAGCCGCCGCTCCAGCGCCACGGACGGCGTGCCGTCGGGCAGCACCTGCGCGCCCAGCACGATCACCGCGTCCGACTCTCCGCGGGGGGACAGCGTCGCCTCGCGATAGACGACGTAGCCCATCAGCAGGGCAAACGCCGCCACGGCGGCCAGCGCCAGGCAACCGACGACCGTCAGCATCCGTCTAATCCTCCTCCAGACCATCGTATCCCTCCGTAGCGCCCGTCTGCAGTACCTTGCCCCGCCGGGCCGTAGGCATCGACGCCATCCTGACGCGGTAGTCGAAGTCCTCCAGCGAGACGAGCTGTCCCTTCTCGATCATGTGCATGTGCGTGAGCGAGCACAGCGCGTCGTCGCTGACGATGATGTGATCGATCAGCCGCACGTCGATCGCGCGCAGCGCCTCCATCACGCGCAGCGTCGCGTCGTAATCCCCGCGCGAGGGCATCGCCTCGCCGCCGGGATGGTTGTGCGCGATCAGCACGGCATAGGCGTTGTGCAGCAGCGTCTCGCGCACGATCTCGCGCGGATAGAGCTGCGATTCGTCGATCGTGCCCTGGTGCATGAGCACGGGCTTGATCAGGTATCCCTTGGCGTCCAGGCACAGCAGGTATACGCACTCGTTCTTGCGCCCGCGCAGCAGCGAGCGGCAGTATGCGCCGGCGCGCTCGAGATTGTTCAGCCGCGGCCGCTCGCGCTGCTTGTCTCGCTCGTAGTAGCTCATCAGCTGCGGCATCAGCGCGAGGAGCGCGGCGGCGTTGGGCCCCACGCCCGGCGTCTCCATGAGCTCCTCGGGCCGCGCCTCAAGCACGGCGCTCAGCGAGCCGAAGCGCTCGATCAGCTGGTGCGCCAGGGGATTGACGTCCCGCTGGGGGATCGCGAAGCAGAGCAGCAATTCCAGCGCCTCGTGGGGCGCAAAGCCGCTCAGCCCCTCTTCAAAGAAGCGCTGGCGCAGGCGCGCTCGGTGTCCGCTGTGCATCATAGGTCACGCCTCCAGCAGGATCGGCAGCACCCCGCCGATGTCCCCAGCCACGGGCATGCCGCACTGGCTCAGCCGCCTACGCGCGTTGTGCCCGCCCGCGACGAGGATGCACCGGCAACCCATGTGCGAGGCGACGAACGCGTCGGTGATCATATCGCCCACGAGCACGGCCTCCTCGGGCGGGACGCCCAGCAGCGCCAGCTGATGCAGGCCGCGCTCCTCCTTGGTGCCGCCGCCGTTGTCCAGCAGGCCGGTGACGGCGCTCATGAAGGGTGTCAGGCCCAGGGCCTGGGCCTGATGCAGCAGCGAGGGCTCGTAGCTGGAGGAGAGGATCGACTGGGTGTAGCCCGCGTCGCGGATGGCCTGCAGCGCCTGCAATGCGCCGGGCATCAGGCCCACGTTGACGGCCTCGCGGTTAAACTCCTCCAAAAACGTCTCGTTGATCCACTTGAAGTCGTACTTCTGCAGGTCGACGCCCAAGTCCTGATAGAACAGCTCGACCGGGTTGCGCATGAACGTACGGTAGTCCTCCAGCGTGATGGGCTCCATGCCCATCTGGCGCAGCAGCTTGTTGTCAATGGACAGCGCCAGCTGCGCGTCGTTGAGCAGCGTACCGTTGAAGTCCCAGATGACGTGGCGGATTTTCGGCTTCATGGATTCCGTGAATGTCATGGCTGTCGTAGCTCCTTTGTGCTGTGTTCAGGTCGCCTCGTCGAACAGCGCGCGGATGTCGGCCTCGGACAGCTGCGTGGGCATCTGCTCGCCGGCGGTCACCATCGCGTCGAAGATGCGGCGCTTGCGCTCGCCCAGGCGCACAACCTGCTCCTCGATGGAGGCATGCGTGATCAGGCGGATGACCTGCACCTTGTTCTTCTGGCCGATGCGGTGTACGCGGTCGGTGGCCTGGTCCTCGGCGGCGGGGTTCCACCAGGGGTCGTAGTGGATGACCGTGTCCGCGCCGGTGAGGTTCAGCCCCGCGCCGCCGGCCTTGAGCGAGATGAGGAACACCTGGCCCTCGCCGCCGTTGAAGCGGTTGACCAGGCCCATGCGCTTCTTGGGCGGGGTTTCGCCGTCCAGGTACAGGCAGGTGATGCCCGCAGCCTCGAGGCGGCGCTGCAGGATGCGCAGCATGCGCGTGAACTGCGAGAAGACCAGCGCGCGGTGACCGGCCTCCAGTGCGCCGGGCAGGATGTCCAGCAGCATGTCGATTTTGCCGCTGGAGGCGCAGTAGTCGGGCAGGCACAGCGCGGGGTGACAGCAGATCTGGCGCAGCTCGGTGATGGCGGCCAGCACCTCCACGCGCCCGCGCTGCATGCCCTTGGTGCGCAGCAGGTTGTCCACGTGCCCGCGCAGGCGCAGCAGCGACGCCTGATAGACGTTGCGCTGCTCCTCCGTCATGTCGGCATACAGCTGCGTCTCCATCTTCTCCGGCAGCTCGCGCAGCACGTCGCCCTTGAGGCGGCGCAGCAGGAACGGGCGGATGCGCTGGCGCAGGGACTCGCTGTTCTGGCCCTCGCCGTGGCGGTGCATGAACTGGGCGTAGCTCATCAGATAGCCGGGCAACACGAAGTCGAAGATCGACCACAGCTCGCCGGGGTGGTTTTCCATGGGCGTACCGGTCAGCGCCAGGCGCGTGCGCGCCGTCAGCTGCTTGACCGCCGCCGCGCTGACGGACATGGCGTTCTTGATGTGCTGCGCCTCATCCAGCACGGCAAAGCGGAAGCGCACGTCCGACAGCAGCGCGATGTCGCGCCGGATCAGCGGGTAGGAGGTGACGAACACATCCGCCTCTCCGGCCTTGAGCCGGTCGATCTGCGCCTGACGCGCGGCCTGCCCGCCCTCAGCCACCAGCACGCGCAGCTCGGGCGCAAAGCGCAGCAGCTCCGCCTGCCAGTTGTAGACCAGCGACGTGGGCGCCACGACGATCGACGGGCTGCCCGGCTCCTTGCGGCAGGCCCACAGCAGCAGCGCGATGACCTGCAGCGTCTTGCCCAGGCCCATGTCGTCG
>MHCFR05601__coassemble_597_pt1 | contig 162804 bp, 146 predicted proteins | sample MHCFR05601__metabat2_low_PE_030 | metagenome-assembled genome bin MHCFR05601
GGGGGATAACATCCCCCTGCACCCTGAACAGAGGCCCGCGCAACGCGCGGGCCTTTGGCGTATGCGGGAAGGAAAGGAGAGGGGGAGCGCACAGCGCATGGCGCGGGGGCGTCGGGGGAGGGCATTCTCCCCCGACCGGGTCCGGGCAGAGCCCGGGAAGACCCGGATCACAGCCCGGTCTGCTCGGCGATGTAGCGGCGCGCCTTGACGGCGTATTCGAAGGGATTGGCCTTGGCCGGGTCCTGCTCGGCCTCGACGACGACCCAGCCCTCATAGCCGCCGGATTGCAGGAGGTCGAAGATCGGCCCAAAGTCGACGTCACCGTCGCCGGGCACGGTGAACACGCCCGCGCGCACCGCATCCAGGAAGCTCATGCCCTGACGGCGCGCCTCGTCGCGCACCTTCAGGCGCACGTCCTTGAGGTGCACGTGGCGCACGCGCCCGATGTGGCGGCGCAGCACCGGCACGGGATCGACGCCGGCGAACGTGAGATGGCCCGAGTCGAACAGCAGGAACACGAGCTCGGGGTCGGTCATCGAAAGGAAGCGGTCGATCTCCTCGACGGTCTGCACGCCCGTGCCCATGTGATGGTGGCAGCACAGCGCCATGCCCTTCTCGCGCGCAAGGCGGCCCATGTCGTTGAAGCCGCGCGCGACCAGCGCCCACTGTTCCTCTGTATAGACGGGCTTATCCGGCCCGAAGATGTTCAGCGGCTTGCCCTGGATCGAATTGCCCTGCTCGCTGGCGCCGATGACCTTCGTGCCCAGCGCGTGCAGCCGGTCGCGGTGGCGCACGAACGCCTCCAGCGTCTGCTCATAGGGCGCGCTGGTGAACATCGCCGAAAACCACGCGTTGCAGATCTGCAGCCCGCGCGCATCCAGATAGCGCTTGAGCACGGCGGGGTCCTGCGGATACTTGTTGCCGATCTCGCTGCCCTTGAAGCCGGCCAGCGCCATCTCGCTGATGCACTGTTCAAACGTGTTCTCGCCGCCCAGGTCGGGCATGTCGTCGTTTGTCCAGCCGATGGGCGCGATGCCCAGGCGGACCTTTTCCGGATTGAGCATAGGGTCGCCTCCTTTGCTGCGATGGGTGTCAGTAATCCCGCGTGCTGCGGATGTGCGCGGCCATGTCGGCCCAGGCCTGCTGCACGCGCGGCTGGGTGGAGACCTCGGCCACGCCCACGCGCCACCAGCTCTCATAGCCGGGCGTCATGGAGCCGGGCAGCACCTTGATGTCATAGAGCACGGGCAGCGGCTGATTGCGCCCCGCCTCCAGCGCCTCGCGCAGCTCCTGCACGGTGCGCACGGTATAGGTCTTGAGCCCATACGCCGCGGCGTTGGCCGCGTAGTCCACGGGCAGCGGCGCGCCGTCCAGCTCGCCCGTCTCGGGGTTGCGCCGGCGAAACACCGTGCCGAAGGTGTCGTTGCCCTGGTTGTTTTGCAGGTTCTCGATGCAGCCCCAGCCGCTGTTGTCAAACAGGCAGAAGTGCACGCGCAGGCCCTCCTGCACGCACGTGAGCAGCTCCGAGTGCGCCATGAGGTACGTGCCGTCGCCGAAGAACGCATACACCTCGCGCTCCGGCTCGGCCAGCTTCACGCCCAGCGCGCCGTTCGTCTCATAGCCCATGTTGGAAAAGCCATACTCCATGTGGTACGTGCCCGGCTCGCCCGGCCGCCACAGCCGCTGCATGTCGCCCGGCAGGCTGCCCGCCGAGCCGACCGCCACGTCCGTTGGCCGCATGAACCGGTTGATCTCGCCCAGCGCGCGCGTCTGCGTCAGGCCCTGCGCGCTCTCGGACGCGTAGTGCGCGTCCATGACGGCGCGCCAGGCGGCCTTTGCGGCCTCGACCTCGCCGCCATAGGGCGCGCGGTAGCCCGCAAGCGCCGCGCGCAGCGCCTCCAGCCCCTCGCGCGCGTCGCACACGATGGCCTCCGCGTCCATCTTGACCGCGTCGAACGGGCAGATGTTGAGCGCGACGACCTTCGCATCCGCGGGGAACAGCCACTTGGAGCAGGTGGTGAAGTCCGTCAGGCGCGTGCCCACGGCCAGCACGACATCGGCCTCGCGCGCGATGACGTTGGCCGCCTGGCCGCCCGTCACGCCGATGCCGCCCAGGTTGAGCGGATGCTCCCACGAGACCGTGCCCTTGCCCGCCTGCGTCTCGCCGAAGGGGATGTTCGCCTGCTCGCACAGGCGCAGGAACGCCTCCCCGGCCTCGCTGTAGCGCACGCCGCCGCCCAGGATCGCCACAGGCCGCCGCGCGCCGCGCAGGATCTGCGCCGCCCGCTGCGCCTGCGCGGGCGTCATGGGCCGGCGGTCCAGGTGCCACACGCGCCGGCGGAAGAACGAGACCGGGTAGTCATACGCCTCGCCCTCCACGTCCTGGGGCATGGCCAGGCACACCGCGCCCGTATCCGCCGGGTCTGTGAGCACGCGCAGCGCGTGAATCGCCGCGGTCATCAGCTGCTCCGGACGCTCGATGCGGTCGAAGTAGCGGCACACGCCGCGGAACGCATCCGTCACCGTATGCCCGAAGCTCTCGTAGAACTCCGCCTGCTGCAGCACGGGGTCCGGCTGGCGGCATGCGAACGTATCGCCCGGCAGCAGCAGCAGCGGAATGCGGTTGGCCGTCGCGCAGCCCGCCGCCGTCACCATGTTCATCGCGCCCGGCCCGATGGAGCTCACGCACGGGATGATCTCCCGCCGGTTCTTCTGCTTGGCAAACGCCGTGGCTGCCAGCGCCATGTTCTGCTCGTTCTTCCCCTGCAGAAAGCGGATCGAATGCCCGCCCTGCGACAGCGCCTGGCCCACGCCCACGACGCACCCATGGCCGAACACGCCGAACATCGCGCGCACGAACTTCGTCTGCACGCCGTCCAGCTCGACATACTGGTTGTCGAGAAACCGCACGAGCGCCTGCGCCATCGTCAGGCGCACGCGCTGCATCGCCCCGGTCATCGATCAGCCCTCCTTCTTTGAACGGCCCTTCGGGTAGCCGTCGCCCCAGTAGGCGGCGTCCGGCGCCTGCACCCACAGGTGCTCGGGCACGAACGTGGGCGTGATGTACGGCGCGCCCGGCAGGTGCCGGATGCCCCACAGATACCACAGCGCATAGCCCGGCGGCGTGCAGTGCGGGTGCGTCAGCCCCGGGCCGATGAACACCGCGTCGCTGTCGTGCACCTTGACGACCTCCTCGCCCAGCTCCGCATACGCGAACCCGCCGGACGGGTTGAGCTTGTAGTAGTAGATCTCCGGCTGCGGGTGGTGGTGCGGGGGATAGCTCGACCACTTGCCCGGGAAGCCGATCACCTCGCCCAGCACCAGATTGGCATACGGCGCGGTGGTGTAGTCGAAGATCGTGCGCACGATGCGCGTGCTCGTCTCGTGCATCAGGCCCGCGCCGCGAAACTCGTCGGGCGTGTCCGCGGGCAGGTACAGCCGCGCGGGAAAGCGCGTCTCGTTGTCCGTGCGCAGCACGTTGACCTCGCATTCCTCCGACAGGCATGTGACGCTCACCGGCGTATCCGCGTCCGCGTGCAGCGCCGTGGGCGGCTCGTCAAAGCAATTGCTGCGCGCCTGCTCATGCGATCCCTGCGGCCACTCCAGGCGCACCGCGCCCTGCACGAGCAGCAGCGCCTTTTCCAGCGGCGCAGCGTCGCGGTACGTCTCCCCGCGGCGCAGGCGCACGACGAAGAAGTCCATCAGCATCTCGGGATGGAGCGCGCCCATCTCGGCGATGCGCGTGACGCCAAAGGGCAGTGGTCCGCCCGCGCGCGCAATCCGGCTCATGCCTCTCCCTCCAATACCTCGCTCACCCGCACCGGGCGGCGCTCGTCCAGCGACTGCTTCGCGGCCTTGGCCAGCGCCACGCTCATCAGGCCCGCGTGGATGCCCACCAGCACCTCGCCACCCTCCAGCACCGCGCGCACGAACTGGCGCATCTCCTCCACGAAGGAGTCCATATACCGCTCCAGGAAGAAGTACTTGGGCTTGTCGGAGGCCACGCCCTGCGCCGTGAACACGCGCACGGTCGTATCCCCGTCATTCTCGCCCGCGGCCATGCCCAGGCTGCCGAAGACCTCCACGCGCTGATCGTACCCGTAGGCCGCGCGGCGGCTGTTGTCGATCACGCCCAGCGCGCCGTTTTCGAACGTGAGCGTCACGATGGCGGTGTCCACGTCGCCCGCCTGGCCGATGCGCGGATCGACCAGGCTCGCGCCCAGCGCGTACACCTCCGTCACGTCGCACCCGGCCAGGAACATGGCCATGTCAAAGTCGTGGATCATCATGTCCAGAAACAGCCCGCCGGACGAGGCCGCATATTCCGGAGAGGGCGGCTCCGGATCGCGCGAGGTGATCTTGACCAGCTCCACCGCGCCCAGCGCCCCCTCCGCCGCCAGGCGCTGCACGCGCCCGTGGTTGTGGTCAAAGCGCCGGTTGAACCCGACCTGCAGCTTCATGCCCGTCTCCTGCGCCACGAGCGCCGTCTCCCGGATCTTCGCAAGCGTCAGGTCCACCGGCTTTTCGCAGAACACGTGCTTGCCCGCGCGCATCGCCTCGATGGCGATCTGCGCGTGCGTGGGCGTGGGGCTGCACACGAGCACCGCGTCGACCTGCGGGTCCCGCACGATCTCCATGTAGTCCGTGCCCCACGCGGGGATGCCGTAGCGCGCCGCCAGCGCCTGCGCCGCCTGCGCATTTACATCCGTGACGCGCACGACCCGCGCCTGCGGGATGTGGTAGGTGATGGACTGGGCGTGCACATTGCCGATGCGCCCCGCCCCGACGATGCCGACGTTCAGCGTCTTCATAGCTTGGCCTGCTCCTTTCACATCACAGGGAGCCGTCCCAGGAATCGACGTGCTCCTTTTTCATCTCTTCCTCGTCAAACCAGCGGGTGGTGACCGTCTTCTCCTCCGTGTAGAACCGGAACGCGTCCTTGCCGTGGCAGTGCAGGTCGCCAAAGAAGCTCTGCTTGTGCCCCGTGAACGGGAACGCGCCCATCGGCACCGGAATGCCCACGTTCACGCCGACCATGCCCCCGTCCGTGCGCATGACGAACTCGCGCGCGTAGTATCCATTCTGCGTGAAGATGACCGAGCCGTTGGCAAAGGGGTTGCGGTTCATCAGCTCCAGCCCCTCCTCGAACGACTGGACGCGCTTGACGCACAGCACCGGCCCGAACACCTCGCGCTGGCCGATGGTCATCTCCTGCGTCACGTGGTCGAAGATCGTGTGGCCCAGGTAATAGCCGCCCTCATAGCCCGGCACCTGCACGCCGCGCCCGTCGAGCACCAGCTGCGCGCCCTCGGCCACGCCCTTCTCGATCCAGTCGGTGATGAACTTGCGGTGCGAGAGGCTGCCCACCGGACCCAGCCTGGTGGCCTTGTCATACGCCGGGCCGACCTTCTGCGCGCGGCACAGCCGCACCAGCTCCGCCACCAGCGCGTCGGCGATCTCCTCCTCCACGACCACGCAGGGCAGCGCCATGCACCGCTCGCCCGCGCAGCCGAAGGCGCTGTTCATGATGCCCGCCGCCGTGCGCGTGATGGGCGCGTCGCGCAGCACCAGCGCGTGGTTCTTCGCCTCGCACAGCGCCTGCACGCGCTTGCCGTGCTGCGCGGCGGTGGAATAGACGTGCAGGCCCACGGACGTGGAGCCCACGAACGTGACCGCCTTGACCTGCGGATGCGTCAGGATCGCCTCCGCCTCGACGCGGCTGCACGGCACGACGTTGAGCACCCCGCGCGGAAAGCCCGCCTCCTCGTACAGCCGGGCAAAGCGCAGGCTCGTCATCGGCGTGGTCGACGCGGGCTTGAGCACGAACGTGTTGCCGCACACGATGGCCAGCGGCGCCATCCAGCCCATGGGGATCATGGCCGGGAAGTTCCACGGCGCGATGCCCGCGCACACGCCCAGCGCCTCGCGGTAGAGCACCGTATCGTAGCCCGAGGACGTATCCTGCAGGCTCTCGCCCATCAGCAGCGACGGCGCTGAGCACGCCAGCTCCGTCATCTCCAGCGCCTTGCCCACATCCCCGGCCGCCTCCGACCAGGCCTTGCCGTTCTCCCGCGCGACGAGCATCGTCAGCTCGTCCATGTCCCGGACGATCAGGTTGCGCAGGTTGTACATCAGCTGCGCGCGCTTGCGCGCCGGCGTGCGCTTCCAGGCCGGATAGGCGGCGGCCGCCGCCGCAATGGCCGCGTCGACCTCCTGCTGCGTGCAGCATGGCGCCTGCGCGATGGCCTCGCCCGTGGAGGGGTCGTAGACGGTCGTGAACTTCTCCGTGCGGCTTTGGACATACGCCCCGTCGATGTACGGGCGCAGCCGTTCCAGGGTCCCTTGCGGCATGTGCGTCTCCTCCTTGTCTATGGCGCTCACAGCGGGAAGACCACCCCGCCGCACGCGCGCTTCTTTTCCTCGATGAAGGCCATGAGCGACGCCTCGTCCGGCATGTCGCGCGAGCACGCATGGCTGGCCACGAGCATCGCCGCTGACGCGCTGCCCATCTCCAGCGCCTGCGCAAGCGGACGCCCCGCCATCAGCCCGTGCAGCAGCGCCGACGCGTACCCGTCGCCCCCGCCGAAGCCCTTGAGCGCCTCCACCGGGAACGGCAGCACCCGGTACGCCTCGCCCGGCGCGTACGCCCGCGAGCCCTCCCGGCCGTGCTTGATGACCAGCAGCTTCGCGCCCAGCCCCAGCCAGTGCGCGGCGCTGGCCTCGTCCGTGCCCGCCAGGCCCAGCAGGCGCTCCATGCGGTCAAACTCCTCGCGCGAGCCCAGGATGATGTCGCTGCGCTCGGCCACCAGGCTCGTGTACACGGCGATCTCGTCGTCGCCCTTCCAGGTGTAGGCGCGGTAGTCCGCATCGAAGACGACCGTCACGCCCAGCCGCCGCGCCAGCGAGAGCGCCTTGAGCGCCGCCTCGCGCGACGGGCTCGCGCTCAGCGCCGTGCCCGAGATCAGCAGCGCGCGCGTGCCGGCGATGTACGCCTCGTCCACGTCGCAGGGGTGCAGGGCAAGGTCCGCCGCGCCCTCGCGGTACATGAGGATGCTGCTTTGCGTGGGGGAGAGGATCTCCGTGAACGTCAGGCCCAGCTTCTCCCCGCCCGTGCAGCGCGTCACGTGGCTCACGTCGATGCCCTCGCGCTCGAAGAAGCCCTGCACGAAGTCGCCGAACGCGTCGTCCGAGATCTTGGCCAGAAAGCCCACGCGCCGCCCCAGCCGCGCCATGCCCACCGCGATGTTCGCCGGCGAGCCGCCCAGGTATTTGTTGAAGTGCTCGCTCTGCGAGAGCGGGCGGTTGTAGTCCGTCGGGTTGAAGTCCACCGCGATGCGCCCCACCGGCACGATGTCCAGCGCCCGCGGCGATTGCGTAAACCAGGGCATGCCGATTCCCTCCTTTTGAATGTCGCCCGTCATATGGCGCGCATGGCCCGCCTGGCCCGCGCCGTCGCCGGCCGTTCTATGGCTATTGTAGAGGTTTTTTCGTCCATTGTAAAGCAAAAACGGGAGATATTTTGGGCATATGCGCGCATGGTGCGCAGAAACAACACGAATGTTTTGACAAAACATCCAAATCCGCGCGGCGCAAATGCGACTTGCGGATTTTCCAGGGCGATGGTATCATGATAGCATATGACGAGGCGGACGGGCCCAGACCCGCCCGACACACACGGAGGGAAAGACCATGCGGGGACATGCGGCACAGCTGCTCGCGCAGCTGGACGGGCGCATCGAGCGCCTGATGGCGCGCCAGGTGCTGGAGGAGAGCAGCGGGGACTACGGCGGATTCATGGAGGACGACCTGCACGTGGAGAGCCGCCAGTGCGGGTTTGACCTGAGCGCGCTGGCGTGCGGCTATGTGACGAAGGACAGCGCGCACTACCTGTCCGAGCGGGTGAAGGCGGCGCTGACGGCCGCGCTGGCCTACCTGCGCGCGCACCAGCGCCCCGGCGGATGCGTCGACCTGCTCAGCTGCAACGTCGCCTCCGCGCCCGATACCGCCTTCATGATCAACGCGGTGCTGAACGCCTGGTGGCTGCTGGAGCGCTGCGAGGACGCGCGGGCGGCGTGGCTGCGCCCGGCGCTGCTGCGCCTGATCGACAGCGCCGCCTCCGGCATCGCGGCGGGCGGCTTCCACACGCCCAACCACCGCTGGGCGATCGCGGCATGTCTGCTGCACTGCGCCAAGATCACCGGCCGGCGCGAGCTGGAGGCGCGCGCGCGGGCGTATCTGCGCGAGGGCCTGGACGTCAACGAGGACGGCGAGTTTGCCGAGCGCAGCGCGGGCAACTACAACCAGGTCAACGACGAGCAGATGCTGCGCCTGTACATGGCCACGGGGGACAGGACGTTCCTGCATGCGGCTGAAAAGAACCTGGAGATGATGTACTGCTACATCGACCCGGACGGATCGGTGTTCACAAACAACTCCACCCGCCAGGACATGGGCAAGAAGGTCTATCTGGACACGTACTATCCGCTGTACTTGATGGCCGGCTACTTCTTGGGCCGCGAGGACTTCGGCGCGATGGCCGAGTGGATCTACCAGGACTGCCGCCGCCGCGGCACGTGGCCCGACGGCATGGAGTGGCTGCTGCTGCTGCCCCAGATGGACGGCTTTGGCGCGCAGACGCCCTTTGAGCCCCCGTTCCTGCGCTATGACCGGCTCTTTGAACACAGCGACATCGCCCGCGTGCGCCGCGGCGACTTCTCGCTGACGCTCATGCGAGGGAAGCCCAACTTCCTGTACTTCCAAAGCGGCGCGCTGCCTCTGTACATGGCGATCTATCAGAACCTGTGCGACCAGCGCAACTTCGTGCCCGAGACGCTGGAGCGCACCGAGCGCGGCTTCCGCCTGAGCGGGCGCGCGCCGGTCTGGTACTACCAGCCGTTTGACCAAAAGCCGCAGACCAGCGACTGGTGGCGCATGGACAACGCCGCCCGCGAGCGCCTGACGGCCGAGGGCCTGCATACCCTCGTCGAGGCCGAGCTGACGGAGGAGGGCGTGCGGCTGCACATCCGCACGCAGGGCGTCGACCGCCTGCCCGTGCGCGTGGAGATCGGCCTGCTGCCCGGCGGGCGCATCCGCACGCAGCACTTTACGCAGCTGATGCGGGCCGGCGAGCAGGTGACGATCCTGGACGGCGACATTGAGATCACCGGCCCCCGGGGCGACGCCCTCGCCATCGGTCCCGCGTTCGGCAGCCACGACATCCGCGCCCGCATGGGCGGCGCGTACCCGCTCAGCGACGCATGCTACACCGTGCTGCTGACCGGCTACACGCCCGTGGACCGCACGCTCTTCATCCGTGCGCGCCGCATCTTCTCATGAGGGCTGCGCCAACTTTTGGCCCGCCGCCGCGCTTGCCAAGCGAACGCATTGTTGATATAATATACAAATGAGTTTCCCGTCCCCTGCAGGACGGGCGAGAGGAGGCGGCGACATGGACGACTTGCAGCTAGGAGACCTGGTGCAGATGCGCAAGACCCATCCCTGCGGCAGCGACCGCTGGACCGTCATCCGCGTGGGCGCGGATATCAAGATCCGCTGTGCGGGCTGCGGCCGCATCGTCATGATGGACCGCGCCGCATTCCTCAAGCGCATGAAAAAGCGCGTCGCGCGCGCCCCGCAGGACGAGGCGCAGGCAAACGGAAAAGAGGAGATTTGACATGGCGGAAAACGAATCCGGACGCACGGAGAACATGGCCGTCTCGCCTGAAGCGGCCGGGACGGCGCCCAAGGCGGAAGCGGCCGAGGCCGGAAAGCGGGAAAAGCCCAAAAAGAGCTGGAAGCGGGAAGTGTTTGAGTGGGTGATGGTCTTTGTCGTGGCGGGCGTGATCGCCTTTGTGGTGCGCACGTTCGTGTTCGTGCCGGTCATGGTCGACGGGCAGTCGATGATGAACACCCTGCAGGATCGCGAGTTCCTCATCGCCACCAAGTACGACTACCTGCTGGGCGATCCCGAGCGCTTTGACGTGGTCATCTGCCATTACCCCGGCCGCATGCGTCCGGGCCTGCTGGGCATCGGCGAGGTGCAGGAGGACTTCGTCAAGCGCGTCGTCGGCCTGCCTGGCGAGACGATCGAACTGCGCGCCGGCGAGCTGTACGTGAACGGCGAGTTTGTCGCGCAGGATTTTGCCCGCACTGAAAGCGTCGCCGACTTTGGCCCCTACACCGTGCCGGAGGGCCACTACTTCGTCATGGGCGACAACCGCAACAACTCCAACGACAGCCGCAACCCTGAGGTCGGCGCGCTGGAGCGCTCGCAGATCGTCGCCCACGTGCAGTATATCGTCTATCCGCTGGACAACATGCGCAGGATCGACGAGTGATCCCCGCACGCCGCGAAGGGGGGAGAGCATGCGCGACGAGAGCGCGTGGGGCGCGGCCTTCGCGCCGCAGGAACCCGCGCGGGAACCCCCCGGCGGCCGGGGCGCACGCGAGCTGCTCGAGTGGTTGCTCGTCTTTACGGCGGTGCTGCTCACCGCCGCTTTTGTGCGCGCCTACATCGCCGAACCCGTGCGCGTCGACGGCCGGTCCATGCTCGAAACGCTCCACGACGGCGAATACGTGATCGTGGAAAAATATCCGTATCTGTTCGACGACCCCGAGCGATTCGACATCGTCGCCTGCTATTACCCCGGCGACAGACAGACCCTCAACGTCAAGCGCGTATTCGGCCTGCCCGGAGAGACGATCGAGCTGCGCGACGGCGTGCTCTATGTCGACGGCGAATACATCCCGCAGGACATGCTCGTTCATCTCAGCCTGGACGACCTGGGCCCCATCACCCTCGCGCCCGGCTACTATTTCGTCATGGGCGACAACCGGCCCAACAGCCTCGACAGCCGCGACGTCGGTTCCATCGAGCGCAACGACATCATCGGCCGCGTGCGGCAGGTCTTCTTCCCCCTGAGCGCCATCCGCTCCGTCGAATATGCACCATAATTCACAGGGAGGTGCGTGCCGTTGTTTGGGGAGTTCTTCGCGCGCCATCCGTTGCGCGCCCTGCTCGCCGGACAGCCCGTCTGTCCCTTTCCCCGCGCGGGGGCACGCGCATGGCGGGAACTGGATCCCGACCTGCGCGCGCAGGCGCTGGGCCTCGCGGATCAATACCGCGATCAGCCCTATGCGCTGCTGACCGCCGGGCAATACATGGCCTTCGTGCGCGACGGCAGCCGACGCGCCTTTGAGGAGCCGTACTTTCAGCGCCGCTGCAAGCTCTGCGCGGCGCTGTTGGGCGTGTGCGCAGGCGGCGATCCGCAGGACGTGCTGCAGGCCGCCGACGGCCTGTGGGCCCTGTGCGAGGAGACCTCCTGGGTCATCAGCGCGCACAACGACTCCACGCTGGAGCGCCCGTTGCCCGACCCCGACCGGCCCGGCCTGGACCTGTTCGCCGCGCAGACCGGCATGATCCTCGCGCTCGCATGCGAGCTGTTGCACGATCCGCTGGACGCCGTCACGCCCATGCTGCGCGAGCGCGCCTGGCGCGAGATCGACCGGCGCGTGCTGCGTCCCTTCGACACGCGCGACGACCTATGGTGGATGGGCCTGACCCGCAGGGACCTCAACAACTGGACGCCCTGGATCGTCTCCAACGTCATGCTCTGCGCGCTGCTCGCTCCGGACGGCCCCGAACGCCTGTGCGCGCGCCTGGAGCGCGGATGCGAGATGCTCGACCGCTACCTCGCGTGCCTTCCCGACGACGGGGGCTGCGACGAGGGCGCGGGCTACTGGAACATGGCCGGCGGCGCGCTGCTGGACTGCCTGGAGCTGCTGGCGCTGGCCACGGATGGCCGCGCGGTCTTCTGGGATGACGCCAAGCTGCGGCGCATCCTCGCATTCCCCGCGCGCGCCTACCTGGGCGGCGGATGGTTCGTCAACTTCGCCGACTGCGACGCGCGCCCGCTGCTCAGCGGCGAGCGCCTGGAGCGCGCGGGCGAGCGGACCGGCGACGACGCCCTGCGCGCGCTGGGCCGCGCCACGCGCGGCGCGCTGGCAGATCAGTTTTCCGACACGCCCCAGCTGTGGCGCGCGCTGAACCTGCTGCTTCACCCGGCGCGAACGCCGCTGCCCCCGCCCGCGCCCGCCGGGGATGTGTACCTGCCCGACCTGCAGCTGCGCGTGCGGGCCCGGGACGGGCTGACGCTGTGCTGCAAGGGCGGCCACAACGGCGAGAGCCACAACCACAACGACGTGGGCTCGTTCATGCTCTACGCCGGGGACGAGCCGTTGATCGTCGACGCGGGCAACATGACCTACACGCAAAAGACCTTCTCCGACGCGCGCTACACGCTGTGGAACGTGCGCGCCGCCTGGCACAACGTGCCGCTCATCGGCGGATGCGAGCAGCAGCCCGGCCGCGAACGCGCCGCGCGCGCCGTGCGCCCCACGCCCGGCGGCCTGGAGCTGGACATCGCGCCTGCCTACGGACCCGAGGCCGGCGTCAAAACCTGCCTGCGCAACCTGGCGCTGGAGGCCGGCCCCGAACTGCGCCTGCGCGAGAGGATCGAGCTGGACGCGCCGCGCGAGGTGACGTGGGTATTCCTGCTGCGCGAGCGGCCCGTGCCGGCCGGCTCCGGCTGCGTGCGCGCCGGACGCCTGCGCCTGCGCTTTGACCCCGACCTGCAGGCGCGCGTCGACGAGCGGCCCGTGGACGACCCGCGCATGGCGCGCTGTTTCCCCGGCAGCCTGTACCGCCTGACGCTGCAGGCCCCGCCCGCCGCCCGCCATGACCGCACCTTCACCGCGCAGGCCGACGCCCGGCCCGCGCCGATCCACAACCGACAGGAGGCATGACGTATGGAGCGACGCTACAAGGACGCCCTGGACCTGGCCGCGCGCAAGCTGCTGCGTGCGATCCCGCTGGCCGCGCGCGAGCCGGCCATCCCCTACGGCAGCGAGGGGGCGCGCTTCACGCCCCCGCCTTACGACGGCAACAGCTGGTGGACCGCGGGCTTCTGGCCCGCGCTGATGTGGCAGATGTATGCGCTGCGGGGCGACGATGCCTTCTTGCAGGAGGCGCGCCGCGCCCAGGCGCTGCTGGGCGAAGAGCTGCGCCGCTTCACGCTGCTGCACCACGACGTGGGCTTCATGTACCTGCTCTCGGACGGCGCGGACTTCAAGCTCACCGGCGACGAGACCGCGCGCGTGGACACGCTGCACGCCGCCACGCTGCTGATGGGCCGGTTCAACCCCGCGGGCTTCGTGCGCGCCTGGAACGGGGCCGATCAGGCCAGCGTGGCGATCATCGACTGCATGATGAACATCCCGCTGCTGTTCTGGGCCACGCGCCAGACCGGCGACCCGCGCTTCGCCCGCGCCGCCTGCATCCACGCGGACACGACGCTGCGCGAGTTCATCCGCCCTGACGGCTCCGCCTGCCACATCGTCGAGCTGGACCCGAACACCGGCGCGCGCGTGCGCGAGCCCGGCGGACAGGGCTACGGCCCCGGCTCCAGCTGGTCCCGCGGGCAGGCCTGGGCGCTGTACGGCTTCACGCTGGCCGCCATCAACGCCGGCAGCGACGCCTATCGCGAGGCTGCCGGGCGCATCGCCCGCTACTTCATCCAGAACATCCGCCCCGACGGGCTGACCGACTGCGACTTCCGCCAGCCGCCCACGCCCGAGCGCATTGACAACATCGCCGGCGCGGTGGCCGCCTGCGGCCTGATCGAGCTGGCGCGCCTCACGGGCGAGGACGACTACGCCGCCGCCGCCTGCCGCCTGCTGGACGGCCTGATCGCGCACTGCTGCGACCCCGACCCCGACCACCCCGGCCTGCTGACCCACTGCACCGCCAGCTACCACGACGACAAGGCCGGCGTACACACGAATATCCTGTACGGCGACTACTTCTTCGTCGAGGCGCTGTGCAAGCTCAAGGGAACCGATCCGATGCTCTGGACGTGAGCTTTTCCGGGGCGCTGCTCCCCGGGGCGCTGCCCCGGACCCCGGCAGGGGAGGCAGTGCCTCCCCTGCACCCCGCCGCCAAGGGGCACGAAGTGTTGGCAATGCCCCTGCACCCCGCCGCCAAGGGGGCACGCAGTGTTGGCAATGCCAATCCGGCGGACACATCTTGGATGCAACAGGGCCGCGCAGACGCGCGGCCCTGTTCTTTTGCATGGAGATACAGGTGGGGGAGAGGGGAAGGGCTGGGCATACGCAAAGGCCCGCGCCTTTGCGCGGGCCGCTGTTCGGGGTGCAGGGGGATGTTATCCCCCTGCCGGGGGCCCTGGGGGCAGAGCCCCCAGGGGGGCCTGGGGCGGCGCCCCCAGGGGGGCCTGGGGCGGCGCCCCCAGGGGAGTTAGCCGCCGCAGGGATGCAGCACGCCGTCGCGGCTGTGATTGTTCAGCGAGGGATCGCGCATGCACAGATGCACGGCGGCCGTGGTGAACGTGCGGGGGAGCGCCAGGATGTTCGGGTTGGGCCCGACGTACTTGCGCATGGCGTCCTGCAGGGCCTCCTCAAAGGTGGCGCGCGTCTTGAGGCCCATGCCGCGCGCATAGCCGGGCTCGCGCGCACCGACGATGTAGATGGCGCTGGTGTGCTTTTCGGCCAGGTGGCCGCAGCTCATCATCGAGAAGCCGTGGAACGGGTGGAACGCATTCGCGAACCGGTAGCGGCGCACGTATTCGGCATTGGTGGCAAAGTACTCGCCGTAGCGGTTCATGTCCGGCAGGGTCTGCATGCCGTCATGCTGGAACATCTCGTATAGCTCGCGCGCATACGGCCAGCGCTCGTCGTGAAAATATCCGTCGCACAGGCTGGAGACGATGAACACGCACCGGTCCGACAGCACGCGCTTGTGCCGGATGACCTGCGCGGAGAGCGCCTGCATCATCTGAATGGGATTGGTGCCCATGCCGTCGCCGTAGTGGAAGTTCGTCGGCATGCCGAAAACCACGACGTCGTAGGGCTTTTCCGCCCAGTGCACGTACGTGCGCCGGTCCGCCATGCGCCACGAGACCGCCTGTACCTCCTTCGCCCAGCCGGAGTGGATCTCGATCTGCCGGCTCTTGCTATCCAGCACCGCGTCGCAGCAGAAGAAGCGCTTGCCCATCTTCTCCTCCATGAACTGCCCCTGCGTGTCGAAGCGGCTGCGCATCTCGCTGTGGGTGGACACGGGCACGAAGTCCGGCCGGTGCATCACCTGCGGCACATGGTGGGCCGAGATGCTGCGCCAGTGCGTGATGCCCGTGGCGCAGTGCTTGTACCCGCCCGAGTAGCCGCCGTACGGATTGCCCTGCGTGTGGCCCACGAGCACCGCCACGTCCGCCTCGTACACCTGCCGGTTCATGATGACCCGGTCGCCCTGCGCCGTGCAGCCCAGATCCACGAGGTTGTCCCAGTCCTCGCTGTCGTGGCTGGTCAGCTGTCCGGATGGGTAGAACGCCTCAAACAGCGCGTCGCCCAGAATGGCGCGCATCTCCTGCGCCGTCGCCCGCGGGTGCAGGCCGTTGGAGATGAGCAGCAGCACGTCCTGCGCCCGCACGCCCGCCGCGTACAGCTCGTCCAGGCATGCCTGCACCGCCACCTTGCGGTGGCTTGTCGGCTGGCAGCCGCCCTTGACGATATCCGGAATCACGATCACCACCCGGCTGCCCGCGTGCGCCAGCTCCCGCAGCGGCGCCATGCCCAGCGGATGGCGCAGGCTCTCCAGCGTCGCCGCATAGAGGCTGTCCCAATCCTGCGGCAGGCACGGCGGGTCCGCCACCGTCTCGCCGGGAATGAACACATCGGTCGTGTCGGGCAGCTGCGCCTGCATCAGCCCATGGCCATATTCGAAGGAAAGCCGCATTGTCCGTCTCCTTTCCGGGGCTCAATGCCCCAGGTACGCTTCCACGATCTGCAAAAATTCGTCCGGGTAAAAGCCAATCTCGCCCGAAAAGCGCGTGAGCGCGATCAGCCCGCCGTCGATCTCCTCGATGCCCGCGAGCATGCCCGCATTCTCCAGCTTCAGCCCGCCGCCGTATACCACCGGCACGCCGCCCATGCGCGACTTAAGCCAGCGCGCCGTCTCCTGGATACAGTGCGCATCCGCCGGCGTGCGCCCCGGCCCGATCGACCACACCGGTTCATAGCCCACCACCACGCGCGACAGATCCGCGCCGTCCAGCCCCTGGGTCAGCTGGTCGCTGAGCACCTCGCGCCAGGATGCGCGCTCCTCCAGCCGCTCGCCCACGCAGTAGAGCACGCTCAGGCCGGCCGCCTGCGCCGCGCGTACCTCCTGCCCCAGCGCACGGTTGACCGCCGCCGCCGCTGCCGTGCCCGCTACGCCTGCCAGCGACAGCAGCTCCAGCTTGCGCACCCGCTCCTCGCAGTGCCCGATCAGCGCCCAGCCGCAGCCCAGCTCTCGCGCCGCGTTGGCCGTGCGCCCGCCCGTGAATGCCCCGAAATTGCCGCCCGGAGCCGTGTCGCCTGCGCACACGCCCTGACATCCCAGCTCCACAGGGCCGGGCGCCTCCAGCGCCGCACGCGCGCCCAACAGGTGCGCCTCCGGAAAGAACATCACAAATCGCGCGCCGGCGTATCCGCACAGCGCCTCCTGGGTGGCGCGCACGATGCCCGCGCCCCAGCGATCCATCGGATACAGCCGGTTCACGCCTCCGCGCGCGGGGGAGATGTCAAAACGCTTGAGATTCAAAAAGATGTACTTCACCCGCGGGCCTCCTTTTGTGTCGCCTCATGAATGGGGATCATTTGAAATACACTGGTGTGTATAGTATACCACCTTTCGAAGCGTCAGGCAAGACGTTTTGCCTAAAACTCCTGCGCACAGCGCATATTGGCATGGCGACTGCGACAAAAAAATGACGCAAAAATGCAAAATGTTCTTGATTTATTCGAGTGTATCTGTTAAAATGGCCCTAAAGTGAGGGCGCGAGAGGCGCGACCCCCGTCCCATCGACCGCAAGGAGGATGATACCGGTATGAAAAAGCTGCTCTGTCTCGTGCTCGCACTGCTGATGCTGCCCGTTGTGGCCGTTGGCGAGAGCACGGCCGTCCTGAACACGGAGGGCGAAATGCCCATCGTCACGGAGCCTGTGACGCTTTCGATCTTCGGTAAGCAGGGCGCCATCCACGCCGACTGGCAGACGATGGACTTCTTTACCGAATATCAGAAGATGACCGGCGTCACGCTGGACTTCCAGCAGGCGCCTTCGCAGGGCTATGACGAGGCCAAGGCGCTGATGTTCGCCAGCGGCGTAGGCGCCTACCCCGACATGCTCGTAGCCGCCGGCCTGAACGGCTCTGAGATCATCCGCTACGGCGAGGAGGGCGTGCTCATCCCGCTGGAAGAGCTGATGGAGACCTACGCGCCCAACTACACCGCGCTGATGGAGAAGTACCCCGACATTGAGGGGCGCATCACCGCGCCGGACGGGCACATCTACGCGCTGGCCGCGGTCATTGCCGTGCCTGCCGCCCGCACCGCCAAGATCTGGTGCAACACCGCCTGGCTCGAGGCCAACGGCCTGGAAGTCCCCACCACCTTTGAGGAGCTGGAGGAGGTCCTGCGCGCGTTCAAGACCTACGACGCCAACGGCAACGGCGAGGCCGACGAAATCCCCATCGCCGCCGCCGACCTGCCCAGCTGGCTGACCACCATGGCCGGCATGTTCGGCCTGCAGTACCAATTCGGCCAGGAGATGAACCTCAGCGACGACGGCAAGACCCTCACCACCTGGCTGACGAGCGACGAGTTCCGCCAGCTGCTGGAGTGGACCGCCAAGATCTACGCCGAGGGCCTGCTGGACCCCGACATCTTCACGCAGGAGTATTCCGAGTTCAACGCCAAGATGAGCGGCCAGATGATGGGCATCTTCTTCAATCAGGCCGACGACGCGTTTGACTCCACCGACTACATCGGCATCGCGCCCTTTGCCGGCATGAGCGAGGACATCTACGTGCAGAGCGGCCCCGTCGCCCGCGACATGGGCACCTTCGCCATCACCTGCGACTGTGAATACCCCGAGGTTGCCCTGCGCTGGATCGACTACCTCTTCAGCGACGAGGGTTCCTACCTGGAGCGCTATGGCATCGAGGGCAAGACCTGGACCCGCGATGAGGACGGCTACCCCGTCTACGTCGACGGCATCCTGGACAACCCCAACGGCTCCGGCCCCACCATCGCCCAGTTCACCTTCTGGCCCGGCGGCGGCGCGCCCCAGTACCTCAACGAGAACAACTGCATCGCCGTCACCTCCGATACCACCCAGGCCGCTCAGGAGGCGCTCAACCCCTACATGGACTACACCCTCTACGCCGAGCCCCTCTTTGACGCCGACACCAACTCCCGCCTGCAGATCCTGGGCAACGACATCGACACCTACGTGCGCTCCAGCGCCGCCAAGTTCATCCGCGGCGAGATGTCCTTCGACGAGTGGGATACCTACTGCCAGACCCTGGAGGGCATGGGCCTGCAGGAGTGGGTCGGCATCTACCAGGAGCGTCTGGACTCCTACCAGCAATAAGCATCATCATCCCCGTGCGCTGCGCGGATAGACCCCAACGCTGATCCTAACAAGGGGGAGAGGGGACGAATCCCCTCTCCCCGCTTCAGCTTTATGTTAAGGAGGAAACGCCATGCTCGCCAAACAATCCACAGGCCAGCGACTGAAAAGACGCCTGCGGCGCGATGTGTTCGCCCACTGGCAACTGCTCGCCCTGCTCGCCCTGCCGCTGGCCTGGTATATCATCTTCTGCTACATTCCCATGTTCGGCGTGCAGCTGGCATTCAAGAGCCACAAGGTCACGCTCGGCATCTGGCAAAGCCCCTGGGCCGATCCGCTGTTCAAGCACTTCTCGCGCTACTTCTCCTCCTACTACGCCTGGAGTACCATCTGGAACACGCTGGCCCTCAACCTGGGCTGCCTGGCCATCGGTTTCCCCGCGCCGATCCTGCTGGCCCTCATCCTCAACGAGATCGACAACGTCCGCTTCCGTAAGACGTTGCAAAACGTCACCTACATTCCGTACTTCCTCTCCATCGTCGTCGTGGTCAGCATGCTCAAGCTCTTCTGCGACGAGCGCTACGGCGTCATCAACATCCTGCTGCAGGCCCTCAACCTGCAGGCCCTGCCCCTCATGGAGTCCGAGCGCTACTTCCGCCCGCTCTATGTCCTCTCCAACGTCTGGCAGAACATGGGCTGGAACGCCATCATCTACGTCGCGGCCCTCGCCGGCATCGACATGGCCCTCTACGAGGCCGCCACCATCGACGGCGCCACCCGCTGGCAGAAGATCCTGCACGTCTCCCTGCCCTGCATCCTGCCCACCATCGTCACCATGCTGATCCTGCGCATCGGCCAGCTGATGACCATTGGCTTTGAAAAGGCCCTGCTCATGCAAAACGATATGAACATCGGCACGAGCGAGATCATCTCCACGCTCGTGTACAAAAACGGCATCCAGAACGGCGACTACAGCTACGCCACTGCCGTGGGCCTGATGAACTCCGCCGTCAACCTCGTGCTGATCGTCGCGGCCAATACCTTCTGCCGCCGTACGCTCAACGAGAGTCTTTGGTGAAGGGGGCTGCAACATGATCAAAACCAAACGTCGCGCCTCGCACATCCGTCAGACGCGCGCGGACCGCATCTTCCAGGCCGTCATCGTTGCGCTGGGCGTCGTGCTCATGATCCTGGTCGCCTATCCCCTGTACTTCACCGTCATTGCCTCCTTCTCCAAGCCCGAAGATGTGCTCATGGGCCGCGTCATCCTCTGGCCTCGCAACATCTCCTTCGAAAGCTACAAGATGGTCGTGGCAGAGCGCGACATCTGGATGGGCTACGGCAACACCATCCTCTATACCGTGCTGGGCACCGCCGTCAATATGGTCCTCACCACCATGATGGCCTACCCCCTCAGCTGCCGCGAAACCCCGTGGCGCGCCCCGCTCACGTTCATCGCATCCTTCACGATGCTCTTCTCCGGCGGTCTGATCCCCACCTACCTGCTCGTGCGACAGCTCGGCCTGTACGACACCATCTGGGCCATGATCCTGCCTACGGGCATCACCACCTACAACATGTTGGTGATGAAGTCCTTCTTCCAGTCCAGCATCCCCATCGAGCTCAAGGAGGCCGCCCACCTGGACGGCTGCAACGACCTGCGTACATTGCTGCTCGTCGTGCTGCCGCTGTCCGGTCCCATTCTGGCCGTCATGGTGCTCTTTTACACCGTTGCGCACTGGAACGAATACTTCAACGCCCTCATCTACCTGCGCAACCGTTCCCTCATGCCCCTACAGGTCATCCTGCGTGAGATCCTGCTGCAGAATCAGGAACTCGCCGCTGGCGATGGCACCGGCCTGTACGAGCGCATGATGGCCGCAGAGACCATGAAGTACGCCATCATCATCATCGCCAGCGTGCCGGTCATCTGCCTGTATCCGCTGGTGCAGCGCCACTTCGTCAAGGGCGTCATGGTCGGCGCAATCAAGGGCTGAACAACGCGCCTCCTGCGAAGACACCCGCCTCCTCTTGGGGGCGGGTTTTTGCTTGTGGGGGCGGGAACGGTGCGGGGGGAGGAGAACGTGCGGGGGGAGGGATGCCCCTCCCCCCGCGCCCCCCGGCGCAGGGGGGACGGTATGGGGCAAAAGAAAGCGCGCGGCCGGGCGCCGCGCGGGGAAGAAGCGGGGGATGGGGCTACAGCGCCGGCCCGTCGTCGGGCAGCGGGCCGCCCAGCAGCGGGCGGGCCCAGCGCAGGAAGGCGTCGGTGACATCCATGCCGTCGGGGGAGAGGAATGCCTCGGGCATGAGCCGCTCGCGCAGCATGACCTCGGCGACGGGAACGAGCGTCTCCTCGCAGGCATAGGGCTCGTCGCTCGTACGCAGCAGGCCGGCCATCAGTCCGCCGCGGCCTTCGAGCACGGCGCGGGCTGCCAGCGCGCCCATGCGGCGCGCCTCCTCGCGATCCAGCGGCGAGGCCAGCTCCGCGCAGCAGCGGCCGAGGATGCCGGGCTTTTCGCTGCGCGCCTTGACGCCCAGGCGCTCGATGACCAGGCGCGTCAGGTAGGCGGACACGTCGCCGTAGTACGTGGCGCGGCCGCTCTGAAACACCGGCGGCGCCAGCGGCGCGCCGTCCGGGCCGCGCAGGCCCTCGCTGACCGCCACGACTACGCCGCGGCCCCGCCGCCAGACCGCCTCGACCGACGCGAGGAACCGCGCCTCATCAAAGGGGACTTCCGGCGTGAGCACGAGGTGGGGCGCATCGCCCGGCGCGCGGCGCGAGAGCGCGGACGCCGCCGCGATCCAGCCGGCATTGCGGCCCATATACTCCACGATGCACACGTGGATGGGCAGCGAATCCACGTCGCGCGCGATGTGGCGCATGGACGCGGCGGCAAAGCGCGCGGCGCTGGCATAGCCCGGCGCGTGATCGATGACGCCGATGTCGTTGTCGATCGTCTTGGGGATGCCGCCCACGACGATGCCCAGCGGCGCGCACGCCTGCGCCAGCCGGCCGCATGCATCCATCGTGCCATTGCCGCCGGTGAGCAGCGCATAGCCCACCCCCGCCTGCGCGAGCGACTGCGCCATGCGGGGGTAGTCCTCGGGCGCAAGCGGCGTGCGCGAGGTGCCGATGCACGAGCCCGGCGCGCCAGCGATCCGCGCCAGCGCCTGCGCGTCCAGCGCGCCCAGGTTCGCAAACGACCCGTCCAAGATACCGCGCGTGCCGCCGCGTGCGCCGAGCACGCCGTCCACGCGGCCGCTTGCGCGCGCCGCTTCCACCGCCCCGCACAGCGAGGCGTTGAGCACGGCGGTCGGCGCGCCGCCATGCGCGATGAGCAGCTTGGGCATGGGGGAGGACCTCCTTTCGGGCGGACGGGAGTTACAGCTCGACGACGGGCACGCCCATCGCCGCGGCCGCGCCCTTCATCTCCTCATAGACGTCGGCCCACACCAGGCAGTAGTGGTGCGCGAAGCCCTCGTCGATCAGCCGCTGGGCGACGTCGCGCACGGGCGTCTCCACGCGCACGACGCTCATGCACCCGCGCGTGCAGCGGTCGCGCTCCAGCGCCTGCCCGCGCATCAGCGCCAGGCGGTACTGGCCGCGACGGTTGTGCAGCCGCGCGATCGTGACCGCGCCCGGCTTGAGCGCCGCGTAGAACGCGCTGCCCTGCCCGACCAGCGGATGGTTGCACAGCGTGGGCGCGTACCGTTCGTTGTGCAGCGAGGGCGCGGCGTTGCCGCAGTGCCAGAACAGCAGCGTGTTCTCCGCCTCGTCCAGGTCGATCATGTCGGTGATGAACGGGCTTTGGCCCGCCAGGCGCATCATCAGCGCCTGGGTGATGGCCGCATCCGCGTCGCCCTCGCAGCCGATACTGATGCCATCGTCCAGCAGGCGGCCCAGCACCGCGCACGGCTGCGTGTGCAGCGCGCCCATCTCCGGCCAGCACTTGATGACGCCAATGTCGTACCCCTGCGCCGTCATCTGCCGCTTGAGCGCCAGGTACAGCCGGCTGTGGTTCTCCAGATGACCTTCCGGCAGACGCGAGATGTCCCAGCGCGCGCTGACGGCCTCCATGTCCGCGCGCACCTCCGCCTCGTCCAGCGCGGCCATCTCGTCAAAGACGACTTTCAGATCTGTCGAGTTGACCGCCATGCCGAACGTGCGCCGGATGAGCGCCTCGTCCAGCGTGCTGACGTAGTAGTTCGTCGGCCGGTAGCCGAACAGCCCCAGCGTCAGCCCCGACAGCGCCTTGCGCGCCGCGTAGCCGCCCAGCAGCGCCCGCACCTTGCCCGTCGCCCGCGCGTCCGCAAGGCCGCCATACACCGTCTGGCATGCGTAGCCCAGCCGATCCAGCGAGGAGGCGTTCATCGTCATGGCGCACAGCGCGTTCGCCCACAGCCGCTCCTCACGGCTGTAGGGGGGCTCCTCCGGCGCCCACAGGATCAGCGGCACGCCCAGCCGCTGCACGATCGCAGCCGGAATGTCATCCCCCGTGAACGCGCCATACACCATCACCACCACATCCACGCCGCGTGCGCGCATTTCCTCGATGGCCACGTCGACCTCGGCGGGCGTGCACAGCACATCCGAAGGCATGTACAGATCATACGCCGCAAGCGCCTCCCGCGCCCACGCGCCATACTCGGCATGCCGCTTGCGCGGCAGCTCCTGCGGCCAGCGCCCCGACAGCGTGACGACCAGCCCCACGTTCAAGGTATGATTCATGCGGATCCTTCCTTTCATTCACAATGCCGGACAAGCACAATGCCGGATGGCACCCCGACCGGGACCGTTTATGCGCGACCCTCGGAACCCGAGAGCGCGATGATGCGCTTGATATCCTCCACGAGTGCGCCGCTGGCATACTGGCTGATCTTCCAGCTGTGGCCGTCGTGCTGCGTCTCCAGTCCCGCCTTGAGGTGCTCTAGGTATTTATAGCGCACCTCCGTGCCGAAATTGATCTTCGCCACGCCCAGGCGCACCGCATCGCGCACCACTTGCTCCGACATGCCCGTGCACCCGTGCAGCACCAGCGGCAGATCGCAGAAGCTGCGCACCGCCTCCAGCACGTCCAGGCGGATGTCCGGCCGGCTGGCGTAGAACCCGTGCGCGTTGCCGATGCCCACCGCCAGCGTGTCCGGATGGCACAGCTGCAAAAACGCGCGCACCTGCTCCGGGTCGGCCACGTTGCGCCGGCCCACCGGCACCCCGTCCGGCCCCAGCCGTTGCAGTTCGCCGATCTCCGCCTCCACCGGCACGCCGAAGCAGCGCGCCACGTCGCACACCCGCTGCGTCAGCGCCGCGTTTTCCTCCACCGGCAGCGCGGAGCCGTCGATCATCAGGGACGTGAACCCCAGCCGCAGCGCCTCCATGCACAGCGCAAACCCGTCGCCGTGGTCCAGGTGGATGGAGACGGGCACATCCACCTTCTCCGCGCAAAAGCGCGCCACATTCACGAAGAAGTCGTGCCCGCTATACGCGCCCGTGGCCGCGTAGTGCGCCAGGATCACGGGCGAGCGCATCTCCTGAGCGGCCCGGCAGACCGCCATGATGATGTCGTAACAGCCGCCCTGCGTGTTGATCGCCGGTATGGCGTAGCCACCGGCGCGCGCCCGCTGCATCTGCTCCAGATTTGTGCATAGCATGCGTGTCCCTCCCCACGTCCGATCGGATGGTTTACTCGTGTGTATCTATGGCGACAGTATACCATGCGTTTTGCCCCCGTGTCAAGCAAATTACACCGTGTAGCGCCCGCAAAAACGTCAATTTTCGAATGGTTTTCACAAAATCATACCCTTTGCGCGCGTAGAATTGACAGGAGCTTCGTTTTGTGGTACCATATTTACACATGTTGAGAAGCGAGGAGGGAATCCAGTGCCCGGACGCAAGGCCGCCCCGACCCGCAAGGACGTCGCCCGCATGGCCGACGTGTCGGAGACGATCGTCTCTTACGTGCTGAACAACAACCGCTACGTCTCCGCTGAAAAGCGCCGCCGTGTGCTCGAGGCCGTCGAAGCCCTCCGTTACCGCCCCAACAGCATTGCCCGCGCCCTCAAGGGCAAGGGCAACAGCCACATCCTCTTCATCGTCGACAATGTCGCCAACGAATACTTCGGCCGCCTCATCCAGGAGATCGACGCCGTCGCCTACGACAGCGGCTATCTCGTCTCCCTGATGGGCACCAAAAACGACGAGGAGTTCGTCAGCCGCATCCTCGCACGCCAGGTCGACGCCGTGATCATCTCCTCTGCAACCCTCGCCGAGCGCTTTGTCCAGGAGCTTATCGACGCCGGGCTGCCCGTCGTCCTGCTCATGACCCGCGACTACGCCGCCATCCGCGGCCGCGCCGCCCGCATCTACACCGGCATCGAGTCCGGCATCATGGCCGCCGTGCGCCTGCTGCACGAGACCGGCTGCCGTCACATCGTCCACGTCGACCGCGTCAGCCGCAGCGGCCACTTCTCCACCCGCCAGGACCTGCGCTTCCGCGGCTTCTGCAACCAGATGGAGGCCTTGGGTCTCCCGCTGGACGAGCACGCCATCCTCTCCCATTGCGAGAGCTACGAGGCTCTCTTTGACGCCATTTGCGCCCGCCTGCGCAACGGCCCCCCCGCTGACGGCTTCGTCTGCCGCAACGACCGCCTTGCCCTCACTGTGCTCAGCGCCGCCCTCGCCTGCGGTCGCGACGTGCCCGGCGAGGTCTCTATCGTCGGATTTGACAACACCGACGCCGGCATGCTCATGCGCCCGGCGCTCTCCAGCGTCTCTCACGACCAGGCCGGCATCGCGCGCGCGGCGCTGGAGCTCATCGAGCGCATGGTCCGCGGAGAGGCGCCACCGGAGCGCCACTTCGTCACCCGCCTGCTTCCGCGGGATACGACCCGCAGGCCATAAGCTGGCTTTTTGCCCGATGTACACACGTGTTTTTACGCGCGTACAGAATATATGGCTCCATGAAGGAACGAACCCGACAGACCTGACGCCCAAGACAACGCAACATCATCATTGGAAAGGAAGGAAATGACCATGCCGGACGCCTCCTACTTTACCGACATTCGCGGGGCGGTGTACTTCCCCTCGCGCGCCTACAACGCCTGGCAGACCTGGAACGAGCTGGATGAGGCGGAGATCGACCGCGACTTCGGCTATGCGCAGGACGCACGTCTCAACGCGCTGCGCATGTTCACCAGCTACGAGTACTGGCAGGAGAATGGAGACACATTCTTCGAGCGGTTTGAGCGCGTGGTGCAGCTGGCCGTCCGCCACGGCATCCGCCTGATGCCCGTGCTCTTTGAGGACTGCGGCGTGGACACCACGCCCCAAACGCGCCAAGACAAGAACCCCCACACCGCCGTGTGCACCTGCTCGCCCTGCCGCGCCGTGCAGCGCGACCCCGCGCGCTATGCCGAGGTAGACGGCTATGTGGATGCGTTCTTTGAGCGCTACGGCAGCGATTCGCGCCTGCTGGCCATCGAGCTGATGAACGAGCCGCACGTGCAAAACCAGAACGTCGGCTTCGCCCGCCATGTCGTCGCGCGCGCCCGCCAGAAGGGCGGCAGCGTGCCCCTGACCATCGGCTGCATCAGCCTGTGGCACAACCTCTACTTCGAGGGTATGCTGGACGTATACCAGTACCATGACAACTTCCCCGGCAGCGCCGCCTTCCTGGAGATGGAGATGCGCGAGGCCCGCGGCGTGCAGGAGGTGAGCGGCAAGCCCTGCTGGCTCACCGAGTGGCAGCGCGTGCGCGAAAAGGGCCCCGGCTGGGACGCGGCCGCCATCCCGCACGAGGACACGCTGCCCGCCCTGCACACGCTGGCGGAAACCGTCTACGGCACGGGCATGGGCAGCTTCTTCTGGTCGCTGATGGTCAAGCCCGCCTACCTGACCGCCCAGCGCCCCAACGGCACCTTCAACGGCCTATTCCACGAGGACGGCAGCGTATACAGCCTGGAGGACTACCAGGCTATCGCCGGCCCCGGCCGCACCCGCCCCGTGACGCCCACCCTGCCGCGCTGGTATCTGGACAGCCTCGAGCAGGCCAAGGGCTGAATTCCTGGGGCCCCCCGGGGCGCTGCTCCCGGACCCCGGCAGGGGCCCCCCGGGGCGCTGCCCCGGACCCCGGCAGGGGAGGCAGTGCCTCCCCTGCACCCCGCCGCCAAGGGGCACGAAGTGTTGGCAATGCCCCTGCACCCCGCCGCCAAGGGGGCACGCAGTGTTGGCAATGCCAATCCGGCGGACACATCTTGGATGCAACAGGGCCGCGCAGACGCGCGGCCCTGTTCTTTTGCATGGAGATACAGGTGGGGGAGAGGGGAAGGGCTGGGCATACGCAAAGGCCCGCGCCTTTGCGCGGGCCGCTGTTCGGGGTGCAGGGGGATGTTATCCCCCTGCCGGGGGTCCTGGGGGCAGAGCCCCCAGGGGGGCCCCTGGCGGGGGCCCTGAGGGCAGAGCCCCCAGGGGAGCGTTAGCGGATCAGGGCCACGGCCACGTCGTTGACGTTCGTGCCGGTGGGGCCGGTGACGAGCAGCGCGTCCGTCCGGGCGAGGAGGGGATAGGTGTTGTTGTCGTCCAGATGGGCGCGGGGATCCAGCCCGGCCGCGCGGCAGCGCGCGGCCCATGCGCCGGTGACGATGCCGCCGGCGGCGTCGGTGGGGCCGTCGGTGCCATCCGAGCCCAGCGAGCACACGCACACGCCCGGCACGCCGTCCAGCGCAAGGCCGGCCGCCGCGGCCAGCTCCTGATTGCGCCCGCCGCGCCCATGCCCGCGCAGGTGCACGACCGTCTCGCCGCCCAGGATCAGCGCGCAGGGCGGACGAAGGGACGATGCGCCCGAGGCGGCATCGCGCGCCATGGCGGCCAGCAGCGCGCCGGCCTCGCGTGCCTCGCAGTCCATGGAGGCGGTGAGCACCAGCGGCGCATAGCCCAGATCGCGGCACGCCTGCGCCGCGGCCTGCGCCAGCAGCCGCACGCTGCCCGTGACGGCCAACTCCACGCCCGGCAGCGCCTTGGGCGTCTCGCGCGAGAGCGCCGCGCGCATCGCATCATCCGCGGCATAACCGCTTTCTGCGAGCACCTGCAACGCCTCTGCGCTGGTCGAGGCATCCGGCGCGGCGGGACCGGAGGCGATGGCGTCCGGCGCGTCGCCGAGCACATCGCTCAGCGCCACGCAGTACACCCGCGCGGGCGCGCACCGCTGCGCCAGCCGGCCGCCCTTGACGTTGGACAGGTGCTTGCGCACCGCGTTGATCTGGCGGATGTCCGCGCCGCAGGCCAGCAGCGCGCGCGTCAGCTCCGCCAGCTGCGCGAGCGTCACGCCCGCGGGCAAATCCTCCATGAGCGCGGAGCCGCCGCCCGACAGCAGCAGCAGCACCGCATCCCCCTCGCCAGCCGCATCGGCCAGCTCCAGCGCCCGCGCGCCCGCGCGCAGGCTGTTGGCATCCGGCACGGGGTGCGCCGACTCGATCAGCTCCAGCCCCGGCAGGTCGCCCATCGCGTGCCCGTACTTGGTCACGACCAGGCCGCGTACCTCACGCCCGGCCAGCGCCTCCAGCGCGGCCTTGGCCATGCGCCAGGCCGCCTTGCCCACCGACAGCAGCGTCACCCGCCGCGCCTTTTGCAGCCCCTGCGCAAACGCCTCGCGCGCGAGCGCCTCGCGCACCGCCGCCTCGGGCAGCACCGCCTCCACACTGCGGCGCACGACCTCGCGCATGTCCGAAGCGAGCCGCGCCTCGGCATCGGGGGAGGGATCGATTCGGGGATCGGGATCTCGTTGCATCGCGTATTCCTCCGTTCGTATGTCGTGGGGCCGCTGTCCCCGCTTCACAGGCCCGTGCCGTCGAAGGCGGGAATATACGCCTCGTCCGCCGCGGACAGGTCCTGTACGTAGCCCTCTGTCAGCCCGATGGCCAGCATGTGCGCGCGCACGCGCGCATACTCGCGCCGGGTGATCCGCCGGTTCATGCCCGGATACTTCGCCGCCTCGCCGCAGGGCGTATACTGGCCCATGAGGCTGACCGGCGTGCCCGCGGGCAGGCGCTCGCGCAGCAGGTTGAGCGCGCGCATCGACGCGCCCGTCAGTCCGGGCAGGATCAGATGCCGCACGAGCGTGCCCCGCGTCATCAGCCCGTTCGCATCGTAGCGCGGCGCGCCCGTCTGCCGGCACATCTCCAGGATGGCCGCAAGCGCCACCTGCGGATAGTCCTCTGCATCCGAATACACGCGCGCCGCGTCCTCATCGGCATACTTGAAGTCGGGCAGGTACACGTCGACCAGCCCCTCCATCGCGCGCAGCGTGCGCACCCGCTCATAGCCGCTGGAATTGTACACCACCGGCACGCCCGGACGGCGCAGAAGCAGCGCCCTGCGGATGGCCGGCACGAAGTGGGTGGGGTTGACCAGGTTGACGTTGTGCGCGCCCTGCTCCTCCAGCTGGCGGAAGATCCCGCTCAGCCGCTCGACGCTCACCTCGCGCCCCTCGCCGCCGTGGCTGAGTGCATAGTTCTGGCAGTACACGCAGCCCAGGGGACAGCCCGAAAAGAACACCGTGCCGCTGCCCCGCGTGCCGCTGATGCACGGCTCCTCCCACCGGTGCAGCGCCGCGCGCGCCACCCGCGGCAGCGTGCCCATGCCGCACCGGCCCTCGCCCGACGCCTCCGACCGCGGCGCGTGGCACCGCCGCGGACACAGCGAACAGATCACAGGTCGATGAACTCCCGAAAGCGCGGCAGGATCCCGATGCCGTCGGGAAAGTGCGCCGCAAACTGCGGGATCGCGTGGCTGGGGAACGAGTTGCCCTCGATGAACACCGGTCCGTCGGGCGTGATGGCCACATCCCACGCCACAAACCGCACCTGCGGCACCACGCGCGACGCCTCCAGGCACATCGCGACCGCCTCCTGCCAATACGGAATGGCCGTGCCCGGAATGCGCGCGCCCGTCATCGGGTGGCGCTCGAACGCATCGCCCGCCTTGTTTGCGCCTACGCCGCACAGCACGCCCGTCTTCAGATCCACCGGCGCGGCCATGCCGCCGCAGTCGACGTTGTCCATGACCTTGCCATTGCCGATGCGCAGGTACGCATACACCACGCCCTGCTTCTTATCGCCCAGGAGCGTGGCGATGCGCAGCGTATTGACCGACGTGGGGCAAAGCGCGGCGAGCGCCTCGTGCTGCACGACGCACTCCTCGACGATGCCGATGCCCGCCGAGCGCAACGATGCATACAGCGCGTCCGGCTTGGCGTACTGATCCGGCGTGATCTTCAGGATGCCCTGGCCGCTGGAGCCATCCAGCGGCTTGCAGATGAGCGGGCCTTTGCCCACGAGGAACGCCCGGAATGAGGCCGCGTCCGCATCCTTCAAATTCAGCCATGCCCGGCGCACCTGATCGGCAAAGAGCGTGTTGAACTGCGACTTGTCGTCGAAAAAGTGCCAGTATGCCCGGTCGTTCATCCGCCGCACGATCGCGTTGGACACCCCGCGCGTGATCTGCGTGGCCCGCTGCGCCGCATTGAGCCGGTACATCTGCGCGATCTTGTAGTCCACATAGCCCGCGCCGTAGCGCGCCGCGCACAAAGCCATGTCCGCCATCAGCCAGGCGGCCGGCTTGCCCGTCTTTTTGCTCAGCTCCCGCGCCGTGCGCGCCATGGCGGCATAGTCCATGCGCCGCGCGCGCGCGAGCAGATACCCGATCCTGCCCATATCGTCCCTCGCCCCTTCTGCGGCGGCCTGCCGCCCGGTCGTAGCCTGCCCCGCTGCGCGCCCTTTTATCGGGCGCGAACGCAGGCGTTTCCTCTATTGTAGCCGCTCCGGCACGCGATGTCAAACCGTTCGGACGGGAAACGCGCAGGCTTGCGCGTTCGGGCGAAACCGTGTATAATAAAGTGCTGATTCTTTAATCATTTCCGCCGCCCATGCGGCGCTTGACGGGGGAGACGGCTTTGGCGACGATGGAAAAGATGTTCATCACGGGCGGGCGCAGGCTCGAGGGCGTGGTGAACGTGAGCGGTGGGAAGAACACGGCCGTGGCGATCATCCCTGCGACGCTGCTGAGCGACGAGCCCTGCACCGTGGAAAACCTGCCGGACATCGAGGACGTGCACGTCCTCGTACAGATGATGTGCGCGCTGGGCGCCAAGGTCGAATTCGACGGCGCAACCCTGCGCGTCGATCCTCGTGGCGTCAACTGCTGGCAGGCCCCGCAAAAGCTCTCCTGCCGCATGCGCGCCAGCTCCTACCTGCTGGGCGTGCTGCTGGGCCGCTTCGGCCGCGCGCAGGTCCCGCTGCCCGGCGGCTGCGACATCGGCCCCAGACCCGTCGACCAGCACATCAAGGCCATGCGCGCCATGGGCGCCGAGATCGAAGAGCGCTTTGGCGTCATCCACGCCAGCGCCCCCGAGGGCATGCTCGGCGGCGACGTCTACTTTGACATGGTCACGGTCGGCGGCACCATCAACGCCATGCTCGCCGCCTGCCGCGCCCGCGGCAACACCGTCATCCACAACGCCGCCAAGGAGCCTCACGTCGTCGACCTGGCCAACTTCCTCAACAGCATGGGCGCGCGCATCAAGGGCGCCGGCACCGACGTCATCCGCGTGCGCGGCCAGGAGCGCCTGCACGGCTCCACCTACGCCGTCATCCCCGACCAGATTGAGACCGGCACGCTCATGATCGCCGCCGCAGCCAGCCACGGCGACGTGACCATCACCGGCTGCATTCCCACCCACATGGAGTCCCTCTCCGCCAAGCTGCTGGAGATGGGCGCCAAGGTCGACGAGCGCGACGACGCCATCCGCGTGCGCTCCATCGGCGCGCACCGCGCCGTCAACATCAAGACGCAGGTCTATCCCGGCTTTCCCACCGACCTGCAGCAGCCCATGACCGCCCTGCTCACCACCGCCAAGGGGACCAGCCTGGTGACCGAAAACATCTTCGAGCAGCGCTACAAGCACCTGTTCGAGATGCAGCGCATGGGCGCACAGGTGCGCGTGATGGACCGCGTCGCCGTCATCGAGGGCACCAGCGCCCTCTCCGGCGCGCCCGTCTATGCCAGCGACCTGCGCGCCGGCGCCGCCCTGGTCATCGCCGGGCTCATGGCCGAGGGCGTCACCGAGATCGGCAACGTCCACTTCATCGACCGCGGCTATGAGCACCTGGAGCAGAAACTCGCAGCGCTCGGCGCAAAAATCGAGCGCGCTTTCGTCGAACTATGAGCGCCTCATGAGAATCCCATGAGAATCCCGTGAGATTTCCATGGGAATCCCTGATCGCGGCAGGAGCTTGGTCCTGACGCGTTGAACCCCTACGACATCCCCCCTTTGTAGGGAGGTTCTCTTCAGGAGGTTCTTTCATGATCCGTAACGTGATTTGCACTTTGATCGGCCTGCCCCTGCTCATCTATGCGGGCTACGCCGTCATCCTTGGACTGTTCACCTTTCGCCGGCGTTCGCCCATCCCGCGCGCGCAGCGCGACAGCCGCCTATGCGTCCTGTGCCCTGCCCGCAATGAGGAGGCCGTCATCGGCACGCTGATCGACTCCCTTCTGGCGCAAAACTATCCCCGCGACCGCTTCGACATCTACGTGCTGCCCAACCACTGCACCGACCGCACCGAGCAGATCGCCCGCGCCCGCGGCACCCGCATCCTGCCCATTGGCGAGGACGTGCGCACCAAGGGCGACGTGCTTCGCCAGGCCTTTGAACGCCTGCGCGCCGCGCACTACGACGCCTTTGTCATCTTCGACGCCGACAACATCGTCCATCCCGACTTCCTCGCCCGCGTCAACGACGCCCTGTGCGCCGGTTACGACGTCGTGCAGGGATACCGCGACAGCAAGAATCCCCAGGATACCTGGATCAGCGGCGATTGCAGCATCTATTACTGGCTGCTCAACACCTTCTTCTACCGCGCCCGCATGAATATCGGCGCTTCCAGCGGCCTCAACGGCACCGGCATGGTCATCGGCGCGCGTGCGCTCGACCGCGTCGGCTACGACGTCTCCTCCCTCACCGAAGACATCGAGTTCTCCATCCTGTGCGCGCTCGGCGGCGTGCGCATCGCCTTCGCCGAGGAGGCGATCTTCTTCGACGAACAGCCCCTGGAGCTGTCCGAGTCCTTCAAGCAGCGCAAGCGCTGGTCCGTCGGCTGCAACCAGTGCCTCGGCCGCTACGGGCTGCGCCTGCTCGGGGGCCTGTTCCGCCCCGGCCGCATCGCCTGCGCTGACGCGCTGCTGGTCGCTACGGCGCCCACCATCCAGATCCTGCTCATGGCGGCCTCGCTCGTCATGGCCGCCAGCATAACCTTCGGCCGTTATCCGGACGTGCTATCCGGCGCGTTCCTCATCACTTTCTCTTTGCTCTCAGGGCTGCTCTCCTACCTCGCGCAGGTCTGCGTCGCGCTGTGGGTCGTGGCCATCAGCCAGAAGAGCGTGCGCCTCTACCTGTTGGCCGCCGCCACCTTCCCGCTGTTTCTGCTCACCTGGCTGCCCGTCAACCTGCTGGCGCTGCTGTGCCCGCACGCGCACTGGGATCCCATCCGCCACGGCGGCACCGTGCGCAGAAGTTGGTGGCGCCGCAAGCTGGCGCGCGTGCGCGTAGGGAGGGACCGTTCATGAAGACGCTGCGCCGTCTGCTGCCCCTGCTGGCATTGCTGGCCGTCCTGGCGCTGCTGGCCGCCCTTGCGCTGCGCGCCGGGCTGTTGGAAAACGTCTCCTCGCCTGAAGCGCTGCGCGCCTGGATCGACGGATTCGGCCCCGCCGCCGCGGTCGTCTACTTCCTGCTGCAGGCCGTCTCCGTCATCATCGCGCCCATTCCCAGCAACATCACCACCGCTGCGGGCGCGCTCGCACTGGGCTTCTGGCCCGGATTCCTCATCGGCGCGGCCGCGATCTTCGCCGGCTCCTGCGTCGTGTTCGGCCTTGCGCGCCGTCTCGGCGAGCCGTTTGTGCGCCGCTTTGCCGACGCCAAGACCATTGCCCGATACATGCCCCTGATCGAGAAGAAGCGCGACGCCTTCCTCTTTCTTGCGCTGCTGTTGCCCTTCCTTCCGGATGACGTGCTGTGCATCCTTGCCGGCCTGACGCGCATCCCTGCCGCGCGCTTTGCCGTCATCGCGCTCATCACGCGCCCCTGGGGCCTGCTCTTTGCCGCGGCCGTCGGCAGCGGCGGCATCAGCCTGCCTGTGTGGGGCTGGGCCCTGATCGCGATCGGAGGGGTTGCGCTGTTCTTTCTGGGCCTGCGATACGGCGACGCCATTGAAGAGCGCATTCTGAAGAAATTCAGATGACGCGAGCTGTACATCGGCTGTTTACAAGCCTCGGAAGGGGCTTTTTTTTGATGCGACGGCGGACGGCGCGCATGGAAGAGCGGCAAACATTGACGATCGACCCCGCTTCGTGGTATAATCGTAAAACACCCCATATGATGGAATGTCGGCGCTTCCCGCGCGTTTGCCCGCCCGGGCTTTCAGGAGGTATTATGCAAAACCCCTTTCTCACGCTGGGCGTGCCTGAAACCGCCACCGAACAGCAGGTACACCTCGCCTACCGCCGTCTCGTCAAGGAATGCCACCCCGACGTGCAGGACGGCGACGCTGAAAAGGAGCGCGCTCAGGCCCGCCTCATTGCGCTCAATCTCGCCTATGAGGAGGCCATCCGCCGTGCGGGCGCCAAGGCTGCCGCGCATACCCCGTCCCCGCGCCTGTATTCCCTGCAGGACACCAACCGGCTTGCCCGCCGCCTGCTCGACCAGCGCATGTTCGACTCCGCGCTGCGCGTGCTCGAACGCTGCGCCGACGCGGACGTCACCTGGCACTACCTGCGCGGGCAGGCACTGCTTGGCCTGGGGCGGCCCGCGGAGGCGCACGACGCGTTCCGTCAGGCCGTGCGCCTGGACCCCGACAACAACGACTATCGCCGGGCCGCGCTCTCGGCCTTCACTGCGGCCAAGCGGCGGCAAAAGCCGCTCGGACGCGTGGGCGCATGGGCGCACAACGCGCTCCGAAAGTAAGTCTTTCCTGGGGGCTCTGCCCCCAGACCCCCGGCAGGGGGATCACATCCCCCTGCACCCCGAACAGCGGCCCGCGCTTTGGCGCGGGCCTTTTGCGTGGGCGAAGCCTGGGAGGAGGGGAGCGGGGGCAGGCGAAAGCGGGGCATGGAGGGAAAAGGCCCGCGGGGGAAGGCGAAAGGGCTAGATGGGCGGAAGCGGCACGCGGGGGAAAGCGAAAGCGGGGCATGGAGGGAAGCGGCCTGCGGGGAAGGGAAAGAGGGCTACATGGACGGAAAAGGCCCGCGCAATAGCGCGGGCCACAAGGGCGGGGTACAGGGCTCGGAAGGGGAGCTCAGACGTTGAAGCGGAAGAGCGTGACGTCGCCATCCTGCATGACGTAGTCGCGCCCCTCGGAGCGCACGAGGCCCTTCTCGCGGCAGGCCGTCATGCCGCCCAGCTCCATGAGCGTCTCATAGGGCACGATCTCCGCGCGGATGAAGCCGCGCTCAAAGTCCGAATGGATCTTGCCCGCCGCCTGCGGCGCCTTTGTGCCGCGCTTGATCGTCCAGGCGCGGCACTCATCCGCGCCCGCGGTGAGGAACGAGATCAGCCCCAGCAGGTCGTAGCACGCGGAGACCAGCCGGTCCAGGCCCGAGCGGCCGATGCCCAGATCCTCCAAAAACGCCTGCTTTTCCGCCGCGTCCATCTGCGCGATCTCCGACTCGATGCGCGCCGAGATCACCAGCACGCGCGCATCCTCCTGCGAAGCGATGGCCTTCACCTGCGGGATGCCCGGCAGCTCGTCCTCCGGCGTGCCCAGCGCATCCTCCGCGATGTTGGCCGCGTAGATCACCGGCTTGGTCGTCAGCAGAAACCACTCGCGCAGCAGCGCACGCTCCGACTCGCTCACCGGGCACGTGCGCGCCGGGCGCAGTTGCTCCAGATGCGCAAGCAGCCGCTTGCCCAGCTCTGCCTCCTCCGCGTAGCGCTTCTCGCCCGACTTGACCATCTTCTGCGCGCGCTCATACCGCCGCTGCACCGTCTCGTGGTCCGCGGCGATCAGCTCCAGATTGATCGTGTCGATGTCCCGCGCCGGGTCCACGCTGCCCTCCACGTGCACGATGTTCTCATCCTCAAAGCAGCGCACGACGTGCACGATTGCGTCGCACTCGCGGATGTGCGACAGAAATTTATTGCCCAGGCCCTCGCCGCGGCTGGCGCCGCGCACTAGGCCTGCGATGTCCACAAACTCCACGACCGCGGGCGTCACCTTGCGCGGGCTGTACATCGCCGCCAGCCCGTCCAGCCGCGCGTCCGGCACGGCCACGACGCCGGTGTTGGGCTCGATGGTGCAAAAGGGATAGTTGGCCGCCTCTGCGCCGGCCTGCGTGATGGCGTTGAACAGCGTGCTCTTGCCCACATTGGGCAGGCCTACGACGCCGAGCTTCATGTTGCATTCCTCCAGACTTGCGTCAGGGCGCGTCCTGCGCGCCCCGCGCGGTACATTATAGCCGCTTTGCGCCCTTTTGGCAAGCCTATCGGCTCTGCCGCAGGCGCGTGAACAGCGCGGGCAGCCGCCTGCGCGCAAACCGCGCCGCCCGCGCCAGCGCATAGCACGCCGCCGGGCTGCCGCCCTGCAGCACGCGGCACGTCAGGCGCGCCGCGCGCCCCTGCGGCGCGGCCAGCGGCAGCACCCGCCGGCCGGGGTCGCCCGCCAGCGCCGCGCGCAGAAAATCCCGCCGCGCCGCCGCGTCCATGTGCGCGCGCGGATCGAGCGTGCGCTCCAGCCCGGAGAGCAGGTAGCGCGCATACGCCGCGCCCAGCACGCCCAGCACCCGCGCGTCGGTCATGCCCCAGCCGTCATAGAGCGCGAGCAGCCGCGCCACGCGCGCACGCTGCTGATCGAAAAAATCCGGCACAAAGCGCGAGGTGACGCTGCCGCCGTCCGTCCGGTGGCAGTAGCGCAGCGCCGGATACGACAGCAGATTCATCGTGCGCCACAGGCCGCACTGGTCCAGGTTGAAGAAGATGTCCTCGGTGAGCAGGCGATCCTCAAAGCGCGCGCCGCTCTCGCGCACGACCGACAGCCGGTAGAGCTTGTTGGGCGTATAGCCCAGCAGCGTGTGCGCCTCCAGCTCGATCAGCTCCCGCCGCACGGCCGTCTCGCCCTCCAGGCGCGCATCCCGCGGGCAGTGCGCGGCCTCCCGGTACGTCCGGCCCGACGCGTCCAGGTACGCGTCGACCACGCCGAAGACCGTCACATCCGCCGCGGGCAGCGAAAGCGCGCGCGCGAACGCGTCCGGCGCGAGGGTATCATCCGCATCCATGAAGAACAGATACGTCCCGCGGCACAGGTCCAGCCCCGCGTTGCGCGCCGCCGACGCGCCCCCGTTTTGCGCAAGCCGCACGGGGCGCACCCGGGCATCCCGCGCTGCCAGCGCCATGACGGCCTGCCATGTGCCGTCCGTTGAGCCGTCATCCACGACGATCAGCTCCAGGTCCGCATACGTCTGGCCCAGAATGCTGCCCGCCGCCGCCTCGACCGTCTTGGCCGCGTTGTACGCCGGCATGACCACGCTCACCTGCGGCTCCATGCCGTCCACCTCCCATCCGGCGCTCACCGGCGCGCCTTGAGCAGCGCGTACAGCCGCGCCCCGTGCCGGCGCGCAAAGCCGAGCAGCCGCCCCTCCAGCAGGCACAGCCGCGCGCTGCGCCCGCGCACCGCAAGCAGCAGCAGTTTCATGTGCGCGCTGCGCGGCCGCGCCGCGGAGAGCGCCTGCGCCACGCGCGGATTGTCCAGCATGGCCCGCACCTGCGAAAGCTTCTCCTCGTGCGAGAGCGTGCACGCGGGGGAGGCCACGTTCTCCACGCAGCCCAGGACCCGCTCGACATACCGGCGCTGGACCATCTCCGCATCCTGCGGACGCCAAAGCCCCCAGTGCGCGTACAGATCCAGCATCCAGCCGTGCTCCTCCTCGCGCTTCTCATACATCTGCGGCCGGTAGCGCGCCGTCTCGCTCTCGCTGCGCGCGCGCAGAAAGTGATAGTACGCGCCCGAGAGCACGCCCACCCGCTCCACATCCCGCACGACGCTGAGCACGAACGGGAAGTCGTCCCAGAACGTCTGCGGAAAGCGCAGGCCGTGCGCGCGCAGATAGTCCATGCGCAGGAGCTTGTTCCACGGCGTGTACAGCAGGTTCGCGTCAAAGAGCCGGTGCGCCGCCTCCCGGAACGCCTGCTGCGAGGCGAACACCTCGTCCGGCTGGCTGCGCACATCGCGCACAAAGCGCCCGCCGCGGCCGTACGTGTCGATCGTGAAGCCCGTGATCACCAGCTGCAGGTCATGCGCGCGCGCCAGCGAAACCATGGAGCCGATCATCTCCGGCTCGAGCCAGTCGTCCGCATCCGCAAAGCACACGTACTCGCCCCGCGCGATCTCCAGCGCGCGGTTGCGTGCCGCTGGCGCGCCCGCGTTGGGCTGATGCAGCGCGATCAGCCGCGGGTCCTCCCGGGCAAGCGCGTCCAGCACCGCGCCGCTGCCATCCGTCGAGCCGTCGTCCACCGCGATCAGCTCCAGATCCGCATACGTCTGCCCCAGTACGCTGCGCGCCGCCCGCTCCACATACGCCGCCACCTGATAGACCGGCATGATGACGCTCACCGTCGGCACGTCGATCCCTCCTCATCCGGCGCGACGCGCGCGCCGTTTTCCCCATTATACCAGCGGCGCGGCGGCGCGTCAAACGCGTTCACATTCCAGACACATCTTTTCGACGATTTGTTCATAAACCTTCCATCTTTTCGCCCCAAGGCGGCGCTATACTATGCCCGTAACCAAAAGAAAGACGGTTACACAAGCTCGAGCGCGGACGAACCTCCGCGCAGAAAGGAAGCTGATCTTTATGAAACATGCCCGCATGCCGGCGATCATCATAGCGGTCGCAACCGCTCTCCTGCTTACGGTCGTATCCGTGCTGGGCGCGACGGCCGAGGAGGTCGCCGCCTCCGACAAGCACTTCAGCCTCGAATCCGCCACCGCCACCGAGGGCTCCCTCACGGTCGCCGAGATCGTCAAGAAGTGCCAGAACTCCATCGTCGCCATCACCACCGAGACCGTCCAGTCCTACGGCAACAACTATGGCTACGGTAACGGCTATGGCTACGGCTACAATCCCTTTGGATTCGGCTATGGCTACGGCAACCCCTATGGCAACAACAACAACCGCCAGTACACCGTGACCGGCTCCGCCTCCGGCATCATCGTCAGCGCGGACGGCTACATCGTCACCAACGCCCACGTGGTGGAGGGGGCCGACAGCGTGACCGTCACCCTCTTTGACGGCACGGAGTACGAGGCTGAGGTGATCGGCTATGCCGCGGACAACGACATCGCCGTGTGCAAGATCGACGCCCAGGGCCTGACCCCCGCCACCTTCGGCGACAGCGACACCCTGGAGGTCGGCGAACTGGCCGTCGTCATCGGCAACCCGCTCGGCCTGGCCAACGGCGCCGTCACCTCCGGCATCATCTCCGCGCTCAACTACCCCTATGAGGACGACGAACACACCATCAACGCCATCCAGACCGACGCTGCCATCAACCAGGGCAACTCCGGCGGCGCGCTGTTCAACAGCTACGGCGAGGTCGTCGGCGTGGTCTTCGCCAAGATGGGCGGCTCCCTCGTCGACGGCATCGGCTACGCGATCCCCGTCAACGATGTGAAGACCATCATTGAAGGCATCATCAACGATCCGGACGCCACCGCCGTCAGCACCGGCGAGAGCAACATCCTGCTGGGCGTGACCATCACCACCATCACGGACGAGATCTCCGACTACTACAGCCTGCCCAAGGGCGCCTACGTGGTCGAGGTGGAACAGTTCAGCGCCGCCGAGCGCGCCGGCCTGCAGACGGGCGACGTCATCACCGCCTTTGACGGTCAGAGCGTCGACACCGCCGAGACCTTCATCGAGATCAAGAACCAGCAGTCCGCCGGCGAGGACGTCGAGGTGGAGGTCTGGCGCAACGGTCAGGAGATGACCCTCACCGTGCACATGCCCGAGGCCCGCGACGTGACCACCGAAATCACCAAGGGCACCCAGGGCTGACCCGGGGGCCCGCCCCCGAAACCCCTGGGCATGAGGGAGGGGGGCAATCAGAACACCGACAAGCGCATAAATGGCGATCCTTCTTCACAGGCGCAGGGACTCCGACCGGAGCCCCTGCGCCCGTTTTTGGCGCAGGGCCGGGCGGGACGGCAGACGCGGGGTTCGGAATGCGCAGTCCACGGGCGGCTTGACAAGAGGACGAAAAAGCATTACATTATATGTGGGAGAATATGCGCATCCCATGCGTGAAGGCCGGCATGGCGTCCCATGTGCAGACGCCGAACGCAGGGGAAGGTCATCTCCATCGATGCGCGCAGCCCTGCACACCGCACCCATTCGCCGCGTACGTGCACAGGCGCGCGGCCAGACCACGCCCGTCGCCCGGGCGTAAAGGAGGAAGCGATATGAAGTACAACATCATCACGGTGGGACGCGAACACGGCTCCGGCGGCAGGCTGGTCGCCAAGCGCCTGTCCGAGCTGCTGAAGATCCCCTTCTACGACAAGGAGCTCATCCAGCTGGCGGCGGAGGAGAGCGGCCTGTCCGAGCAGTGCGTGGAGGAGGCCGAGCAGAAGCACATCTCCGGTCTGCTCTACAGCTTCTACTATGACAGCAACAACCTGCCCGTCAGCGACCGCGTGTTCCTGGCGCAGGCCGAGGTCATCCGCCGCGTGGCCAAGGAGGGCCCCTGCGTCATCGTCGGCCGCTGCGCGGACTACGTGCTGCAAAGCCGTGACGACTGCCTGAACACATTCGTCTACGCGCCGATGGAGGCGCGTATCCGCCGCCTGACGGACGAATACAAGTCCATCCACAAGGACCCGCGCGCCTACCTGACCCGCTACGACAAGCGCCGCGCGGCCTACTACCAGTTCTTCACCGGCAACAACTGGGGCGACTACCGCAACTACCACCTGATGGTCAACAGCGAAATCGGTCTGGACGAGGCGGCTGCGGCGATCGCACGCGTAGCGCGGGGAGGCAGCCATGCAGAGTGAGGAGATGCAGTCCGCACAGCAGGCGGAGCGTACGGTCAACCCCATGGCCGTGCGCCCCATGGGTAGCCTGCTGCTGCGCATGTCCGTGCCCATGATGCTCTCCATGCTCGTACAGGCGCTCTACAATGTCGTGGACAGCGTGTTCGTCGCCCAGCTGAGCGAAAATGCGCTGACCGCCGTGTCGCTGGCCTTCCCTGCACAAAATTTGATGATCGCCGTGGGCGTGGGTACGGGCGTTGGCGTCAACGCGCTGCTCTCCAAGAGCCTGGGTGAGGGCAACCACAAGCGCGCCACGGGCACCGCGATGAACGCCGTGTTTCTCGCCGCGTGCAGCTACGCCGTCTTCGCGCTGTTGGGTGCGCTCTTTTCCCGTGCGTTCTTTCAGACCCAGACCGACATCGTGGAGATCGTCGACATGGGCGAGGACTACCTGCGCGTGTGCATGATCGGGTCCTTTGGCCTATTTGGGCAGATGACCTACGAAAAACTGTTTCAGTCCACCGGGCGCACGTTTTACAGCATGCTCATTCAGGCCATTGGCGCGTTGACCAACATTGTGCTTGACCCCATTCTCATCTTCGGCCTGTGCGGCGCGCCCGCCATGGGCGTTACCGGCGCCGCGGTTGCCACTGTTGCCGGTCAGTGCCTCGCGGCGCTGCTGGGCGTGATCTTCAATGAACGGAAAAACGTTGAGCTCAAGATGCACTGGCGTGATTTCCGGCCGGATCCTTTTCTCATCGGGCGCATCTACGCCGTGGGCGTTCCCTCCATCATCATGAACTCTATCGGTTCAGTGATGACATTCGGCATGAACCGCATCCTCATCGCCTTCTCTTCCACCGCGGCCGCCGTATTCGGCGTCTACTTCAAGCTGCAGAGCTTTGTGTTCATGCCCGTGTTCGGCCTCACCAACGGCATGGTACCCATTGTCGCCTTCAATTTTGGGGCCAGGAATCCGGACCGCATCGACCAGGCCATCCGTTTGAGCATTCGCTATGCTGTGATCATCATGTGCGTGGGCCTGGCCATGTTTGAAATCTGGCCGGATCGCCTGCTGGCGCTGTTCAACGCCTCTGAAAACATGTACGGCATTGGCGTATTTGCACTGCGCATCATCTGCATTCACTTTGTGTTCGCCGGATTTTCCGTCGTCGCCTCCGCCGTCTTTCAGGCGCTGGGCCACGGCGTGCTCAGTCTTATCGTCTCTGTCGCCCGGCAGCTCGTCGTGCTGCTGCCCATTGCGTTCGTCCTTGCGCGCATTGGCGGATTGAACGCCGTGTGGTGGGCATTCCCCATTGCGGAGATCGCTTCCGTCGTGCTGTGTGCCTGCTTCCTGCGCCGCGTGTACAGGGCAGAGATCCACAGCCTGAACGGCACGCCCTCCCCTGACGGCGAGACGACCGCGACTCAGCCCTAAAAACCGAACATTCTTCTTCATCAACCGCCCGCAGATTCTAGGTTGAAAAGTCGAACTTTTGATGGTATAATGTCCAAGATGTTTGCCTTTTCTGTCCGGAACCCGCGGGCGGCTGCCATGGCGCGGCCGCGCCGACGCTACAGGAGCACCTGCCAAGGAGGACTTTGCATGAACGGTGTAAGACGCATCTACGTCGAAAAGCGCGAGGGCTTTGACGTGGCCGCACAGCGCAAACTGCAGGAGCTGCGCGAGCTGCTGCGCACCGACCGCATCCGCAAGCTGCGCATTTTCCAGCGCTACGACGTCGAGGACTGCCCCGACGAGGCGATGCGGCGCGCAAGAGACGTCATCTTCTCTGAGCCCAACCAGGACCTCATCTACGACGAGCAACTGCCCGACATGCCCGGCGCGTGCGTCATCGCCGTGGAATACCTGCCCGGACAGTTCGACCAGCGCGCCGATTCCGCCGCGCAGTGCCTGCAGCTGCTCACCGGCGAGGGCCGCCCGCGCGTGGCCTGCGCCGTGGTCTACGCGCTCTTTGGCGAGGTGGACGGCGATCTGCGCAGCCGCGTCGCAGCCCAGCTGGTCAACCCCGTGGAGGCCCGCGAGGCCGCCCCGGACAAGCCCGAATCCCTGCGCATGCATGCCCCCAGGCCCGAGCGCGTGCCCGTCGTGCTCAGCTTCACCCGCTGGAGCGACGAGCGCCTGGCCGCCATGGTCCGCGAGATGGGCATGGCCATGAGCGTCGCCGACATCCTGTGCTGCCGCGACTACTTCCGCGACGTGGAGCACCGCGACCCCACCCTGGCCGAGCTGCGCGTCATCGACACCTACTGGTCCGACCACTGCCGCCACACCACCTTCCGCACGCGCCTGCGCAGCCTTCAGATCGGCGAGGGCGCCGGCGTCGTCGGCGAGGGCATGCGCCGCGCGCTGGAGATGTTCCGCCAGGCCCGCCTGGACAACGACGGCCCCGAGGCCGCCGAAAAGCCCTTCTGCCTGATGGACATGGCCCTCATGGGCATGCGCGAGCTGCGCCGGCAGGGCAAGCTGAACGACCTGGACGAGTCCGACGAGATCAACGCCTGCTCCATCCGCGTCAACGTCGACGTGGACGGCAAGGAAGAACCCTGGCTGCTCATGTTCAAGAACGAGACCCACAACCATCCCACCGAGATCGAGGGATTCGGCGGCGCGGCGACCTGCCTGGGCGGCGCCATCCGCGATCCCCTCTCCGGCCGCAGCTACGTCTACCAGGCGATGCGCATCTCCGGCAGCGGCGATCCCCGCACCCCGCTGGAGGAGACGCTGCCCGGAAAGCTGCCCCAGCGGCGCATCACGACCACCGCGGCCGCGGGCTTCTCCAGCTACGGCAACCAGATCGGCCTGGCCACCGGCAAGGTGCAGGAGGTCTACCACCCCGGCTATGTCGCCAAGCGCCTGGAGCTGGGCGCGGTGCTGGGCGCAACCCCGCGCAGCCACGTCCGCCGCGAGACGCCCGCGCCCGGCGACGTCGTCATGCTGCTGGGCGGGCGCACCGGCCGCGACGGCTGCGGCGGCGCCACCGGCTCCAGCAAGGCGCACGACGCCTCCTCGCTGACCACCTGCGGCGCGGAGGTGCAAAAGGGCAATCCCCCCACCGAGCGCAGCATGCAGCGCCTCTTCCGCAAGCCCGCCTTCGCGCGGCTGATCAAGCGCTGCAACGACTTTGGCGCGGGCGGCGTGAGCGTGGCCGTGGGCGAGCTCGCCGACGGCCTGGACATCGACCTGAACGCCGTGCCCAAGAAGTACGACGGCCTGGACGGCATCGAGCTGGCCATCAGCGAGAGCCAGGAGCGCATGGCCTGCGTCATCGACCCCGCCGACGTGCAGGCGTTCGTCCGCATGGCCGCCGAGGAAAACCTGGAGGCCACGCCCATCGCGCGCGTCACCCTCGAACCCCGGCTCGTCATGCGCTGGGACGGGCAGACGATCGTCGACATCGCGCGCGCCTTCCTGGACACCAACGGCGCGGTGCAGTATGCCGACGCGCTCATCACGCCCCCGGATCCGAGCGGCCACCGCCTCGTCGACCTGCCCGCATTCGTCGACCGGGACAAGCCCATCCCCGAAATCTGGATGGACATGCTCCGCGACCTCAACGTCTGCTCTCAGAAGGGCCTCTCCGAGCGCTTCGACGCCACCATCGGCGCATCCAACGTCCTGGCGCCCTTCGGCGGCCGCGAGCGCCTCTCCCCGAACGACGCCATGGTCTCCCTGCTGCCCGTCAGGGGCGAGACCCGGACCGTCTCCATCATGGCCCACGGCTTCGATCCCTACCTGTCCGAGTGGTCCCCGTTCATGGGCGCCGTCTACGCCGTGCTGCATGCGCTGGCCAAGGTGGCGGCCGTCGGCGGCGATGTGCGCACGTGCAGGCTGACGCTCCAGGAATACTTCGAGCGGCTCGGCGACGATCCCACGCGCTGGGGCAAGCCTGCCGCCGCCCTGCTGGGCGCGTTCTGGGCGCAGATGGCCTTCGGCGTGCCCGCCATCGGCGGCAAGGACTCCATGTCCGGCTCCTTTGAGGACATCGACGTGCCGCCCACGCTCGTCGCATTCGCCGTGACCACTGACGACGTCGACCACATCGTCTCCCAGGAGTTCCAGGGCGCCGGCCACGCCGTGTGCGTGCTGCGCGCGCCCCTTGACCCCGAAACCATGCTCCCCGTGCCCGAGGCGTTCATCGAATACGCCGGCCGCCTGCGCGACGGCATCCGCAAGGGCCTCGTGCTCTCCGCGCGCGCCGTGGGCTTTGGCGGCCTCGCCTCCGCGCTCACCCTCATGGGCCTGGGCAACATGATCGGCGTGCAGATCTCCGCCGACGCAAACCTTACGCTCAACAACCTCTTCTGCTCCTGCTACGGCAACATCGTCTTCGAGTGCGCCCCCGGCGTCGCCGCGCCCGGCTGGAGCCAGTTCATTGGCACCACCCGCGACACCGCGCAGATCGTCTTCCCCGAGTTTGACGTGTCGCTCAAAAACGCGCGCAACGCCTGGACGTCCACCCTCGAAAGCGTGTTCCCGACCCGCAGCGCCATGCTGCCCTCCGTCCCGCTCGTGGACCTCACCTACCGCTTCCGCGGGCCGCGCGAGTTCGTCAGCCCGTCCACCAAGCGCAGGCCCTACGCCAAGCCCGAGTTCCGCGTCGCCAAGCCCCTCGTCTTCATCCCCTGCTTCCCCGGCACCAACTGCGAGGCGGACAGCGAACGCGCCTTCCTGCGTGCAGGCGCCCGCACCGAGGTCTTCGTCATGCGCAACCTCTGCCCCCAGGACATCGAGGACTGCGCCCGCGCGCTGGCCTCCGGCATCCGCAGGGCCCAGATCGTCATGCTCCCCGGCGGATTCTCCGCCGGCGACGAACCCGACGGCTCCGGCAAGTTCATCGCCACCGCCCTGCGCCATCCCATGGTCGCCGACGCCATCAGCGCCCTGCTCACCCAGCATGACGGCCTGATGCTCGGCATCTGCAACGGCTTCCAGGCCCTCATCAAGCTCGGCCTGCTCCCGCACGGGGAGATCCGCGACATTCAGCCCGGCGACCCGACGCTCACCTTTAACACCATCGGACGCCACGTCGCCACCCACGCCTACACCAAGGTCACCTCTGTCATGTCCCCGTGGATGAACCTGTCCTACCTCGGCGAGGTGCACCCCGTCGCCATCAGCCACGGCGAGGGACGATTCATCGCCAAGCGGCTGGACATCATGGAGATGCAGGGCAGGGGACAGATCGTCGCCCAGTACTGCACCCCGGACGGCGAGATCCGCCTCGACATGCCCGCCAACCCCAACGGCTCCGAGTGGGCCATTGAGGCCATCTGCTCGCCCGACGGCCGCGTCCTGGGCAAGATGGGCCACAGCGAGCGCATCGGTCACGGCGTGGCCAAGAACATCCCCGGCGACCACGACGACAAGATCTTTGCCGCGGGCGTGGGCTACTTCGCCCGCTGAGCGCGAACGCCGATTGCCGGAGCGCACCAACCCCGTTTTGAGGCCGGCGCGCCATTTCGAAAGAAATGGCGCGCCGGCTTTTTTTTGTTGCGCTTCCACGCGCATGGACGGGCAGGAGCGACGGCCCCGGAGCGCAGGGATGTGAACGGCACTCGAGGGCGGGCCGCGGGGCGCGCCCTTCGCCGGTTCACGTCAGGCGCGAGCGGAACGCCACCGCCAGGCCCAGAATATCCGCCCGCCGCGTCTCGCCCGGGCCTCCCAGCCGGATGGGCGCATACCGCGGATTTTCCGCGCGCAGCTCCGTACGGTAGATCACGCGGCCTTCATCGTCCAGATCCCGCACCTTGAACACGCGCTTGAGCGTCAGCTCCCCGTCGATGCTCACCGCCGCAATCTGGCCGTCTTCGACATCCTCCTGGCGGCGCAGGTACACGATGTCGCCATCATAGATGCGCGCGCCCGTCATGCTGTCTCCGCGGCAGACCATCGCGCAGTCGCATTGAAGGTCCGCCTCGACCTCCAGCACCTCGACCTCCGGCGCGCAGATCGGCTCGCCGCATGCGATCGCGCCCACCAGGGGCACCCGGCGGCTGCGCACTGCCAGCAGCCCCTCGATTCCGTCCACATCCTCTGTCCAGCCCGCCAGATAGGACGGCGTCGTTTGCAGCACCCGCGACAGCGGCTCCAACGCCGTCGTGGGCAAATCCTCGATGTCCCCGCGCTCGTATCGATACACCGTCGCGCGGTTTTTCCCCAACGCCCGGGAAACCTCCTCGACGGTCAACCCCAATTCCTGCCTCCGCCGCCGAATCCGTTCGCCCATCGACATCCCGCTCACCTCCCGGTTTCTCTTCTTGAGTATATCAGCTTTTTCGCGTGTTTGCAACACATCAGCAAAAAAATTCGCATGAAACGCGAAAAAGCGCTTGACGCGGGCGATTCCATGTGTTACCATATGTCGCATTAAATGCGAAACAAGGAGGGACGTTTGCATGAAATGCGAATATGGCGTGGAATACGCGTGCGAAAGGGACGGCGTGGGCGTACGCATCGGTGAAGCGATCGTGCTGGGCGTGATGCCGCGCGCACGCCGTGTGAGCCTGTGGATCGCGCGAAGGGCGGACGGCTGGCGCATCGACGACGCGTGCGCCGCGGCATGCCTTTGGCGGGGGCGGCGTGAGGGACGCTTCAACGAACAGACCCGCCTGCCCTTTGCGCGCATGCGGAGCGGGCTCAGACTGTGCGCGCGCGCCGCGCCGCATTTGGCAGGCCGCCTCCGCCCCGGCGACGCCGTGGCCGTCCGTCTGGTGTTTCAGGCGGGGCCGGGTTGCGTCCGCTGCGAGCTGATGGGCTGGGAGCGGATGCAGACGCGCCGCGGCGCGGACCCGGGAGGCGGCGAAGACGGGGGACAGAACCGGATCTGAAGGAGAGGAGGAGGGCTGAAGCATGGCATGGACAGCAGAGGAGGACCGCATGGGAAGCGCGACCGGGCCGTTACAGGGAGAAGGGACGGCTTTACCTGGAGAGACAAAGGGCGTTTTGACGCCGCAGAAAGGGGAAAGGAATGCTTTGGATACGAGCAGCGAGAAGAACGGGGAAGCGAAGCTGTGCGATGTGGCCGCGGGCTGGACGGACGGCGCGGCGAGTGAAATGGGCACTGAACAGGCGAAGGGGATCGGAAGGCGCCGGCGCAGACGGGACGGCGCGAACGCGGCGGAATGCGTGGACGGCGCGCCGCGACGGGATGGGACGCCGGGTACGGGCAGGAGACGCCGGCGGGCGCAGGGCGAAGGGGACGGACAGAAGACGCCGGGGGAGGTATGCGGCATGGCGGCTCTGGACGAGCGGAGCGCGCCATGCCACGTGGAGGCTGCGGGCGGCGCTCGGCGCAGGCGGCGTGCGGGGCCTGTCATGGACGAGGCGGAGAAGGGCATGGAGCGGGCGCGGGCCGGGGACCCGGACATGGAGGTGAACGGGGCTGCATATGCGGCGAGACGCCGGAGACGGCGTGGCGAGGGCGCATGCGAACGCGCGCCTCGGGAGACGGCTGGAGCGTGCGGGGATCGGACGCCGGAGAGACGGACTGATGCGGCCCCTGGCGGGGACGCCGTACATCCCGCGCCGGAGGAACGGTCCGGGAAGGAGAAGGCCGATCGCGAGCAACTCGTGCTCGGCCATCGGTCGCTGGTACGCGCCGTCATCGCGCGCGCCTATCCCGACATGCCGCCCAGCCTGCGTCGGGAACTCGTCGCATACGGCATGATCGGCCTGTGCAAGGCCGCCCGCGACTTCGACCCTGCGCGCGGCATCCATTTTCCGACGGTCGCCTATCCCTACATCCGCAACGAGGCCGCCCATGGCGTGCGCCTCATGTTTGCCAGCATCCACATTCCGCACCGCCGCCGTGCCGACTACGCCCGCTTCTTGCGCGGCGAAGCGCTCCCGCTTCCCGGCGCGGAGCTGGCCGCCCTTCGCGCCGCCACCACGCCCGCCATCTCCGACGACCTGGCGGCAGCGGATCCGGGATTTGACCGCGCCGAGCTGCGCGCCGACCTCATGCGTGCGCTGCGCGCGCTCTCCCCAAGGCAGCGCTTCGTCGTGAGAGAGCGCATCCTGCGCCGCCGCAGACTTTGCGACATCGCGATGCGGCTGGGCTGTTCCGCGGAAAACATCCGCCTCATCGAGCGCGAAGCCCTGTCCATCCTGCGCAGGCGGCTGCGCGGCTATGAAAATTTTTCGCGGCATTCTGCAAAAAAAACTTGAAAAATGCCCCGTATGTTGGTATAACCCCATTGCACGAGAACAAACGTTCGATTTCTGAGCTCGGAACGTGCGGAGAGATCGTGACACTTGACCGGGATGGAACGGAGGAGCGCATTGAATGACGAGCCCTTTTGCCTGGATGCACCCGCGTTGCCCGCCCGGCGGCGCATCGCCGTCGAGCGCTACTGCGCAGGCATCCGACCCGACGACGTCGCCCGCGAGGCGGGCGTCACCCGCGCCACTCTCGCCCGCTGGCTGCGCGAGCCCGCCTGCCGCGCCTACATGACCCGCATCACCGAGCGCGCCGCCGACGACGCCTCCCGGCTCATCCGGGCCGGAACGCTCGAGGCCGTGCGCACGGAGCTGGACATCCTGCGCGGCGCCAACCCATCCGCTGCGCTCGCCGCCTGTCGCGACCTGCTCGACCGTGCGGGCGTGCGCGGCGCCGACCCTGAGGGCGTGCGCGTGGTGCTCATCGGCTGCTCCGAGGGATTCCTCGCCGAAGCCGAAGAGGCCGGAGATGAAACGGACGTGAAGGGAGGAGCGGAAGCCATGAAGACGGACGAAGACAAGGCCGGGGGAAGCGCAGACCATCCCAGTGCGCGCGCAGGAGGCGACGCCGACGGGGAGGCCGGAACATGGGGCAAGTGACGCTACACTATGAGCCGACCGCGCGGCAACGGGCGTTCCACGCCTCGAAGGCATTCGAAGTGCTCTATGGCGGCGCGGCCGGAGGCGGCAAGAGCTATGCCTGCGTATGGGACGCGCTGCTGCGCTGCCTGCGACACCCCGGCACCGAAGCTTTTCTATTTCGCAGGACGTATCAGGAGCTGGAAAAGAACCTGGTCGCCATCGCCCAGCGCGTCATTCCGCCGCAACTGGGCACGTACAGCGCGTCGCACTACGCCTTTCGACTGGTCAACGGTTCGACGATGCGCTTTTGCCACTGCAACAACGAGGACGCCGACAAGCTGCGCTATCAGGGCGCGGAGATCCACTGGCTCTACATCGACGAACTGACGCACTTCCGCCGCGACACCTACGAGTACCTGCGCACGCGCGTGCGCGCCGACCGACGCCTGGGTATCCGGCCGCTCGTGCGCTGTACGGCCAATCCCGGCGGACCGGGCCATGCCTGGGTCCGCGAGCGCTTCGTCGACCCTGCGCCGCCCGGAACGATCATCCGCGAACCGGTGGCCTCGGCAATCCTGGGCCGAACTCAGGTGCGCACGCGGCAGTTCATCCAGGCGACGGTGCGCGACAACCCCTACATCGACGATGACTACGTCTTTGAGCTGGAGAGCAAGCCCCGCGCTCTGCGCGACGCGCTGCTGCTGGGCCGCTGGGACGCCTTCGAGGGCCAGGCCTTCCCCGAATGGACCGACGACCCCGCGCACTACGCCGACGGCCGGTACACCCATGTGATCGCGCCGTTTGATCCGCCCGCGCACTGGCCGCGCTGGATCTCCTTCGACTACGGCTACAGCAGGCCGTTTTCCTGCGGCGTCTGGGCCGTGGGCGAACGGGGCGAGGTCTACCGCTACAAGGAGGTCTATGGCTGCGACGGCGCGCCCAACGAGGGCGTGCGCCTGGCCCCCGGCGACATCGCGCGGCGCATCGAGCGCGCGCTGGAGCCGGAACGCCGGGCCGGGATTGCAGTATTCGGCGTGGCGGACCCGAGCATCTGGGACGGAAGCCGCGGCGCCAGCGTCTATGACCAGATGCGTGAGGCGGTCCCGGCGCTCTTCCTCTCGCCGGGCAACAACGCGCGCCTGCCGGGCAAGGCGCAGCTACATGAGCGGCTCCGATTCGACGCCGATGGGAGGCCGATGCTGCAGGTCTGCACGACGTGCCGGGACTTCATTCGCACGGTGCCCGCTCTGGCCTACGACCCCGCCGCCGTGGAGGACATCGACACGCGGGCAGAAGACCATGCCTACGATGAGACGCGCTACTTTCTGATGTCGCGGCCGCTGCCCCCGCGAACGCCGCCGCAGCGGCGGACGAAGCGGTTTGACCCGCTGGGATGACGCGGGAGCCAAGGCCCTCGGTCCCCGCGGCGCATCCCCGCCGCTTTCCCTTCCCTGTCCGACCTTTCGAAAGGGGGATTCCATGACTTTCGGACAGATCAAGGCCCGCGCCCTGGAACTGATTGGAGAAAACCCCGAGGACATCCCGCTCTTTGACGACCTCGTCGGCGCGTACGTCAATGAAGGCTATCACGACCTGCTTCAGCGTGCGCTGCGCCCCCGGGCCTGCGCGCTGCTCGAACTGCAGGACGACGGCGAAAACGGACGCTTTGCCGATCTGCGCGCCCTACCGCGCCTGGTGCAGGTGCTGCGCGTGCGCCTGAACGGCCGGCCGGTGCCCTTCCTGGTGGACAACCTGCGCCTCTATCCGCTGGCCCGCGGCGAAGAGCCCCTGAGCATCGACTTTGTACGCGACGAGGACGACCTGGAACTCGACGCGGACATCCCGCGACTGCCCGCCTGGTCGCATCCCGCGCTATGCGACTTCGCCGCCTTTCGCCTGTGCGCCGCCTCTGCCGGCGACCGCGCCAAGCGAGCGGATTTCTTCCACGCCCGCTTCCTGGAGGCCTCTGCGCGCCTCTCCTCCCGCGGACCGCTCGGCCCCGCCATCCCCAACCGCCACGGCCTGCGCGCCTGCACCTGACAAAAGGAGGATCCCCCATTGACCCACGACCTGACGCCGCCTGTCCAGCCCCTCTCCGAACGCCAGCAACGCGTGCGCGACGAGGGCCTTGCCCTCTTTGAGGAATTCCGCCAGGCGCATCGCGAAGTCCACGACCGGGCCCGCGCCTGCCGCCGCCTGCGCACCCTGCGCGACGATGCCCTCCCGCAGGCCGCGCTGCGCCTGGCCACCCTCAACTCCACCGTCGACAACGTCGTCGCCGATCAGCTCGACGCCATGCCCGAACCCCTCATGCTCCCCGAACGGCCTGAATTGCAGCGCAGCGCCGATCTGCTCACCGACGTCATCGGCTACGCCCTCTATCACAGCGCCTTCGACGAGCAGTACGCACGCCTCATGGAGGACTGCGCCGTCGCCGGAACCGGCATCCTGCAGGTCTACTGGGACCCCGGCATGGACGACGGCCGCGGCATGGTCCGCGTCGAACGCTGGCCCATGGAGGGATTCTTTCCCGACCCGCTCTTTGACGACGTACAGCAGGGCCGCGCCGTATTCAAGACCGCCTTCTATCCCCGCGAGTGGTACCGTCAGCGCTATCCCGACGCTGAACGATTCATCGGCTCCGATCCCTACTGGGAGCCCCGCGACGGCTACTCCCCGGCGGGAGAACCGCCCGTGCTGCTGATCGAATACTGGTTTCGCACCCGCGATCCGCGCACCGGCCGCTGCGAAATCCACATGGCCCAGATCGCCGGCGGCGCGCTGCTCTACTGCTCCCGCGCCTCCGTCTTCGCCCATGGCTGCTATCCCTTCATCCTCTTCCGCTACCGCCGCCGCGAGGATTCCCCCTTTGGTTACGGCCTGGTCGAGGACTGCGTCGACCAGTGGCGCGCCACCTGCCGCTATGCCGGATACATCGACGAAAACGCCCGCGCCTCCAGCCGCCAGCGATTCATCTACCGTGAGGACGCAGGCCTGGACGGCGAGGCCCTCGCCGACTGGACCCGCGACTTCGTCGGCGCACGCGGCGCCATCGGCGAGGACGCGCTGCGCTCCTTCCAGGCCGCACCCCTCAACCCACAGGTCATGAACTTCATGACCTACCTGACCGACGTGATGAAGCAGGACAGCGGACAGAACCAGTTCTCCCGCGGCGAGGCCGGTCTGGGCGTCACCGCCGCCAGCGCCATTCAGGCCCTGCAGGAGGCAGGAGGCAAGATCACCCGCCTGCATGCCGCCGCCTACACCGAGAGCTTCCGCCAGACGGTGGAGCAGATGCTGCGCATCCTCTCCGAACGCATCCGCGCCCGCCGCGCCCTCATGGTCGCCCGCGCTACCCCCGGCGGCACGCTGCGCACGCGCTCCGTGCTCCTGCTGCCCGCCCGCGCCGGACAGAACCGGCCGCCCTACGAGGTGCGCGTACACGTCCAGCGACGCAACCCCCTGCGCGTGCAGGCCCACAACGAATTCATCCTGCAACTGGCGGACCTGTGCCTCAAGAGCGGCACGCCCCTGTCCCCGCGGGCCATCGTCTCCCTCATGCAGGGCGTGGACAACCGCGAACAGATCCTCGACGCGCTCGACGGCGCAAACCAACAAGGAGGTTTGAACGATGGCAACAGAACAGCTCAACCCCTCGCCGCAACAGCAGGCATTGCCTGAGGCGCTGCCGGGAACACCGCCCGAAGCGCCGGCTGAAGCGCAGCCCGAAGCATCGCCCGAAACCCGCCAGCCCCCGCAGACCGCCCGCGAAGCGGAGGCGGGGGAGGGGGAGACGCGCGAGGAAACGGCCCGCGAGGAAACATCGTCCGGCGCGACGCATCCGGACGCGACGCATTCGGATACGACGCATCCCGGCGCGACGCGGCTGGCCGCGCTTGAAGGCCAGCTGCGCGCGCTCGTGGGCGCCGGCGCAGACCTGCGCGGCATGTTTGACGATCCCGTCGCCGCCGCGCGCATCGATACGGGCGAGTGGGATGTGGCCACCGCCTACGCCTACTGGCGCGGCCGCGAGGCCGAAGCGCCCGTGCTCAGCGCCCGCGGCGTCGCCGCCGCCCCCGCGCCCAACTTCCGTCGCATGAGCAGCGAAGACTTCGCCGCCTTCTGCGAACGCGTCGACCGCGCCCTTGCGGGCGTCGAACGCGTCCCCCTGTAACCCGCCGACCCAAAGGAGGAACGCATGACCTACAACGCCAACCTCACCACCAGCGGCGGCATCGCCGCCACCGCGGCCAAACAGTTCTACGACCGGCGCCTGCTGGAGAACATGAAGCCGCTGCTCGTGCACAACCAGTTCGCCCAGAAGCGGCCCATGCCCGCGCACAACGGCAAGACCGTGGAATTCCGCCGCTGGACCCCCTTCGGCCCCCTGACCGAGCCCCTCTCCGAGGGCGAACCGCCCGAAGGCCAGACGCTGGACATGTCCAGCCTGACCGTCACCGTGCGCCAGTACGGCGGGTTTGTGACCATCAGCGACCTGCTCGACCTGACGGCCATCGACAACGTCAAGAACGACGCCGTCGACATGATGGCCCGCCAGGGCGCGCTCACCCTGGACACCCTCGCCCGTGAAGAGCTGCACACCGCCGCCAGCGTGATCTACGCCGGGGGCAAGACCGGCCGCGCAGAGCTCACCGCGGCCGACAAGCTGACCAGCCTGGAACTGCGCAAGGCCGTGCGCGCACTGAAAAAGGTCAACGCGCCGATGTTCCACCGGGGCGCCAAGCGCGGCTACTACGTCGCCCTGATCGGCCCGGACACCGAGTTTGACCTCATGGACGACCCCACCTGGCTGGATGTGAGCCGCTACCAGGACAAGGAGAACGTCTACTTTGGCGAGATCGGCATGCTCTACGGCTGCAAGGTCATCTGCACGAGCGAGGCCAAGGTCTTCCAGGGCGCGGGCGCGGAGGGCGCGGACGTCGCCTCCACGCTGGTCTTTGGCCAGAACGCCTACGGCGCCATCGACATCGACGGCGGCGGCAACGTGCAGGCCAAGATCAAGCCCGCCGGCAGCGCCGGCAGCCAGGACCCCCTCGACCAGACCAGCACCGTCGGCTGGAAGGTCATGGCCTACGCCTGCAAGATCCTCCAGCCCGCCTTCATCCAGCGCATCGAGAGCGGATTCAGCCTCTAAAAGCCGGAAAGGAGCTTTCGTATGACCGAAAACGAACGCCTTGAACGCCGCGCCCGCGACCAGGAACGCTCCGCCGCGCAGGCGCTTGCACAATCCACGCGCGAGGCCGTCCTCATTCCGCCCGCCCCCGACGGCGAACGGGAACTCTACGGTTGCTGGAACGGCATCCCCGTCCGCTACGCCCGCGGCCAGCGCGTCGACATGCCCACCGTCGTGCTGCGCATGTTCCGCGACTGCGGCGCGCTCTGATCGGAGGGAGCGCCCATGATCCTGCGACTGGACGGTTTTCGCGGCCTATGGCAGGCCCGCGGCGACAGCGACGTGCCCGAAGGCTGCGCATTTGACGCCCACGACGTCTCCACCCGCCTGGGCGCGCTCGCCGCCGCGCCGGGATTTGAGGCCTTCCTGCCGCCCATCCGCGGCGACGACGGCGCTTACCGTCCCATCGGCACGCTGGCCCGCCTCTTCCGCCGGGAGAAGGGCGACGAGATCTTCGTCGCCTGCACCCTTGACGGCGTCTTTACCTGCGACGGACCGGACGGCGGCTGGATCTGCCGCCTGTCCGGCCCCCTCTTCTGCGACCGATGGGACTGCGTCGCCTATGAGACCGGCGGCGTCGACGTGCTCATCCTCACCAACGCCCAAGACGGCATGATCGCCCTCTACGGCGACGACCTGCGCGTGGAGCGCAAGCAGACCCCCGCGCGCTTTGCCGTCCTGGGCCGCCATGCCGAGCGCATCTTCGGCGCGGGCGTCGACGGCGAACCCGACAGCCTCTATTACTCCCGCCCCTACGATCCCTTTGACTGGTCCGCCGACGAGCAGAACCCCGAAATGGGCGGCGGCGTCATCCGTCAGCCCTCCTGGGACGGCGACCGGTTTGTCGCGCTGCAGCCCCTGGGCGCATATCTGCTCGCCCTCAAGACCCGCAGCATCTATCAGCTGCGCGGCGCGGATCCCTCATCCTTCGTCATCACCCCCGAATATGGCGCCGACGCCCCCGATGCGCCCGACACCGTCGCCGTCGACGGCGCGGCCATGTTCTATCTCTCCGGCGGCGAGATCGCCGTCTATGACGGCGTGTGCGCCCGCCTCCTGGCCAAGGACGCCCTCTGCGAGACCTTGCGCGGCGCGTCCTTCCACAATGCCTGCGCCGTGCAGCACGGCCACGTCTACTACCTCGCCCTCGCCCTGGACGGATCCTCCTACAACGACGCCGTGATCGAATACGACATCCTGCGCGAGACGTTCATGCTGCGCCGCGGCGTCTGCGTGCGCGCATTCCTCGAGGGCGCGGACGGCGTCTACTTCACCTCCAGCCTCGATCCCTGCCGCGTCTACCGCTACGGCGCAGGCTATGGCCGCGACGGCCTGCCCGCCGCCTTCGCCTGGACCACCGGATGGCTCGGCGGCGACTCCCAGCGCAAGCGCAAGGACGGCTTCGTCGTCCGGTTCTTTGCCGAGGGCGCCGACGGCCTATGCCTGCGCCTGGCCGTGCAGACCGAACGCGGCCGCCTCGAGCGCGCCGTCACCCTGCGCCCTGAGGGCTGCGCCTATCGCCTTCGCTTTCCACTGCGCGGCGTGCGCTTTCGCCTGTGCCTGTACGGCGAGGACAATCGTCCCTGGCGCATCCCCGGCGGGCTGGAGGTGCACACCGACGACGAGAACCTCGGCTGACCTCACCCTACATACCGGAGGTGTACATGACCAAACTGCAACCCCCTGCCGTACCCGCTGCCTCTGAGCGCGAGCTGGCCTCCGCCTCCGCGCTCGCCCGCTATGTCCCCGCCCTCGTGCGGGCGCTGCGCGCCGCGCTTGAGGACATCTACCGCGCCCTGGGCGAACTGCGCCCCCGCCGCGGCTGCATCCTGCTCACCTTCGACGACGCCCCGCCCGCCGCCGGATTTGAACCTGCCGGGCAGGTCGGCGCATTCTACGCCTGGAGGCGATCCTGATGTCCACCACCACGTCCAACACCTCCTCCAACTCTGCCTCGACTTCCTCTGCGCAGACGTCCGATTGGCAGCTCTCCTCCCGCTTCCTGGACGAGGAACTCCTGCGGCGTCTCCTTCAGGGACTGGCATCCCCGACATACACGCCCAAGACGGACGAAGAGCTGCAACAGCTCGCTGAACAGCGCTATGCGCCCGAGTATGCCGCTGCCGTCGAGGCCGCCAAGCAGCAACAACAGCAGCAGGACCTCGCCCTTTCCCAACAGCTCGCCGGCATCCTCGCCGGCCTTGACCGCGAACGCGCCGGGCAGAACGCTGCCTTTGACCAGGCCCGCGCACGCATTGAGCTGGACGCGCTGGAGCGCGGCATGGGCCGGTCCAGCTACACGCTCTCCACCCTGGCGGGCAACGACGCCGCCCGCGCCGAGGCGCTGCGCCAGGTGGATGAGGACGCCAACCGCCAGGCCGCAGACATCGGCCAGCAGCGCACACAGCTGGCCGACCAGCTGGCACAGACGCTCGGCCGCCTACAGCAGGACCGCGCCACAAACGTCTCCAACTACCTGCAGGAGCTGTATGACCGCGAGTACGACCGCGCCCAGGCGGATCGGGCGGCTCGCAATGCGGACTTCCTCACCGCGGTCGAATTGGCCTCCGGCACCCGTACCCAGGGCGGATCCCAGCGCACCGAACAGACCTCAGGATGGTCCAACAGCGCGAGCTCGACCACCACGGTCAAGAGCGCTCCCAGCTCCTCGGGCGGATCGAAGACCTCGTCCAAGACCGCCGCAAAGGATGACGAACCCTTCGACAAGGCCTGGAAGAGCACGCAGAAGTACAGGTGACGGCACAAGCGCGCAGCGCGGATGAACCATCCGGGACGATGCGGCGGCATCCCCCTCGCGACGCAGGAAAAGGGGGGCGGACGTCTGCTCCGCCCCCACGCGCCATGATTTCCCGTTTCATTTCACATCATCAGGAGGACGAGCGCCATGATCCATGCTTCCTTTGACGGCGGCGCGCGTGAGGCCGTCGCCACCGACGTCTTTCAATACGATACCGGACAGACCCTCGCCCTCTCCGGACTGCCCGGCGACATGGAGGCTGCCGCCGTGGAGGTCCACTACGGCTTTGACGGCGACGAACAGGCTGAGACCCGCGCCGCACGCTACGACCGCCGGACCGCGCTCTGGCTTGCGGATGTGCCCGACATCTATCTGCGCCGCGCCTGCACCGTCCGCGCGCATGTCTATGCCATTCGCTCTCAATCCCAGGCGTGTACGCTCTACCGGGCATCCTTTACGCCCATTGCACGTCCGGCACCGTCCACAGAGGTGACGCCCGCGCAGAACGACGCGTGGGCTGAGCTGATCATACAGGTGAACGCCGCCATTGCGGGCGCAGACGCCGCCGCATCGCGCGCTACGGCTGCAGCTGCTGCGATTCAGGAGAGCGCGGATGCCTGGGAGACAAGGCTGCAGGCCGTCGAGGCGCGCGTGCCGGGCAACATGGTACAGGAGATCGCGCGCATGAGGCTGAGCGTGCCGGCAGAGGGCTGGACGCAGAGCGCAACGGGCATGTGGGAAAAGACGATGAGCGCGGCGGGGACGATCGCAAACAGCCAGACGCAGCGCGTGCGATACGGCGTGGCGGGCAGCCAGATCGGCAAGGTGATGCTGGCCGGCTGCCGCGTGGACAAGGACGGCACGCTGACGCTGATCTGCCTGACGCAGCCGCAGGCGGCCTTTGAGCTGGACGTGAGCGTGGAAGCGGTCGTGAAGGCGGGCCTGTAAGAGCGGAGGGGAGACAGGATGACGATGTGCTACTCCACGGGCGGCGGCGCGCTGGTCACGGCCTGCACGGCCCCGACGCAGCTGACGCTCGGCGCAAACCATGTGGGATTCGGGCAGACGGTGACGCTCTCGTGGAGCGGCGCGCAGGGCAGCGCGGGCAACCCGATCGCGGGCTACGAGGTCTACCGGGACGGGGCGCTGCTGGGAACCGTGACGCAGGCGAGCATGGCGGTACAGTCGCCCGCGCAGAACGGGAGCTACACGTTCACCGTGCGGACAAAGGGCACGATTCCGGGCTTCGATTCGCCCGTATCGGCGGCCTCAGCGGTGCTGACGAGCGTCGTGACCGCCTGCGCCGCGCCCGCAAACGTGCGCCTGTCGGCCTACGACGTGAAGCTGGGCGGAACGGCGACGCTCTCGTGGGACGCCGCGGCGGGCGGCGCGAACAACCCGGTCGCGGGATACGAGATCCTGCGGGACGGTGGAACGTTCACGACGGTGGCGGCGGGCGTGACCTCGCTGATCGTGACGGCCCCGGCCACGGACGGCGCGGGCTATGCGTTCACCGTCAGGGCGAAGGGCGCGGTCGCCGGGTTCGACTCGGCGGTATCCGCCGCCGCGACGCTCACCGCGCACGCGCCGCAATACACGGATGTATTCATCACGCAGAGCGGGGGCTATGCAATCCCGTGGTGGGCCGAGTCCCTGCGCGTGTGCTGCATCGGCGGCGGCGGCGGGCGCGGCGCGCCGGGCTACAACTACGGCACGACGTATCCGGGCGGCGGCTTTGGCGGCGGCGGTACGGGCGAAAAGAAGGAGATTGCGCTGGGAGCCGGACAGTTTACGCCGGGCGCGTCCGTGCAGGTCACGGTGGGCGGCGGGGGCATTGCCGCGCCCAACGCGTTTGAGGCCGGACGTGCGGGAGGGGCGACCTCGTTCGGATCGCTGCTGACGGCGCGCGGAGGATTGGGCGGCAGCCCGGGCGACGCGTCGTCCAGCTCCTCGGCCCCCAACGGCGGCGCGGGCGGCGCGGGCGGCATCGGCGGCGCGGGCGGCGGCTGGAGCCGGTACGGACCCAACAGCACGCAGATCGGCAGCCAGGGCGCCAACGGCGAGAGCTGGAGCCCGCCTGCAAGCGACGCGGCCTACTATCCGTTTTCAGACCCATCGACCGGCCGCAGGCTGGGCACGGGCGGCGCGGGCGGCACGGGCGTGAACACCGGCAACGCACAGACCGGCAACGCAGCGCTGCCCGGCACGCGATACGGATCGGGCGGCGGCAACAACAACGACGGAAACGGAACGGCCGGCCTGATCGCCGTGCGCATCGGGCGATACCTGTGAGGAGGAGAATCCATGTTTGAGATCAAAGGACGGCGCATCCGGCTCACGCGCGGAGATACGGCGGAGCTGATCATCGCGGCCACGGGCGCGGCATTCACCGCGGAGGACCGCGCGGTCTTCACGCTCAAGCGCGAGGCGCGCGCGCGGGAGGCGCTGGTGCGCCTGACGGCCGCGCCGGACGCGGACGGGCGCTGCGCGTTCGCGCTGCAAAGCGGCGACACCGGCGCGCTGGAGCCGGGCGCGTACTGGTGGGACGTGCGCTTCGTGCTGGGCGCGAAGCTGGACGGGGCGGGCGACGTGACGGACGGGACCGCGGTGATCACGCCGTTTCCGCCCCAGCCGTTTGAGCTGCTGGAGGCCGTGGGCGACGTATAAGGGAGGGGAACGCATGGATGTGACGGGACGCGCGCCGCTCATCGACGCGCAGGTGACGGCCCGGCCGCAGGCGGTGTCCGAGGCGGACGCGCGCACGGCGCAGTGGGTGCTCGCCTCCGCGCGGCTGGCGCGCGAGGCGGCGGCGCAGGTGGCGGGCCTGACGGTCCGGGCGGTGACGCTGCCATCGGGCGCGCAGGCCACGGCGCAGGTGGCAGCCGGAGCGGACGGACTCGTGCTGACGATCGGCGTGCCGACAGGCAGGGATGGCCAGGATGGAACGCCGGGCCAGGACGGCCTGGACGCGTCGCAGATCGACGACACGCAGGCGAGCGCGGACCATCCCTGGAGCGGGCAGAAGGTGCAGCAGGAGCTGGACGCGCTGACCGCCGCGGATGTGGGGGCGCTCCCGGCCACGGGCAGCGGGGCGCTCGTGCAGACGGGCCGCGTGGAGATGAGCGTCCCGGCGGACGGCTGGACGCAGAACGCGCAGGGCTGGTATGAGAAGACGGTCGCGTGCGCGGGCACGGTTGCGGGCAGTCAGACGCAGCGCGTGGACGCGGCGGTGCAGGGCGCGCAGATCGGAAACGTGCTGCTGGCGGGCCTGCGCGTGGACGCCAACGACACGCTGACGCTGGTATGCCTTGCGCAGCCGTCTCAGGTGTTCACGCTGCTGGCGCTGATTTCGGAGGTGGTGTAAATGGCGACGTTCTGCCGTGTGATGAACGGCGGCGCACTGGTCACGGCCTGCACGGCCCCGACGCAGCTGACGCTCAGCGCAAACAATGTGGGATTCGGGCAGACGGTGACGCTCTCGTGGAGCGGCGCGCAGGGCGGCGCGGGCAACCCGATCGCGGGCTACGAGGTCTACCGGGACGGCATGTCGCTGGGAACCGTGACACAGGCGAGCATGGCGGTGCAGTCGCCCGCGCAAAACGGGAGCTACACCTTCACAGTGCGGTCGCTGGGCGCGATTCCGGGCTTCGACTCGCCGGTGTCTTCGGCCTCGGCGGTGCTGACGAGCCTCGTGGCGGCCCCGGCGACGCCTGCGAGCGTATGGCTGTCGGCACAAGACGTGAAGCTCTCCGGCAGCGCGACGCTCTCGTGGAGCGCCGTGGCGGGCGGGACGAACAACCCGGTCGCAGGATACGCCATCTACCGGGACGGCGCGGCCTTTACGACCGTCGCGGCGGGCGTGACCACGCTGGTCGTGACGGCCCCGGCTACGGACGGCGCGAGCTATGCGTTCACCGTCAAGGCGCTGGGCACGGTCGCAGGATTCGACTCGGCGGCGTCCGCTGCCGTGACGCTGACCGCCCACGCGCCGCAGCATGCGGACAGCTACTTCACGTCCAGCGGCACGTACACCGTGCCCACGTGGGCCGAGCGTGTGGACGTGACGTGCATAGGCGCGGGCGGAGGCGGCAGCGCGCGCATCGGCGACGCAGAAGGGGGATGCGGCGGCGCGAGCGGGTACATCTCCCATGGGGTGGGCGTTGCGGTCACTCCTGGTACGGCGGTGGCCGTGACCGTCGGTGCGGGTGGTGCGAGAGGGCTCGAATCCGCGCCTTATGGCGACAAAAGCCGTTCGGGTGTGGATGGCGGCGCATCGCGCTTCGGGTCGCTGCACGCAGCGGGCGGAGGACAGCGCGGCATCGTGCATAGCCCCGATGTCCCTGAATACCATCGCGGCGGCAACGGAGGCGCGGGTGGAGGCGGCGGCGGGCGGGCGACCAACGCCGCATCTGTTATTTCCACAAGAGGTGGCGGCGGATACAATACATCGGGCGGAGGCTACGGAAACGGCACCTATGGCGTCAGCGGCGGAGGCGGCGGCGGATACAAGGGGACGAGCGGCGGAAGCGGATCAGGCGGCAACTGGGGAGCGACGCCGACGAACGGCGGAACGGGCGCCAATACGGACGAGTACTACTGCTTTCAGAGTGCGTCAAGCGCCCGTTACCTGAACGCGCAGGGCGGCAACGGCGGGGCCGGCACTTACGGAGCGACGCCGGGCGCGGGCGGATTGGGCGGAAATGTTGGCAAAGACGCGCGCGGTGCGGCGCTGGCGGGTTCGGGCTACGGGCACGGCGGGCGCGGCTCGGACGACCAGGCGGACAACTCCGCAGCGGGCGGCGCCGGTCTGGTAGCGGTGCGCGCGTGGCGGTATCTGTAACGAAGGAGGGAGCACATGGTATACGTCATCAGGGACGGCGTGGTGCAGAACATCATTGAACTGGGCGGCATGAGCCGCTCGGAATACGAGCAGCTGGAGGGCGTGACGCTGGCCGACGCGCCGGAGAATGTGCCGGTGAACATCGGCGACACGTATGCGGACGGCGTGTTCTATCGGGACGGACAGCGGGTGGACACGCTCTTCGCGCGCGCGATCCGGGACGGAATGCTACAGGCCTGCGACTACCGGATGATGCCGGACTATCCGTGCAGTCAGGCGTCGCGGGCAGCGTGGGCGGCATACCGGCAGGCGCTGCGCGATCTGCCGCAGCAGGAAGGATTCCCGGAGACGATCGAGTGGCCGCAGGCCCCCGACGGGGCGGACGCCGGCGGCGCGTCGATGCTCGTGCAGGTGGACGCCGCGAAGGTCGCCGCGCGCATGACGGTGGCGGCGAACGCGGACGCGCTGCGCACGGAGGAGGTCGAGGCCGTGAAGCCGCTGTTTGACGCCTGGGCGGCGGGCGTGGCCTACGAGGCCGGGCGCGACATCGTGCGCTACGGCGAGGGAGACGCGCTCTACCTCTGCCGCACGTCGCACACGTCGCAGGCGGACTGGACCCCGGGCACGGAGACGGCCTCGCTGTGGACGCGCATCGATGTGACGAACGAAGGCACGGCGGACGATCCCATCCCCTACGAGGGGAACATGGCGCTGGAGAGCGGCAAGTACTACAGTCAGGACGGCGTGGTGTACCGGTGCACGCGGGACACGGGCAACCCGGTGTTTCACGCGCTCAGCGAGTTGGTCGGGCTGTACGTGGAGGTCGTCTGACGGAAGGGAGGCGGGCGCATGATCCAAACGAAGGATGCGATTGCAAAGGCGCGTTCCTATCTGGGAACGCCGTACAATGAACTGGACTGCATCAATCTGATCAAGGCAGTGATCCGCAACGCGCCAGGGGGTGTGCCGACGTATACGACAGCGCACACCAATGCGCTGTGGGACAGCTACGGGATGTCCGCCAAATACCGCGACCTGACGTGGCGGCAGGAGGGGACGGCGGGCGCGCGGGCGGGGATGCTGGCGTTCAAGCGCAGCGGGGAGGACGTGCACCACGTGGGCCTGGTGACGCAGGCGCGCACGGTGGTGCACGCATCCAGCGCGGCAGGCGAGACGGTGGAGACGGCGCTGGACGGGACGTGGGATCTGCTGGCCGCGCACCGGTACATCGAGGTCGCGGCGGAGGAGAACAGCTGCCCGACCGGATGGGCGGTTGTGGAGACGCAGCGCGATCCGCTGCGCGTGCGGGCCTGGCCTGAGACGGGCGAGGTGCTGGGCAGCATCCCCAAGGGCGCGATGGTCGAGGTGCTGGAGGATACCGGCGACGGGTGGCTGCGCATCCGGCAGGGAGCCCTGGAGGGATATGCGAGCGGAGCATATCTGAGGCAGATGGACGGCGAGGTAGAAGCGGATCGGGCGGCGCATACGACGCTCGAAGATGAAAAAGGCCAGCGGCTGACGCTTCAGGGAGCGTGGCGAGTGATCGAGACGACCGACGGAACCGAAAAGGAGGAAGCGGTATGTGGGACAGAATGACGAAGGGAATGGCAGCGTGCATAGGAGCGGTAATGGGACTGTGGTGCGCCCTGCCGGCCGGAGTACAGACGCTGGCGGCGTTGATGGCGGCAGATTACGCGACGGGGCTGGTCTGCGCATGGCGTGGGGTATCGCACAAGAGCGAGAGCGGGACGCTGTCGAGCAAGGCGGGGTTTGACGGGCTACTGCGCAAGGGAATGATGGCGCTGGTGGTGCTGATCGCCTGGCAGTTGGATCGGGCAATGAACGCGAACGCGCTGCACAATGCGGCGGTATGCTTTTACATCGCCAACGAGGGCATCTCGATCCTGGAAAACACCGCGCTGCTGGGCGTGCCGTGGCCCAAGCGGTTGCGCGACGCGCTGGACGTGCTCGGAGAACGGGGCGAAAGCGAATAAAAAAACAGGCGTCCGGATTTTCCCCGGACGCCCGCGCCTCAGCCTGCCCGCTCCCCTTTGCGCCGCGCGAAGATCATGCGGCCCGCAGAGGTCTGCAGCACCGTCGTCACCGTGACGGCCTGTGTCTCGCCTACATGCCGCCGGCCGTTCTCCACGACGATCATCGTGCCATCGTCCATGTAGCCCACGCCCTGCCCGGGCTCCTTGCCCTCGCGCACGACGTGCACGGTCAGCTCCTCGCCGGGCAGCACCGCCGGGCGCAGCGCGCCCGCCAGCTCGTTGACGTTGAGCACGCGCATGCCCGAAAGCGAGGCGACCTTGTTGAGGTTGTAGTCCGTGGTCACGACCACGCCGCCCATCCGCTGGGCCAGGCGCAGCAGCTTGACGTCCACCTCCTGCGCATCCGGCACGTCCGCGTCGGTGATCTCCACGCGCACGCCGGGCAGTTTCTGCAGCTGCGAAAGCACGTCCAGCCCACGCCGGCCCCGCGCCCGGCGCAGCGCGTCGCCCGAATCGGCAATATGCCGCAGCTCTGAGAGCACAAATTGCGGAACCACCAGCGTGCCCTCCACAAAGCCCGTGCCGCAGATGTCGCAGATGCGTCCATCGATGATGGCGCTCGTGTCCAGCAGCTTTGGACGTGCGCCTGTCGCCGCCTCCCGCGGCGACGTGCGCTCCTGCATGCGCGCCACCAGCGCGCTCAGCAGCGGCCACTCCCTGTACCGCCGTGCGCCAAACGATGCGCCCAGATAGCCCATCACCACGTATACCAGCGCTGTCAGCGCGGTGAACAGCTCCCGCGGCTGTCCCGCGCGCAGCAGCTGCGTGGTCAGCAGCGCCACGATCAGACCGGCAATCAGCCCCGCCACCGCGCACACGACCTGCTGTGCGGGCGCGCTGCACAGCGCCCGCTCCGCCCGGCGCACATAGCGCTGCGCCACGCGCAGGATCGGTCCCGACAGCAGCGCGCACGAGAGCGCGCCCGCGCCGCCCAACAACGCATACAGCGCCAGGATCGCGCTGTGTGCGGGCGAACTGGCCGCACCGTCCGCCGCCAGCGCCTCCCACGCCGCCGCCACCGTCGCCGCCACGCCCGCGCCAATCAGCGCGCCCATCGCCGCGCACAGCGCGACCAACAGCCGCCTTACGCCCTGTCCCTTCACCGGCACCCTCCTTTTTTGCTCCGTCCGTCAGCCCAGCAGCAGCTCCAGCGCCTCCCGCAGGGTGCGCGCGCCGTAGACCCGCAGGCCCGGCGGCGCCTTTACGCCTTCCAGGCCCGCGCGCGGCACCACGCAGCCCTCAAAACCCAGCCGCCGGCACTCGTTCAGCCGCCGCTCCAGCTGCGAAACCGCGCGCACTTCGCCCGCCAGGCCCACCTCGCCCATCGCCGCCAGCCCCGGCGGCACGCCCTGCCCGCGCAGGCTCGAGGCCACCGCCGCCAGCACCGCCAGGTCTGCCGCGGGTTCCGTCAGCTCCAGCCCGCCCGCGACGTTTACGTACACATCCTGATCGAACGCCGCAAGCCCGGCGCGCTTCTCCAGTACCGCCAGCAGCAGCGACAGCCGCCCCGCGTCCAGCCCCGCCGCCGTGCGCCGCGGACTGGAAAACGCCGTGCGCGCCGTCAGCGCCTGCACATCCACCAGCATCGGCCGCGTGCCCTCCAGCGCGCACAGCACGCACGAGCCCGGCATGTCCGCCGACCGCTCCGACAGCAGCGTCTGCGACGGGTTGTCCACGCACTCCATGCCCGCCCCCGTCATGCGAAACACCCCCAGCTCGTTGACCGAGCCGAAGCGATTCTTTGCCGCGCGCAGCATCCGAAACCCATGCCGCCGGTCGCCCTCAAAGTAGAGCACCGCATCCACCATGTGCTCCAGCATCCGCGGGCCTGCGATCGAGCCGTCCTTGGTCACATGGCCGATCAGAAACACCGCGCAGCCCGTGGTCTTGGCCATGCGCATCAATACCGCCGCTGCCTCGCGCACCTGCGTCACGCTGCCGGGCGCGCCGCCGGCATCCGGCCGGTACACCGTCTGCACCGAGTCCACCACCATGTATTGCGGCGAAAGCGACTCCCAACACGCCTGCGCGCGCTCCAGATCCGTCTCCGAGAGGACATGCACCGGCGCATCCTCCACGCTCAGCCGCTGCGCGCGCATGCGCAGCTGCGCCGCGGATTCTTCGCCCGACACATACAGCACGCGCGCGCCGCCCCGCGCAAGGTTCGCCGCTGCCTGCAACAGCAACGTCGACTTGCCCACGCCCGGATCGCCGCCTACCAGCAGCAGTGAGCCTGCGACCACCCCGCCGCCCAACACGCGGTCCAGCTCCTCAATGCCCGTGCGCGTGCGCGCATCCTGCGTCTGCGGCAACTCGCCCAGCAACGGCGCCTGTGGTGCGGGGCCGGAGCCGGACTGCGTGCGCATGGGGGCCGTCTGCGCTTCGCTGAGCGCATTCCAGGCGCCGCAGGAAGGACACCGGCCCAGCCATCGTCCCGTCTCATAGCCGCATTCGCTGCACCGGTAGACCGTACGCGTACGCGCCATGCGCAATCCCTCCGTTTCTTGTGTGCGCGTCCATTATACCACACGCGCCGCCGCCGCGCCATGACAAAGGCGCTCGAAGCGCGTCGGCGAAGGCGCCGACCGTATGACGCACAGGAACAAAATTCCTTCCGTTTCGTGCGCTTTTTTGCGTTGCGCACGCTGTCTGCGGCGCTTATAATAGAACCGTGACGAATTGACGCAAAAGGGCCCGCAGCCCTGAACGGAGTGAGCGCGATGAACCGGCGAACTGACCGCAACCGCAACCCCTACGGCCATATTCCCGCGCGCTACGCCGTGCGCCACAAGCCCTTCGACGAGGAGGGCTATGTCATGTTCACCAAACCGCGGCGCAACTGGCGCGTGCCGCTGGCCGTGGTGCTGGCAGTTTTGCTGCTGATTGCCGGCGCGCTGGGGGTCAACGCCGTGCTCAACCGCATCGTGCGCGTGGAAACAGTGGACGTGCCGCTGCCCGGCCTGAACAAAGCGCTGGCGGGCTATACGATCCTGCACGCGTCCGACTTGTACGGCGCGCGCTTTGGACAGCAGCAGCAGACCCTTGCCGATGCGGTTGCGGACGCCCGCTACAACATCGTGTGCATCACCGGCGACATGCTGGGCCCGGACGGCGACCCCACGCCCTTCTATGAGTTGATCGAGGCCGTCGGACGGCAGACGCCCGTGCTCTTTGTCACGGGAGAAAACGACCCGGCCCCGCTCGATGGCGCGTCCATGGCGCTGTACGTGCAGGGCGCGCAGGAGCGCGGCGCGGTCTACCTGGACGCGCCCTACCTAGTGGAGACCGGCGGCGCGCGGCTGTGGTTCACGCCCGAGGACGCGCTCAGCCTCAACCTGGACGCCGCACGCGCGACGTACACGCAGCAGCTGGAGAGCGCGCAGAATGAGGCCACGCGATTTGTGGCGACGTATCAACTGGAGCGCATGGACCGCATTGAGGAGGCACGCGCGCTCATGCAGGACGAGGACGCGTGCATCGTGCTCTCGCATCGACCGCTGAGCGACAGTTTTGTGCGCGCCATGACGACCACGCGCACACAGGGAGTCTCATCCTTCCTGGCGACGATTGATCTGGTGCTCTCCGGCCACTACAACGGCGGACAGGCGCGGCTGCCGCTGCTGGGGCCTATCTACGTATCAGGATACGGACTGTTTCCCGGCACGGGCGCAGTCGAAGGGCTGATTACCTCCGGCACGCTGCGCCAGCACGTCAGCAGCGGATTGGGCGTGCGCCCGAACGTGCAGCCGCCCATGCGCCTGTTCAACCCGCCGTCTATGACGCTGGTGCGCCTGACCGACGGGCTGTGAGTCACTCGCTCTCCTGCGCGGTGGCGCTCACATACTGCTGCCACAGGATGGAGTCGACCACGCCCTCCGACACGGTATACGTCAGCTGCACATAGCAGTTCTCGTCCTCCGACGGGCAGTAGTATTCGATCAGCGCGCCGCCGTCATCCAGCACCCGGTAGGTGCCGATCTCTTGGCCCAGGCTGTCGATGTTGTACAGCAGCCGGTCGCCGCGGTCGTTGACGGGCATGCCGCCCTTGTCGCGGAATGCGGAGGTCACGTCGGTCTCTTCGCTGCCCACGCGCGTGCTGCGCGGCCCCTTGAACGACGTATCCTGCGTGAAAAGGCAGTAGAGCACCGCGTCGCCGCCATCCAGGCTCACAAAGCGCGCCGTCGTCTGCGCCCACACGCCCTCATAGCTCTCGCCACGCGCATAGGCGTTTTCTCCCTCGAGCCGCTCGTAAGAAAGCGGCTCTCCGTATTTCTTGACGAACGAGGCATACGTCGTCTTCATCAGCGTCAGGCCGTCGAACGTGTCCTCCGTGCGGAAGACGCGCTTTTGCGTCACGTTGATCGCATAGGTGCAGGTCATCTCATAGCTCTGCCGCCCGTCCTCCATCACCGCGATGGCCTTGAGCGTCGAATCGCCCACTGGCAGCGTGATCGGCCCCTCGTAGAGCAGCGACTGCGTCGTGGGCGAGGTGCCGTCCAGCGTGTAGTAGATCGCCGCGGTGCCCTCGTCCGCACGCAGCGATACGCTGATGACGCGCGAATAGGGACCGGAGGCATAGTTGGCCTTGGGCGAGTTGGGCGTGGGGATGACGACGGTATACGTCTCGTCAAACTCCTCGCTGAGCACGCCCTGCGCCGACACCGCCACCGCGCGTATGCGCGTGGAGCCCTCGGCGCAGCGGATCTTCTGCCCCGCCTCATACAGCGACTTGTCCGGCCCCGGCGTCTCGCCGTCCAACGTGTAGTAGATGCTCGCGCCTTCCTGCGCGCTGAGCGTCACGTCGAACTCGTAGTTGGAGCGGTTGTTCTTCAGCTCAAAGACGTTCTGGTCCGCCTCGTTGGCCGCCGTATAGCTGGCCGTGGGCACGGTGGGCATGTACTCGCGGCGCATCGTCTCAAACGAGGACTGCCCGGTCGTCTCATAGGCCAGCTGCATCAGATCCACCGCGGCCTGCGCGTTGCCCGCGTCGCGGTAGATGCGGATCATGCGCGTGTAGGCCTCGGTATGCTGCGGGGCCAGCGTGTCCATCAGCTCCTGATAGATCGCCATGGCCTCCTCCTGCCTGCCGTCGGCCTCGTAGACCGAGCCCAGGTCCAACGCGGCTTCAACGCTGTCGGGCTCCAGTTCCCGCGCGCGCTCATAGGCCGCAATCGCGCCGGTGATGTCGCCGCCGTCCAGCAGCCCGTCACCCAGACTGATATACGCACTGGCCGGCACGTCGTATCCCCAAGCCGCCAGCTGCCGCTGGCCTGCTGCGGTGCGCGTAAGCAGCAGCGTCACGCCCACCAGAATGAACGCCGCCAGCAGCGACACGCCGCCCACCATCCGGCCCCAGTGCACGCGCCGCCGGCGCACCGGTCCGCGCCGCAACAGCTTCTCCAACCGTTCCTCATCTGCGCGGCGCGTATCCTGCCGCCGCGGCGAGTGCCGCACCCGCACCCGGCCCGCGCGGCTGCGGGGATCGGGGCGAGGGACGCCTGCGGAGGCATTTTTGACGCTCGTCCGGAGTTTCGCGCTGTCCGCCGGGGCGTTCATATCATCCGCCGGGGCGTCCGGACGGCGGCGGCGCGGCGGGCGGACATATGTCTCGTCGTTGTAGACGCGCAGCGGCGTCTCCGGTGCGTCCGGCTCCTGTGCGGTACGGCGGGGGGCGCGCAGGCTCTTGCCGCAGTGCTGACAGGACGGCTTATGGGAATCGGTACGTTTGCCGCAGAAGGGACAGAGCACGAAGGATCACCTCGACATCCAGCAAAATCCAAAACGCGGCATCGGGCCGCGCAAAAGCCGATAAGAGTATTCATTTCGCTGCGCGCACGAAAAAATCCTTCTCCATCGAAGGAGAAGGATGGTGAAAAGCCCGGGCTTCCGGGAATTCCCTGGCGCAGGGTTCGTCATCACTTGCGGGGAATGTAGCCCTGGGCCACGAGCAGCTCGGCGATGAGCACGCCGCCGCCGGCCGCGCCGCGCAGGGTGTTGTGGGACAGGCCCACAAAGCGGAAGTCGAACAGCGAGTCGGCGCGCAGACGACCCAGGGTGATGCCCATGCCGTGACCGGCGTCGCGATCCAGGCGGGTCTGAGGACGGTCGGGCTCGTCAAAGTAGGAGATGAAAGGATCGGGCGCGGAGGGAAGCCCCAGCTGCTGGGGCAGGCCGCGATAGGCGCGCCAGCGGGCGATGAGATCCTCAGGCGTCGCCTTCTCGCCCAGGGTGAGCCAGACGGTGGCCAGATGGCCGTCGGAGGCGGCCACGCGCACACACTGGGCGCTGATGACGGGCTGCGTCGCGGGGACGATGACGCCATCCTGCATGCGGCCCCAGATCTTGAGCGGCTCCTGCTCGCTCTTCTCCTCCTCGCCGGAGATGTAGGGAATGACGTTGTCGAGCATCTCGGGCCAGCGCTCGAACGTCTTGCCCGCGCCGGAGATGGCCTGATAGGTGCTCACGACGGCGCGCTGGGGGCGCAGCGGCATGAGCGCGTGCAGCGCAGGAACATAGGACTGGATGGAGCAGTTGGGCTTGACGGTGACGAACCCCACGCGAGTGCCCAGGCGGCGGCGCTGGTGCTCGATGACGCCGGCATGCTCGGGGTTGAGCTCGGGGATGATCATGGGCACGTCGGGCGTGCCCCGGTGCGCGGAGTTGTTGGAGACGACGGGCGTCTCCAGGCGGGCGCAGGCGTCCTCGAGCTCGCGTACGGCGGCCTTGGGCATGTCGACGGCGCAGAAGCAGAAGTCGACGCCCTCGCAGACGGCGGCGGTGTCGGCCGCGTCGATCACGACGAGGTTGCGGGCGGCCTGGGGGATGGGCTCCTGCATGGCCCAGCGGCCCTGGACGGCCTCCTGGTAGGTCTTGCCGGCGCTGCGCGCGGAGGCGGCGACGGCGCACAGCTCAAACCAGGGGTGACGGGCGAGCAGCGTGACGAAGCGCTGGCCGACCATGCCCGTGGCGCCAATGACGGCGACGCGGCGCTTCATGGACGAAAGATCAGGCTGTTGCATGGCGAAGGAGACCTCCCTGAATGCAATTTTGCCGCGTCGCGGCGATGCTTTATCTTAGCATTCCCGGGGCGCGGTGTCAAATGCCTTTGAAAAAAAGGACGGGTCAGCGGCGGGATGGCGAAAAAACCTTCAAATTTGCCGCCGGCTGTGGTATGATATGACGTATCCGCACGCGCGATGCGCGCGGGCGTTGGGAAGGGAGCGTGAGCGCGGCATGGACGCGCACTTTGAGATTTCCCCGGCGGTGGCCGCGCTGCTGGGGCGGGCGACGGCGCACCGGCGCGCGCTGCACCGCATCCCGGAGCCGGGGCACGAGGAGGTCCGCACGCAGGCGTATGTGATGGCGGCGCTGTCGGCGCTGTCGCCGGACGCGCTCTCGCCGTGCGCGGGCACGGGCGTGCGGGCGGTGTTCAGGGGGCAGGGCGGGCGCGCGGTGGCGTTCCGGGCGGATATGGACGCGCTGCCGGTGCAGGAGCCTGCGGGCTGCGGGTTTGAAAGCGAGCGCCCGGGCATGATGCACGCCTGCGGGCACGACGGGCACATGGCGTGCCTGCTGACGCTGGCGGAGCTGATCGCATTGCGGCGGGCATCGCTGCCGGGCGACGTGACGCTGCTGTTCCAGCCGGCGGAGGAGACCGACGGCGGCGCCAGGCTCATGATCGCGGACGGCGCGCTGGAGGACCCGCACGTGGAGGCGGTGTACGGCATGCACCTGATGCCGGACGTGCCGCTGGGGCGCGTGGGCACGGGCGAGGGGCCGCTGATGGCGCAGACGAGCGAGATCGACGTGATCGTCGAGGGCCGGGCGGCCCATGGCGCCATGCCGCACCTGGGCGCGGACGCGCTGTGCGCGGCGGGGCACCTTGCGTGCCTGGTGCAGGCGGGGCTGTCGCGGCGCACGGACCCGACGGTACCGGCGCTGGTGACGTTCGGGCGCATGAGCGCGGGCGCGCAGCGCAATGTGCTGGCGGCGCAGGCGGTGCTGGAGGGCGTGGTGCGCACGCTCTCCGACGACGCGTACGCGCGGGTGCGGGCGCTGCTGGAGGACTGCATGCGCGCGACGGAGGCGGCGTTTGGCGTCACATGCACGCTGGAGGAGCGCACGTTCTATCCATGCGTGGTCAACGACCCGACGGAGACGGCGCGGGTGCGGGCGCTGCTGGGCGACGCGTATGTGCCCCAGCGGCCGCGCATGACGGCGGAGGACTTTTCGTTCTACCAGCGCGAGCGGCCGGGCGTGTTCGTCATGTGTGGCTGCGGCGATGCGGCGCACGCGGCTCCGCTGCACGCCAGCGGCTTCGGGTTTGACGAGCGGGCGCTGCTGTACGGCGTGGAGCTGTTTGCGCGCCTGGCGGGCGTGATTGCGCCCGACGGCGAGCACTGACAAAGGAGGCAAACGACATGGGTGGATTTTTTAACCGGCTGTACTATGGCAAGGCGGGCAAGGCGGACTATACGCCGGATGACCTGCCGTCGAACCGGTTTCAATTGTTCTTTGAGGTGCTGCGGGTGCGCTTCTGGTCGCTGTGCCGCGTGAACCTGATGCAGGTGGTCTTCTGGCTGCCGGTCATCGTGTGGACGTACATCAACGTGTTGGCGCTGCAGGGGATCTACGTGCAGATGGTAGAGGCAGGCGAGGAGGCGCTGCTGGGGCTACGGGATCAGCTGCTGAGCCTGGTGCAGACGTACCTGTTCATCCTGTTCCCGCTGGTGGCGATCACGGGCCCGTCGTCCGCGGGCGCGGCGTACGTCACGCGCAACTGGGCGCGCGACCAGCACTCGTTCGTGTGGAGCGACTTCAAGGATGCGATGCGCGACAACTGGAAGCAGGCGCTGGTCGTCTCCACGATCACGGGCGCGCTGCCGTTCGTGGCGTGCGTGGGCTTCACCTTCTACGGCCAGATGGCGCAGCAGAGCGCGCTGTTCTACGTGCCGCAGGTGCTGCTCACGCTCATGTGCATCCTGTGGACGCTTACGCTGCCGCTGCTCTATCCGCTCATGGTCGGCTACAAGCTGACCCTGCGCGACCTGCTGCGCAACGGCCTGCTGCTGGCCATGGCGCGCCTGCCGCAGATGGTGGCGGTGCGGCTGCTGACGGCCATCCCGCTGATCGTGCTGTGCGTGGGCCCTTGGATGAATGCGATCGTGGCGTTGGTTGCGGTGGCATACTATATCTTCTTCGGCCACGCGATGGCGCGGCTGATCTACGCGTCGGTGGCCAACGGATTCTTCGACCGCTACATCAACCCGCACATCGAGGGCGCGCAGGTGGGCCGCGGGCTGCGGCGCGATGACGACGACGAGGACGGCGAGGACGAACCGGCGGACGAGGAATCGCCGGACGCATAACGCATCCGGCCGCGCGCAACCCTACGCGCGGGAGGGATGCGCATGGACGCAAAGACGCAGCGGCTGCGGGAGAAGTACGCGGCGGCGCAGGAGGAAGGGCTGCTGGAGCGGCTGCTGGAGGTCGGCTGGGGCGGGCTGACGGCGGCGCAGGCAGGCCGGATCGGCGGACGCATGTCGGCGCGGCGGCGCGCGCGTGGGAAGGAGCGGTAGCGCATTGTACGGGGAGTTTGCGCAGGTGTACGACCGGCTCATGGACGACGTGGACTACGACGCCTGGGCGGCACACTATGCGCATCTGATGGGCCTGTGCGCGCGGCCGGTCAGGCGCGTGGCGGAGTGCGCGTGCGGCACGGGCAGCCTGACGGTGCGCCTGGCGCGCATGGGCTATGAGATGACGGGGCTGGACCTGTCGCAGGCGATGCTGGAGCGGGCGGCGGAAAAGGCGCGCCACGCGGGCGTGCGCGTGACGCTGGCGCGTCAGGACATGCGCGGCCTGACGCTGGGGCGGCGCGTGGACGCGGTGCTGTGCACGTGCGACGGCGTCAACTACCTGACGGGCGAGGGCGACGCGGCGGCGTTCTTCCGGGCGGCGTATGCGGCGCTGCGGCCGGGGGGCGGGCTGTTCTTCGACGTGTCGACGGCGCACAAGCTGCGCGACGTGCTGGGAGACGCGTTCTTCGGCGAGGAGCGGGACGATGTCTGCTACTTGTGGCAAAACCGCTATGACGCGGCGGCCTGCACGGTGGAAATGGACGTGACGTTCTTTGTGCGCGAGGCGGACGGGCGCTACCGGCGGTTTCGGGAGCTGCACCGCCAGCGGGCGTACGAGACGGATGAGCTGGAGGCGGCGCTGCGGGCTGCGGGGTTTTGCGGCGTGCGGATGTACGGCGGGCAGACGCTGCAGGCGCCGTGCGCGCAGGACGAGCGGATTCACCTTGCGGCGTTTCGGCCGCAGCAGACGGAGGAGGAGAGCGTATGAGCGAGGCGCGGGGCACGCTGCTGCGCCTGACGCTGATGGGCGGACAGGCACGGGCATTCCTGTGCGACACGACGGACATGGCGCAGGCGGCGCGGGAGATCCACGGCGCGAGCAACGTGTGTACGGCAGCGCTGGGGCGGATGATCAGCGCTGCGGCGATGCTGGGCGCGCAGCTCAAGGGCGAGGACGAGCGCGTGACGGCGACGATCCGCGGCGGCGGCCCGGCGGGCACGCTGACGGCGGTGGCGGGCGCGGACGGCGCGGTGAAGGTTGCGCTGGAAGAGCCGCGGGTGGAGCTGCCGCTGCGGGCAGACGGCAAGCTGGACGTGGGCGGCGCGCTGGGTCGGGACGGTCGGCTGAGCGTGATGCGCGCGCTGCCGGGGGTCGCACCGTACGTGGGCCAGGTGAACCTGGTCAGCGGCGAGGTTGCAGAGGACTTTGCCATGTACTATACGGCCTCGGAGCAGACGCCGTCGCTGTGCGCGCTGGGCGTGCTGGTGGGGCAGGAGGTGCGGGCCAGCGGCGGGCTGCTCGTGCAGGCGATGCCGGGCTGCACGGAGGAACTGTTGGGGCATCTGGAAGCGCGTGCCGAGCTGTACGGAGCGATCAGCTCCGCGCTGTGTGACATGGACGTGCACGCGCTGGTCGAGGCGTATTTCCGCGGGCTGGAGCCGCAGGTGGTGGGCGAATCGCCCCTGCGCCTTTCGTGCGACTGCGACCGGGCGCGCATCGAGCGCGTGCTGATCAGCCTGGGTGCGCAGCAGCTTGGCGAGATGATCGAGCAGGACGGCGGCGCGGAGGTGTGTTGTCACTTCTGCCGGCGCCGCTATGCGTTTACGGCAGAGGAACTGCGCGCGCTGCTGGAGCGCGCGGCGAGCGCCTGAACGGAAACGCCAACGCATCCAGGAAGGAGGGACGCGCATGATCGTACAGTTTGACAGGCCGGCCCTCTATCTGCTGCGCAAGGCGCAGAGGCGGCGCGAAGAGGGACGCCTGGAAGAGGCGCTGACGCTGCTGTACGTCGCGCGCGGACGGCCGGGCGCGGATGATGAGGTGGAGCGGCAGATTGCCGGCGTGCTGGCGCAGATGGGCTATCCGGCGCAGGCCAACGAACTGCTCCTGCCGATGCTCCAGGGCGAGCAGCCGGATCCCGTGGCGGCCTGCCTGGCGGCGGTCAACTTCATGCGCTGCCAGGAGCCGGGATGCGCGCGCGATGCGGCGGCGCTTTGCCTGCATGCGGATGAGGAGCACTGTGCGCGCATGGCGGACGCGGTGCTGGAGGCGTGCGCGAATGCGCTGTGGTCCGCCGGAGGGGCGCGCATGACGAGCGCAAAACGGGGTTCAAGGCAAGCGCATGTCTCGCTGCTCGTGCGCCGCGGGCTGGATGCGATGAGCCATGGCAGCTTCGCGCGCGCGCAGGCGCTGCTGGAGCGCGCGGCGTCCCGCGGCGGCGCAGACGCGGCGGTGCTGCTGGCGCACTGCCACATGCAGGCGGGCGACGCGGCGGCGGGTCTGGCGGCGGCGCAGCGTGCGGTGGCGCTGAATGCGTACAGCGTGCAGGCGCTGTGCACGCTGACGCTGGCGCAGGCGCAGGCGGGCGACCGGGAACAGGCGTGCGAGACGCTGGAGCGCGCGCGGGAGGAACGCCTGTCGGAGCAGGAGAAGTATCTGGTGGCCTGCACGGCGTGCGAGATCGGCCAGGACGGGATTGCATACTGGGAGCTCTCGCAGCTGAAGGCGCGCGAGCCGCTGGGGGAGGACCGGCTGTGGATGATGGCCGCCGCCGCGATGAACACGGGACGCGCGGCAGAGGCGACGCGGCTGCTCGGCCGGCTGACGCGGCTGTTCCCGCGCAATCCGGTCTATGCGGCGTGCTACCGGTATGCGCGGGCGCGCAGGGACGCGGGCGACGAACGGCCGCCGCGGGACGACGAGCGCTTTCCGTATCTGCCCGGCCCGCCGCAGGCCATGGCCGCCCGCTGGGAGGAAGAACTGCACGAACAGATGCGGCAGGGCGGCGACGCGCTTGCCGGACAGCTGGCCTCGAATGCAATGCTTTGCGAAGAGGCGCTATGGGTGCTGCGCATGCGCCTGTCGGGGACGCCTGCCTTTGACGATGCCTTGCGCGCGCTGGAGCAAGCCGGTGGATGCGGCGCGCGGGCGATGCTCACACGCCTGCTGACCGAGCCGGGCCCTGGGGAGTCCGAGCGCCTGGAGGTCGCGCAATGTCTGCGGCGTATGGGCGAGACCTGCGCGCCGCTGGCGCTGCTCGACGGGCGGCTCGTGCGCGTGGCAGATCCTTCGGCATATCTGAGTCCGGCGCAGGCGCGCATCGTGCGCGGAGCGACGGACCGCCTGCTGGACGCGCTGGGCGACGTCGGCGCGCAGGTGGAGCGCGTGTGGCTGTGCGGCAGGCCGCGCGGCGCGGCGCGTGGCCTGCCGGCCTGGCAGGCTGCGCTGGAGTGCGCGGTGCGCGTCACACTGGGGCGGCCGGCCGAGGTGAACGAGACGGCGCGCGCCCACAGGCTGCCGCCGCGACTGCTGCGCGCGCGTACAAAAGACCTGCTCAACGCCTGGCGTCGCGCCGGACATGCGGACGGACGGGAAACCGGAACGGAGGGATCAAATGAATTGCGTCAACTTTGACGAGGCGTTCGAGCGCTATGTGCGCGAATGGATGCAGAAAAACAGTGCGCGCCTGGGCGGCAACGCCGAGCGCATGGAGGCGGAGATGCCCGAGGTGTACCTGCGCTTCCTCAATGAGCCGGCCCCGTGGCTGGACGGACAGACGCCGGCCCTGTACTTCACCGCCTATGACGACGCGGACCTGCTCGTGCGCTGGATGGTGGAATACTTTCAGAAAAAGGTGCCCGTGCCCGACCAGCTGCTGGAGCGCATTGTGGATCTGGGCGCGCCGTCGGAGGAGCGGCTGCTGCGCCTGCTGGACGATGTCCAGGCGCCCTATGACGCGGTGCTCACGGCCATCACACTGCTGCGCGAGCTGGGCTCGGAAGCGCCCATGCAGCGCTATGTCGACCTGATCGCGGGCTGTCCCGTGCCGCACGAGCAGGCCGACATGTGCGCCGAGTCGCTGCAGGCGATGGGCGAGAAGGCCGTCGGGCCGATTTTGCAGGCATTGGACCGCGCCACGCCCGTCGCGCAGGAGGTGTTTCTGGACATCCTGTGCAACTATCCCGGAGACGAGCGCATCTATCAGCTGGCGATGCGCAAGTTCTCGGAGCGGCCATGCGCGCTGTTTGCCTCCATGCTGGGCAAGCTGGGCGACGCGCGGGCCATTCCCGCGCTGCGCGAGGCTGCGGCGGCGCCCGGCGTCAACTATTTGGATTACGTCGAGATCCGCAACGCCGTGGAGGAATTGGGCGGCGATCCGCTGCCCGAGCGCGACTTCGAGGGCGATCCCTACTATGAGGCGCTCAAGCAGGCGCAGGACTGACGGCGTGCCCCGGGCGTCCCGCAGGGGGCGTCCGGTTTTTTGCGCTTGCATGGAGTTGGCTCCAGGGTGTATCCTGGAAGGAGGCGGCTCTCGCGCCGCACACGGACGGAGGCGAATGCCATGACCATCACGGAGGCAAGCCGGCGCTATGGATTGACGCCGGATACGCTGCGCTACTATGAACGCATTGGGCTCATTCCGTGCGTGCCGCGCACGCCAAGCGGGCGGCGGGATTACGATGAGACCGCGTGCGGATGGATCGAGCTGATGAAGTGCATGCGCGCGGCGGGCGTGCAGATCGAGGCGCTGATCGAATATGTGCGCCTGTGCCGGGAGCCGGGCGATACGGCTGCGGCGCGGCGGGAGATCCTGCTGTCGCAGCGGGCGCTGCTGCAGGCGCGGGTGGAGGACATGCAGCAGGCGCTGCGCCGGCTGGATCACAAGATCGCGCTGTGTGGGGAGCGGAAGGGCCCGGCATAAAAAACGACTCTATGGTGGATTTTGGGCGAAAAATCTGCTATGATAAAGCAATGCTGTTTGACAGGAAGGAGGGAACCGGGAAATGGAGCGTCGCTTGCGCCAGGGCATGCAGGTGTTTTCGCGTCATGCGCGCTATCGGCGCGAGGCGCGCAACGAGATCGCGGCGCGCAACCTGCGCCTGTCAGAGGCGGCCTGCCTGCTGACGTGCGGCCTGCTGCTGTTCTTCTATGCGGTCACGCCGCAGATCATCCGTGGCTGGCGTCCGACGCCTCAACATCTGTTGTTCCTCCCCTCCATGTTGGTTGTGTATGCGCTGGTGCGCCTGGTGCGGCGGATGCGCCGGTCCAGCCCGACGCTGAGCATGGCGGTGACGCTGCTGTGCGAGTCGACGATTCTGCTCTTCTGCGCGCTGATCGATGCGCTGGAGGGGCAGGCGGTGCGCGGCACGTTCATGCCGGTCATCGTCATCGCGCTGCCGGTGCTGTTTGTGCTGCCGCTGCGTCTGAGCTACCTGCCGATTCTGGCGGCAGAGGCGCTGTACGTGGCGATGAGTTATCGGCTCAAGCTGCCCTCCGTGGCGCAGTACGACGCGTTCGGCGCGCTGGTGGGGCTGCTGTGTTCGCTGTGCGTAGGCGTGATGGTGCAGAATCTGCGCATGCAGGATCATGAGCTGCAGGTGCGCTATCAGCAGCTGAGCATGCACGACGGGCTGGTGGGCGTGCTCAACAAGGCGACGGGTGAGGCTGAGATGCGCCGCTATCTGGAGAACGCGGGCGAGCGGATCACGTGCATGCTGCTGATGATCGATCTGGACAACTTCAAGCAGGTGAACGACCGGCTGGGCCACCTGAAGGGTGACGAGCTGTTGCGCGGCGTGGGCGCGGTGCTGGCGCGGGTGTTTCGCGCGACGGACGTGGTGTGCCGCTTCGGGGGCGATGAATTCTGCGTGCTGATCAAGTACGCGGGGGATGGCGCGCTGCTGCAGGAACGCTGCCGTATACTGCGGGAGGAGCTGTCGCGGGCTTCGCAAGAGATGATCGGCGAGCCGCTGGCGGTGAGCATCGGCGGGATATGGATGCAGCAGCAGACCGCCGGACTGGAGGAGCTGCTTCGTCAGGCGGACAAGGCGCTCTATGAGGCAAAGGCTCAGGGCAAGGGGTGCTATGTGCTGCGCGCCTATCGCGAGGCATAGCGCGTCCATGCACCGGGAAAGCTAGCCCCTGTAAGGGGGCTTTTTTGTATGCTTACGGTGTGTGCGCGCACGGTGCTGCTCTTTGCGATCACAGTGGTGGCGGTGCGCGCGATGGGAAAGCGGCAGTTGGCGCAGCTGCAGCCGTTCGAGGTGGTCATCACCCTGATGATCGCGGAGCTGGCCGCCGTGCCGATGGGCGACGTGGGGCTGTCGCTGTACAGCGGCGTGGTGTCGATCCTGACGCTGCTGTTCCTGCACAGCCTGATCACGGTCGCATCGTTTCGAAGCCGCCGCCTGCGCGCGCTGATCTGCGGGCGGCCGAGCGTGCTGGTGCGCCGTGGACAGGTGCAGCTGTCGGAGCTGCGGCGGCTGTGCTTCGATCTGGATGACCTGCTGGAGGGCATGCGCGCGCAGGGACTGCTCAACGTGGCGGATGTGGAGACGGCGGTGCTGGAGACCAACGGCGCGCTCAACGCGTTTGCGCGCTCGCAGCGGCGGCCGCCGACGGCGCAGGAGCTGGGCGTGCGCACGCCCTATGAGGGCATGCCGCTGCTGTTGGTGCTGGACGGGCAGGTGCAGGCGGCGGCGCTGGGGGCATGCGGGCGGGACGAGGCGTGGCTGCTGTCGCACCTGCGGGAGATGGGCTTTGCGGGCGCGCAGGAGCTGCTGCTGTGCTCGCTGGACACGCAGGGCGAGCTGTTCGCGCAGGCGCGCGGGGGCGAGCCGCGGCGGCTGCGGGCGATGGAGCCGCAGGAGGTGCGCTGGTGAAGCTTCGGGTGACGCTGCTGATTGTGCTGCCGCTTTTGCTGTGCGCGGGCCATTTCATCAGCGCGCGGGAGGCGCGCGGGGCGTCGCAGGCGCTGCTTGGGCAGGCGCAGGCGGCGCGCGCCGCGATGGATGCGGGGGATTGGGCGTCGGCGCAGGCGCAGGCGCAGCAGCTGCGCGCGGGTTGGGATGAGGCGCATGCGCGGCTGCAATTGTGGATCGACCATGCGCAGCTGGACGAGGTGAGCCGGGCGCTGGCGGGGGTGGAGGCGAGCGTGCAGGCGCGCGCGCGGGCGCAGGGGCTGATGCAGGCGGCGCTGCTGGAGGAGGCGCTGCGCTCGCTGCCGGAGCGCAACGCGCCGGCGCTGGGCAATGTGCTGTGAGCGGGGGGAAGCCCCCGCTTTTTTTGTGCGCCGCGGGAAAACGGGAAATGACCCATTGCGCGGCGGGCGCGCATGTGCGATAATGGAACGAGCGGCGGCCGCCGGGATGCGGCGGCGGAAAGGAGCGGATACCATGCCACTTTTGACGACCCGGGAGATGCTGCGCGCAGCGCAGGCGGACGGCTATGCGGTAGGCGCGTTCAACGTGGAGAATCTGGAGATGGCCCAGGCGGTGGTGGAGGCGGCGCAGGCGCTGCGCGCGCCGGTGATCGTGCAGACGACGTCCAGCACGCTGCGCTACGCGCCGCCGGAGGCGTTTGCGGGGATCGTGCGGGCGCTGGCGGAGGCGGCGGATGTGCCCGTCGCGCTGCACCTGGATCATGGCGACAGCGCGCAGCTGGCGGAGCGGTGCTTGCGCGCGGGCTATACGTCGGTGATGATCGACGGCTCGGCGCTGCCCTTTGAGGGGAATGTGGCGCTCACGCGGCAGGTGGTCGGCCTGGCGCAGGGCATGCCGGTGGAGGCGGAGCTGGGCAAGGTCGGCGGCAAGGAGGACGACGTGGAGTCCGACGCGGCCTACACGGAGCCGGCGGAGGCGGAGCGGTTCGTGCAGCTCACGGGCGTGAGCAGCTTTGCGCCGGCGATCGGCACGGCGCACGGCGTGTACAAGGCCGAGCCGAGGCTGGACCTTGCGCGGCTGGAGGCGATCCGCGCGGCGGTGGATGTGCCCCTGGCGCTGCACGGCACCAGCGGCGTGCCGGATGAGACGGTGCGCGCGTGCATCGCGCGGGGCATCTGCAAGGTGAACTATGCCACGGACCTGCGCGCGGCGTTCACGGCGGCGGTGCGGGCGTACCTGGCGGCGCACGGGGCGGCGTTTGATCCGAAGGGGTATCTTGCGGCGGGCCGGGATGCGGTGCGCGCGCGGGTGGCCGAGCTGATCGGCGTGTGCGGCAGCGCGGGGAGGGCCTGATGACGTACCTGCTGGGCATCGACGTGGGCACCTCGGCGCTCAAAGCGGCGCTGTTTACGCCGGATGGGCGCGCCGTCGCGCAGGCGTCGCGCGGGTATCCCACGCGCCATCCGCAGCCGGGCTGGGCCGAGCAGGACCCGGCGGACTGGTGGGGCGCGGCGTGCGCGGCCACGCGCGAGGCGCTGGATGCGGCGGGCGCGCGCCCGGGCGAGGTGGCCTGCGTGGGCGTGGATGGGCAGAGCTGGGCCGCGGTCGCGGTGGATGCGCAGGGCGAGGCGCTGCTGCCCACGCCCATCTGGACGGACACGCGCGCGAGGGAGGAGTGCGCGCAGCTGGAGCGGCTGGCCGGGGCGCAGGCGCTGTTCGCGTGCGGCGGCAATCCGCTGGGCCCGGGCTATACGCTGCCCAAGATCCGCTGGTACCAGCGCCACGCGCCGCAGGCGATGGCGCGCGCGGCGGCGGTGCTGCAGTCCAACGGCTACATCGTGCGCCGGCTGACGGGCGAGTGCACGCAGGATGCGTCGCAGGGCTACGGGCTGGCGTGCTTTGACGTGCGCCGCGGCTGCTGGGATCTGGATCTGGCCAGGGCGTTGCAGGTGCCGGCGCAGCTGCTGGCGCCGGTGCGCGCGTGCCACGAGGTCGTGGGCCGGGTGACGGCGCAGGCCGCGGCGCTCACGGGCCTGACGCAGGGCACGCCGGTGGTCGCCGGCGGTCTGGACGCGGCGTGCGGCGCGCTGGGCGCGGGCGTGACGGAGCCCGGGCAGACGCAGGAGCAGGGCGGCCAGGCGGGCGGCATGAGCATCTGCCTGGATGCGCCGGTGGCCGATCCGCGGCTGATCCTCAGCCAGCATGTGGCGCCGGGGCGCTGGCTGCTGCAGGGCGGCACCACGGGCGGCGGCGGCGCGCTCAAGTGGCTGCGCGAGCAGGTCTGCCCGGAGCTGAGCTTTGAGCAGATGGGCGAGCTGGCGGCGGGCGTGCCGGCGGGCAGCGGCGGGGTGCTGTTCCTGCCCTACATGGAGGGCGAGCGCAGCCCGCTGTGGAATCCGGACGCGCGCGGCGCGTTCTATGGCCTGCGCTACGGCGTGGGCCGGGCGCACCTGGTGCGCGCGGTGATGGAGGGCGTGGCGTTCTCGCTGCGGCACAACCTGGACGTGGCGGCGGCGGCGGGCGCGCGCGCGGGCACGCTGCGGGCGATGGGCGGCGCGGCGAACAGCCGCGTGTGGACGCAGATCAAGGCGGACGTGACGGGCCGGGCCATCGAGGTGCCGGGCAGCGACACGGCCACGGCGCTGGGCGCGGCGATGCTGGCGGGCATGGGCGTGGGCGTGTATGCGGATGCGGCGGCGGCGGCGCGCACGGTGCGCGTGACGCGTACGCACCGGCCGGACGCGGCGGCCTGCGCGGCATATGAGGCGCGTTATGCGGCGTACCTGGAGCTGTCGCAGCGGCTGCAGCCGATGATGCGTGAGACGAAGGAGTGAAGTACAATGAAAGCGGCGGTACTGTACGGCAATGAGGACATCCGCTATGCGGATTGGGAGACGCCGGCCTGCGGGCCGGGCATGGTGAAGGTGCGGGTGCGCGCCACGGGCATCTGCGGCAGCGACGTGCCGCGGGTGCTGCACCACGGGGCGCACTTCTACCCGGTGGTGCTGGGGCATGAGTTCAGCGGCGACGTGGCGGAGGTCGGCGAGGGCGTGCAGGGGCTGCAGGTGGGCGACACGGTGACGGGCGCGCCGCTGGTGCCGTGCATGCGCTGCGCGGACTGCCAGCGGGGGAACTACTCGCTGTGCCGGCACTACAGCTTCATCGGCAGCCGCCAGCAGGGCAGCTTTGCGGACTACGTGGTGCTGCCGGCGGTCAACGCGGTCAAGTACGACCCGTCGATCCCCTACGCGCAGGCGGCGATGTTCGAGCCCTCGACCGTGGCGCTGCACGGGCTTTTGCAGGCGGACTACCGCGGCGGTGGGGATGTGGCGGTGCTCGGCTGCGGGACGATCGGCATCTTCACGGCGCAGTGGGCGCGCATCATGGGCGCGCGGCGGCTGGTGGCGTTCGATCTGGACGCGGGCCGGCTGGAGCTGGCGCTGCGCATGGGCGCGGACGCGGCGGTGAACACCTCGCAGGAGGGGTTCATGGAGCGGGCCATGGCGCTGACGGACGGGCGCGGGTTTGACTGCATCTTTGAGACGGCGGGCAATCCGGTCACGATGCGCATGGCGTTCCACCTGGCGGCCAACAAGGCGCGGCTGTGCTTCATCGGCACGCCGCACACGGAGCTGACGTTCACGCCGCAGGAGTTTGAGCTGATGAACCGGCGCGAGTTCTACCTCACGGGCAGCTGGATGAGCTACTCCGCGCCGTTCCCGGGCCGCGAGTGGACGCTGACGGCGCACCACTTCGCGCGCGGCGACCTGAAGTTCGACCCGGCGTTCATCTTCCGCACGTTCCCCATGTCGCAGGCGGCGGAGGCGTTCGCGCTCTACCGCAACCCGCGCGACGTGCACGGCAAGATCATGCTCGTCAACGCATGAGCGACAAAAAAAGGGGCGCGCATCGCAGGATGCGCGTCCCTTTGCGTCAGCGTTTCAAGCGCCCCGTAGGGACGCCCTTCTTGCGCGTTATTCGCCCTCCATCGGGCAGGGCCCGTGCAGCGGGCGGTGGGTGAAGGCCGCCTCGCCGCGGACGAAGGGCGCGACCGTCTGGCCGCTGCCCAGCAGCTTGTACTTGTAGGTGCACAGGCCGTCCAGGCCCACGGGCCCGCGCGCGTGCAGCTTGCCTGTGGCGATGCCCACCTCCGCGCCCAGGCCGAAGCGGAAGCCGTCGGCAAAGCGCGTGGAGCAGTTGTGGAACACGTCGGCGGAGTCGACCTCGGCCAGGAACCGGCGCGCGGCCTGTGCGTCGCCGGTCACGATGCAGTCCGTGTGGCCCGAGCCGTAGCGGTTGATGTGCGCGATGGCCGCATCCAGCGAGTCGACGACGCGCACGGCCAGCACGTAGTCCAGGTATTCCGCGCGCCAGTCGTCCTCGCAGGCGGGCTCGCAGTCGATGCGCGCGCGCGTGCGCTCGCAGCCGCGCAGGCGCACGCCGGCCTGCGCCATCGCCGGGGCCACGCGCGGCAGAAACGCGTCCGCAATGTCCGCGTGCACCAGCAGCGTCTCGCAGGCGTTGCACACGGCCACGCTCTGCGCCTTGGAGTCGACCGCAATCGAGACGGCCATGTCCAGGTCGGCCGCCGCGTCCACGTACACGTGGCACACGCCCTCGGCGTGGCCCATGACCGGGATGCGCGAGCGGTCCATGATGCTGCGAACGAACGCGTTCGAGCCGCGCGGGATGATCAGATCGACGTATTCGTCCAGCGCGAGCAGCGCGCTCACGTCCTCACGCGTGTGCAGCAGGCCCAGCGCGCCCGCGGGCACGCCGCAGCGCACGGCCGCCTCCTGCATCGCGGCAAAGAGCGCGCGGTTGGTGGCGTCGGCTTCGCTGCCGCCCTTGAGCAGCGCCGCGTTGCCGCTCTTGAGACACAGGGACGCGATCTGCACCAGCGCGTCCGGGCGCGATTCGAAGATCACGCCGATCACGCCGATCGGGCAGGAGACGCGGTACAGGTCCAGGCCCGGGGCCAGCTGCGTGGCCAGCAGCGTGCAGCCCAGCGGATCGGGCAGCGCCGCCAGCGCCTGCAGGCCGTCCAGCACGCTCCGCAGCTTGGCCTCGTCAAAGCGCAGGCGGCTCAGCAGCGGCGCGGCCAGATGCTGTTCGCGGGCACGGGCCAGGTCTGCGCGGTTGGCTTCGAAGATGTCCGCACGCCGGGCGTATAGCGTCTCGGCGGCGCACAGCAGCGCCCGGTTGCGCACATCCGCGCTCAGCGCGGCGAGCGCGGGCACGGCCTCGCGCGCCGCCTGCGCGAGTGTCAGGGGCGTCGTCACGGGAAATCCCTCCTTTGGTTCCCTCCATTATAGACCATCGCGCGGAAAAATGCTATAATGGAAACGCAATGCGTGTGCATCGGGATCCGTAGAGGGCGCGTCCGTCAGCCGCGCGCCGTCTGCGCCTCGCGCATGAGATCGCGCACCGTCTGTACCGCGCTGCGCCCCAGCGTGCACAGCGAACGGCCCGTGCCGCGCACCAGCTCGCCCAGCGGCTGCATCACGTCTTGCGCCTGTACGGCGCTCATGCCGAATCGATAGCCCAGCAGGAGCAGCACCAGCGCCGCCAGCAGCAGCAACGGCGGGCACAGGATCGCCAGCGCCAGGACGAACAGCGCGCTCAGGTCCGTCACCTGTGCGCCCGCCTGCGACACGTTCACCCGCAGGCGCAGCAGTGTGCTCAATGCGCTGCATGCGGCATGCTTGGCCCGCCGCATGGCATCCGAAACGGCGGATCGGACGTCCGGCGCGGCGTCCGGATCGGCCTGCGCAGCGGCCTCCGCATCGGCCTGCGGCGCGGCGCCCGGGGCGTCCGAAGGGGAATTGACGCACCCGTCGCGCTCGAGCTCAATCAGGCAGGCGGCGACGTCGCCGCCGTGGGCCTCGAGCAGCTCCAGGGCGCGGGCGTAGGAGACGCGTGCGTGCGCGCGCAGGTATTCCACGCTTTCCAACAGGTCATTTTGATATGCGTTCATGAAAACAGCCTCCTTGTCCGTTGCGTGTGCGCCGGTCCAGGCCGGCAGGAATAGCATAGCACGCGCAGGGGCGCGGCGCTTTGGAGGCGGCTGAGGGACGCATGAGAATTGCATGAGAAAAGCGCGGGCGTGGCCCGCGGGAGGGGGAGAATGCGAATGGATCAGGAGATGCGCGCGCGGCTTTCGCAGGTGCGGTGCTTTCTGCTGGACATGGACGGCACGTTTTACCTGGGCAACCGGCTGCTGGAGGGGTCGCTGGCCTTTCTTGCGCGGCTGCAGGAGACGGGCCGCAGGGCGCTGTTCGTGACGAACAACTCCAGCCGGCCGGCGCAGGCCTATGTGGACAAGCTCTCGCGCATGGGGGTGCGGGCGCCGTTTTTGAACGTGCTGACCAGCGCGCAGGCGGCGGCGCGCTACTGCCTGCGGGAGCATGCGGGGCAGCGGGCGTATGTGCTGTGCAGCGAGCCGGTGCGCGCGGAGCTGGAAGAGCTGGGCCTGCTGATTGACAACGAACGGCCGGACTATGTGCTGGCCACGTACGACACGACGCTGACCTATGAAAAGCTGACGCGGCTGTGCGACCTGGTGCGGGCGGGGCTGCCGTTCGTGGCGACGCATCCGGATCTGAACTGCCCGACGGAGACGGGCTTTGCGCCGGATCTGGGCGCGATGCTGGCGCTGGTGGAGGCGAGCGCCGGGCGGCGGCCGGATGTGATCATCGGCAAGCCGAACGCGGGCATCGTGGAGGAGGCGCTGCGCCTGACGGGGCTTGCGCGCGAGGAACTGGCGATGGTGGGCGACCGGCTGTATACGGACGTGGAGACGGGGCTGCGCTTCGGGATGCTGAGCATCCTGGTGCTCACGGGCGAGGCGACGCTTTCGGACGTGGAGCGCACGGGCGTGCGGCCGGACCTGATCTTCGAGCGGCTGAGTGCAATGAATGCATATTTGTGAAGAAAAAAACAAAAATTTACCGGGGTGAACTTGTTCCGCCGCAAGGAACGTGCTATAATGAGCGCAGACGCCCCGAAGGCCAGTCCTTTGGGCGACAATCGAAGGAGGGACTATCCCATGCAAGAGAACAAGCTGCAGGATCGCCGTGAATTTCTGCGTTCGGCTGGTAAGGTGCTCGCCGGCGCGGCCGCGCTGAGCGCGGTCAGCCCGCTGCTGGGCGCGTATGATCACGCCGTGGCCGAGGAGGCCGTGGAGGCGCCGGCGTATCCCTTCACGTATCAGAAGCTGGATCCGGATGCGACGCTCGAGCGCGGCTACCAGTCGTTCTACGACCTGGGCGGCTGTGCGGCCGGCGCGTTTGACGCGATCATCGGCCAGCTGGCCGAGACGGTCGGCTATCCGTTCAACCAGTTCCCGGCCAAGATGTTCTGCAACGGCGCGGCCGGCTATGGCGCTAACTCGCTGTGCGGCTCGCTGGGCGGCTGTTGCGCGGCGATCGGCCTGTTCTGCGAGGCGACGGACGCCCGCGCGATCACCAAGGAGCTGTTCGACTGGTACCGCGGCCATGCCTTCCCGGAGTATGATCCGGACGGCAACGCGCCCACGACCTCTGTGGCCGAGTCCGTCAACTGCGTGGACTCCGTGGGCAAGTTCATGTCCGCCAACGGCATCGCCGAGATGAGCGATCCGGTCCGCCTGGCGCGTTGCGCGTCGGTGACGGGCGAGTCCGCGAAGAAGACCGTCGAGCTGCTCAATGCGCACTTCGGCCTGTAAAGGCGCGCGGTGTGTCCTGCGAAAAATTTCACCCGGGGAGGCTTCGGCCTCCCTATTTTTTCGTTGTGCAAGCCAAAGGCCCGCGCAAAGGCGCGGGCCCTGATTCGGCATACGGGCAGGCCGTGCCGCTCCCCGTCAGCCCTCTGCGCGGGCGAACAGCTCCGCCGCTTTGACCATTCGGCCGGCTACGGGCACGCCGAAGGGACAGCGCGCCTCGCAGCCCTTGCAGCCGACGCAGTCCGCCGCGTTGGCGGAGAGCTGGGCGTAGTGCGCGCGCAGCGTGGCGGGCAGCTGCGGCTGCATCAGCGCGAGGTCGTAGAGCTTGTTGACCATGGCGATGTCGATGCCGGCGGGACAGGGGGCGCAGTGGCCGCAGTAGGTGCACTGGCCGTAGTAGGCGTGCGCCGGGGCGCTGGCCAGGACGCTGGCATAGTCCTTCTCCGCCTCGCTGGCCGTCTCGTAGGCCACCGCCGCGTCGACATGGGCGACTGTGCTGTATCCGGCCAGCACGCTGGCCACGGCCGGACGGGTCAGCGCATAGTGAATGCACTGCACCGGCGTCAGCGCCACGCCGAAGGGCGAGGACTTCGCGTCGAACAATCGACCGCCCGCGTAGCCCTTCATGACGGTGATGCCCACGCCGCGCTGTTCGCACAGCGCGTAGAGCGACTCGCGCTGCGGGTTGATGCCGCGCAGAGAGGCGTCGTAGGCATCGCGGAAGCAGTCGTCCAGGTTTTCGCTGGCCGGCAGCAAGTCGAAGGCGGGATTGACGCTGAAGAGGATCACCTCGACGACGCCGCTGTGCGCGGCCAGTTTGGCCACGTCGGGGTTGTGCGTGCTCATGCCGATGTGGCGGATCGTTCCCGCACGCTTGAGGTCGAGCGCGTGGCGGAGGAACTCGCCGTCCATGATGCGGCGGTACTCTGCCGCCTCGTCCACAAAGTGGATCATGCCCAGGTCGATGTAGTCCGTGCGCAGGCGCTCCAGCAGGTCGTCAAACGCGCGACGGACCGCGCCGAGCTCGCGCGTGCGCACATACTGCCCGTCCTGCCAGGTGGAGCCCAGATGCCCTTGAATGATCCAACGATCGCGCTTGCCCGCGATGGCCGCGCCGAGGTTGGAGCGCACGTTGGGCTCGGACATCCAGCAGTCGAGGATGTTGATGCCGGCCTGTTCGCAGCGTTCGACGACCGCGCAGACCTCCTGCGCGCCGCAGCGCTCCAGCCACTCCGCGCCCAGGCCGATTTCGCTGACGGACAGCCCCGTCTTTCCCAGCGCCCTGTACTTCATCGTATCGCCTCCAGATTCGGTAGTGACGACATTATACCATCGCACGGCAATGGCGTCAAAGGCCGGGCCGCGCCTGCCGCTCCGGGGCTCAGCCCATGACGCGCGACTGCGCCTCCTGGGCGAACTGCTTGACGTACAGGTCGTGGTAGCGGCCGCCCTGGCGCAGCAGCTGCTCGTGCGTGCCCTGCTCGACGATGCGGCCCTCGTGCACGACGAGGATCAGGTCGGCATGGCGGATGGTGGACAGGCGGTGCGCGATGAGGAAGGAGGTGCGCCCGCGCAGCAGGCGCTCGATGGCGTGCTGGATGAGCTGCTCGGTGCGGGTGTCGATGGAGCTGGTGGCCTCGTCCAGCACGAAGATGCGCGGATCGCACAGCACGGCGCGGGCGAAGGAGATCAGCTGCTTTTCGCCGGTGGAGAGGCGGTCGCCGCCCTCGCCGACGTCGGAGAGGTAGCCGCGGTCGAGCTTGTCTACGACGGTGTCGGCGGAGACGGCCTCGGCGGCGGCGCGGACCTCCTCGTCGGTGGCGTCCAGGCGGCCGTAGCGGATGTTGTCCATGACCGTGCCGGAGAAGAGGTGCGGGTTTTGCAGCACATAGCCGATGGAGGAGTGCAGCCACAGCTGGGAGCGCTCGCGGTAGTCGCGCCCGTCGACGAGGATGCGGCCGGCCGTGGGCTCAAAGAAGCGGCAGGCGAGATTGACGAGCGTGGACTTGCCCGCGCCGGTCTCGCCGACGATGGCGACGGTGGTGCCGGCGGGGATCTTCAGGTTGAAGTGGGAGAGCACGTCCTCCTTGCCGTCGGGATAGCGGAAGGAGACGTCCTCAAACTCGATGTCGCCGCGGATGGGCTCCCAGTTTTCGCGGATGGGATGGAAGCAGTCGCCGTAGCGGGCGACGACCTCGGGCGAGTCGACGACGAGGGGCTGCTGGTCGAGCAGTCCGGTGACGCGCTCGATGTTGGCCTGCACGCTGATGAAGTCGGCGAGCATGCGGGCCAGGCGCTGGATGGGCTCGAAGATGCCCACGGCATAGGAGAGGAAGGCGGAGAGCGTGCCGATCATCATGCCGCCCTGGGCGGTGATGAGGCCGCCCTGCACGAGCACGGCGGCGGCCGCGAGGCTGGACAGGCACGCGACGAGCGGGATGTACACGGCGGACAGGCGCGCGGCGCGCACGGCGCTGTGCTGCATCTGCGCGGTCAGGGCGTCAAAGTCGCGGCAGTTCTGCTCCTCGATGACGAGCGTCTTGCTGGTCTTGGCGCCCATGATGCCCTCGTTGTAGGCGCCGGTGATGCGCGAGTGCGCGTGGCGGACGCGGCGGTTCCAGGCGAGAATGCGGCTCTGGAACAGCACGGTCAGCACGGCGATGGCGGGCACGACGAGCAGCACGACGAGCGCGAGGCGCAGGTTGAGCAGGGCCATGGCGCAAAGGACGCCCAGCACGTAGAGCAGCGCCCAGACGATGTCAAAGAAGTTCCAGGCGATGAGGCCGGCGATGCGGTTGGTGTCGTTCATGACGCGCGAGAGGATGTAGCCCACGGGCGTCACGTTGTAGTAGGAGAGGGACAGGCGCTGCAGGTGCGTGAAGCACGCGCGCTTCATGTCGCGGCCCAGGCGCATCTCGATGCTCATGGAGCCGCGGGTGAAGCCGAGCACGGAGAGCGTCTGCACGAGGATGACGCCCACGCAGAACAGGAAGTAGCCGCCGATGCCCTGGGTGGTGCCGCCGACGATGAAGCGGTCGATGGCGTAGCGCTGCAGCAGCGGCAGGACGATGTCGACCAGCGCGCACACGACGTTGAGCGCGAGTACGACGAGCAGCAGCGGGCCAAAGGGGCGTAGGAAGGGAAAGAGGCGCTTCCAGACGGCCGGCTCGAAGGAGCGGCCGGCGTATTCGGTTTCGTCAAAGGCCAAGGTGGATCACTCCTTTGCGGTTTCGCCGCTGTGCTCCAGCAGCGCACGGTCGGCGGCGCTCATCTGGATGTCGTAGATCTGTCGGTAGAGGCCGGGTTGCGCGATGAGCTCCTCGTGCGTGCCGGACTGCGCGATGCGCCCGCCGTCGAGCACGAGAATATGGTCGGCCTGCATGAGCGTGGTCACGCGGTGGGAGATCAGCACGACCGTCGCGCCCGAGAGCCGCTCGCGCAGGCGGGTGCGGATGAGCTGGTCGGTCTGCGCGTCGACGGCGGAGAGCGAGTCGTCAAAGAGCATGATGGGCGCGCGCTGCATGAGCATGCGGGCGATGGCCACGCGCTGCTTCTGCCCGCCGGAGAGCGTGACGCCGCGCTCGCCCACGACGGTGTCGTAGCCGTCGGCAAAGCCCTCGATGGCCTCGTCCACGCAGGCGGTGTGCGCGGCCTCGTGCAGGGCGTCCTCGCCGGCCTGCGGGTCGGGCGCGAGGATGTTCTCGCGCACGGTGCGGGAGAAGAGGAACGGCTCCTGCAGCACCAGGCCGACGCCGCGGCGCAGGTGGTCGCGGCGGATGTCGCGCACGTCCACGCCGCCGATGGTGATGCGCCCGCCGCCGTCGGGCAGGTCGTAGAGGCGGTCGAGCAGGTGCACGAGGGTGGATTTGCCGCTGCCCGTGCCGCCCAGGATGCCGACAGTGGAGCCGGCGGGGATGGTGAAGCTCACATCGCGCAGCACATCCTGCCCGCCGTAGCCGAAGGTGACGTGCTCAAAGCGGATGTCGCCGTCAAGGGGCGGGGTGAGGGCGCGCGCGGGCTCGACCTCGGGCTGGGCGTCCAGGATGTAGCGCACGCGCTCGATGGACACGCTGGCCTTGCTCATCTCCGAGAGAATGCGGCCCAGGCCGCGCACGGGCCAGATCAGCGACTGGTTGTAGCTGACAAAGGCCAGGAACATGCCCAGGGAGATCTCGCCGGCGACGGCCATGTACGCGCCCGCGCACACGACGGTGATGATCTGCACGCTGGTGATCAGGTCGCCGATGCACCAGTAGTAGGACAGCAGGCGGCCCAGGTGGATCCACAGCGCGGCGAAGCGCTCGTTGCGCTCGTCGAAGCGCTCGACCTCGAAGCGCTCGCGGCCGAAGGCGCGCACGACGCGCACGCCGGTCAGGTTCTCCTGCACGGCGCTGGTCAGCTCGCCCTCGGCCTCGTCGGCGGTGCGGAAGCGGCGGGCGATGCGCGTGTAGAAGACCATCGAATAGCCGGCCACGATGGGCAGAAAGACCAGCGCGACGAGGGAGAGCTTGGCGTTCATGGAGAGCATCAGCCCCAGGTAGAACGCGACCATGAACACCGTGCGCACGACCTCGGTCAGCTGATTGACGACGAAGGAGCGCACGACCTCCACATCGGACGTGCAGCGTTGGATGATCTCGCCCGTCTGATGGCGTACATGCCACGCAAAGGGCAGGCGCTGGATGTGCGAAAAGAGCGCGTCGCGCATGGCCTTGATGAAGCCCTCGGAGGCGCGGGCGAGGGCCATGCGGCCCACGTAGTCGCTCAGGGCGTTGCACAGGGCCAGAAACGCCAGCGTGGCGGCGGCGGCCAGTAGCGCGGGGAGCACGCCGGCCTCGACCGCGGGCGCGAGGAAACCGAAGCCCGCGGGCAGCGGCGCGTCGCCCAGCACGCAGTCGACCGCCGCCTTGATGACCTGCGGCGTCATCGCGCCCAGGACGATGCACAGCATCGAGCAGGCGAGCGAGAGGACGAGCAGGCGCGCGCGCCCGCGCAGGAAGCGCAGCACGAGCGCGGCCTTGGGATGGTTTTGCATCGGGAATCCCCCCTGTGTAGAAGTGTCGGGGCGCAAAAAAAGGCGCCCCTGCGTGCGCAGCGACGCCCAAAATCTCCCAGACAAGGCGGCCCGAAGGCTAGGGCCGACGCCGGGCGGACGAAACGCGCGCATGCGGCACGATGCCGCGCAGGAACAAATTCGCCATGAATCCGAACATTTCATCCGCCTCCTTTCGCCTGTGTATTGGGTGAATCCATTGCCGTGGTGCGCCGCCGCGACGGTTCGCAGCGCCGTACAGGGAATAGCATACCGTCGCAAACACAAATTGTCAAGCCCCCGGTCGAACTTTTTTTGCAAAACGGGCGCAGTCGTGCTACAATGGGAGCAGACCGCCCCGCGCGGGCGGATGCATACGGAAGGGAAGGATCAGGCATGCTTTTGCTCATTCAGGGCGGCACGGTGCATGACGCCGTGCATCGCGAGCCGTACCAGGCGGACGTGCTCGTGCGCGACGGGAAGATCGAGCGCATCGAGAAGGACATCCACTGTGAGGACGCGCAGGTGTTCGACGCGCACGGCCTGCAGGTGTATCCCGGCTTTGTCGAGGCGCACGGCCACAGCGGCCTGGACGGCTACGGCATCGGCTACGAGGGCCAGGACTACAACGAGATGGGCGACATCCTCTCGCCGCAGCTGCGCGCCATCGACGCCATCCAGCCGATGGACCAGGCGCTGCGCGAGGCGCGCGAGGCGGGCGTGACGTGCATGTGCATCGGCCCGGGCAGCGCCAACGTGCTGGGCGGCACGTTCGCGGCGATCAAGCCGTGGGGCGTGCGCGTGGAGAACATGCTCGTCAAGGCCGAGGTGGCCATGAAGTGCGCCTTTGGCGAGAACCCCAAGCGCTGCTATCGCGACAAGGGCAACTCCTGCCGCATGTCCACCGCGGCCAAGCTGCGCGAGATGCTCTTCAAGGCGCGCGAGTACGACCGCCAGCTGCGCGCCGCCGGGGATGACGAGTCCAAGCTGCCCAAATTCGACATGAAGCTCAATGCGCTGCTGCCCGTGGTGCGCGGCGAGATGCCGCTCAAGGCGCACGCGCACCAGGCGGACGACCTGTTCACCGCGCTGCGCATCGCGCGTGAGTTCGGCGTGAAGATCACGCTCGAGCACTGCACCGAGGGCCACCTCGTCGCGCAGGAGCTGGCCGCCGAGCACGTGCCCATGGCCGTGGGTCCCACGCTCGGCCATGCCTCCAAGTTCGAGCTGCGCAACAAGAGCTGGACCACCCCGGACGTGCTCTGCCGCGCCGGCTGCCAGGTGTCCATCATCACCGACAGCCCCGTCATCCCCCAGAAGTACCTGCCCCTGTGCGCCGGCCTGGCCGTGCAGGCGGGCATGGATCCCTTTGAGGCGCTCAAGGCCATCACCATCAACCCCGCGCGCCACATCGGCGTGGAGGCGCGCGTCGGCTCCCTGGAGCCGGGCAAGGACGCCGACCTGGTCGTCACCGACGGCTCGCCCTTTGAGATCTCCACGCGCGTGCGCGCCGTGTTCATCGACGGCCGCCGGGTGGAGGACTGAGCGGATCCTGCCATGATGCGGGCGGAGGAATCGTCTTCCTCCGTCCGTTTTTTTGTATCATTTATAAAAACGTTTACAGAATGACCGGATGCCATATCGCCGTAAATTCATCCAAAAAGGGGCGGGATGTCTGGAAGAGGTTGACAAAAAACAAACCCAGAGATATAATATTGTCATACGATGTGAAAACGTTTTTACTTGGCCGGCATGGAGAGGGGGCGGCGCGTGTGCAGGGCAAGGCAACCATCCGCGACGTGGCGCGTCGCGCGGGCGTGTCCATCGCGACCGTCTCGCGCTATCTCAACCGCAGCGGACCGGTGGATGAGGCGACGGGCCTGCGCATCGCCCGCGCCGTGGAGGAGACGCGCTATGCGCCGAGCATGGCGGCCTCCAGCCTCAAGACACAGCGCGCGCACATGGTGCTACTGGTGGTGCCGGATGTGTGCAACCCGTTCTATTCGGCCATGGCGCGCGAGGTGCAACGCCTGACGGGCGCGCGCGGGTATGCGATGGCGCTGTTCAACACCGGTGAGCGCGCGCAGGAGGAAGAGGAGGCCGTGCGCCTGGCACGGCAGATGTATGCGGGAGGCATCCTCTTCGCATCGGTGGACGCGCAGGAGCGCGTCATGCACGCGCTGCAGAGCAGCGGTATTCCGGTCGTAGGGCTCAACGCATATGCCCGCGCGCCGTTTGATGTAGTACACGTGGGCGAGCCGGGGGGCACATATTTGGCGGCGCGCCATCTGATCTTCCTGGGACACCGGCGCATCGCGTTTGCGGGCGGCGTGCCCGGCTCGGCAATCGGGCGCAACCGGCTGGAGGGCTACGAGCGCGCGCTGCGCGAGGCGGGGCTGCGTCCGCTGCAGGAGGACGTGCTGGAGACGGGTTTCGGTCAGGATGACGGCTACCGCGCGGGCTGCTTCTTCGCGGCGCTGCGCCGCCCGCCCACGGCCATCTGCTGCGCCAACGATCTGATCGCGCTGGGCGTGGTGCAGGCGTTGCGGGAGCGCGGGCTGCGCGTGCCGCAGGATGTAAGCGTCACCGGCATGGACGACATCCCCTACGCGGCGCTGTCCAGTCCGCGGCTGACGACCGTCACCAATGACAGCGGCGTGTTCGCGCGCGAGGGCGTGCGCATGCTCTTTGAGCGCATCGACGGGCGCTATGACGGCCCGGCGCGCGAGGCGTCGGTCGCCCATGTGCTGGTCGTTCGCGACTCGACCGCCCCGCCCGCAGACGGGTGAGGACCGGCCGGAAGGAGGAAGAACATGCCCAGAGGAATGCTGGCATTGCTGTGCGCGTTGCTGATCGGGATATGCCCGGCGCAGGCGGATTCAAATGCTTCGCAGGCAATTGCAGTTCTGGAGGCGCTGGACAGCCAGGAACTGGAGACGCAGGGCTGGATGCGCGCCATATGGGCCACAGGCGAAGCGGGCGCACAGGTGTGCGCGGGGGAGACGGCGGATGCGCCGATCATCGCGACGCTGGCGCCTGGCGTATTTCTGGAGGGCTGGCGGCGGCTGGAGGGCGGCGCAATCCTTGTGCGCCTGGGCGCGGGCGAAGACGGCCTGACCGGCTGCATCCCGTCTGAAGGCTATACCTGGACCGACAACGGCGCCCACTGCGCGGTGGACTATCCGGTCTATCAGCAGGCGGGGACGCTGGTGGAGGCGCTGGGCCGCACGGCGGACGGGCGCGAGATCGTACGCCGCGACGGTGCGATCGAGCTGCCGCCGGAGTGGGATGCACAGGGCGCTGTGGCGTTGGAGAGGCAGGGGAGCTACTTTGCCTATCCGGAGCCGATGGCTGGAGAGCGCTCCGACGAGGAGATCGCGTATGAGGCCGCGCAGGCGCTGGCCTGCAATGGCGAGCCTGACCGGCTGACCGGTGAACCGATGACGGAGCAGGCGTTGCAGGCGCTGACCCCGCGGGTCAGCCGGCTGGTGGATCCTCAGTTCGGCGTGCGTACCGCCATGGTTTTCTTTGAGGACGCGCAGGGCGCCTGCCACGCCGTGGCGGAGGTGGATCCGGCTTCGGGCCGGGTCATGGCGACCAATGACAACGGATAGAGCAAATGGGCCTTGGCGCGCAGCAGGCGATGCCCTGTCGCGCTGAGGTGCTCCGAGTGCAGACAAAAACCCCCGGCGTGCCCGCAGGCGCGTCGGGGGTTTGTCCACTCAGGCTTCACGCAGTGGACCGCAGCTGTCGCGCACGACGAGCGATAGGGGCGCGCACACGGTCAAGGGCTCGCGACGTCCGTCGTCCAGGCGCGAGCGTAGCATGTGAAGGGCAACCTGTGCGATGAGCGCATAGGGGATATAGACGGTTGTGAGCGCAGGCGAGAGAAAAGAGGCGGCGGCCATGTCGCCCAGACCGATGACGCTCACATCCAGACCGACACGCAGGCCGCGCTCGGCGATGGCGCGACATCCGCCCACGGCCATGGCATCGCTGGCGTAGAGAATGGCGGTTGGCGCCCGGGGTAGCTCGAGCAGGGCGCGCGTATGGGCATAGGCGCTCTCGGGCGAAAAGGAAGCGTGGCGCAGGTATTCGGCGGGCAGATCGCTGCGGTTTTGCAACCAGGCGGCAAAGTGGCGGGACATGGGATCGGGCAGGCTACAATCCGGCAACTCTTCGCCCGCGGAGACGTATGCCACACGGCTATGGCCGAGCCCTGTGAGATAACCGCACAGGTGGCCGCACAGCCAGTCAAAGCCGGGCACCACGGCGTCGAAGGAGAGCGGATCGGGATTTTCGCCCAGAAAGAGGATGTTGTCCGTCCAGCGGCGCAGGCGCTCCATGCGCGTTGGGGAAAACGTGCCGTAGGCAATCAGCGCATCGACGGGCTGCGCCGGCGCATCGCCTGTGACGGTCAGCTTGGCCATGCCCGCAGCATGCAAGGCGCCTTCCACCGCGCGCAAGAGCGACAGATGCGGGGCGCTGTCCGTGCCCGAGAGGGTGCTGAACCCCTTGAGCACGCCGATCGTGCGTGCCGGACCAGCGGCACGCACGGGGTGGCGGGGCAGATAGCCGAGCCGGTCGGCGGCGCGGTGCACGCGCTCACGTGTCTGTGGGGAAACGCTCAGCTTGGGGTCGCCATTGAGCAGGCGCGATACCGTTGCGGGGGAGACGCCCGCTATCTGGGCAATCTGTTTGATCGTGGCCATGCGCTCGAGTCCCTCCTGCACGCCGGGCCGCGAGTGCGGCCGGGTCCTGGAAAAAAGTATACCAACAATGGAGGGAAAAAGCAACCAACGGAAGGTAATGAATGAGGAAAAGTTTAGTAAACATGTCCGCACAAAAGACGTGCATGCCGCGCCGGCGGGGCGCATAGGCATGCATGGGGACAAAAAAATCGCCGCGGCGGCGGCGATGGCATGTCAGATCGACTGGTTTTTGAGCTCGCGCAGGCAATCCTTGCAGATCATCTTGCCCTTGTAGGAGACGACGTCGTCGATGTTCTCACAGAAAATGCAGGCAGGATGGTATTTTTTAAGGACGATTTGATCGCCTTCGACGAAGATTTCGAGCGTATCTTTGACGGCGATATCGAGCGTGCGGCGCAGCTCGATGGGCACTACGATGCGACCCAGCTCATCCACCTTGCGGACGACACCGGTAGACTTCATGCGTATTTCCTCCTTTGGTTTTGAAGATGGCAATGTGGAATAATCAACACATTATATCCATATTGTAAAGGAAGCAGGGCGAAATGTCAACCGCAAATCATGGGATTTTCTAACTTTTTCCGTGGTTTTTTAGTAAACAATGGGGGCGAAAACATGAACGCAATCTGGGCGGTGCTGATGGCCTGCGGGTGTGCGGCGGCGCTGTTTGTAGGCGGCGGAGAGACGCTGACACAGGCCGCTTCGGAGGCGGTGACGCTGTGCATACGCATGGCGGGCGGGTTTGCGCTCTTCTCGGGGTTGATGCAGATTGTGGAGGAAGCGGGCGCGCTTGCGGGACTGCAGCGGGCGCTGCGCCGGCCAATGGCGCGGCTGTTTCCGGGCGTGGATCCGGACGGCGAGGCGGCGCGCGCGATGAGCGCGAACCTGGCGGCAAACATGCTGGGCCTGGGCAACGCGGCCACGCCCATGGGCCTGCGCGCGATGGAACTGCTGGGGCGCGAGTGCCGCGGCGGCGCGGCAACGGACGCGATGTGTACGTTCATGGTGCTGGGCGCGGCGGGGGTGCAGCTGTTTCCGGCGAGCGTAGTGGCGCTGCGGGCGGCGTCGGGCAGCGCGGACCCGGCGGACATCGTGCTGCCCACGCTGGCGGCGACGGCCTTTTCGGCGGCGGTTGGCGTGGGTGCGTGCCGGGTGTTTTCACGCCTGTGGGGGGATTGAGCTGTGGGCGGGCGCGTGGTGGCGACAATGGCGCTGCTGGCGGTGCTGCTGGGCGTATGGCGGCGCGTGCCGGTGTACGATGCGTTTGTGCGCGGGGCACGCACAGGGCTGCGCACGGCCGCGTCTATCGCCCCGGCACTGCTGGCGGTGCTGCCGGCGGCGGCGGCGCTCACGGCCTCGGGCGCGACGGATGCGCTATGTGCGCTGCTCTCGCCTGCGCTCTCGGCGCTGCGCCTGCCCGAGCAGGCCGTGCCGCTGATGCTGCTGCGCCCGCTGTCGGGCGCGGGCGCGCTGGGCATGCTCGAGCAGGTGTTTTCCGTCTGTGGGCCGGACAGCCGCGCGGGGCGGGTGGCGAGCGTGGCCGCAGGCGCAAACGAGACGCTGCTGTACGTGCTGGCGCTGTACATGGGCGCGTCGGGCGCGCGCCGTTCGCGCTATGCGGTGCCTGCGGCGCTGCTGGCGTGGGCGGCGGCATGCCTGGCGGCGGGTTTCGTATGTCCCTAGGCGTGTTGGGCGCAGTTGGGGCTTGCCCTTATGGGTCCGTCGGGGTATAATAAAACGAAACCCCTTTTGTGCAAAGGAAGCTTGACGCGATGGAATTTACGTTTTGTCCCCTGTTTTCCGGCTCGAGCGGCAACTGCCTGCTCGCCTGTGCGGATGATACGCGCGTGCTCGTGGATGCGGGCGTGTCCGTGCGCGCCATTTTGGGCGAGCTGGCGACGTTGGGCGTGAAGCCGGACGCGCTGTCGGGCATCCTGATCACGCACGAGCACAGCGATCATATCCGCAGCGTGGGCGCGCTCAGCCGCCGGTTCGGCCTGCCGGTGTATGCCAGCGAGGGCACCTGGCAGGCGATGGAGGACAAAGTGCAGGGCGTGGCGCTGCGCAACCGGCGCGCGTTTTGCGCCGGGCAGGATTTCTTCATCGGCGGTCTGGGCGTGCAGCCCTTTTCCATCCCGCATGACGCCGCCGACCCCGTCGGCTTTTGCCTGCACTATGCCGGGCGCAAGATCGCCGTGGCCACGGACCTGGGCTGCCTGCAGGCCGGATGGATGCAGGCCGTCTCCGGCGCGCAGGCGCTGCTCATCGAGTCCAACCACGACCCGGACATGCTCGCGCGCGGGCCATACCCTGCGGCGCTCAAGCGGCGTATCCGCGGGCGCAGCGGCCACCTGGCCAACGAGGACTGCGCCCGTGCGCTGGAGCAGCTGCTGCCCACGGGCCTGCGCGGCGTGATGCTGGGGCATCTGAGCGGCGAGAACAACCTGCCCGAGCTGGCCTACGGGGCCGCGCATCGGGCGCTGAGCGCGCTGGGCGCCCGCGTCGGAGAAGACGTGAGCCTGGAAGTCGCCCGCCGCGATGGCCGGAGCAGCCTGCTGACTGTGGCCTGAGTGCAAGAAAAGCGCCGTCTGTTTCGTCTGATTCAATGGAGTCAAACGGAGCGTATGACATGACCTACAGCGAAAGGAGGCTTCCGCCTCATGGAAACGGGACGACCGCGCCGCAGGCGCGTCCCCCCGGAACCGACCGCTCCGATCGAGCCGGCGCAGGCCATTTGGCCTGACGCGCCCGTGCCGCGCATGGGTGTGTCGCGCCGCGCGCCCATCCCTGCGCCCAAACAGCCGGAACAACCCGAGTGGAAGCGGCGCGCTCTGGAGGCCGTGCGTGAGGAGCCCAAGGCGCAAAAGAAGCCTACGCAGCAGCGCTCGACGCAGCGAAAGCCCGCCGCCCAGCCCCGTCCGGCGGCGCGGCAGACGTCGCAGCCGCCGCGCCAGCGCACGCAGGCCTATGGCGCCCCCCGGGCGGCGCAGCCCCGGGCAGCTAAGCCGCGGACCGTTCAGCCTCAGGCGGCACAGCCCCGCACGGCCCAGCCGCGTACGGCGCAGCGCCAGCCCGCCCGCGCCGGCTATGCGCAGAGCGTCCGCTATGGCGCGCCGCCGCAGAAGCGCCGGGGGAACGGCGGGCGGCGAGGGGCGCGCGCGCTGATACTGCTCGTGCTGGTGGCAGTGCTCACGGGCGTGGGCGCGGGCGGCCTGTACGTGCTGGATGTGCGCAACACGCTCGCGCTGGGCGAGGGCGTGTTCTACCCGAACCTGTACATCAACGACATCAACATCGGCGGCATGACGCAGCAGCAGGCGTACGACGCGGTCTCCGCGCAGGTGACGCAGGCGCTGGGCACGTGGGCGGTGTCGGTGGTGCTCAACGGGTCGGAGGTGGCGCGCATCACGCCCAGCACGATCAACATGCGCTACGACGTGGGCGATCAGATCAACCAGCTGTGGAACGTGGGGCGCACGGGCACGTCGCAGGAGCGCTACCGGCAGGTGAAGGCGCTGCAGAGCGAGCCGGAGCGGCGCTACACGACGCTGGCCTATGACCTGAGTCCGATCGACGCGCTGCTCTATGAGATCAAGTCGCAGGTGGACACGCCCGCCGTGGACGCCCAGCGCGTGGCGGACGAGACGAAGGTGCCGCCATTCAGCTACGTGCAGGAGCAGGTCGGCTATTCGCTGGACACGACGCAGGCGCACGAGGAGATCGTGGGCATGATCGATCGGCTGGAGTCGGGCACGGTGACGCTTACGCCGCAGACGCTGCAGCCGTCGGTGACGGTGGCGCAGCTGCAAAACGAGATCGTGCTGCTCGCCTCGTTCAGCACGCCGCTGCGCAACACCTCCAGCAACACGGAGGGCCGCCTGGCCAACGTGGCCAAGGGCTGCTCGTACTTCAACGGCATGGTCGTGGAGGACGGGCAGAAGGTGTCCTTCAACACGGTGACGGGCAGGCGCGAGCAGTCCACGGGCTGGTTCGCGGCGCTGGAGATCGCCTACGGCGAGTACGTCGAGGGCTATGGCGGGGGCATCTGTCAGGTGTCCAGCACGCTGTACAACGCGGTCATCGGCGCGGGGCTGGAGATCGTCAGCCGCACGAACCACGGCCTGGTCGTGGGCTATCTGGACATGGGCCTGGACGCGACGGTGGGCAACAACGGGCCGGACTTCGTCTTCCGCAACAACACGGGCGCGCCCATCTACATCGAGGCGTACTCCGAGGGCAAGGGCGGCAACTGCGTGTTCCGCATCTACGGCCGGCCGGACCCCAACGGCTACAGCTACAAGCTGGAGAGCCAGGTGGCCGAGACGATCCCCTACGAGACGGAGTACCGCATCGACAAGGAGGGGACCTACGTCACCTACGGCCAGGAGCCCTACGTCTACCGCAAGGGCGCGGATGGCTACAAGGTGGACGTGTACAAGGTGACCTACCAGAACGGCACGCCGGTGGAGCGCGTGCTGGCCTACACGGACACGTACAAGCCCACGACGCAGATCTGCTATCAGGGCGACTACACGGTCATCAATTCCATCGACTGAGGGGCGTCCCGCCGCAGGGCGGGCCCCCTTTTTTTGCGCGGCGGGCGCGGGGGAATTGACGCGCGGGCCCGGCGCGGTGTATAATAAACTGTTATGCGCCATCCCGTTTCGCGCGGGGGCGAATGCGAAGCGATCACACGAAAAATCGGAGGAAATAGCATGCCGGAAAACGCCGCTCTTTCGCCGCTGGAGCAAGAGGTGCGCCGCAGGCGGACGTTCGCCATCATCTCGCACCCGGACGCGGGCAAGACCACCCTGACGGAGAAGCTGCTGCTCTACAGCGGCGCGATCCGCCAGGCGGGCTCGGTCAAGGCGCGCAAGGCCGAGCGCCACGCGACCAGCGACTGGATGGAGATCGAGAAGCAGCGCGGCATCTCGGTCACGTCGTCCGCGATGCAGTTCGAGTACGACGGCTTCCACATCAACATCCTGGACACGCCCGGCCACCAGGACTTCTCGGAGGATACCTACCGCGTGCTGGTGGCGGCCGACAGCGCCGTCATGCTCATCGACGCGGCCAAGGGCGTGGAGGCGCAGACGATCAAGCTGTTCAAGGTCTGCCGCCTGCGCGGCATCCCGATCTTCACGTTCGTCAACAAGATGGACCGCGCCGCCAAGGACCCCTTTGCCCTGATGGAGGAGCTGGAGCAGGTGCTGGGCATCCGCGCCTGCCCGGTCAACTGGCCCATCGGCGTGGACGGCGACTTCAAGGGCGTGTACCACCGCGACACGCGCCAGGTGGAGCTGTACGCCGCGGGCGACCACGGCAAGACGCGCGTGGACAAGCGGGAGATCGACGTGGACGATCCCGGCCTGGACGAGGCGATCGGCGCGTCCTACGCGCAGCGGCTGCGCGACGAGATCGAGCTGCTGGACGTGGCCGGCGACGCGTTCGACCTTCAGAAGGTGCGCGCGGGCGAGCTGACGCCGATGTTCTTCGGCTCGGCGATCACGAATTTCGGCGTGGAGCCGTTCCTGGAGCGGTTTTTGCGCTTCACGCCCCCGCCCTCCGCGCGCGAGAGCGACCAGGGCCCGATCGATCCGTGCCAGGAGGCGTTCACGGGCTTCGTGTTCAAGATCCAGGCGAACATGAACCCCGCCCACCGCGACCGGCTGGCGTTCATGCGCGTGTGCTCGGGCGTGTTCGAGCGCGGCATGACCGTGTGGCACTCGGGCACGGACAAGCAGATCCAGCTCAAGCAGCCCCAGCAGTTCATGGCCGACGAGCGCGAGATCGTCGAGCGCGCCTACCCCGGCGACATCATCGGCCTGTTCGACCCGGGCCTGTTCGCGCTGGGCGATACGCTCAGCGCCGGCGCGCACATCCGCTATCCGGGCATCCCGGTGTTCGCGCCGGAGTTCTTCGCGCGCGTCACGAGCGTGGACAGCCTCAAGCGCAAGCAGTTCGTCAAGGGCGTGCTGCAGCTGTCGGAGGAGGGCGCGATCCAGACCTTCCGCCGGCCCGGCATCGGGTTTGAGGAGATCATCGTGGGCGTGGTGGGCGTGCTGCAGTTCGAGGTGCTGGAGCACCGGCTGCTCACCGAGTACAACGCGCAGATCCGCCGCGAGGGGCTGCCCTATCGCTTCGTGCGCTGGGTCGTGCGCACGCCGCGGCCGCTGGAGGCGCTCAAGCTCACCTCCACCACCTCCGCGGCGGAGGACGCCCGCGGGCGCGACGTGCTGCTCTTTGAAAACGAGTGGTCCATCCGCTGGGCGCTGGAGAACAACGAGGGCCTGGAGCTGGCCGAGACCGCCGCGCGCGCCTGAGCGCGCAGGTTCTTTCCACCTCACCGACACTTGCGCTTTTCTTTTGTTTGGAAAATGATAGAGGAGGCGGGTTTTCATGATGAGCTGTCCGAAATGCGGGCATGGAATGCAGGTGCAAGCTGTCGCCGAAGTCAAAAAAAGAGGTTGCTTGACGGTCCTCTTTTATATCATTCTACTTTTTATTCCTATCTTTGGTTGGATTGTGCTTTTCTTGTTACTTCGGGGCCAGAAGAGTAAGACGGTTACCTACCGCGTTTGCCAATTCTGCGGATATCAAAGAAAAGCTTGAATGAGACCGCCGCGCGCGCCTGAGCGCGCAGGCCCGCAGATCGAGAGAAAGAGGGAATCCTTTTGACTATCACCCGGGAAAACATCCGCAACATCGCCATCATCGCCCACGTCGACCACGGCAAGACCACGCTCGTGGACGAGATGCTCAAGCAGGGCGGCGTGTTCCGCGAGAACCAGCAGGTGGCCGAGCGCGTGATGGACTCCAACGACCTGGAGCGCGAGCGCGGCATCACGATCCTGGCCAAGAACACCGCCGTGCACTATGGAAACGTCAAGATCAACGTCGTGGATACGCCGGGCCATGCGGACTTCGGCGGCGAGGTCGAGCGCGTGCTCAAGATGGTCGACGGCGTGCTGCTGCTGGTCGACTCCTTCGAGGGCCCCATGCCCCAGACGCGCTTCGTGCTCAAGAAGGCGCTGGACCTGAAGCTGCCGGTCATCATCGTCATCAACAAGATCGACCGGCCCGACGCGCGCTGCGAGGAGGTCGAGAGCGAGATCCTCGACCTGCTGATCGACCTGGAGGCCGACGAGAGCCAGCTGGACAACCCCATCGTCTACGCCTCCGCGCGCCGCGGCACCGCCACGCTGGACCTGAACACGCCCGGCGCCGACCTGCGCCCGCTCTTTGAGACGATCCTGCGCTGCATCCCCGCGCCCACCGGCGATCCCGACGGCCCCGCGCAGATGCTCGTATCCACCATCGACTACAACGACTACGTCGGGCGCATCGGCGTGGGCCGCATCAGCCGCGGCCGCGTCAAGGCCGGCATGATGGCCGTGCGCGTCATCCACGGCGAGGACAAGGTCTCCGCGCCGCTGCGCCTGTCGGGCCTGTTCTGCTTCGACGGGCTCAAGCGCGTGCCCGTGCAGGAGGCCGAGATGGGGGACATCGTGGCCGTCACCGGCATTGAGGATATCATGATCGGCGATACCATCTGCGACCCGGCCTGCCCCGAGGGCCTGCCCTTCGTCAAGATCGAGGAGCCGACCGTGCAGATGACCTTCTCCGTCAACGACAGCCCCTTCGCCGGCCGCGAGGGCCAGTTCGTCACCAGCCGCCACCTGCGCGCGCGCCTCATGCGCGAGCTGCAGACGGATGTGTCCCTGCGCGTGGAGGAGACCGACTCGCCCGACGCGTTCCGCGTCTCCGGCCGCGGCGAGCTGCACCTGTCCGTGCTCATCGAGACCATGCGCCGCCAGGGCTATGAGTTCCAGGTCTCCAAGCCCGAGGTGCTCTACCACGTGGCGGAGGATGGCGCCCGCCTGGAGCCCATCGAGCGCATGGTCGCCGACGTGCCCGCGGCCTATGCCGGCGCGGTCATCGAAAAGTTGGGCCGCCGCCGCGGCGTGCTGGAGCAGATGAGCGGCACCGACCGCGTGCGCCTGGAGTTCTCCGTGCCCTCGCGCGGCCTGTTCGGCTACCGGTCCGAGTTCATGACCGATACGCGCGGCGAGGGCGTCATGAGCGCGGTGTTCGACCGCTACGAGCCCTACAAGGGCGACATCCCGCACCGCACGCAGGGCGCGCTCGTGTCCTTTGAGACGGGCGAGGCCGTCATGTACGGCCTGTACTACGCCCAGGACCGCGGCACGCTCTTCTACGGCCCCGGCACCCAGGTGTACACCGGCATGATCGTCGGCCAGAACGCCCGCCAGGGCGACATCGACGTCAACGTCTGCCGCAAGAAGCACCTCACCTCCATCCGCAACGCCGCCGGCGCCGAGGAGGCCATGAAGCTCACCTCCATGCGCACGCTCTCGCTGGAGGAGTGCCTGGAGTTCATCGACGATGACGAGCTGCTGGAGGTCACGCCCAAGAACCTGCGCATGCGCAAGCGCGTGCTGGACACCGAGGCGCGCAAGAAGCTGGACGCGCGCCGCCGCCAGCAGGCCTGATGGACTTGACATCGCGCCCCCCGACGCCGTACAATGCAGGCGAAGGGGGGCGCTTTTCGATGTATGACGAACTGAAGAAGGCGATGCTCGCGGCCGTCGGGGCCGCCGCGGTCACGGCAGAAAAGGCCCGCGAGGCCGTCGATGGCCTGGCCGAGCGCGGCGAGGCGGCGGTCGAGCAGGGCAGGGCCATGACCGACGGGCTGCGCCGCAGCGTCGGCGCGCGCATGGACCTGGCCGCCCGCAGGGCCGACCTGGCCGCGCAGATGGCCGGCCTGTCCGAGGAGGAGCTGGAGCAGGTGCGCGCGCTGGTGGAGCGCCTGCGCGCCGCGCGGGCCGACGCGGCCAATGCCGCCGACGCGGCCGATGCCGACGACGCGGCCAATGCGGCCGACGCGGCCAATGCCGACGACGACGCGCCCGGCGCTGACGGCCCGGACGCGCCCACCGCGTGAGCGCAGGCAGGCCCCCGGGGGAGCGATCCCTCCGGGGGCCTGTGCGTTTTGGATCTCACAGATAGCCGTGCTCGACGCGGATGACCGCAAAGTACGGGCCGTCCAGGCCGCGTACGGCGTCGTGCACGGCGCGGGAGACCTGCGCGTCGGTCATACGGAAGCGGTGAGGCACGCACACGTCGAAGATGAGGTTGGTGTGCGTGGGGCTGACGACCATGCGGAAGTCGTGGATGGACAGCGCGGGGTCGACGCCATGCACGGCCTGCTCGACGCGCGCGCGCATGGAGGCGGTGGCCTCGTCGTCCACGGCGATGGGGTCCATGTGGATGGTCGTCTCGCAGCGGAAGCGGCCGCGCAGCTCCATCTCGATGCGGTCGATCACGTCGTGGATGACCAGGATGTCCTCGTCGGCGCGCACCTCGGCGTGCAGGGAGATCATGCGCTGGCCGGGGCCGTAGTCGTGCACGATCAGGTCGTGGATGCCCACGACCTCCGGGTGGGCGAGCACGGTCTGGGTGATCTCCCGGACGAACTCGGGGTCGGGCGACTGGCCCAGCAGCGGGGAGAGGCTGTCGCGGGCGGTGGTGTAGCCGGTGTAGAGGATGAACCCGGCGACGGCCAGGCCGATCCAGCCGTCGACGTACAGGTGAAAGGCCGAGCCCAGCCCCACGCCCAGCACGACCGCGGAGGTGGCGACCGCGTCGGTCAGGCTGTCCTTGGCCGTGGCGGCCATGGCCGTGGAGCCGATGCGCGCGGACAGCGCGCGGTTGAAGCGGGACATCCACAGCTTCACGCCCACGGCGCACACGAGGATGCACAGCGAGGGCAGGTCCATCTCGGTGGGCGCGGGGTGGAGCACCTTGTCAAAGGAGCTCTTGAGCAGCTCCACGCCGACCACGAGGATCGCCGCGGAGACGAACAGGCCGCTGAGGTACTCGATGCGGCCGTGGCCGAAGGGGTGCTCGTCGTCGGCGGGGCGCTCGGCCATGCGAAAGCCCACGAGCGTGACGATCGAGCTGCCCGCGTCGGACAGGTTGTTGAACGCGTCGGCCACCACGGCGATGGAGGCCGTCACCGCGCCGGCCAGGAGCTTGAGCGCGAACAGCAGCAGGTTGAGCGCGATGCCCACCCCGCCCGAGAGCGCGCCGTAGCGGGCGCGCACGCGCGGGTCCTGGGTGCGCTGATGGTCCGGCACGAAGCGGCGGACGAGCAGATCGACGAGCATGGAAAGGTCACCTCTTTGTGCGGATAGGGGCCGGCTTACGGACATTCTATGCGCCCGGCCCGCAGGGTTTTACGGATAGTGTACATCCGATTGGGCTTGAAAGCAAGCCCCAGTTTGGCTATAATGACAGATACAGAACGAACGCCCTCAGGGCGAAGGAGGCATTCGAAAGATGGCAAAGATTGCGTTCATGGGCGCGGGCTCGACGGTGTTTGCAAAGAACGTCCTGGGCGACTGCATGCTCTCCCCGGCGCTTTGCGACAGCGAGATCGCGCTGTACGACATCGACGCCAAGCGCCTGGAGGAGTCCAAGCTCATGCTGGACGCCATCAACGGCAACCTGGGCAACAGGGCGACGGTCAAGGCGTACCTGGGCGTGGAAAATCGAAAGGACGCGCTGCGCGGCGCGGACTTTGTGGTCAACGCGATCCAGGTCGGGCTGTACGAGCCGTGCACCGTCACCGACTTTGAGGTGCCCAAGAAGTACGGCCTGCGCCAGACCATCGCCGATACGCTGGGCATCGGCGGCATCTTCCGCGCGCTGCGCACGATCCCGGTCATGATGGACTTTGCGCGCGACATGGAGGCGGTCTGCCCGGACGCCTGGTTTCTCAACTACACCAACCCCATGGCCATGCTCACCGGCGCGATGCTGCGCCTGACGCCCATCAAGACCGTGGGCCTGTGCCACAGCGTGCAGGTGTGCGCCAAGGGCCTGCTGGAGGGCCTGGGCATGCCGTATGACGAGCGCGTGCAGTGGAAGATCGCCGGCATCAACCACCAGGCGTGGCTGCTGGAGCTCACGCGCGACGGGCAGGACCTGTACCCCGAGGTCAAGCGCCGCGCCGCCGCGCGCACCGAAAAGCATAACGACATGGTGCGCTACGAGATCATGAAGCGCTTCGGCTACTATGTGACCGAGTCCTCCGAGCACAACGCGGAGTACATGCCCTTCTTCATCAAGGACAAGTACCCGGAGCTGATCGAGCGCTTCAACATCCCGCTGGACGAGTATCCGCGCCGCTGCGTCAAGCAGATCGCCGAGTGGGAGCAGCGCCGCGTGGAGCTGACGCAGGATCCGCACCTGAGCCACGAGCGCACCAAGGAGTACGCCAGCTACATCATGGAGGCGATGCTCACCAACGCGCCCTACAAGATCGGCGGCAACGTCATGAACGAGGGGCTGATTACGAACCTGCCGCGAAACGCCTGCGTGGAGGTGCCCTGCCTGGTCGACGCCAGCGGCGTGACGCCCACGTTCGTGGGCGACCTGCCCGAGCAGTGCGCCGCCATGAACCGCACCAACATCAACGTGCAGCTGCTGACCATCGAGGCCGCGCGCACGCTCAAGAAGGAGTACATCTACCAGGCGGCCATGATGGACCCGCACTGCCAGAGCGAGCTGTCCATCGACGACATCGTCAGCCTGTGCGACGACCTGATCGCCGCGCACGAGGGCTGGCTGCCCACGTATCGCTGATCCCACCCCGCGCGGCCGCGAAGGCGGCCGCGCGCTTGACTTTTTGGCCGCATCTATTGTACAATGGCATTTGCTGCGCCCGCGCGCGGCAGAGCAATCGGGGCCGCGCCCCGCCGGGAGGATACGCATGATCGCAACGCAGAACGTCACGCTCAGCTACAGCGGCAAGCCGCTGTTCAAGGACGTGAGCATCAAGTTTACCGCAGGCAACTGCTATGGCATCATCGGCGCGAACGGGGCGGGCAAGTCGACGTTCCTGCGCCTGCTGTCGGGCGAGCTGGAGCCCACGAAGGGCGAGGTCGTGCTCACGCCCGGCGAGCGCATGGCCGTGCTGCGCCAGGACCACTTCGCCTTTGACGAATGCGAGGTGCTGCAGACCGTCATCATGGGTCACAAACGGCTGTATGACATCATGGTCGAGAAGGACGCGCTCTACCAGAAGGAGGACTTCAGCGAGGCCGACGGCGTGCGCGCCTCGGAGCTGGAGGGCGAGTTTGCCGACCTGAACGGCTGGAACGCCGAGGCCGACGCGGAGATGCTGCTCACCGGCCTGGGCCTGCCCCTGGAGCTGGAGCACCGGCCCATGAAGGAGCTGGACGGCGGGCAGAAGGTCAAGGTGCTGCTGGCGCAGGCGCTGTTCGGCAGCCCGGACGTGCTGCTGCTGGACGAGCCGACCAACCATCTGGACGCGCAGAGCGTGCGCTGGCTGGAGAACTTCCTGCTCGACTTCCCCAACACGGTCATCGTCGTCTCGCACGACCGTCACTTCCTCAACAAGGTCTGCACGCACATCTGCGACATCGACTACGGGCGCGTGCAGCTGTACGTGGGCAATTACGACTTCTGGTATGCCTATACGCAGATGGCCGCGCGCCAGGCCCGCGAGCAGAACAAGAAGAACGAGCAGAAGGCCAAGGAGCTGCAGGCGTTCATCGCGCGCTTCTCGGCCAACGCGAGCAAGCACCGCCAGGCGACCAGCCGCAAGAAGCTGCTGGACAACCTGACGATGGACAACTTCGTGCCCTCCAGCCGGCGCTACCCGTTCGTGCAGTTCAAGCCGGACCGGGAGATCGGCAACGACCTGCTGACGGTGCAGGGGCTTTGCAAGTCGGTCGGCGGGCGCATGGTGCTCAATAACCTGACCTTCACCCTCACCCCGGGCGACAAGGTCGCGCTCGTGGGCGGGGACGAGCTGGCGCGCACGACGCTGCTGCAGGTGCTCGCGGGCGAGCTGGAGCCGGACGCGGGCAGCTTCAAGTGGGGCGTGACGACCTCGCAGGCGTACTTCCCCAAGGACAATGGCGCGTTCTTCGACGGGTGCGACCTCACGCTCGTGGACTGGCTGCGCCAGTTCTCCGAGGAGCAGTACGAGGCCGACATCCGCGGCTGGCTGGGGCGCATGCTCTTCTCGGGCGAGGACGCGCTCAAGCCCGCGCGGGTGCTCTCCGGCGGCGAGCGCGTGCGCTGCATGCTCGCGCGCATGATGCTCTCGGGCGCGAACGTGCTGCTGATGGACGAGCCGACCAATCACCTCGACCTGGAGTCGATCACCGCGCTCAACGAGGGCATGACCTCCTTTACCGGCAGCATGATCTTCACCACGCGCGACCACGAGTGTGTGCAGACGGTGGCCAACCGCATCCTGGAGATCCTGCCGGGCGGGCTGATCGACCGGCGCGACACCTACGACGAGTACCTGGAAAACCCCGACGTGCCCGCGCTGCGCGAGCGGCTGTCCCGCGCGGACTGAATGCGCTGAAATTTTGCCCCGTCCGGGTGTTTTCTCGCGCGCCGGAGTATGCTATAATATCCGGAGGCGGGGGCGCGGCGCGCTCCCGGAAAGGAACATCAGACGGTGGAGAAGATTCGGCAGGACAAGATCCTCAACGTGCCCAATGCGCTGACCATGCTGCGCTTTGCGCTCATGCCCTTTTTCGTGTGGCAGTTCTTCAGCGGGCACATGGCCGCGGCGCTGGGCATCTACGTGACGGTGCAGCTGACCGACATGCTCGACGGGCTGATCGCGCGCAGGTTTCATCTGGTGACCAACTTCGGCAAGCTCATGGATCCGCTGGCCGACAAGCTCATGCTGCTGACGGTGCTGGTGTGCTTTGGCATCGACGGGCGCGTGCCGTGGTGGATCATCGCGCTGGTCGTCTTCAAGGAGGCGCTGCTCGTGGCGGGCGGCGCGGTCGCGCTGCACCGCGGCATCGTCGTGCACGCCAAGCACATCGGCAAGGTGGCGACGGTCGCCTTTGCGCTGGCGATCGTGCTCAGCTTCCTGTCGGCGCAGCCGTGGGACCGCATCGCCATGGGCCTGGCCGTCGTGCTGACGCTGGGCGCGCTGGCCTTCTATACGGCGGACATGCTCGGCCCGCTGCGCGCGGCCAAGCGCCCGCGCAAGGAGTAGATATCACACAGACGCGGCGCAGCCAGATGGCTGCGCCGCGACCGGTCTGTAAAAAAAATCCGGTAAGGCGTCGGAGGGGCCGCAGCCCCTCCGACTTTGCGTATCCGCCGGCCTTGCCGGCAGGGCAGGTTGGCCAAAGCCGCCTTCCCGCAGGGTTTACGCCGAGGGGGAGAGCGTAACGCCGTCCAGGTTCAGGGTAAAGCGGATCTCTCCGGTACGCCCGCCGGTATACAGCAGCGTGTCGTCCTCGGTATAATGCGTGACCGTATAGGGAATGGTGCATGTCACGCTGGAGGCGCCTTTCAAACGTTGCTGGAGTTCCTGTGCAGTTTCAATGTTTTGGAGCAGGAAGGTAAATTCCGGGTTTTCTGCCAGGAGCTGCCGCTGTCTTTCGATATAATCGTCCTGCAGGAAGTCCAGGGACACCTCCAGCACGGTATGCACCGCGCCGTCCCCGTTGATGTAGGCGTCCATGCTTGCCCCGACGAGGTCCAGGGACAGCCCGTCCAGAGAAGGCGTGCCGCAGTCCAGCAGAAGCAGCTGCTTGCCGGGCGCTACCATTTCATCCACCGGCCCGAAGCCTTCCGGCGTCCACAGCCAATGCTCGCTTCGGTCTTCACTGTCCTCGGTGACTTCGGCGGGCGCGCTATCGCCCACATAGGCCCCGTCGGCGTCCAGGTTCCACATGGGATGCAGTTCGGCCTGCTCGGGGTAACGGGCGGTTGCCAGGAGCGAGATGACCAGCACGTTCTGCTCCTGTGCCCAGGAGGCCTCCGTTACGGCAATCTGAATATCGGGGTCGTCCGGGGTGGTTTGAGGCGGCTCGGTTTGCAGATGCCCCATGATGGCGTCATACTTTTCGGGTTCATTTTCCTGATAGGCGGTAAAACGGTTGTTGTAGTACCATTCCAGCCCTTGGCTGACAAGGGCGATGGCCGTGGTGCAAAGCAGCAGGGTAATGAGCGTTACAAGAACGACGGTACAGAACGCGACGCGCTTCATTTCTTTTTCCTCCTTCAATCCGCGGAGTGTCTGATCCATGCGGTGAACGAAGGAAGGCGGAGTTTCTCCCAGCGCCCGGTCGAGCTCTTCATTGCGCATGGCTGGACACCTCCTGTTCGAGTTTGTGCTTGGCACGCGCGACCCGGGTTTTGACCGTACCCAGGGGCAGGGAAAGAAGTGAGGCGATCTCCTGCAACGTATAGCCTTCCAGCAGGTTCAGCGTCAGGGGGACGCGGTATTTCTCCGGCAGGGAGAACAGGGCCGCGCGCAAAAGGGCGGCCTGCTCGTCCGGCGGCGGCGTCGAGATGTTCGGCAGATCCGGCTGGAGAACATGACGCTTTCGTTTGCGCAGCAGGGTTTTGCATTCGTTGATGAGAATGCGGTTCAGCCACGTGCTGAAATAGGCGGCATCGCGCAAGGTGTTGCGCCGGTTCCATGCCCGCAGCAGGGCTTCCTGCATGACATCCTCGGCGTCTGCGCTGCTACCTGTATAGCTGACGGCGATACGGTACAGCTGCCGCTGCTGTTTTGTCACCAGTGCGGCAAAGGTTTCCTTGTCCATAGGAAGAGCCCCCCCGTGTTGCGTAAGGTGGTTTCAACGTTGATTCCACTTATTAGAAGCGGCAGAAGCGCAAAAGGTTTCATGTGATGAAAAAACCTGACCAGTTTGCAGACTGTCGAAAAATCTCCAGAGAGGCGTCGGAGGAACCGCAGCCCCTCCGACCTTCATTCGCATCCACCTCTTACAACTTTGGACGATCTCTGGTTGGCCGAAGTTGCCTTCTCGAAAAAGTGGCAGAGGCCACTTCCTGAACAGTCTGACGCCATTGGGCATCCACTTCACTTTCGTTTGGATTGACCTTTCCCGCGGGGAAAAAATCATGCACCTATTGTATTGAAAGCGCCGCCCGCTGTCCAATATATATTTATTCTTGATTTACGGAATAAATGGTTATGCAGTAAGAGAATAAAACATTCGGAAAAAGAGGGAGAAAAGGCGAAAAAGTGCATGAATGCAGATCTATACATGCAGAATTGTTGTTTCAAGGAATAAAATGGACGCGGTGTGGCACAGATGGATGCTTGATTTTGCCGCGGCTGTGATTTATAATGAACCATTCGAACCCCCTATGCAGCCGTGAACGCACAACCGATCCGAAGGAGGAGGACCTGGGATGGCTTTTTTTTACGATGAACCTTCGCATACGTTCAGCGAGTACCTGCTGGTGCCGGGCTATTCGTCGGCGGAGTGCATACCCTCGCGAGTGTCGCTCAAGACGCCGGTGGTGCGGTTTCGCAAGGGCGAAGAGCCGGCCCTGACGATGAACATCCCGCTGGTGTCGGCGATCATGCAGTCCGTATCGGACGACCGCATGGCCATTGCGCTGGCGCGCGAGGGCGGCATCTCGTTCATCTACGGCTCGCAGACGGTGGAGCAGCAGGCGGCGATGGTGCGTCGGGTGAAGAGCTACAAGGCCGGCTTCGTGCAGAGCGATTCGAACGTGCGGCCGGATCAGACGCTGGCGGACATCCTGGCGCTCAAGGCGCGCACGGGCCACTCGACGGTGGCGGTGACGGACGACGGCACGCAGAACGGCCGGCTGATCGGCATCGTGACCAGCCGCGACTACCGCGTCAGCCGCATGGAGCCGGATACCCCCGTCAGCGCGTTCATGACGCCCATTGAAAAGGTGATCTACGCCAAGGAGGGCATCAGCCTCAAGGAGGCCAACAACGTCATCTGGGACCACAAGCTCAACGCGCTGCCCATCCTGGACGACGAGGGGCGCTTGGCGGCGTTCGTGTTTCGCAAGGACTACGACTCGCACAAGGGCAACCCCGACGAGCTGCTCGACGCCCAAAAGCGCTACGTCGTGGGCGCGGGCATCAACACGCGCGACTACGAGGAGCGCGTGCCGGCGCTGGTGGAGGCCGGCGCGGACGTGCTGTGCATCGACTCCTCCGAGGGCTACACGGAGTGGCAGCGGCGCACGCTCGCGTTCATCCGCGGGCGGTATGGCGAGCGGGTCAAGGTCGGCGCGGGCAACGTCGTGGATCGCGACGGCTTCCGCTTCCTGGCCGAAGCGGGCGCGGATTTTGTAAAGATCGGCATCGGCGGCGGGTCGATCTGCATCACGCGCGAGACGAAGGGCATCGGCCGCGGCCAGGCGACGGCCGTGATCGAGGTGGCCAAGGCGCGCGACGAGTACTTCCGCGAGACGGGCGTGTATGTGCCCATCTGCTCCGACGGCGGCATCGTGCACGACTACCACATCACCCTCGCGCTGGCGATGGGCAGCGACTTCTGCATGCTGGGGCGCTACTTCTCGCGCTTTGACGAGAGCCCCACGAACAAGGTCATGGTCAACGGCAATTACATGAAGGAGTACTGGGGCGAGGGCAGCGCGCGCGCGCGCAACTGGCAGCGCTACGACATGGGCGGCGCGAGCAAGCTGTCCTTTGAGGAGGGCGTCGACTCCTACGTGCCCTACGCGGGCAGCCTGCACGACAACGTGTCGCTGACGCTGGCCAAGGTGCGCTCGACGATGTGCAACTGCGGCGCGCTGACGATCCCCCAGCTGCAGGAGAAGGCCAAGCTGACGCTGGTGTCCTCGGTGAGCATCGTGGAGGGCGGCGCGCACGACGTCGTGCTCAAGGACAGCTCGGCGGTGCCGGTGAAGTGACGCCTGCAGCCCCGCCTCCCGGGAGGAGGCGGGGCTTTTTTGCGCGTTTGGACACAGCGGCGGGCGTGGGCACGCATGGAGGAAGGAAAAACCGCCTTTCGTGCAGAATAGTATAAAGAAAAAATCCGGCCCCCGGGGAATGGGGCCGCCGGCGCGCGCCGCGGGGCGCGGCGCATGAGGAGGAGAAGCCATGCGGGATATGATCCTGATCGTGGACCATCAGCACGAGTTCAGCCGGATGATCGCGCGCAAGCTGCGGGCCGAGCGCTTTTACTGCCGGGTGGTGCCCGGCGATATGACGCCCGAGCAGCTGCGCGCGCAGGAGGCGTCGGGCATCGTGCTGGCGGGTGGGCTGCGGGGCGAGGCGCCCACGCCGGCGCAGGTGGCGGCCTGCGAGGGCGTGCTGGCGCTGGAGCTGCCAGTGCTGGCCATGGGCGATGCGTCGCTGGCGCTGCTGTGCGCGCTGGGCGGGCGCGTGGGCGATGCGTTCGTGCAGGGGCAGGCGCTGACCATCCGCTATGCGGACATCCCGGTGTTCGACGGGCTGGGCGCGGGCGAGCGCTGGCTGGCGCAGGCGCGGGAGGTGGACCTGCCCGCGGAGGTGACGCCCATTGCGCAGTGCGACGCGGGCACGGTCGCCTTCGGGCACAGCCACAGGCCGGTGTACGGCGTGCAGTTCCAGGTGGAGCAGAACGACCCGGACGGCATGGCGATCCTGTCCAACTTTGCGCAGCGGATCTGCCGGTGCACGCCCTGGTGGTCGACTGAGGCGTTCATCGAGCGCAGCAAGGCCGAGATCGCCGCGCAGGCGGAGGGCGGGCGCGCGCTGTGCGCGGTGAGCGGCGGGGTCGACTCGACGGTCTGCGCGCTGCTGGCGCACCTGGCGCTGGGCGAGCGCATGCAGGCGCTCGTGCTGGACAACGGCCTGCTGCGCGAGGGCGAGGCGCAGGCGACGTTTGACATGCTCTCGAATCTGGATGTGGACACCGCGCGCATGGACGTGACGGCGCAGACGTTCGAGGCGCTGCGCGGGCTGACGGATCTGGACGCCAAGCGCCGCGCGGTGGTGGGCGTGATGCACCGGGCGATGGACGCCTTCGCCGGCGCGCTGGACGAGGCGAGCATCCTGCTGCAGGGCACGAACTACTCCGACATCACCATCGGGCACGTGCCGGACACGGCGGGCAGCCGCCTGCGCACGCTGCTGCCGCTGCGCGAGCTGTTCAAGGACGAGGTGCGCCGCGTGGCCGAGCAGCTGGGCCTGCCGGCGGAGGTTGCGCGCAGACAGCCGTTCCCGGCGGCGGGTCTGGCGATGCGCATTGCGGGCGAGACGACGCCCGAGCGCGTGCGCATGCTGCGTGCGGCGGACGCGGTGTTCGCCGCCGAGATCCGCGAGGCGGGGCAGGAGAAGCGCCTGACGCGCTTCTATCCGACGCTCGTCAGCGGCGCGCCGTTCGGCTGGACGGGCGAGGTGATCGTGCTGCACGCGGCGCATGCCAGCGATAGCCGCATGGTGCCCGCACGGCTGCCCTACGACCTGACGGAGCGCGTCGCGGACCGCATCGTGCGCGAAGTGCCGGGCGTGAGCCGCGTGCTGTACGATCTGACGCCCGGCGGCGTCCGTGCGGAGGGCGCATAAGCGACTTCACCCCCAAACAAAGGCAGACACGGCCATGCCGTGTCTGCCTTTGTTTGGACGCATTCATCAGTCCAGCGCGATGGGGCTGAGGTATGCCTTGCGCCCCGCCTCGTCCACGACCTCCACGCGCACGAAGCGGTCGCCCCGCTGCAGCGCATACGCGGCCTCGCGCATGCCGCTCCCCTGCACGCAGCGGCCGTCGGTCCAGACGAGGTTGGAGTAGAAGATGACGCGTCGGGCAGGGCTGGTGCGCACGACGACGCGGCCGTTTGCGACCTCCACCTGCTCGATGCGCGGGCCGCGCGAGGCGTAGAAGCGCCCCGCGTCCAGCGCATCGAGCAGCGCCTCGCGCGTGCAGGCCGGAGCGTTGACGCAGATGAAGGACTGGCACTCGTCGCCGTCGTAGAAGTGCGCGTCGTCGGCGCAGACGACGGGCAGGTAGGCGCCGGCGGTGCTGGCCAGGTCCGAGAAGGAGGCGGACTCGGCGCGGTCGCCGTTCCAGGGACTCTGGGAGACGGAGTTGAAGATCTCCAGCGCGCTTACGCCGCGCAGGCGCGGGAGCACGGACAGCGTGTTGAGCGACCAGGCTGGGTGGGCGAGGATCGCGCGCCCGCCCGCGGCGCGGATGGCGGCGATGCCGTCCTCGGGCCCCATGCCGGGCTGGCACACGGCGTGGGCGTCGAACGGCTCGCGCAGGCCCAGGCCGGTGATGTGCACGACCTGTACGTCCAGGCGGTAGTCCAGCTCCACGCCCGAGAGCACGAGCACGCCCTGCTCGATTCGCTCGGGCGAGACGGTGCGGTGGTCGGTCAGCGCGATGAAGTCGTAGCCGGCCCGCGCATAGCGGGCGATCGCATCCTGCGGCGACAGGCGGCCGTCGCTGCAGGTGGTGTGCATGTGCGTGTTGCCCTTGAAGAAGGGCAGGCGCTCGTCAAAGAGCAGCATGGGTTCGCCTCCTTCAAAAAGGGTGGGTCAGATGTCGCGCGCGCCGATGTCGCGGCGCATCATCATGCCGTCAAAGGAGATGCGCTCCGCGGCGGCATAGGCGTCCTGCAGCGCCCGGCGCAGCGTCGGCGCCACGGCCGTGACGCCCAGCACGCGCCCGCCGGCGGTGTAGTAGCGTCCATCCTGCTCGCGCGTGCCCGCGTGATAGACGGTCGCGCCCAGCGCCTCGGCTGCGTCCAGGCCGGAGATCTCCTTGCCTGAGGCATACTTGCCCGGGTAGCCGCCGGAGGCGAGCACCACACAGGCGGCGCTCTCATCCCGCCAGCGGATGTCGGCCTGCGCCAGCTGGCCGTCCCGCGCGGCCTGGAAGATGGCCATCAGGTCGCTGTCCAGCAGCGGCAGCAGCGCCTGCGTCTCTGGATCGCCGAAGCGCGCGTTGTATTCGACCACCTTCGGGCCCTCGGGAGTGAGCATGAGGCCCACGTAGAGCACGCCCTTGAACGGGATGCCCTCGGCGTTCATGGCCGCCAGCGTGGGGCGCAGGATCTCGCGCTCCACGCGCGCGGCGATCTCGGGCGTGTACAGCGGGCTGGGGGCGATGGCGCCCATGCCGCCGGTGTTGGGGCCCAGGTCGCCGTCATAGGCGCGCTTGTGGTCCTGCGAGGCGGGCATGGGGCGGATGGTGTGCCCGTCGCAGAAGCACAGGACCGTCACCTCGCGGCCGGTCATGCACTCCTCGATCAGCACGCGCGCGCCGGACGCGCCGAAGCGGCCGTCCAGCATCATGGCGCGCACGGCGTCCCGGGCCTCGTCCAGCGTCTGCGCCACGACCACGCCCTTGCCCAGCGCCAGGCCGTCGGCCTTGACGACGATGGGCGCCTGCTGGCCGTCCAGGTAGGCAAGGGCCGCGTCGCAGTCGGTGAAGACCTCGCAGCGGGCGGTGGGGATGCCGTACTTTTGCATCAGGCGCTTGGAGAAGATCTTGCTGGACTCCATCTGCGCGGCCTGCTGCGTGGGGCCGAAGGCGGGGATGCCCTCGGCCTCGAGGCGGTCGACGCAGCCCAGGGCGAGCGGGTCGTCGGGCGTGACGACGACGAAGTCGACGCGCTCGTCCCGCGCCAGGCGCACGATGGCGTCCACGTCGGTGGCCTTGACCTGGGGGAAGCAGCGGGCGACGCGGGCGATGCCGCCGTTGCCGGGCGCGCACAGCAGCGCGTCCACGCGCGGGGAGCGGGACAGGGCCAGGCAGACTGCGTGCTCGCGCCCGCCACCGCCGATGACGAGAACCTTCATGGGCTTCAACCTCCTGTTCAACCTCTGGTTGCGGCAAAGAAAAGGCGGGCGGAGCAGCGTCCGTCCGCCGGGGGAGATCAGTGCTTGAAGTGGCGCATGCCGGTGAAGACCATCGCGATGCCGGCCTCGTTGCAGGCGCGGATGGAGTCCTCGTCGCGCACGCTGCCGCCGGGCTGGATGATGCAGGCGATGCCGGCCTGCGCGGCGGCCTTGACGCAGTCGTCGAAGGGGAAGAAGGCGTCGGAGGCCAGCGCCGCGCCGCGGACCTTCTCGCCGCTGCGCTCGATGGCCATCTGCGTGGACCAGATGCGGTTGACCTGGCCGGGGCCGATGCCCAGGGACTGGTTGTCGCGCGCGATGGCGATGCCGTTGGACTTGGTGTGCTTGACGATCTTCCAGGCCAGCAGCAGGTCCTGCATCTGCTTCTCGGTGGGCGCGCGGTCGGTGACGACCTTCAATTCGCCCTCGGGCAGCAGCACGTCGTCGATGTCCTGCACGAGCAGGCCGCCGGCCACCTTGCGCAGCACGCGCTCGCCGGCGGGGTAGGCGCGGTGGGTGGTGTCCAGCTGGAGCACGCGCAGGTTCTTCTTGCGGGTGAGGATCTCCAGCGCGGCGTCGGTGTAGGCGGGCGCGACGACGATCTCCAGGAAGATGCGGGCCATCTGCTCGGCGGTGGCGGCGTCGACCGTCGCGTTCGTCACGACGATGCCGCCGAACACGCTGACCGGGTCGGCCTCGTAGGCCAGGCGGTAGGCCTCGGCCACGTCGTCCGCGACGCCCACGCCGCACGGGTTGCCGTGCTTGACCGCCACGACCGCCGTCGTGTCAAACTCGCGCAGCAGCTCCAGCGCGCCGTTGGTGTCGTTGATGTTGTTGTAGGACAGCTCCTTGCCGTGCAGCTGGCGCGCGGCGGGCAGCGTGCCGGCCACGTCGCCCAGGTCACGGTAGAAGGCCGCGCCCTGGTGCGGGTTTTCGCCGTAGCGCATGCCCTGCACCTTTTCAAACGTAACCGTCAGCTTGTCCGGGAAGCGGTTGTCGCCCGGCAGCTGCGCGCGCAGGTACTGCTGGATCAAGCAGTCGTACTGCGCGGTGTGCTCAAACACCTTGTAGCACAGGCGCAGCTTCGTCTCGCGGGAGACCTCGCCCGTCTGCTCCAGCTCGCCGAGCACCGCGTCGTAGTCCGCGGGCTCCACGACGACCGCCACGTCCTGCCAGTTCTTGGCCGCGGCGCGCAGCATCGTCGGCCCGCCGATGTCGATGTTCTCGATCGCCTCTTCGAACGTCACGCCGGGGCGCGCGATCGTCTGGCGGAAGGGGTAGAGGTTGATGACCACCAGGTCGATGGGCTGGATGCCCAGCTCGGCGAGCTGGCGCATGTGCTCGGGGTTGCTGCGCATGGCCAGCAGGCCCGCGTGGATGGCGGGGTGCAGCGTCTTCACGCGCCCGTCGAGGCACTCGGGGAAGCCTGTCACGTCCGACACGCCCGTCACGGGGATGCCCGCATCCTGCAGCGCCTTCATCGTGCCGCCGGTGGAGAGCAGCTCCACGCCCAGGCCGTGCAGCCGCCGGGCCAGCTCCACGATGCCCGTCTTGTCCGATACGCTCAGCAATGCCCGCTTGATCACGTCATCGTCTCCTTTCGTGTAGCGAAGAAAAGGGAAAAGGGCGTCACAAATCCACGCCTAGGAACAGCCGGTCGGTGCGCACCCATTCGAAGTGGGCGCGCTGCAGCAGGCGCAGGGCGCGCTGGTTGCGGCGCGGCACGTTGATGCGCACAAAGCGCACGCCACGCTCGAGCAGCGTGACGCGCACCTGGCTGAGCAGCGCGGTGGCCACGTCGTGCCCGCGGTACTTGGGCGTGGCGTAGACCGCCTCGATGCGCGCCTCCTGTCCCTCGCCGGTGGTCACGATCTCGCCCCACAGCTCGCTGCCGCCGTAGACGGCGAACGCGCAGAAGTTGGGCGTGCGCGCGGCGTCGTCGAGCCATTCGACGGCGTGCTCGCCCGCGCCGAACGTCTGCATGCGGCGCACGAGCGCCTCGGATTCGGCGCGCGAGCGGCGCGGGATGTCGATGATCTGCGTCGAGAGCGGGGGGTAGACCGTGCGCTCGTGCTTGCTCAGGCGCCACAGGAACAGCTCGTCGCCGTCGGCGTCGTCAAAGCCGAGGAATTTGAAGTAGTTGTAGCGGTCCATGTCGCCCATCTGGCACTCGGTGTACAGCCGGGCGGGCGGGGCGCCGGCCTGGCGGTGCAGCGCGCTGGCCTGCGCGCGCAGCGCGCCGAAGAGCATGTCGCGCGCGCGGGGGTGGGCGTCCATGTCCAGGACGATCTGCAGGGGCTGGTCGGGGTAGACCTCGCGCATGTTGCGCGCCAGCACGCTGCCCTGGCCCAGCTCGACGCCCGCATCGTCCTGAATGAGAAAACAGTGATCCCGTTGCGCGCCGTTCATGCCGCTCTGGGGATGAAAGATCTTCATCGGAAGGCTCTCCTTCTATCCGTGGTAACTCCGGGCCCTGTTATCTTACGCGAAAAAGCGCGCAAAGGCAAGGCATTGAGGCCGGTTTGCGCGAATTTCGGCAAAAAACAGGGGCCGGGATTATTGTACCACAAATACCCGCCTTCCATCTACCCGCAATTTGCCAGCGCAGAAGAGCGCGACGCTGCGCGGGAGGATGCGGTGCTCCACCTGCAGCACGCGCGCGGCCAGCGCGTCGGCGTCGTCATCCTGCAGCACGGGCACGCTCTCCTGCATGACGATGCAGCCGTGGTCGACCTGCTCGTCCACGAAGTGCACGGTCGCGCCGGAGATCTTGGCGCCGAAGTCGAGCACGGCTTGGTGCACGTGGTGGCCGTACATGCCCGGGCCGCAGAAGGCGGGGATGAGCGCCGGGTGGATGTTGAGGATGCGGTGCTCGAACGCGCGCACGACCTGCGGGCCGACGATGGGCAGGTAGCCGGCCAGCACGACCAGGTCGGCCCGCACGCGCAGCAGGTGCTCCAGAATGCGGTCGTTGAAGGCCGCGTCGGAGCCGGCCTGCTTGCGGCTGACAAACAGGGCCTCGATGCCGTGGGCGCGGGCGCGCTCAAGCGCAAAGGCGCGCGAGGCGTTGGCGAGCACCAGCACGACCCGGCCGTCGATCTCGCCGGCGTCCACGGCGTCCAGGATGGCCTGCAGATTGGTGCCGCCGCCGGAGCAGAGCACGGCGATGCGCTTGCTCATGCGAGCACCAGCCTTTCGCCGCCTTCGGCCTGCGGCGCGACGGAACCGATGCGGTAGGCGCGCTCGCCCAGCTCGCCGGCCCTTGCGAGGAAGGCGTCCGCCTGCGCCTGGGGCACGGCGAAGACCATGCCCACGCCCATGTTGAAGGTGTTGTACATCTGCGCGTCCTGCAGGCCGCCGCGGCTGCGCAGCAGCTCGAAGATGGGCGGCACGGGCCAAGCGCCGCGCTCGATGCGGGCGCACAGGCCCTGGGGCAGGATGCGCGGGATGTTCTCGATGAAGCCGCCGCCGGTGATGTGCGCGATGCCGTGCACGTCGAAGGCCTGGCACAGCGCGAGCGCGCTCTTGACATAGATGCGCGTGGGCGTGAGCAGCGTGTCGCCCAGGGAGCGGCCGTCCAGCTCGGGCACGGGCGCGCTCAGGTCGGTCTCGCCGTCCAGGAGCAGGCGGCGCACGAGCGAGTAGCCGTTGGAGTGCACGCCGCTGGAGGCCAGGCCGATCAGCGCGTCGCCGGAGCGCACGCGCTCGCCGCTGATGGAGCGCTCGCGGTCGACGATGCCCACGGTGAAGCCCGCCAGGTCATACTCGCCCTCGGGATAGAAGCCGGGCATCTCGGCGGTCTCGCCGCCGATGAGCGCGCAGCCGGCCTGGCGGCAGCCCTCGGCCACGCCCTTGACCACCTGCTCCACGCGCTCGGGGTCGAGATGACCGGTGGCCAGGTAGTCCAGGAAGAGCAGCGGCTTGGCGCCCTGGCACACCACGTCGTTGACGCACATGGCCACGCAGTCGATGCCCACGGTGTCGTGGCGGTCCATGAGGAAGGCCAGCTTGAGCTTGGTGCCCACGCCGTCCGTGCCCGCCACGAGCACGGGCTTTTCCATGCGCTCGTTTTCAATGGAGTAGAAGCCGCCGAACGAGCCCAGCCCGCCCAGCACGTTTTCGTCAAACGTCTTTTGCACGTGCTGCTTCATGCGCCGCACGGCCTCGTAGCCGCGCTCGACGTCCACGCCCGCGTCCTTGTAGGTGATCATGGCAAAACCGTCCTTTCCGCGCCGGGGCGCTCACAGGTCCAGGTCCAGGCCGGCGTCGTCCTCGTCGCCGGGGTTGACGGGATAGCTGCCGTCGAAGCAGCCGGTGCAAAAGCCGCAGCCGGAGCCCTCGACGGTCTTGAGCAGCTCGCTCTCGGGCAAAAAGCGCAGCGAGTCCGCGCCGATGGAGGCGCAGATGCCCTCTACGCTGCGGCCGTGGCCGATCAGCTCCTCGCTGGTGGCGATGTCGATGCCAAAGTAGCAGGGATTGAGCACCGGCGGCGAGGAGATGCGCATGTGCACCTCGCGCGCGCCGGCGGTGCGCAGCATCTCCACGATCTTGCGGCTGGTCGTGCCGCGCACGATGGAGTCGTCCACCAGCACCAGGCGCTTGCCGCGCACGTTGCGCGCGAGCGCGTTGAGCTTGGTGCGCACGCCGATCTCGCGCATGCCCTGATTGGGCTGGATGAACGTGCGCCCGACGTAGCGGTTCTTGGCCAGGCCCTCGCCGTAGGGGATGCCGGACTGCTCCGCGTAGCCGATGGCGGCGGGCAGGGCGCTGTCGGGCACGCCGATGACCATGTCGGCCTGCACGTCGTCGCCCATGGCCAGGCGGCGGCCGGCGGCCTTGCGCGCGGCGTACACGCTCACCCCGTCGATGACCGAGTCGGGCCGGGCGAAGTAGACGAACTCGAACACGCACAGGCGGCTCTGCAGCGGCGCGGGCACGTGGAAGGAGCGCAGGCCGTTCTCATCGATGACAACGACCTCGCCCGGGCGCACGTCGCGCACGAACTCCGCGCCCACGGCGTCCAGCGCGCAGCTCTCGCTGGCCAGCACGTAGCTCTCGCCCAGGCGGCCCAGGCACAGCGGCCGGATGCCGTACGGGTCGCGGATGCCGATGAGCGCGCGCTCGGTGAGCAGCACCAGCGCGTAGCTGCCGCGCACGGTCTGCATCATGCGCACGATGGCCTCGTCCAGCCCGCGGGCGGACATGCGCGCGATCAGGTTGAGGATGACCTCCGTGTCCACGGACGTCTGGAAGATCGCGCCCGCGTCCTCCAGGCGGCGGCGCAGCGACGCCGCGTTGACCAGGTTGCCGTTGTGCGCCAGCGCCAGCGTGCCGATCTTGCAGCGCGCCACCAGCGGCTGGGCGTTGACGACGTTCTTGTCGCCAAAGGTCGAGTAGCGCACGTGGCCGATGGCGATGTGCCCGCGCAGCTGCGCGAGCGTCTCCTCGTCGAACACCTCGGGGATCAGCCCCAGGTTGCGGTATTGCCGGATCTCCCGCCCGTCGGAGACGGCGATGCCGCCGCTCTCCTGTCCGCGGTGCTGCAGGGCGTACAGCCCGTAGTACGCCGCCTGCGCGGCGTCCTGCGCGCCGCCCCTGACGTCGTAGATGCCGAACACGCCGCAGTATTCCTCCATGCGGTCTCCGGGTTCCTTGATGTACATGCCGTCCCTCCGTTACAGCGCCCGCGCCTGCTCGGCCACGGCCGCGTCGTCCCGGGCGATGCCCGCGGCCATCTGCTCGCGGTGCTCGGCCAGCTTCTGCGCGATCTCCGGGTACTTGATCGACAGGATCTGCGCGCACAGGTAGGCCGCGTTGTCCCCGCCGCCCACCGCCACCGTCGCCACCGGGATGCCCGTGGGCATCTGCACCGTGGACAGCAGCGAGTCCAGCCCGTCCATGAACGAGGATTTCACCGGAATCCCGATCACCGGCAGCGTCGTGTGCCCGGCGATCACCCCGGCCAGATGCGCGGCCTTGCCCGCCGCCGCCAGGATCACCTCATAGCCGTTCGTCCGCGCGCACGCGGCAAACTCCGCCACTGCCTGCGGCGTGCGGTGCGCCGACGCCACCCGCACCGTCGTCTCGATTCCAAAGGACTTGAGCACCCGCACGCAGCCCTCCAGCGAAGCAAAGTCGCTCTTTGAACCCATAAATAACGCAGCCTTGGGCATGTGTCTTTCCCTCCTGAACGCGCCTTGCGCGTGAATGGCGCGCCGCGTCCGGCGGCTCCGGGCGCGCGCGATACGCTTTGAGTATAGCAAAACCGCGCCGCGTTTGCAATGAGAAAAAACAAACTTTTTCATATTGCTTTTTGATAATGTTCGGTTTTGCGGCGGCGATTTACAAGGAGGGCGGTTCGCGGTATAATAAGAGGACAGAGCGGCCTGCGGGCCGCGGAAGGAGGCGTGCGCCTTTGCACATGAGACGCAAACCCTGGGCGCGGCCGGAGCTGGCGGCGTGCGGCTACTACCGCGAGGAGCCGGCGCAGCTGCGGGGGCGCTGGGGGGACGAATTTGCGCGGCGGCAGCCGCTGCAGGTGGAGCTGGGGTGCGGCAAGGGCGTGTCGACGGCGCGCATGGCGCTGGAAAACCCGGGCGTGAACTTCGTGGCGGTGGACGTAGGGCGCGACGTGCTGGGCTGCGCGCGGCGCAACGCGCAGGCGGCGTACGGGGACGCGCCGGTGGATAACCTGATTCTGGCGGCGCTGAACGTGGAGCAGATCGGGCAGTACTTCGCCGCACAGGACGCGGTGGAGCGGATTTACATCAGCTTCTGCAACCCGTGGACGCTCAAGAAGCGGCACGAGAAGCGGCGTCTGACGCACCCGCGCCAACTGTGGCAGTACCGCTCGTTTCTCATGGACGGGGGCGAGCTGCACTTCAAGACGGATGACGACGCGCTCTTTGACGACACGCTGGGGTATCTTTCGTCGTGCGGGTTCGAGGTGCGCTATCTCACGCGCGACCTGCACCGCAGCGGCTACGCGCCCAACTACGAGAGCGAACACGAGCTCAAGTATGCGGCGCAGGGCGTGCCGGTGAAGTTTTTGATTGCGGTCAAGCGGCCGGACGCGCTGCTGCCGGCCGGACGGTTGGTGCGCGTGGCGGCGGCGGTGATCGAGAATGCGCGCGGCGAGGTGCTGCTGTGCCGGCGCGGGCCGGGCGGCGACTGCGCGGGCCGGTGGGAGTTTCCGGGCGGCAAGCTGGAGCCGGGCGAGGACGCGCAGGCATGCGCGCGGCGCGAGGTGCTGGAGGAGCTGGGCGTGCGGATCCGCCCGGTGCAGACGCTGGGCGAGACGGTGTACGCCTACCCCTCGCGAACGGTTGCGCTGACGTTCGTGCGCGCCGCGCTGGAGGAGGGTGAGTCACTGGAACTGCGCGAGCACGCGCAGATGGCCTGGGTGCGTCCGCGGGCGTTGACGGACTACGCGCTGTGCCCGGCGGACGTGCAGATGGCGCGCGCGCTGGCCGCGCGGGACGCGCCCTGACGCAGGAATACAGGGAACGCAAGAAGCAGGAAGGAGACGGAACGATGCATTTCTCACGCCGTCATTACGAGGTCGACATGCTCAACGGGCCGCTGGTGCGGTCGATTCTGGTCTTCTCCGTGCCGCTGATGCTCTCGGGCATCCTGCAGCTGCTGTTCAATGCGGCGGATATCGTCGTCGTGGGCCAGTTTGCGGGCAGCACGTCGCTGGCGGCGGTCGGCTCCACGGGCGCGCTGATCAATCTGATCGTCAACGTGTTCATGGGCATGTCCATCGGCGCGAGCGTGGTGGTGGCGCGCAACTACGGCGCGGGCCGCTGGAAGGACGTGGGCGAGGCGGTGCACACGGCCATCGGGCTGAGCTTGGTGTGCGGCGTGCTGGTGACGGCGTTCGGCATCGCGCTGTCGCGGCCGCTGCTGGAGCTGATGGGCACGCCCGAGGACGTGCTGGACTTGGCCGCGCTGTATATGAAGATCTACTTCGGCGGCATGGTCGCCACGATGCTGTACAACTTCGGCGCGGCGATCCTGCGCGCGGTGGGCGACACGCGCCGGCCGCTGTACTATCTGTTCATCGCGGGCGTGGTGAACATCGTGCTCAACCTGTTCTTCGTGATCGTGCTGCACATGGACGTGGCGGGCGTGGCGCTGGCCACGGTGATCTCCCAGTGCATCTCGGCGGCGCTGGTGCTGCTGTGCCTGATGCGCTCCGGCGGCGCCATCCACCTGGAGCTGCGGCGCGTGCGCATCGCGCGCGACAAGTTCGCGGAGATGATGCGCGTGGGCCTGCCGGCGGGGCTGCAGGGGTCGGTGTTCTCGATCTCCAACGTGCTGATCCAGTCGGCGGTCAACTCGTTCGGCTCCGTGGTCATGGCGGGCAACGCGGCGGCGGCCAACCTGGAGGGCTTCGTCTACACGGCGATGAACTCCATCTATCAGGCGAACCTGACCTTCACCAGCCAGAATCTGGGCGCGGGCCGCTACGAGCGCATCGGGCGCATCCTGCTCAGCTGCATCCTGACGGTCACGGCGGTGGGCCTGTCGCTGGGCCTGATCGTGTATGCGCTGGGGCCGGAGCTGCTGCGCCTGTACACGACGGATGCCACGGTCGTGCAGATGGGCATGAAGCGCCTGGTCGTCATCGCCACGACGTATTTCATATGCGGCTGGATGGACGTGCTGGTCGGCTCGCTGCGCGGCCTGGGCAGCTCGGTCGTGCCGATGATCGTGTCCATCCTGGGCGCGTGCGGGCTGCGGATCGTGTGGATCTATACGATCTTCGCGGTCGACCGCACGCTGACGATGCTCTACATCTCCTATCCCGTCTCCTGGGCGATCACCGCGGCGGTGCACTTCGGGTGCTTCGTGGCCGTGCGGCGCAAGGTGCTGCGCGCGGCCGGGCGGGAGCTGAGCGCCTGACGGGTTTCCCTACGTGCGCCGCCGGGGCCGCGCCAGCTCCCGCCGCAGCGTGGGAGCGGAATGGAGGGGCCGAATCAGGCGCCGTCGCGGCGTGTCATGACGCTTCTGTTTCTTCACCCAACCGACGATCAATAGGGAGGATCTGCACAATGAAGAAAATCTGCTCTGTCCTGCTGGCCCTTGCGCTGCTGCTGCCCGCCGCTGCCCTGGCGGAGGACGCGAAAGTCGAGACCTTTGCCGCCGAGTACGAGATGTTCGGCACCACCTCCGCGGGCCTGCCCAAGAACGACACCTTCATCTTCGAGGGCGAGACCACCGACGGCGTCATCACCAAGCTGAACTTTGACATCATCCGCAACAAGGGCGAGGCGGACGAGTACTCCAAGAAGGACATCATGGGCTACATGATGAACGTCTCCGACGCCACCGTGGAGGAGACGGAGGACGGCTTCAAGCTGACCACCTTCACTGTGTACGGCTATGACCCCGCCTTCTCCGACGGGGACGCCTACTACGCACAGTTCATGGTCAACGCCTCCTGCGACGCGCTGACCGAGGACACCCTCTTCCAGGATCTGACCTTCAACGACATGGCCCGGCCCGACAATGCCGTCACGCTGGACAAGGCCCTCATCGTCTACGGGTATCTGGGCCGCGAAGCGGGGCTTGAGCTGACCGGCGAAACCCCGGTCAAAGACCTGCTGGCCCTGCACGGCCTGTACGCGGACGGCGCGTTTGCTGCGGGCTCCAACCGCGTGTCCTTTGCGGGCTACAACGGCGGACGCAGCTACGGCGAGCAGATCGACGCCATCGTGGCGTACATCCTGGCCAACCAGATGACCCTGGAGGACGTCTACGAGATGTTCCGCACGGTGAACCAGGCCAGCACGCCCATCCCGGAGCGCGACGTGGTCTCCGGCGCGACCATCACCTTCACCGGCGATTTCCAGCGCATGGTCTATCTGGCCATCCATGGCGAGCTGTTCCAGGGCGTGGTGAACGTCACTGAGAACGAGGATGGCTCCGTGGTCAAGGAAGTGGTCACCCAGGGCTATGGCGGCGAGGTGGAGACCCACGTCACCCTGGACGCCGAGGGCCGCGTGACGGCCATCTCTGTGCGCGACGCACAGGAGACCGACGGCATCGGCGCGGTGCTCACGGCGGATGGCTCTGAGTACATCGCCGCCCTCATCGCCGGCCAGGACGACCTGGATGCGGTGGATGCGGTGACCGACGCAACCGTCACCTCCGACGCGCTCAAGCAGGCGGTGGAGTTCGCCCTGGCGGACGAGTGATCCCCGCGCGCAGCGCTTTGTGACGCCTAAATCGCCCCCCGCCGCGGCTCTGCGGCGGGGGGCAAACGCATGGCGCACGGCCGGGGCGCAGCCTCATCCCATCATCTGAAAATCATTCGGGAATCGTCCCAAAAAAGAAGGCCGGAGGGTTTCCCCTCCGGCGTCTGTTTTGCGGGATGTCAGTCCTCCTTGGACTTGCCGCCCGCGTAGCGGCTGAGCAGGTTGATCGTGAGCACGATCACGCCCGTCACGAGGAAGATGCCGACCATGCCCTTGACGATGTAGGGCAGCGTGTAGAGAAAGGCGCTTACATTCATGGCTTTGAGGCCCTCCTTAGCCGAAGAAGTTGAGGATCAGGCCGCCCGCGATGACCGAGGCGATCTGTCCGGACACGTTCACGCCGATGGAGTGCATCAGCAGGAAGTTCTGGTTGTCCTCCGCAAGGCCCATCTTGTGCACGACGCGCGCGCTCATCGGGAAGGCGCTGATGCCGGCCGCGCCGATCATGGGGTTGATCTTCTCCTTGCAGAACAGGTTGAGCAGCTTGGCAAAGAGCACGCCGCCGACGGTGTCCATCACAAAGGCGATCAGGCCCAGGCCGAGGATGAGCAGCGTCTGCGGGTTGAGGAAGGCGTCGGCCTGCATGCGCGCGGCGATGGTGATGCCCAGGAACAGCGTGACCAGGTTGGCCAGCACCTTCTGGGCGGTTTCGGACAGGCTGTCCAGCACGCCGCACTCGCGCAGCAGGTTGCCGAACATCAGGAAGCCGATCAGCGCCACCGAGCGCGGGGAGACGATGCCCGTGATCATCGTGATGACGATCGGGAACAGGATGCGCGTCGTGCGGGAGATGCTGCGCTGCTCGTAGGCCATGCGGATGCGCCGCTCCTCCTTGGTGGTGATCAGCTTGATCACCGGCGGCTGCACGATGGGCACCAGCGCCATGTAGCTGTAGGCCGCCACGATGATCGCGCCCAGGTAGTTGGACTCGAAGAAGTTGGCCACGAAGATGGCCGTGGGGCCGTCCGCCGCGCCGATGATGGCGATGGACGCGGCGTCCTTGAGCTCAAAGCCCAGCAGCGAGGCCATGCCCAGCGTGAAGAAGATGCCGAACTGCGCCGCCGCGCCGAAGAGCATGAGCTTTGGGTTTTGCAGCAGCGGGCCGAAGTCGATCATCGCGCCGATGCCGATGAACAGCAGCAGCGGGAACAGCTCGTTGGCGATGCCCGCGTTGAACAGCACGTCGATCACGCCGATCTCCTCCACGCCCTCGGCGATCTGCGTGACCGCGCCGGACATGGGCAGGTTGACCAGGATCGCGCCAAAGCCCATGGGCAGCAGCAGCGTGGGCTCCATGTCGCGCTTGATCGCCAGGTAGATCAGCAGCGCGCCGATGCACCACATGGCGACCATGGGGAGGGTGATGTTCAGCGCGTTGCCGAACAGGTCCGACAGAAATGACTGCATACAAGATCCCCCTGTCAAAATGGTAGTTTCATTATAGGGGGCCATCCGGCGCCGGGCAAGTGGGGAATGCCAACTTTATAAAATTTTTATAGGCCCGCGGGCGCGGACATGTTATAATGGACGAAACGGACCGGGAGAAGCCCGGGGAAGGGGGCGACGCGATGCGGATTCTGATCGTGGAGGACGACGCGCGCATCCGCCATTATCTGCAGGCCGTCCTGTCCTCCAGCGGCTATGACGTGCTGGAGGCGGCAAACGGGCACAGCGCCCTGGGCATGGCCGCCCAGCACGACCCGGACCTGATCCTGCTGGACCTGGGCCTGCCCGACCAGGATGGACAGGAGTTGATCCGCAGCCTGCGCACATGGACGCAGCGGCCGATCGTGGTCGTGTCGGCGCGCGGGCACGAGCAGGACAAGGTCATGGCGCTGGATGGCGGCGCGGACGACTACGTGACCAAGCCCTTCGGCACGGAGGAGCTGCTGGCGCGGGTGCGGGCGGCGCTGCGCAGCGGGCGCTACCGGGAGGGCGCGCCGGGCGCCGCGCGGCGGGAGACGTTCAAGGCCGGCGGGCTGGAGATCGACCTGGCGCGGCGCGTGGTGAAGGTGGACGGCCAGCCCGTGCACCTGACGCAAAACGAGTACAAGATCGTCGCGCTGCTGTGCCGCCACGCGGGCAGCGTGCTGACGTACGACTTCATGATCAAGAGCATCTGGGGGCCGTATGCGACGTGCGACGCGCAGATCCTGCGCGTGAACATGGGCAACATCCGCCGCAAGATCGAGCGCGAGCCGTCCTATCCCGAGTACATCGTCACCGAGATCGGCGTGGGCTACCGCATGGTCGAGGGCGAGTGAGGCCGGGCGGGGTTTGTATGCTGAATGATAAAAGTTATATTATTTGGCTGCAATTGTATGATTGGCGTAAGTGTTCCAGTCAGGCTCGTAGTCATCAGAAGCCTGGTTTCCCCACATGTCCCAATTTTTTCTGGAACCTCTAGCAAAGAGTTCCAGATATGGCGCTGAAGAACAGGATTCAATCAGAGAAATGATTTCATCCGGTTTGCGGGAGTGTTCGCGTTTCACAGAACGAATGAGATTTACTTGCGAGCGTCCAGGCTGAAGGGTTCGATTGTGATGCCCGCGAATGCCGAATAGCAGTATTTCCGTGACATTGCGAAAGTAAAAACCGACCCCCCGACCGTCAGGCTGTCCGTCGCTGCGAACCTTTTCCCAAATGATATTGGTTTTGTATTCAAACCCCCAAGCTTTCATTACTTCAAGACCTTCGGGCAACAGAGCGTTAGGCACCCAAAGATATAAGTGGCATTTTTCAGATGCCACGCTTGAAACGGGGAGTAGCTTGATTTCGTCGAGCTTCATGGTTTCGTAGCGGTGAAGCCGTTTGTGCTCTGGCGCTACTTTACCAGTCCTATTTTGAAATTGCCAAGGTGGATCCGCATAAATAGTCTGATATTTTTTTTGACCTGTGAACCGCAAAAAATCTTCCACAGTCTTTTCAAAGATATCCATTTTTTACACCTTTTCTATTTCTATACAGGATTTTCGGATGCCTATCGCTAGAATGGGACATCCACCATTTCTGCGCGATTTAAGCCGGTACGTGAGTTTGCCTATCCACGTTGTAGAGGCGCCGTATTTTCTCAACAGCGGAACACCGCTTTCGTCAAGCAAGGTTCTGAATACATCGTTCAACTCTTCCGAACGCGTAACAATAATGCCAACTTCGATCAAGCCGCAGTCAAAATAGGTGCGCATCGCTAATAAATCCCGATCAAAGGTTTGATCCTTACTGTTCCACTCGAGGTCAAAGGCAACCTTATTCTTGATAAAATCGATATTATGGCCGTCAATATATCCAGAGATAGTTCTTTGATCTTCTGGTACATCGGTAAAAAGTCCGCGTCGTGCTGCGCGACGTGGATAAAGGTTCACCAACAGATCACCTGTAATTCGGATTTCGCGCCAACCGAGGGGATAGAGCAAATCATCAAATTTTTTGGGAATGGGACTCTCATTTCCGCCAGATTTTATAATATCCTGTGTTGTTATGGAGAGATGAGACAGGCAGGATTGCAATTCTTCCCATTCTTGAGGAAAGGCTTCGTGTAAGATTTCCAAAGCATGGCCATAATTATGGAATTCATATTTTTGTAAAAGGTGAGGAGCTATATACTTGGTAATCATAGACGCTGCCCCCTCATAAATGAATGCTGCGGCGTAATCTGCCTATAGACAAAGAAAAGGCAAGATCGACAGGAGTATTATATCATATACAATTCAAAGGACTCAATACAATATTCATAAACGATATAGCTGATTGTAACGTGGACAGTACTGCGCCCGCTTTTTTTTTGCGTCCAGGCAGGAACGGACGCAGGAAGCGCAGAATATCTTCGGAACAGCCCGGGTCATGCCCGCCTGCACGGCGGGCGGCGCGAAGACGCGGCCGGGCGGGACGGAGAGGCGCATGGAGAGTTTGAAACGGTCGAACCGCTGGGGCCTGACGGCGGCGCTTTTGCTGCTGTGGGCGCTGCTGTGGCTGCTGGGCGGGCTGCTGTTCATGTTCCCGGCTGTGGCGCTGACGCTGCCCGCGCTGTTGGCCTGGGCGGGCGTGAAGGCCGGGCCGGCCTGCTACGCGCTGCTGGCGGTCGCGGCGGCGGCGTTCATGGGCTGGCTGCTGGGGCCTGTGTTCGCGCTGGCGGTGGCGCTGGTGCTGCTGCCCGGCAGCGTCTGGGCGCTGGCGTCGATGGACCGCGGCGTGCCGTTTGTGCGCGCGGCGCTGGTCGAGGGGCTGGCGCTGCTGTGCAGCGGCGGCGCCGCGCTGCTGCTGGGTACGGCCTATGCCGGCGGCGATCTGGCCGGCGCGCTCTCGGGCGGGCTGATCGCGCTCATGCGCCAGATGCCCCAGACGGACGCGCTGCTGTGGTCGATGTACGCGGGCGGGCTGCTGGGCCTGCCCGAGGGCATGGAGGCCGTCGAGGGCCTGAACGCGGCAGTGCGCCTGACGGATGCGGCCCGCGAGGAGCTGCTGCGCTCGCTGTCGCTGTATTTGGATGCGAGCCTGCGCCTGCTGCTGCCCGCGCAGTGGGCGTCGGGTTCGATCATGGGCGCGCTGCTGGGCACGCTGCTGCCGCGCTATGCGGCGCGTCAGCGCGGGGAGGCGGTTGACTTTGTGCCGCTGCGCGCGCTGGCGCTTCCACGCGGGGCGCTGGGCGCGCTGTACGGCACGGCGGGCGCGCTGATGCTGCTGGGGCTGTTGGGCTTGCAGTCGCTATGGCGCGCGCTGTACGTCGTGTGGGGCGCGGCGGCGGCGGCGGCAGGCCTGCTGGGCCTGGCGGTCATCGACCATCACGCGCACGCGCGCGGCATGCGCCGCGGTCCCCGCGCGCTGCTGGCGGTCGGCGCGTTTGCGCTGGCCAAGCTGCTGCACCTGGACCTGGCGCTGGCCGGGGTGGGGCTGCTGGATGAACTGCTGGGCCTGCGCGGCCAGAAGAAAATCAAGTTTCCGCCGCAGGGCGGGGACGACGGAGAGGATGATTTGGACCCATGAAGGTAATTTTGTTGCAGGACGTGAAGGGCACGGGCAAGAAGGATCAGATCGTGGAGGCGTCGGACGGCTACGCGCGCAACTTCCTGTTCCCCAAGAAGCTGGCGGTGGAGGCGACGAGCACGGCGCTCAACGCGGTGCAGAAGGCAAAGGCTGCGGAGCAGCACCGGGAGGACGTGCGCCGTGAGCAGGCGCTGGAGCTGTCGCGCAAGCTGGCGGGCCGCGTGATCCGCGTGACGGCGCGGGCGGGCGAGGGCGGCAGGCTGTACGGCTCGGTCACCGCGCAGGAGATCGCCGCGGCGCTGGAGGCGCAGCACGGCGCAAAGGTGGAGAAGCGGCGCATCGAGCTGCCCGAGCCGATCCGCACGGCCACGGACACCGAGGTCACCGTGTGGCTGTACCCGGGCGTCACCGCGAAGATGACGGTCAAGATCGACACGACGAAGTAAAAGCGAGGTGTCAGCCGTGGAGGAGGAGCGCGCGGGCCGGGTGCCGCCCAACAACCTGGACGCCGAGCGTTCGGTGCTCGGCGCGATGATGCAGGACCACGAGGCGCTCTCGCTGGCGATCGAGGCGCTGCGCGCGGAGGACTTCTACCACCCGGCCAACCGCGAGCTGTTCGATGCGATGCACCGGCTGCAGAGCGCGGGCCAGCCCGTGGACATCGTCACGGTGGACGAGGAGCTGACGCGCCGCGGCACGCTGGAGGGCGTGGGCGGCATCCAGTACGTGGTCGACATCTCGCGCTATGTGCCCACGACGGCCAATGCGCGGGCGTATATCCAGATTGTGGCGGAGAAGGCGACGCTGCGCCGGCTCATCCATGCGGGCGATGAGATCGTACAGACGTCCTATGCGCAGCAGGAGCCGGTGGCGGATATCCTGGGGCGCGCGGAGAAGTCGATCTTCGACATCGTCATGCGCCGCACGGAGGGCTCCACGCTCGTGCACATCGCCGACATCCTGCCCGATACGTACCAGCGCATCGAGACGCTCTCGCGCCTCAAGGGCGCCATCGACGGCGTGCCCACCGGCTTTGTCGACCTGGACAACCTGCTCACCGGCCTGCACGGCGGCGAGCTGGTGCTCGTGGGCGCGCGCCCGTCCATGGGCAAGACGTCCTTTGGCATGAACGTGCTGTCCTACGCGTCGGTCATGGCGGGCAAGACGGTCGCGGCCTTCTCCCTGGAGATGCCGCGCGATCAGCTGGCCATGCGCCTGCTGTGCGCCGACGCGCGCGTGGACATGCAGAGCGTGCGCCACGGCACGCTGCGCGACGAGGACTGGCTCGCGCTCTCCCGCGCGCTGGGGCCGATCGCCGCGGCCAACCTGTATATCGACGACACCTCGGGCATCACGCCCTCACAGCTGCGCTCGCGCTGCCGGCGGCTGAAGATCGAGCGCGGGCTGGACCTGGTCATGGTCGACTACATCCAGCTCATGGCCAGCGACGGCCGCGCCGAAAACCGCCAAAACGAGGTCAGCGAGATCTCCCGCGCGCTCAAGGGCATCGCCAAGGAGCTCAACGTGCCCGTGCTGGCCCTGGCGCAGCTCTCGCGCGCGGGCGCGCAGCGCAGCGACAAGCGGCCGATCCTGTCCGACCTGCGCGACTCCGGCGCCATCGAGCAGGACGCGGATGTCGTCATGTTCCTGCACCGCGAGGAGTACTACGATCCCAACACCGAGGACAAGAACATCGCCGAGGTCATCGTGGCCAAGCAGCGCAACGGCCCGCTGGGTACGATCAAGCTCGCCTGGCTGGGGCAGTACACGCGCTTCGCGTCGCTGCAACAGACCTGACAGCGCGCGCCCTCCGCACGCCGGAGGACGCGCGCTTTGTTCGTACCGGCCGATGAAAGGAGGAAGCCATGCGCACGCTCGTCGTCGCGGAAAAGCCGTCCGTCGCGCGGGACATCGCGCGCGTGCTGGGCGCGCGCGAGCGCGCCGAGGGATGCCTGCAGGGCGGGGACTGGACGGTCACTTGGGCACTGGGACATCTGGTGGCGCAGTGCGAGCCCGAGGAGATCGATCCGCGCTACAAGCGCTGGCGCGCGCAGGACCTGCCCATCCTGCCCGAGCGCATCCCGCTCAAGGTCATCCGCAAGACGGCGGCGCAGTTTCGCGTGGTCAAGCGGCTGATGAACGACGCGCAGACGGCGCGCATCGTGTGCGCGACGGACGCGGGGCGCGAGGGCGAGCTGATCTTCCGCTACATCTATGAGATGGCGGGCTGCACGCGGCCGGTGCAGCGGCTGTGGATCTCGTCAATGACCGACGAGGCCATCCGCGAGGGGTTCGCGTCGCTGCGCCCGGCGCAGGCGTACGACGCGCTGTATGCGTCGGCCGCGTGCCGCGCGCAGGCGGACTGGCTGGTGGGCATGAACCTCTCCCGCGCGTTCACGCTGCGCTACGGCGTGCCGCTGAGCGTGGGGCGCGTGCAGACGCCGACGCTGCAGATGCTGGTGCGTCGCCGGCTGGAGATCGACGCGTTCGTGCCGCAGACCTACTGGACGGTGCAGGCGGACTTTGGCGACTACACGGGCCAGTGGACGGACCCGGCGGGCGGGGACGGGCACATCGACCGGGCGGAGCGGGCGCGGGAGATCGCCGCCGCCGTGCGCGGGCGCACGGGCGTGGTGACGGCCTGCGCGCGCGAGGCGGGCAGCGAGCCGCCGCCGCTGCTGTACGACCTGACGAGCCTGCAGCGCGACGCCAACGCGCTGCTGGGCTTCACGGCCGAGCGGACGCTGCGCGCGGCGCAGGCGCTCTATGAGCGGGACAAGCTGCTGACCTATCCGCGCACGGACAGCCGCTACCTGCCGCGGGACATGGCCGCGCGCGTGCAGGCCGCGATCCATGCGCTGCCCGAGGCGTATGCGCCGCTGCGCGCGCGGCTGCCGCAGGCGCTGCCGCAGACGCGCCGGGTGTTTGACGACGCGAAGGTCAGCGACCACCACGCGATCGTGCCCACGGGACGCAAGGCGGACGCGTCCGCCCTGCCGCCGGACGAGGCCCGGGTGTTCGACCTGGTGGCGCGGCGGCTGCTGGCGGCGTTTCTGCCCGCGCACACGTATGAGACGACGCGCGTGATCACGCAGGTGGACGGGCATGCGTTCGCATCCACGGGGCGCGTGGTCACGCAAAGCGGCTGGAAGGATGCGTGCCTGCAGCCGCGCAAGCGGGCGCAGCAGGCGGCGCCGCTGCCGGCGCTGCGCGAGGGCGACGAGCGGACGGTGCGCTCGGCGCGGGTCAAGGAGGACAGGACGCGCCCGCCGCGCGAGCACACGGACGCGTCGATCCTGCGCGAGATGGAGCAGGCAGGGCGGCGCATCGAGGACGAGGCGCTGCGCGAGAGCATGAAGGACAGCGGCCTGGGCACGCCGGCCACGCGGGCGGCGACGATCGAGCGGCTGATCCACATGGGCTACGCGGCGCGCAAGGGGCGCTCGCTGGTGGCCACGCCCAAGGGCGTGCGGCTGATCGAGGCGGCGCCGGAGGCGATCGCCTCGCCGGAGACGACGGGGCGCTGGGAGCGGGAGCTTGCGCGCATCGCGCGCGGCGAGGCGGACGGCGCGCGGTTTCTTTCGGGCATTGCGCGCATGACGGAGCGCATGACGCGCTACGCCGCGCAGGAGGCGCCGGACGTGGCCTTTGAGCCGGAGGAGCGCAAGGGCCGGCGCACGGTGGGCGCAAAGCGGCTGGATCTGGCCTGCCCGGCGTGCGGGCGCGGGCGGATCACGGAAAACGAACGGGCCTTTGGCTGCTCGCGCTGGCGCGAGGGCTGCGCGTTCACGGTGTGGAAGGACTGTTGCCGCCGCGCAGGCGGGCCGGAGCTGACGGAGAAGCTGCTGCGGGCCGTGATGGAGAAGGGGCGGCTGAGGGGCAGCACGGGTACGCTGACATGGGACGGGCAGCGGGTCGGGTTCGAGCCGCGGCGCGATTGACCGGCGGGGAAAAAGCGAAAACCCCCTTTACAAACGGGGCGCGAGGCGGCATAATTTGAATGAAAACAGGCCGCGCCCAGGCGGCGCGAAAGAGGATGATGACCATGGATGAAAAGCTGTATACCCCCAAGGACCTGGAAGAAAACGCGCGCCAGCTCAAGGCGGAGTGGCTGCGCATCGCGCTGTGTTCGGCGCCGCTGCTGGCACTGCTGATTTTTTCGCTCGTGCGGCGGATGGAAATCGTCACGATCGTCGTTACCATTGTGTGGGGCGCGCTGCTGATCTTCCTGTGCAGCCTGCGCCTGGGGCCGGTGTACGCGTACCGGCGCTACCTGCGCGAGGTGACGACGGGGCTGTCGCGGCGCACGGAGGGTGTGGTGGTCTCCTACGCGCAGGATCTGACGTTTAAGGAAGGCGTGGAGTTCCACGTGCTGGTGGTCAACGTCGGCCAGAAGGGCGACGAGGAGGACGACCGCATGTTCTACTACGACCACTGCAAGCCCCAGCCGCAGCTGACGGCGGGCGAGCGCGTGTGCGTGACCAGCCACAGCAACTTTGTGATCGGCCTCTCGCGCGCGTGAGGGGAGGAAGGACGGAAAGCCGATGGATCGGATCGGGAACGACAGGCTGAAGGTCATGGTCTGCGTGACGGGCCAGAGGACCTGCGAACGCCTCATCCACGAGGGGGCGCGCATCGCGGGGCAGGTGGACGGCGAGATGAAGGTGGTGCACGTGGCCACTGGCGGCGCGCCGTTCATGGGTGTGAGCGCGCGCCAAGAGGCCGAGGCGTTGGAGTACCTGTTCCGCTGCGCGCAGGCCTGCGGGGCGGAGATGGTCGTCGAGCGCGCGGACAGCGCCGTGGACGCGCTGGTCGAGCTGGCGCAGCGAAACGATGTGGACTGCGTGGTGCTGGGCGCGGCGCGAGGGCGCGGCGCGCAGGACTTCGCCGACCAGCTGCGCAGCCGCCTGCCGCACGCGGACGTGCGCGTGTTCTTCGAGGAGGGCTGAGACCCGCTTTGCCGCCTGCGCAAACGCCGGCGGGCGATTTTGGGCAAAATCCTCTTTTTCAAAACCCCTCTAGCCAAGCAGAACGTTTTGCGCTACAATAGGGCGAATCAAAATTTCCCATCAATCGCTTGGAAAAGGAATTTCGCTATGGTCAGAGACATGACGGAGGGCAGGCCGCTGAAACTGATCCTGTCCTTTTTCTTCCCGCTGCTGATCGGCAATCTCTTTCAGCAGATGTACAACATGGCCGACAGCATCATCGTCGGTCAGTTCATCGGCAAGGGCGCGCTGGCGGCGGTGGGCGCGACGGGCTCGTTCAACTTCCTGGTGCTGGGCTTTGCGCTGGGGCTGTGCGGCGGGCTGTGCATCCCCGTGTCGCAGCGCTTCGGCGCGGGCGACATGTACGGCATGCGCCGCGCGCTGGTCAGCGCGATCTACATCACGCTGGGCGTGACGGTGGTCGTCACCGCGGCGATGCTCGTGTTCACCCGGCCGATGCTGCGCCTCATGCGCACGCCGGAGGACATCTTCGAACAGAGCTACGACTACATCATCGTCATCTTCGGCGGCACGTTCGCCACGCTGCTGTACAACCTGCCGGCGGGCCTGCTGCGCGCGCTGGGCGACAGCAAGACGCCGCTGCTGTTTCTGATCGTGGCGTCGCTGCTCAACATCGTGCTGGACCTGCTGTTCATCCTCGCCTTCGGCATGGGCGTGGAGGGCGCCGCGTGGGCGACGGTCATCGCGCAGGCGGTGTCGGGGCTGCTGTGCGTGCGCTACATCGCGCGCCACTTCCCGGTGCTGCGCCCGCAGCGCGACGAATGGAAGTTCGATCCGCAGAGCGCGCGCGTGGGCCTGGCCATCGGGCTGCCGATGGGCCTGCAGTTCTCCTTGACGGCTGTGGGCTCGGTCGTGCTGCAAAGCGCGGTCAATACGCTCGGTTCGGATGCCGTGGCGTCGGTCACCTCCGGCTCAAAGGTACAGATGATCGTCACCCAGCCGATGGAGGCGTTGGGCGCGACCATGGCCACCTACTGCGGGCAGAACCTGGGCGCGCAGCGCGTGGACCGCATCCGCTGGGGCCTGCGCACGAGCCTGCTGCTGGGCGCGGCCTATACGGCGCTGGCGATGCTGGTGACCATGACCCTCGGCACGACGATCGCGCTGCTGTTCATCAAGCCCGAAGAGGTGCAGATCCTGCAAAACATCGACCAGTTCCTGCACGGCAATGCGATGGGCTTCGTGCTGCTCATGACGCTGCTGGTGCTGCGCAACAGTCTGCAGGGCCTGGGCTACAGCATGTCGGCGATGCTGGCGGGCATCTTCGAGATGGTCGCGCGCGCGCTGGTGGCATTCGCGTTTGTGGGCGCGCTGGGCTACGCCGCGGTGTGCTACGCCAACCCGCTGGCCTGGCTGTTCGCGTGCATCCTGCTGGTGCCGATGATGTGTGTGCGCCTGCGCCAGTTGGGGCGCAGGTATCCGGTAAGCCCCGCGACGGGCCAAAAATAAGAGCCGTCCCTTCAGGGCCCCTCAGGGGCCCTTTTTTTGCGCCTTTTGGCGTACAGGCAGGAGATGCGCGCCCGGCGGGCGAACTCCAAACGCATCGAAGAACCCCCCAAAAGGAGGAATGACGGTGCAAACCTTTCCCCGCACGCAGGTCGAAGGGATCTCCCTGCCCCGCATGATCGCGGGCACCAACTGGGTGCTCGGCTACAGCCACACGAGCCCCGCGGCGGACGCGCTGATCCGCCGCCGCTACGCGCAGGCGCAGGACGTCGCGCGCCTGATGGAGGCCTACCTCGCCCACGGGATCGACGCGGTCATGGGCCCGTTTGAGCCGGACGGCGCGCTGCTCCTGGGCGTGCAGATGGCAGGCGAGCGCGCGGGACGGCCGATGACGATCATTGACACGCCCATCGTCGACGTGACGGACAGCGCGGCCGGGCGCGCCGCGGCGCGCGCGCGCATCGAGCGCTCGGCGAAGATGGGCGCGTCGATCTGCCTGCTGCACCACTCGTGCGTGGAGCAGCTGGTGAACAAGCACAGGGGCGCGATCGAGCGCCTGCCGGACTATCTGGACATGATCCGCCAGGCGGGGCTGGTGCCGGGCCTGTCGGCGCACATGCCGGAGCTGATCGTCTACTCCGACCGCAACGGCTACGACGTGCAGACGTACATCCAGATCTACAACTGCGCGGGCTTTCTGATGCAGGTGGAGATCGAGGCGGTCGCCCGGATCATCCACGAGGCGAAAAAGCCGGTCATGACGATCAAGGCCATGGCGGCGGGGCGCGTGTCGCCCTACGTGGGGCTGACGTTCTCCTACGCGACGATCCGCCCGTGCGACATGGTGACGGTCGGCGCGTTCACGCCCGAGGAGGTGCACGAGGACGTGGAGATCGCCCTGGCGGCGCTCGAGCGGCGCCTGCCGAACCTGGAGGGCCGCGCCACGCCGAACAAAACCGCCGCGCTGGGCGGCGAATGAGCCCTTTTTCCGGCCGTACCTTCTTTACGAGGGGGCGACTTTCGTGTATAATGACCTTGATTATGCCCGGATTTCGCGCAAAAGGAGAGAGCCTGACAGATGCTGTTCAATTCCTACGTCTTCATCCTCGCCTTCCTGCCCGTCACGCTGGTGGGCTATTTCGGCCTGGGCCGGCTGTGCAAGCGGCTGCCGCTAAACAAGGTGTGGCTGGTGGGCTGTTCGCTCGTGTTCTACGCCTACTTCAACGTGCGCTACCTGCCCATCATCGTGCTGAGCATCCTCGTCAACTACGCGCTCAGCCAGGGCATGCTGACGGTGCGCAGCCAGGGCGTGCGCCGGCTGTTGCTGGGCCTGGGCCTGGCGGGCAACCTGGGCGTGCTGGGCTACTATAAGTATTACGACTTCTTCGTGGAGAACCTCAACGCCCTGGCGGGCACGTCGTTTGTGCTGCACCATCTGGTGCTGCCGCTGGGCATCAGCTTCTTCACATTCCAGCAGCTCTCCTACGTCATCGACAGCTACAAGCGCACGGTGCCGCGCTACAACATCCTGGACTACGCGCTGTTCGTCACGTTCTTCCCGCAGCTGATCGCGGGTCCGATCGTGCTGCACAGCGAGATCGTGCCGCAGTTCGCCGACCCGGAAAACCGCCGCTTCCGGTTTGACAACTTTGCGCCCGGCCTGTATGCGTTTGCGCTGGGCCTGTTCAAGAAGGTCATCGTCGCGGATACGTTCGCGCAGGTGGCCGAGTGGGGCTTTGCGGCGGGCCAGGCGCTCAACACGCCCGAGGCCTGGCTGGTGGCGCTGGGCTATACGTTCCAGCTCTACTTTGACTTCTCCGGCTACTGCGATATGGCCCTGGGCCTGGGCAAGATGTTCAACATCCGCATCACGCAGAACTTCAACTCGCCCTACAAGTCCCTGGACATCAAGGAGTTCTGGCAGCGCTGGCACATGACGCTCAGCCGCTTCTTCACCACGTACGTCTACTTCCCGCTGGGCGGCAGCCGCAGGGGCCTGGCGCGCACGTGCGTCAACCTGATGGTCGTCTTCCTCGTCAGCGGCCTGTGGCACGGCGCGGGCTGGCTGTTCGTGCTCTGGGGCGGGCTGCACGGGCTGATGAGCGTGCTCTACCGCCTCTTTCGCAGGCCCTACGACCGGCTGCATCCGGCGCTGCGCTGGCTGATCACGTTCCTGTTCGTGACGGTGGCGTGGGTCTTCTTCCGCGCCGAGACGATGGACAGCGCCATGACCGTGCTGCGCGCGATGTTCTGCATGGACTTTGGCGCCATCAGCAGCTCCATCACGGACGTGTTCACCACGCCGATGAACCTGCATCCCGGCTACAACGCGATCATGACGCAGCTGTGGTATGTGCTGGCGCTCGCGGGCGTGCTGGGCCTGCCCAACACGTACGAGCTAACCGACCGCTTCCAGCCGACGCTGGGCCGCGCGGCGCTGACGGTCGTGCTGCTCGTCCTGTCCGTACTCTCGCTCTCGGGCGTGAGCGTGTTCCTGTACTACAACTTCTGATCGGGTGGAGGAACATGCGATGAAACGGTGGGCATTGAGCGTGCTCGTCGCAAGTCTGCTGGTGCTTGGCATCTGTGCGAGTGTCGTGTATGCGATCGATCCACTGGAGATCTATCGACAGGCTACGTGGTATACGCCGATCATCGACTATAACACGCAGGTGTATTCCAACGCGGGTATTGCCAAGAGCTACGACTATGACAGCGCGATCGTGGGTACCTCCATGATGGAGAACGCGCATCCGACGCTATGTGATGAGCTGTTCGGCGGTAAGTGGATCAAGCTGGTGTCCAGCAGCGGTACGGCCTGTAACCATGCCATCCTGCTGCGTACGGCAGTGCGTGGGCACGAGCTGCGCCGGGTGATCTATGGGTTGGACATGTTTTCCTTCATGTATGATCCAAATGCCGTTGCGCAGGCATCATTTCCCTATTATCTATACGATACCAATCCACTGAACGACGTAAGCTACCTGCTCAACTGGGACGTCATGGTGGAGCGCCTCAGCGAGATCTACCGGTTCAATCAGGAGCTGAAGGCCTCGCCGCCCGAGGAGGACGCGCGTGACGCGATGTACGCCTGGCAACTGGGGAAGGACGCCTACAATCATCGCAATGCCCTGGCACAGATCGACTTCAACGCGCCGGTGCGGGAGATGGAGCCCGCGCAATCACGTGCCCAGAACGTCTATGCCAATCTGCGGGCCAATGTGCTTCCGTTCATCCAGAGCATGCCGGAGACGGAGTTTATCTTCTATTTTCCGCCTTATTGCGTGCTGGAGTGGTATTCGATGTATCAGAGAGGGTACTTGGAGTTCATGTTCTGGATTAAGCAGGCGTTGACGGAAGCGCTGTTGTCCTATGAGAACGTGCAGATATACGACTACCAGGCGTGCGGGGAATGGGTATTGAATTTGGATCTATACATGGATCGCCAGCACCATGGCCCAGAGACGAACGACGCGATCATGCGACGCATCGCGGGCGGCGAAGGGCGCGTATACGGACTGGAGGATATCGCCCAGGCAGAGACGGCGCTGCGGGAGTGGACGGATCAGATCGTCCAATATGGACCGCAGGCGCCCATCCTGGCGCCCTATACACAATCCGGGGAGGATGACAAAGCATGAGCAAGAGCAAGAGATTCTGCATCGGCGTGGTTTCGGCGCTGCTGGCGGCGCTGCTGCTGTGCGCGGGCACGGTGTTCGTCGTCGATCCGCTCCAGATCTACCGACAGGCGACGTGGTACACGCCGCTGATCGACTATACTACGCAGGTGTACACCAATGCGGGCATCGCCAAGCACTACAGCTACGACAGCGCGATCGTGGGCACGTCGCTGACGGAGAACAGCGCGCCCTCGCTGTACGACGAGCTGTTCGGCGGCGAGTGGATCAAGCTGGTGACCAGCGGCGGCACGGCGCACAACCACGCGATCCTGATGGACATGGCCTTCCGCACGCGCGAGATGAAGCGCATCGTCTACGGGCTGGACATCTACTCGTTCATCGCCGAGAAGGACGAGACCGCGCAGTATGTGCCCATGTACCTGTACGACGACAACCCGTTCAACGACGTGAGCTACCTGCTCAACAAGGACATCCTGTTTGACCGGCTGTATGAGACGTACCAGTACAATGCCGAGGGCCTGACCTACCTGACGCGCGACAGCATGTACTATTGGGGTGCCACTTACGAATTTTCTGAAGCAGAAGTGATGAAAGAGGTAAACCTGGCCGCGCCAGTGGCAGAAGCGAAGGACATCAGCATCTACGAACGGCAGATGAACGACAACCTGGAGTACAACCTGCTGCCGTTCATCGAGCAGCACCCGGAGACGGAGTTCCTGATCTACTTCCCGCCCTACAGCGTCATGGAATACGTGCTCATGCGCCAGAAGGGGCACCTGGACTTCGTGCTCAACATGAAGGATCTGATCACCGAGCGCCTGCTGCCGTATGAGAACGTCAAGCTCTACGACTTCCAGACGCGCGCGGACTGGGTGCTGGATCTGAACAACTACAAGGACACCACGCACCACTCGCCCGAGATCAACGACGCCATCGCATATGCCCTGGCCGCGGACGAGGGCCGCGTGAACGACATCTACGACGTATACGAGCACGACGAGCAGATCTACGACTGGGTCGACATCGTCTCAGAGGGCGGCCGGCCGTGAGGAGGGACAGGATCATGGCCCGAGGCGGGAAACGCGCGCGCCGCAGGCGGCCGCCCAATCCGTTCAAGCGGCTGCTGATCGCGCTGTGCGTGCTGCTGTCGGTCATCCTGGCGGATCTGCTGCTCGTCTATGGCTACAGGCCGTTCGTCGACGCGGCGTATTATGCCGTCGCCGGGCCGCTGCTGGGCGTGACGCCCACGCCCGTGCCCACGCCGATCCCGACGGCGACGCCCACGCCCACACCCACCCCGACGCCGACGCCGACGCCCACGCCGACGCCCACACCCACGCCGACCCCGACGCCTGCGCCGACGCCTGCGCCCACGCCGGCCCCCACGGCCGCGCCTGCGCCGCGCGCGACGATCCTGCTGGTCAACCGCGAGCATACGCTCGGCGCGGACTTCGTGCCGGACGATCTGGTGTACCTGCGCGACGTGGTGCCCGAGGGGCTGCTCAAGGTCAAGGGCGCGGACATCCAGGGCGACCGTACGGCCGTGGAGGCGCTGATCGTGATGATCCGCGACGCGGTGGCGCAGGGCGTGGACAACTGGCAGGTGAGCGCGGGCTACCGTACGTACGACTACCAGCAGTCGCTGGTGGACGAGCAGGTCTACATCTATCGGAAGGAGAACGGCCTGTCGGCCGAGAAGGCGCTGCAGGCGACCTATCAGCTGGTGGCGCCGGCGGGCGCGAGCGAGCACCAGACGGGCCTGGCGTTTGACATCACGGTGCCAGGCGTGTCGTTCAAGGGCACGGAGCAGCAGAAGTGGCTGCACGCCAACTGCTACGCCTACGGGTTCGTCGTGCGCTATCCGGAGGGCAAGCAGGAGATCACGGGCTACCTGCCCGAGGCATGGCACATCCGCTATGTGGGGCTGGAGGTGGCCACGGTGATGGAGTACAACGGCTGGTGCCTGGAGGAATATGTCGAGCACGAGGGGAACACGCTATAGGCGTGCGAAAGGGCTTGACTTTTTGCGGGGGCGGCGTTACCCTATACGGGGCGTCCCCCCGATTTGCGCAAGAGGAAGGAGAGGTGAGCAGCGTGGACGATCATGGTCACGACGCGGGCGTTCCCCCAAGGCCGCCGGCGACGAACGGAGCGCGCTGCCCGCTTTTCGGCGCGCCCCCGCCCGGCCTGCCGGCGTGAAGGGAGGGCCTCGCGTCCTGATCCACCCCGAATCAGAACGAGAGGAGCGATAGAACATGGAAGAGAAGGAAATCCTGCTGGAATTGACCCAGCTGGTGCAGGCGGGCGAGATTCAGCGCTTCAAGGAGCGCGTGTCGCACATCCCGCCGGTCGATATCGCCGAGGCGATGGAGGAGCAGGACAAGGATTTGGTCGTGCGCCTGTTCCGCCTGCTGCCCAAGGACATCTCCGCGGACGTGTTCTCCTATATGTCCGCGGAGGAGCAGCGCGCGATCGTGGAGTCCATGTCGGGCCTGGAGGTCCGCCACCTGATGGACGAGATGTTCATGGACGACACGGTCGACTTTCTGGAGGAGATGCCCGCGGGCGTGGTCAAGAAGGTGCTGCAAAACGCGGATCAGCAGACGCGCAGCCAGATCAACCAGCTGCTGCGCTATCCGGAGAACAGCGCCGGCAGCCTGATGACCACGGAGTTTGTCGACCTGCACGACTACTACACCGTGCGCAAGGCGATGGACCACATCCGCCGCACGGGCGTGGACAAGGAGACGGTCTACACCTGCTACGTGATCGACCAGCAGCGCAAGCTGCTGGGCACGGTCTCGCTGCGCAAGCTGATCGTCGCGCCCGAGACGCAGACGATGCGCGAGATCATGGAGGCGGATCCGGTCTTTGCGCACACGACGGACGATCAGGAGGCCGTCGCGCGCAACTTCCGCCGCTATGACCTCATGTCCATCCCGGTCGTCGACGCGGAGGAGCGGCTGGTGGGCATCATCACGGTCGACGACATCGTCGACGTCATTCAGGAGGAGAACACCGAGGACTTCGAGAAGATGGCGGCCATGACGCCCTCGGACGAGGAATACCTGCGCTCGAGCGTGTGGACGCTGGCCAAGCACCGCGTGCCGTGGCTGCTGCTGCTCATGATCTCGGCCACGTTCACGGGCGCGATCATCGCGCGGTTTGAAAGCGTGCTGTCCAGCATGGTGGTGCTCACCTCGTTCATACCCATGCTCATGGATACGGGCGGCAACTCCGGCTCGCAGACGTCGGTCATGGTCATCCGCAACCTGGCGCTGGGCGAGGTGGAGACGCGCGACGTGTGGCGCGTGCTGTGGAAGGAGCTGCGCGTGGCGGTCATCTGCGGCGCGATCCTGGCGGCGGTGAACTTCGTGCGCATGCTGCTGTTCGTGCGCGTGGACGTGCTCGTCTCCCTGACGGTGAGCCTGTCGATCCTGTGCACGGTCATCATCGCCAAGGGCGTGGGCTGCCTGCTGCCCATGGGCGCCAAGAAGCTGGGCCTGGACCCGGCGATCATGGCCTCGCCGATGATCACCACGATCGTCGATGCCTGCGCGCTGGGCATCTACTTCCTGCTGGCGATCCGGCTGCTGGGGCTGTGACGCCCCAACCTACGACAAAAGGAGACTGCCATGTTCAAGGTACGAGAGACGTTCATCCCCTTCTGCATCCCGGATGTGTCCGAGCGGGAGGTCGACGCGGTCGCCGGGGCGATCCGCTCCGGCTGGTGGGCCAAGGGCCCGCTGACCGTCGAGTTTGAAAAGCGCTTTGCGCAGTACGTGGGCGCCAAGCACGCCATCGCGGTCAACTCGTGCACGGCGGCGCTGCACCTGGCGCTGCTCTCGCAGGGCATCGGGCCGGGAGACGAGGTCATCACCTCGCCGCTGACGTTCGCGTCCACGGCCAGCACCATCGTGCACACGGGCGCGACGCCGGTCTTTGCCGACATCGACGAGCGCACCGGCTGCATTGACCCCGAGCAGATCGAGCGCAGGATCACGAAGCGCACCAGGGCCGTCGTGCCCGTGCACTACTCGGGCGTCGCCTGCGACCTGGATGCCGTGCGCGCGCTGTGCCGGGCGCATGGGCTGTTCCTGAGCGAGGACGCCGCCCACGCCGTGGAGACGCGCTACCACGGCGACCCCATCGGCTGCCATCCGATGGGCGCGGCGTCGTTCAGCTTCTACGCGACGAAGAACCTGGCCACCGGCGAGGGCGGCATGCTCGTCACCGACGATGACGGCATTGCCGAGCGCGCGGGCGTGCTCTCCTGCCACGGCATGAGCCGCAACGCGTGGAAGCGCTACGGCAAGGGCGGCTCGTTCCGCTACGACGTGACGGAGTTCGGCTACAAGTACAACATGTTCGACCTGCAGGCGGCGCTGGGCCTGACGCAGTTGGAGCGCATGCCGCAGATGCAGGCGGCGCGCATGCAGGCGGTGGAGGTATACGAGCGCGCGTTTGCGCCGTGCGAGGCGCTGGTGCTGCAGCAGACGCCTGAGAACACCGTGCACAGCCGCCACCTGTACGTGCTGCGCATCCGGCCCGAGGCGCTGACGATCGACCGCGACCGCTTTGTGGCGGAGCTGGCCGAGCGCAACGTGGGCACGAGCGTGCACTTCCTGCCCGTGCACCTGATGAGCGCCTACCGGGCGCGCTTCGGGTTCGCGCCGGGCGACTTCCCCCGGGCCGAGCGGTTCTCGGATACGGAGATTTCGCTGCCGATGTACTCGCGCCTGTCCGTGGAGGACGCGGCCTACGTGGCCGAGGCGGTGCTGGACATCGTGCAGAAATTCAAGCGCTGAAGAAATGAAAAAGGGGCCGGGCCTCCATCGGGAGGTCCGGCCCCTTTTTCTTATGCGTCCGGCGCGCGCAGCGCCTCGCGCAGCAGCTCGCTCACGCGCCGCGGGTCGCCGCGGCCCGGCATGCGCTTCATCGCCTGGCCCACGAGGAAGCCCACCAGCTTCTCCTCGCCCGCGCGGCAGCGCGCAACCTCCGCGGGGAAGGCCTGCAGCGCCTCGCGCACCGCGCGCTCGCAGGCGCCGTCGTCCTGTGCGAGCAGCAGGCCATGCGCGCGCGCAAAGGCGTCCACGTCCAACGGCGCGTCCGGCGATGCGTCCATGGCGGCCTGCAGCGCCTCGCGCGCGCCGTCGCGGGCGAGGCTGCCCTGTGCGGTGAGCAGTACGATGCGCGCAAGCGCCTCGGGCGCGAGCGTCAGCGCGTCGGGGGCCAGGCCGCGCGCCTTGAGCGCGGCGCGCACCTCGCCCATGACCCAGTTGGCCGCGTCCTTGGGCCGGCCGCAGCGCGCGGCGGTCTGCTCGAACAGGTCGCACAGCGGCTTTTCGGCGGTCAGGGCGCGCGCGTCGCGCTCGCTCAGGCCCATGTCGCGCTGGAAGCGGGCGATCTTCGCCTCCGCCAGCTCGGGCAGCGATGCGCGCACGCGCTCGATCCATGCCTCGTCGATGACCAGCGGCGGCAGGTCGGGCTCGGGGAAGTAGCGGTAGTCCTGCGCGTCCTCCTTGGAGCGCATCGCAAAGGACGTGTCCTTGTTGTCGTCCCAGCGGCGCGTCTCCTGGCGCACGGCGCGGCCGTCCTGGAGCAGCTCCACCTGGCGGCGGAACTCGCCCGCCACCGCGCGCGCGATGGCCTTGAAGCTGTTCAGGTTCTTCATCTCGGTGCGGGTGCCCAGCGCCTCGCTGCCCACGGGGCGCACGGACAGGTTCACGTCCGCGCGCAGCGAGCCCTCCTGCATCTTGCAGTCCGACACGCCCAGGTATTGAAGCGTGGCGCGCAGCTTCTCCAGGTAGGCGACGACCTCCTCGGGCGAGCGCATGTCCGGCTCGGAGACGATCTCCAGCAGCGGCACGCCGCAGCGGTTGTAGTCGGCCATCGTCCGGTCGGTCCATGGGTCGTGCACGAGCTTGCCCGCGTCCTCCTCCATGTGGATCTCGTGGATGCGCACGGTCTTTTGAACGCCGCCCACGTCGATCTGGACGCCGCCGCCGCGGCAGATGGGCATGTACAGCTGCGAGATCTGGTAGGCCTTGGGCAGGTCGGGATAGAAGTAGTTCTTGCGGTCGAACTGGGTGTGGCGCGTGATGCGGCAGCCCAGCGCCAGGCCGGTGGCAATGGCCAGGTCGACCACGCGGCGGTTGAGCACGGGCAGCGCGCCGGGCATGCCCGAGCACACGGGGCAGCAGTGGGTGTTGGGCGCGCCGCCGAACGCGGCGGAGCAGGCGCAGAAGAGCTTGGTGCGCGTGGCCAGCTCCACGTGCACCTCCAGCCCGACGACCATTTCATAGGCGGTCATTCAGCCCACCTCCTTTGGAGCGCGTCTGTGGTGGCCGGTGGCGGCCTGGTAGGCGGCGGCGATGCGCAGCAGCGTGCCCTCGCCGAAGGGTGCGGCGATCAGCTGCGCGCCCACGGGCAGGCCCTGCGCATCCGCGCCGCAGGGGATCGAAAGCCCCGGCAGGCCGGCCAGATTGACCGACACGGTGTAGATGTCGCCCAGGTACATCTGCAGCGGATCGTCCAGGCGCTCGCCCAGCGGGAAGGCGGTCGTGGGCGCGGTGGGGCCCAGCAGCGCGTCAAAGCGGGCCAGCGCCTCGTCAAACGACGCGCGGATGAGCGCGCGCGCCCGCTGCGCCTTGGCGTAGTAGGCGTCGTAGTAGCCGCTGCACAGCGCGAACGTGCCCAGCAACACGCGGCGCTTGACCTCGCGGCCGAAGCCCTCACTGCGCGTGCGCGCGTACAGGCCGGTCAGGTCCTCCTCGCCGTCCGGGCGCGGGGCGGCACGGTAGCCGTACTTGATCCCGTCGTAGCGCGAGAGGTTGGAGCTGGCCTCCGCGGAGGCGAGCACGTAATAGGCGGGGATGGCGGCGCGCAGCGCGGGCATGGAGCAGGGCTCGACCTGCGCGCCCAGCTCGCGCAGCGTCTGCGCGCAGTCCAGCACGCGCGCGCGCACGTCAGGGTCCAGGCCCTCGCCCAGATATTCCTCGGGGATGCCCACGCAAAGGCCGGCAAGGTCCGGCGCCCCAGGGGGCGGCAGCGTCGGGGCCTGCACGCTGGTGGCGTCGCGCGCGTCCGCGCCGGCGATGGCGGCATGGACGGCGGCGGCGTCCAGCGCGTCGCGGCACAGGGGGCCGATCTGGTCCAGCGAGGAGGCGTAGGCGATCAGGCCGTAGCGCGAGACCGCGCCGTAGGTGGGCTTGAGGCCGGTCACGCCGCAGAAGGACGCGGGCTGGCGGATGGAGCCGCCGGTGTCCGAGCCCAGCGCGTAGGGCACCTCGCGCGCGGCGACGGCCGCGGCGCTGCCGCCGGAGGAGCCGCCCGGCACGCGCGCGGGATCAAAGGGGTTGCGCGTGGGGTGGAAGTACGACGTCTCCGTCGAGGAGCCCATCGCGAATTCGTCCATGTTCGTCTTGCCCACGCACACAGCGCCCAGCGCGCGCAGGCGCTCCACCACCGTCGCGTCGAACGTGGGCACGTAGCCTTCCAGCATGCGCGAGCCGCAGGTGGTGCGCACGCCGCGCGTGGACAGGTTGTCCTTGAGCGCCATGGGCACGCCGGCCAGCGGATGGGTCAGCGAGCCGTCGTCGATGCCGCGCTGCACGCGGCGGGCCTCCTGCAGCGCCTCCTGCTCGCACACCGTGATGAACGCGCCGATGCACCCATCCAGCGCGGCGATGCGCGCAAGCGAGGCGCGCACGGCCTCCTCCACGCTGCAGGCGCGGCTCTTGATGGCGGCGCCCAGCTCCAGGGCGGTCAGATCCGTCAGTTGCATGTGCGCTCCTCCCTTCACTCGACGGCGCGGGGTGCCAGGAAACAGCCGTCCTTGCGCTCCGGCGCGTTTTGCAGCACGTCCTGCGCGGCCATGGAGGGCGCGGGCTCGTCCGCGCGCAGGACGTTTTGCAGGCGCAGCGCGTGGCTCATGGGCTGCACGCCGTCCGTATCCAGCGCCGAGAGCGCGTCCACGTAGTCCAGGATGTGCGTCAGGTCGCGCAGCGCGGCCTCGCGCTCGGCCGCATCCAGATCCAGCCGCGCCAGATGCGCGACGGAGTCGACCAATTCCCTTGTGACCTTCATGCAGGGGTCCTCCTTTCGCTCACGGGTCCAGGCGCAGGGTGTCGCGGGGGAACAGGCACGCCTCGCGCACGTTCTGCGCGCCGACGAGCCGCGCGGTCAGCCGCTCCAGGCCGATGCCCAGCCCGCCGTGCGGCGGCATGCCGTGCCGGTGGATCATCAGGTAGGAGCCAAAGTCCGCGGGGTCCAGGCCCTTGCGGCGCATCTTCTCCACCTGCTCGCTGTAGCCGCTGATGCGCTCGCCGCCGGTGGTGATCTCCATGCCGCGCAGCAGCAGGTCGAACGAGAGCGTGTAGCGCGGGTCGGCCGGGTCGTCCTTGGCATAGAAGGGGCGCTTCTTGCTCGGATAGTGCGTCACGAACACGAACTGCGAGCCGTACTCCTCCTCAAACAGCCGGGAGATCAGCTGCTCCTCCTCCGGCTCCAGGTCGAACGGGTCGCGGATCGGGCGGCCGTAGCGCTCGGCGGCCATGCGCTTGGCCTCGTCAAAGCGCACCGCCGGGATCGCGTCGCAGGCGGGCAGGCGCACGTTCAGCGCCTGCAGCTGCGGGGCGTAGTCGCGCCGTAGCACCTCCATGATGCGCGAAAGCACCTTGACCTCCATGCGCATCACGTCCTCGAACGAGTCGATGAAGCCCATCTCCAGGTCCAGCGAGGTGTACTCGTTCAGGTGGCGGGCGGTGTTGTGCTTCTCCGCGCGGAAGACCGGCCCGACCTCGAACACGCGCTCGAACACGCCGACCATCGTCTGCTTGTAAAACTGCGGGCTCTGCGCCAGCGCGGCCCTGCGGCCGAAGTAGTCCAGGCGGAAGACGTTGGCCCCGCCCTCGGCGGTGTTCGCGCCTAGCTTGGGCGTGTGGATCTCGGTGAAGCCCTCGTCCTGCAGGCACTCGCGGAAGCCGCGCACCACGCCCTCCTGCACCTTGAACACGGCGCGCTTTTGCAGGTTGCGCAGCGTCACGGGGCGAAGGGCGAGGTCCGTGTCCTGCGACAGGCGCATGCGGAACTTGTCGATGGGCGCGGGCATGGGCGCCTCGGGCGAGGCGAGGACCTGCAGCGCGCTCAGGCGCAGCTCCACGCCGCCGGGGGCGCGTGCGTCGCGGCAGACCGTGCCCTGCACGCGCAGGGCGTCGCCGGGGCGGGGCGGGGTCAGCGGGGGGCACACCACGCACTGCAGCGCGCCCTGCGCGGTGCGCAGCAGCACGAAGCACACGTCGCCCAGGTCGCGTACGGCGTGCGCCATGCCGTGAAAGGAGACGGTCGCGCCCTCGGGCGCGGCCAGCACATCCTGAAGGGAGAGGGAACTGCCGGCAGGGGTTATGGTCTTCATGAAAAAGCCTCCTTCATCTGCGGGCGGCGCGGGAAAAACAAAAATCCCGAGCTGAAATCAATCAGCTCGGGACGGGAATACAAAACTACCCCGCGGTACCACCCAATTTGGCGAGAGCGGCACCAACATGCGTCATCGCCCACTTAATGAGGCCGGGCGGCCTCGTGAACCCTTAACGCGGGAAACGGACATGCCTATGCTTGCGCGGTCGGCAGGCCGGCTCAGGAGCGTTCTTTCCCGGGCGGGGATTTCAGCCGGGCTCTCAGTCCATGGCCCGGCCTCCCTGATGAAATGCGCGAGGTACTCGTCTCCTTCGACGCCGTTGCTATGAGGTTGTGGGCATTATACAGCCCGGCGGCGCATCTGTCAAGTCCCTTTTTTTCCCGCTTGCGCAGGGGAAAAATTTTCGCTTGCCATCGGCGCGCGCGGGTGCTATACTAATGCCAATACATGCAGGAGGAACGGACGATGAACGCGACGCGCCGCAATTTTGTGCGATTTAACAGCTATAGCTATTTTGGCTACGGCTTTTTCGTCGCACCAAAAAGCGGCCGCAGCGCGTAAAGCAGCCGTTCCGGGCGTGTATACGGACGGAATGAAGGGGCTTTCGCCGCAGCGCGGCGGGGGCCTCTTTTTTCGTGATCGCAGGGCGTAACGAAGGAAACGAAGAGAGGGTGCGGATATGATCATCATCATGAAGCCCAAGGCGCGGGAAGAGAGCATTGATTCGCTGATTGCGGAGCTGGAAGGGCGCGGCATGCAGGTGCAGCGCAACAGCGGCGTGGACTGCACGGTGCTGGGCGTGATCGGGAACGTGGCGAGCCTGGACCCGACGGATTTCCTGATGCGCGAGGGCGTGGAGCGCGTCATGCCGGTGTCGGAGCCGTTCAAGAAGGCGAACCGCAAGTTCCACCCGGAGCAGAGCGTCATCGACTGCAGCGGCGTGCGCGTGGGCGGGCGGCAGCTGGCGCTGGTGGCGGGCCCGTGCTCGGTGGAGTCGATCGACCAGGTGACGGGCATCGCGCTGGCGGTGCGGGCCAGCGGCGCGTCGATGCTGCGGGGCGGGGCGTTCAAGCCGCGCACGTCGCCCTACGCGTTCCAGGGGCTGAAGCTGGAGGGGCTGGCGATGCTGGAGGAGGCGCGCGCGGAGAGCGGCCTGCCCATCGTCACGGAGATCATGAGCCCCGCGCTGGTGGAGGAGTTCGACCGGCGCGTGGACGTCATCCAGGTGGGCGCGCGCAACATGCAGAACTTCGACCTGCTGCGCGAGCTGGGCAAGACGCGCAAGCCCGTGCTGCTCAAGCGCGGCCTGTCGGCCACGATCGAGGAGTGGCTCATGAGCGCGGAGTACATCATGGCCGCGGGCAATGAGAACGTGATCCTGTGCGAGCGGGGCATCCGCACGTTTGAGACGTATACGCGCAATACCCTGGACCTGTCGGCGGTGCTGGCGGTCAAGCGCCTGTCGCACCTGCCGGTGCTGGTCGATCCCAGCCACGCGACGGGCCAGGCGTGGATGGTGGAGCGCATGTCGCTGGCGGCGATCGCCGCGGGCGCGGACGGCCTGATCATCGAGGTGCACAACGACCCGGCGCGCGCGCTGTGCGACGGCGCGCAGTCGCTGACGCCGCCCCAGTTTGCGCAGCTGGTGGCCAAGATTCACGCCTTGGCCCCGATCGTGGAGCGCACGCTGTGATCCTCTTCGTCGGCCTGGGGCTGATCGGCGGCAGCATGGCCAAGGCGCTGCGCGGGTTCGAGGGCATGCGGGCCCTGTGCGTGGACAGGGACCCGCACACGCGCGAGGCGGCGCTGTGCGAGGGCGTGGTCGAGGCGGCCTATGCGGATGCCGCCCAGGCGCCGGTCGAGCGCGCGGATGTGATCGTGCTGTGCCTGCATCCGCAGGGATGCGTGGACTTCCTGCGCGCGCACGGCGCGCGTGTGAAGCCGGGCGCGCTGGTGACGGATGTGTGCGGCGTCAAGCGGCCCGTGTTCGAGGCGGCGCGCGCGTACCTGACGCCGGGCGCGCACTTCGTGGGCGGGCATCCGATGGCGGGAAAGGAGCACGGCGGCTACGCGAACGCGACGGGCTCGCTGTTCGTGGGCGCGCACTACATCCTCGTCCAGGAGGGCGGCGAGGACGCGCAGGCGGTCGCGCGCGTGGAGCGCATGGCCCGCGCCATGGGCTGCGCGGACGTCATCCGCACGGATCCGCTCACGCACGACCTGCGCGTGGCCTACACCAGCCAGATGATGCACGTGCTGGCAGTGGCGATCTGCGAGCAGGACGCGCTGGAAGATAGCTATGGATTTGAGGGCGGATCGTTCCGCGGCACGACGCGCGTGGCGGCGCTGGATCCGGACCTTTGGACGGAGCTGTTCTGGCCCAACCGGGACGCGCTGGCGCAGGTGACGGAGGAGCTGATCGGCAAGCTGCAGGACTATGCGGCGCTGCTGCGCGGCGGAGAGCGCGAGGCGCTGCGCGCGCGTCTGGCGGCGGCGTCCGCGCGAAAGGAGGCGTACAACCGTGCAAACCGTACGCGTTGAGGCGCAGAACGGAAGCTATGACATCCTGATCGGGCGCGGGCTGCTTACGCAGGCAGAGCAGGCGCTTTCGATGTGCGCGGGGCGGCGTGCGCTTGTCGTGGCGGATACGAACACGGCCCCGCTCTATGGGCAGGCGATGCTGCGCGCGCTGGGGCTGGCGGGCGCGCGGGCGGCGCTGTACACGGTGCCGGCGGGCGAGGAGAGTAAGAGCCTCCGGCAGCTGGAGGCGCTGTACGACGCGTTTTTGGATGCGGGCCTGTCGCGGCGGGACTTTGTCGTCGCGCTGGGCGGCGGCGTCGTGGGCGACCTGGCGGGCTATGCGGCGGCGAGCTTTCTGCGCGGCGTGCGGCTGATCCAGGTCCCGACGACGCTGCTCTCGCAGGTGGATTCGTCCGTGGGCGGCAAGACGGCCGTGAACCTGCCGCGCGGCAAGAACCTGGTCGGCGCGTTCTATCAGCCCGAGCGCGTGCTCATCGACGTGGATACGCTGGATACGCTGGACGCGCGCCAGGTTGGCGCGGGCCTGGGCGAGGTGATCAAGTACGGCTGCATCGCCGACGAGGCGCTCTTTGCGCGCATCGAGCAGGCGGGCGGCCGGGCGGCGCTGTGGGCGCACATCGACGGGGTGATCGCGCGCTGCTGTGCGCTCAAGGCGGACTACGTGCGCCGCGATCCGCTGGATAAGGGCGTGCGCGCGCAGCTGAACTTCGGCCATACGCTGGGCCACGCGGTGGAGAACGCCGCGGGCTACGGCCAGGTGCTGCACGGCGAGGGCGTGTGCATGGGCATGGTCGCGGCGGCGCGCTGGGGCGAAGGCTGGGGCGTGACGGAGCCGGGCACGGCCGCGCGCATCGAGCGCGTGCTGCGCGCCTATGGGCTGCCCACGCAGGCCCCGAACCTGCCGCGCGAGGCGCTCGCGCGCGCCATGCGCCTGGACAAGAAGGCGTCCGGCGGGCGCGTGCAGGTCGTCGTGCTCGAGCGCATCGGCCGCGCGGCGACGCACGAGGTCGATCAGGCCGCGCTGGAGGCCCTGCTCTGACGGGCCTGAACAAGCAAGAACGGGAGGTGGCCCCATGATCCGCATCATTCGCCCCGCTGCGCTGGGCGGCACGCTGCGCGTGATGCCCAGCAAGTCCGCCTCGCACCGCGCGGTGCTGGCCGCCGCGCTCGCGCCCGAGCCGTGCGAGGTCGCGCCGCTGCAGCTGTCGGCCGACGTCGAGGCCACGCTGCGCTGCGCCCGCGCACTGGGCCTGCTGGCGGACTGCGCGCTGGAGCCGCTCTCCGACGCGCAGGAGGGATTTGTGCGCGCGCGCCTGCGCGGCGGCGGCATTCCGGCCTCGCCTGGGCTGCGCGAGGCCGACTGCGGCGAGTCGGGCTCGACGCTGCGCTTCTTCATGCCGCTGGCGCTGGACGGGCGCGGGCCGGTGCGCTTTATCGGCCATGGGCGGCTGATGGAGCGCCCGCAGGACGTATACCGCGCGCTGTTTGCCGCGATGGACGTGCGCTGGGAAGACGGACCGGGCAGCCTGACGCTGGACGGACGGCTGCAGGGCGGCCGGATGCGCCTGCGCGGCGATGTGTCCAGCCAGTTCGTGACAGGGCTGCTGTACGCGCTGCCGCTGTGCGCGCAGGACTCGACGCTGACGCTGACCACGCCGCTGGAGTCGGGCGCGTATGTGGCGCTCACGCGGGAGATGCTCGCGCGCTTTGGCGTGCGCTCCGCGTGGCGGGATGAGCGCACGCTCTTCGTGCCGGGCGGGCAGCGCTACCGCTCGCCGGGGCGCGTGCAGGTCGAGGGCGACTGGTCGCACGCGGCGTTTTACCTGGTGGCGGGCGCGACGGCCGGCGCGCCGCAGGGCGTGCGTCTGACGGGCCTTTTGCCGGACTCCACGCAGGGCGACCGCGCGGTCGTGCAGGTGCTGCGCGCGATGGGCGCGGACATCCGCTGGGAGGACGGCGCGGACGGCCCGGCGCTGTGCGCGTACCCGTCGCGCCTGACGGGCACGACGATCGACGCCGCGCAGATCCCGGACCTGGTGCCGGCGCTGTGCGTGGCCGCGTGCGCCGCGCAGGGCGTCACGCGGATCGTGAACGCGGGGCGGCTGCGCATCAAGGAGTGCGATCGGCTGGCGGCGATGCGCGAGGGGCTGTGCCGGATGGGCGCGGACGTGCGCGAGACGCCGGACGGGCTGACGGTGCAGGGCGGCGCGCGCCTGCACGGGGCGGCGGTGGACGCGTGGAACGACCACCGCATCGCCATGGCGCTGTGCGTGGCGGCCGCGTCGTGCGAGGGCGGGACGGCGCTCTCGGGCGCGGAGTCGGTGCGCAAGAGCGCACCCGCATTCTATCGGGAATACGCATCGCTGGGAGGGATGACGCATGCGCTCGACGTGGGGGAATAACCTGCAACTGACGATCTTCGGCGAGTCGCACGGGCCGGCGATCGGCGTGGTCGTGGACGGCCTGCCCATCGGCCTTTCGGTCGACGAGGAGGCGGTCGCGCGCGACATGGCGCGCCGTGCGCCGGGACAGGACCCGACGGCGACGGCGCGGCGCGAGGCCGACCGCGTGCGCATCGTGTCGGGGCTGTACCGCGGACATACGACGGGCGCGCCGCTGTGCGGCCTGATCGAGAATACGAACGTGCGCTCCGGCGATTACGAGGCGATGCAGCGGCTGATGCGCCCGGGCCACGCGGACTACGCGGGCTACGTCAAGTACCGCGGCATGAACGACCCGCGGGGCGGCGGGCACTTTTCCGGGCGGCTGACGGCGCCGCTGGTGTTCGCGGGCGCGCTGTGCCGGCAGGCGCTGGCGGCGCGGGGCATCGAGGTCGGCGCGCACATCGCCTCCATCGCGGGGGTCGAGGATGCGCCGATGGATCCCGTGGGCGTGGACGCGCAGACGCTGCGGGCGCTGCGGGAGGCGCGCTTTGCGCTGCTGGACCCCGCGCGCGAGGCGGCGATGCGCGCGCGCGTGGAGGAGGCGCGCCTGGCGGGCGACAGCGTGGGCGGCTCGATCGAGGCCGCGGCGGTGGGCGTGCCGGCGGGTCTGGGCGCGCCGTTCTTCGACTCGCTGGAGTCGACGCTCGCGCACCTGCTCTTCTCGATCCCGGCGGTCAAGGGCGTGGCGTTTGGCGACGGCTTCGGGCTGTGCGCAATGCGCGGCAGCGGGGCCAACGACGCGATGCGCGTGCAGGATGGCCGCGTGACGTGCGAGACGAACCACAACGGCGGCGTGACGGGCGGCATCACCAACGGCATGCCGGTGGTCTGCCGCGTGGCGGTCAAGCCGACGCCGTCGATCGCGCAGCCGCAGCGCACGGTGGATGTCTCGTGGGCGGACGCGCAGATTGAGATCCGGGGCCGGCACGACCCGTGCATCGTGCCGCGGGCGGTGCCGGTCGTGGAGAGCGCGATGCTGCTGGCGCTGATGGACCTTTTGCTGGAGGAGGAGACGCGGGGATGAGCGAGGACTTGCAGGCGCTTCGGGCGCAGATCGACGCAATCGATCGGGACATGGTGCGCCTGTTTGAGACGCGCATGGGCGTGAGCGAGCAGGTGGCGGCCTATAAGCTGGAGCGCGGCCTGCCGGTGCTGGACGCGGCGCGGGAGGAACAGGTGCTGGATGCGCGCGCCGCGCTGGCGCAGGCGGACAATGGGGAGGACGTGCGCGCGCTGTACCGGCAGATCATGGCGCTCAGCCGCGCGCGCCAGCAGGCGCTGATGCTGCAGGCGGGGCCGCAGGGCGCGGCCTATTCGGGCGTGCCGGGCGCGTTTGCCGAGGAGGCGCTGATCGCCTACTTCGGCGAGGCGCGCGAGCGCATCGCCTGCCGCGGGTTTGAGCAGGTGTTCGAGGCGGTGGCGTCGGGCCGCGCGCGCTATGGCGTCGCGCCGCTGGAGAATTCGTCCGCCGGATCTGTGTATGACGTGTACGATCTGCTGGGCCGCTACAGCCTGCGCATCGTCGGCGAGCAGATGGTGCAGGTGCGCCACTGCCTGCTGGGCCTGCCGGGCGCGCGCCTGGAGGACGTGCGGCGCGTGTACTCGCACGCGCAGGCGCTGATGCAGTGCGCGGCGTTCCTGGACGCGCATCCGTCGTGGGAGCGCGCGGCGCAGTACAACACGGCGGGCAGCGCCCAGCGCGTGCGCGAGGAGGGCGACGTGCACAGCGCGGCCATCGCCAGCCGCCTGGCGGCGCAGCGGTATGGGCTGGAGGTGCTCGCGGCGGACATCCATACGTTCGATGGGAACACCACGCGCTTTGCGATCGTCGCGGGCGCGCGCGAGCCGTTCGCGCCGGATGCGGACAAGGCGACGCTCACGTTCACGCTGCGCCATGAACGCGGCACGCTGCACCGCGCGCTGGCGTGCTTCGTGGCGCTGGGCATGAACCTGACGCACATCGAGTCGCGGCCCATTCCGGGCATGAACTGGGAGTACCGCTTCTATGTGGACGTGGAGGGCAGCGTGAGCGAGCGGCACATGGACGTGCTGCGCGAGGCGCTGTCGGCGGACTGCGTGGAGTGCCGGGTGCTGGGCGTATACCGCTCGGCGAGGGGGCGCCATGCGTAAGCACATCTATCTGACGGGCATGATGGGCTCGGGCAAGACGACGATTGGCCGGATGCTCGCCCAGCGGCTGGGCTGTCCGTTCGTCGATGCGGACGAGTACGTGGAGCGGGCGGCCGGGCGCACGATCCCGCAGATCTTTGCGCAGGAGGGCGAGGCGGGCTTTCGGGACTGGGAGACGCGCGCGCTGCGCGAGATCGCCGCGGGCCGGCCCGGCGTCGTGGCCACGGGCGGCGGCGCGGTGCTGCGCGAGGAGAACGTCGCGCTGATGCGAAAAAGCGGCGTCGTCGTGCTGCTGGACCGCAGCCTTGCGGACATGCTGCGCGACGTCAGCCAGGAGGAGCGGCCCAACCTGGCCGGGGACAAGGAGGAGCGCATGCGCACGCTGCACGCCGCGCGCAACGCGCGCTATCACGAGGCGTGCGACATCGCCTTTGACAACGGCGGCAGCCCGTTTGACGCGACGCGCCGCCTGGTGGAGACGCTGCGCCTGTACGGGGCGCTGTGAGACGGCAGAAGAGCGAGGAGGGAACGCAACATGACGATGCTGGAACTGGCGGCGAAGAGCCGCAGCTACCGGCGATTTGACGAGTCGGCGCGCGTGACGGAGCAGACGCTGCGCGAGCTGATCGAGCTGGCGCGCCTGGCGCCCACGGCGGGCAACGCGCAGCCGCTGCGCTTCCGGCCGGTGACGGAGCCGGAGATGTGCGCGCGCGTGTTTGCGACGCTGGGCTGGGCGGCGGCGCTGCCCGACTGGCCGGGCCCGGCGCGGGGCGAGCGGCCGGCGGCGTATGTGGTCGTGCTGTGCGACCTGGACTGCGGCAGCGGCAAGCGGCCCGACGCGGCCATCGCCGCGCAGACGATGCTGCTGGGCGCGGTCGAGCGGGGCCTGGGCGGATGCATGCTGGGCAGCGTGCGCCGCGAGGAGCTGCTGGCGGCGCTGGGGCTGAACCCGGCGCGCTACGCGGTCGAGCTGGTCGTCGCGCTGGGCAGGCCCGTGGAGGACGTGCGCCTCACCGGACTGCCCGCGGACGGCTCCACGCGCTACTGGCGCGACGCGCAGGGCGTGCACTACGTGCCCAAGCGCTCCCTGGACGACCTGATCGTCTGAGGGAACGCAAAAAGGCCGCCGGAAAGGGATACTTCGCAAGGAAGTGTCCCTTTTATTATCTTTTGAGTTGTTAGTAAATTTAGCAAATATGATAACTTGCAGAAAGTCGTATATCATCAAACCTAGTTATGTGTTATACTAAATGGTGGTGAAATAAACTTTATAGAGGTGCTATATGGTTAGAGAAATTGACGAAAACGAGCTGAGCAAATTGTTAAATTTGTATTTATGTTTACATGAGAAGTCTGTGC